>Ga0335084_10002184_pt1 | contig 18753 bp, 14 predicted proteins | sample Lox_Sample_44_FD_206721 | JGI IMG/M metagenome (GOLD analysis project Ga0335084, IMG submission 206721) | Soil microbial communities from Loxahatchee National Wildlife Refuge, Florida, United States - Lox_Sample_4.4 | ecosystem: Environmental > Terrestrial > Soil > Wetlands | place: USA...
TACAGCGCCGGGCTCCGCCGCGGCGACGTAGAGCGGCAGCTGGGGTTCGTCGGGCCGTTCGCGCAGGATCGATCCGAGCGCGACCTTTCCGGTCTTGTAGTCGATCACGATGCGCTCCCCGGCCGCGGTCTCGTCGACGCGGTCGAGCCGGACGGTGAGGGCGAGCGGGCCGACCGCGACGGAGCGCTCGGCCTCCGCAAGCACCGTGAAGTCCGCCCGGCCGCGCTCCGCCTCCAGCCACGCGCGCGCGAGCCGGGCGAGACGGTCGCGCTCGATCGCCGCGAACCGTCCCGCGAGCGCAGCCGGCCGCCGCGTCCGGGTCCGCACGATCGCCTCCTCGGCCGCCTGGGCAACGAGCGCATCCAGGTCCGGCGCGGAGAGCGCATCGAGCGCGGCCTTCGTGCCGAGCTTCCGCCATACCGCTTCGAGTACACGGTGCACCAGGCTGCCCCGCTCGGCCGCGTCGAGCCCCGCTTGCGGGACCTCGAGCCCTACCGCGCGCAACCGCCGGATGGCGACTGCGCGGAACGGGCACGCCGCCTGGTCTTTCAGCAGCGATGCTCCGCCACGGATCGTGCCGCTCGCGTCGAGCGCAGGCGCTGCCGCATCCGCCAGCCGCTCGGTCGCCGCGGCGCGGTGGATCGCGTCGCGCCAGGAACCGTATTCGGGGACCGCCAGGTCGGCCGCAGGCGCCGGCGCGATCAGCGGACTCGGCGCGAGATCGCGATCGCCGTCGCGGCGCGGATGCGAGAGCACGAGCTCCCCGGCCCCCGTGCGCCAGCCTTCAGTAAGCCGCTGCGCGAACTCGAGCGCCGCGGCCGGCGTCGCGCTGGGCAGACCGGCCGCGCGCTGGAGGCGGAGCGGAATGAACGGGTTGGGATTGGGCGCCGGCGGCCACGCTTCGTCGGTGAGCCCCGCGACCCAGAGGTGGTCGAACGCCATGCCGGCCGCCTCGAGCACGCCGAGCACCTGGATCGGCACCGCCGGCGTCTCCGGCTGGAACAGCGTCTCCGCGGCCATCCTCCCGACCCACCCCAACGCCGCGTCGAATCCGATCCTTGGCGCAACGCGCTCGAGCATCGCGAGCCGTGCCAGCACCTCGTGCCATTTCTGCAGCGTCTGGTATTCGGACGAATCGAGGCCGCGCTCGCCCGGAAAGCCGAGGAGTGCGAGCGCTTCGCCGAACGCACGCGCCCATTCGGCGGGCGACTGGGCGCGCAAGAGCCGCTCCCGGCGGAACTCGGCGTAGCCGCGCAGCATCCGGCCCAGGGTGCTTCCCTCGTCGAGCACGGCGGCGAGCCGCTCGAGCGTGACGGTCGGCCCGGCGCGCCGGCGCAGCCAGGCGTCGAGGTGGGCACGCGCCTGCGCCTCGGTCTCGGCCAGCGCGATGAACGGCGAGCGGATCAGCAGGCTCGCCTGCTCGAATGGCGCTCCGCGGCCGGCGAGCGCGAGAGCGGCCAGCGCGTGCCCGACGAGCGGTCGCGCGGCCAGCGGGTCGCCGAGCGAGACGTTGAACGGCAACACGCCAGCCGCACGCGCGGGGTCCAGCACTTCGGCGAGCGCGCGCCGAAGTCCCTGCTTGTGCCGATGGAGTTCCGGCACGACGATCGCGATGCGCGCGTCCGGGTTCGCCTCGAGCCGCGTCCGCGCCCAGCGGGCCGCGAGCCGGAATTCCGCACGGGCATCGGCACAGGCGACGCGTACCGCCTGTGCTTCGCGCCGCAGCGGACCGGCGCGCGCGAGCCTGACGCCGTGAGCGGCAAGTGCTTCCAGCAGCGCCACCTGTTGCGGCGTGATCGCGTCGAACCCGTAGACCACGAGCAGCGCCGGCTTCCTTACCCGCGGCGCCTCGAGCACCTCCGCGGCGACCGCGGCGAGCCGAGCTCGATCGGTGAAATGCTCGCGTCCGGTGCGGGTCGCATACTCGCGCGCCCAAGCCGCGAATTCGGCGGCGTCCTCGCCGGCGAGCGCGCCGGGGAGTCCGTCGGCGAGGTCCCACGCGTGCGCGAGCGCCCAGGCCTCGCGCGCGAGCGCAGCTGTTTGGGGGACCGCGAGGAGCGCGCTGCCAGCCCGGCGCCGCACCACGTCTTCCCAGAGGCTCTGCTCCTGGTCGGGCCCGAGCAGGAGCGGCAGGCGGTCGGCAAGCTCCGAGTGCAGCGCGTCTTCGTACAGGCGATCGACGAATGCGACGTACGGCAGTACGTCGGCCGTCTCCCAGACCGGGAGCCCGGACGCGTGCTGCCGGCGGTCGAACTCCGCCGCGAGCGATTGCGCGAGGCGCCGGTTCGGCGTGACGACCGTGGTCCCGCCAGCTCGCCCGAGCGCAAGCCGTGCGAAGAGATCGTCCCGCGAGAGCTCCAGGAGAGCGTCGGGCATCCCGCGGGATGATAGGTCAGCGTGCTGCGCGATGGGCGAGCTGGGGGTGCGTCTCGCGCGCCGGCTCGGCGCCGAACGCGACGGCGAAGAGGATCGCAGCCGCGCAGGCGATTGCGACTGCGCGATCGCCGAGCGAGCGGTGATGGTCCATCGAAGAAACCCTCCGAAACCCGATGATCCGAGTATGCGGGCGGCGGTGGCTCAGGGGACGAGCCAGTGCGGAATCGTCAGCCGTACTGCTTGAGCGCGGCGGCGAGCTGCTGGCGCACTGCATCGCGCAGGCTCGCCGGCTCGAGGACCTCCACGTGCGGGCCGTGCCGCAGGACGTCCATCGCCAGCTCGCGCGGGTCGGAGAACGGCAGCTCGAGGAGGTAGCGCCCGTCGGGCTCGAACCGCCCCTTCTGCTCCGGGTGCCAGGCCTCGACCGACACCCACCGCGCGCGCTCCGCCGTGAAGCGCAGCTTCGCCCAGGTCGTCTTGCGCCCGGAGAAGATCCCGTAGCCCGACGCGAGCACCTCGTCCAGGTCGCGCTCGGCGATCGGCTTCGCCTTGCGGTCGACGGTCGCGGCCGACTGGATCGCGTCGACGGCGAAGCTCCGCAGGTCCTCGCGGAGGTGGCACCAGGCGTCGCAGTACCAGTTCTCGCGATAGTGGACGAGCCGCTGCGGACTGATCTCGCGCTCGGTGCGCTCGTTCGTCCCGCGGCTCACGTAAGCGATCTGCAGCCGCTGCCGATCGAGTACCGCGTTCGCGACCAGCTCGAAGTGCGGCAGCGCGACCTTGCGCGCGCCGAGATGGATGATCCGGATCCGCCGCTCGACCTCCTCCGCGCTATGCTCCCCCGATGCGAGCAGGCTCCGGAGACGCGAGAGCAGCGGCTTGATGTGCGGCTCGAGCAGGCCGGGCTGCAGGTTGGCGAGCAGGTGTTGCATCGTCAACAGTGCGCGGACCTCCGAGGGGTTGAACCACAGGCCCGGCAACTGATAGCGGTCCGCTTCGCCGCCGGTGAACCGGTAACCGCCCGCCGCGCGGTCCCACTCGATCGGTGCGTTGAGCCGGTCGCGCATGTACTCGAGGTCGCGCTTGAACGTCGCACGTGACACGCCGAGCGCGTCGAGCAGCGCGGCGAGCTTCACCGTGCCGCGCGCGGCGAGCAGCTGGTGGATCTTGTAGAAGCGTTCGGTGCGGTCCATCAGGCGGGTGCCGCGGCCGAGCAGGCCGCGCGAGTGCCAACCAGTTCACGTTTCGCCGCAATCAGTCGCGGCATTTGCAAAAGATTGTCACATGGCCCGCCGCGGCTCGGGCGGCAGTGGCAACGTTCGTGCGCAACACGTTTTATCCCCTGCGGCAAGCGTTGGGCCGGCGAAAGCCGGCCCTTCTTTTTTTCTACCCGGCGAACTCGCGCAGCAGCCGGCCGGCGCGCGGCGCGGATGGGATCGGCCCGCTCGCGTCCACGACCCGCTCCCCGTTCACCCAGACGCCGTGAACCCCGACCGCGGGCGTGACCAGCCGCGCTGCGCCCGCCGGCAGGTCGAAGATTCGACGCTTCGGGCCACGCCCGACCGTTGCCGGGTCGAACAGCATGAGATCGGCCGCGCAGCCGGCCTCCAGGCGCCCGCGGCCCCGAATGCCGAAGACCCGCGCCGGATCGCTCGTCAGCTTCCGCACGCCCTCGGCCAGCGTGAGCGCGCCCCGCTCGCGCACCCAGTGTCCGAGGAGATGCAGGCCGAACCCCGCGTCGTTGAAGAACGTGAGATGGGCGCCAGCGTCGGAGAGCGACACGAGACTGTGCGGATGCAGGATCAACCGCGCCACCGCGTTCTCGTCGGAGTTGAGCAGCAGCGCGACGAACACGGTCTCCAACTCCTCGGCCAGCGCGAGGTCGAGCAGCGCGTCGAGCGGATCCTTGCCCTGCGCGCGCCCGATGTCGGCGAACGACCGGTTCTCGAGGCCGCGATTCTCCGCACGCGCCACCTCGACGACGAAGACCTTGTCCCATTCGCCGCTGAACAGGCGGAACACCGCTGGCTGCGCCAGCTCGGCGCGGATCGCGTCGCGGAAGCCCGGTTGCGCGATGACCCGCTTGAAGGCCTCGCCCTTCTGTCCGAGCGCCGGCTGCCACGCCGCGAGCCCCTCGAAGGGGTATGGCGCCGCCAGCGTGAAGTCCATGCTGAGCGGGCAGCACGAGATCGCGCCCACCAGCCGCCGGCCGCGCGCGTTGGCGGCGTCGATCTCGTCCAGGTCGCGGAACACCGCGTCCGGCGCCGTATTGCTGTGGAGCAGCGCCGCGATGATCGCCGGCCGCCCGTTCCGCGCCGCGATCTCCTCGAGGAAGCTCACCTTGGTCTGGCCGCCCTTCGTCAGCATGAAGACGCCGCGGGTGTCGCGCAGCGCGCCGGTCAGCGCGAAGAGCTCCGCGTCGTCGGCGAGCCGCGAGGGCATCGGGATGCCGCCGTCGCCGTTGTGCGCGGGCGAGGTCGACGTCGCGAAACCGATCGCGCCGGTACCCATGCCCTCCGCGACGAGCGCACGCATCGCCTCGACCTCGGCCGGCGTCGCCGCCCGGCGGGCCGCGTCGTCGCGCATGACGAACGTCCGGACCGACGAGTGCCCGACGAACGCTGCGAGGTTGAGCCCGGAGCCGTTCCGCTCGAGCATCGCGAGGTACTCGGGGACGGTCTCGAACTCCCACCGGATCCCCGCGCGCAGCGCGTCGAGCGACATGCCCTCGACGTTGGTGAGATTGCGCATCGTGAGATCGCGGTCGGCCGGCCGGCACGGCGCGATCGTGAACCCGCAGTTGCCGATCACCGCGGTCGTCACGCCGACGGCGGTGGACGCCGAGAGATCCGGGTCCCACGTGACCTGCGCGTCGTAGTGCGTGTGGTTGTCGATGATGCCCGGCGCAAGCGCGAGCCCGCCGGCGTCGAGCGACTGGCGCCCCGCGCCCACGTCCGCGCCCACCGCGGCGATGCGCCCGCCGGCCACGGCCAGGCTGCCGTGCCGGGGTGAACCGCCGAGGCCGTCGACGAGCAGCGCGTTGCGGATGACGAGGTCGTGCATCGGGCGCATCTTAGCCGGGCCGGCCGCGCTTCGGGTACCCTTCGCGCTTCTCGCTCCCGGAGGACCACATGCCCTACGCGACGACGAACGACGGCGTGAAGCTCCACTACGAAGAGACCGGCAAAGGCGACACCGTCATCTTCGTGCACGAGTTCGCCGGCGACCATCGGAGCTGGGAGCCGCAGATGCGCTTCTTCGCGCGCCGCTATCGCTGCGTGGCGTACGACGCCCGCGGCTATCCGCCGTCCGACGTTCCCGACGACGTCGCGAAGTACTCGCAGGCGCGGGCGCGCGACGACGTCATCGCGGTCCTCGACCATCTGCAGATCGACAAGGCGCACGTGGTCGGGCTGTCGATGGGCGGCTTCGCGACGCTGCACGTTGGCCTCGGACATCCGCACCGCGCGCGCTCGCTCGTCATCGCCGGGTGCGGGTATGGCGCGCAGCCGGGCGAAGAGGAGAAGTTCCGCGCCGAATGCGAGGCCGCGGCGCAGGCGTTCGACACCCAGGGCATGCAGGCCGCCGGCGCGAAGTACGGCCAGGGACCGACCCGTGTGCAGTTCGAGCAGAAGGACCCGCGCGGCTTCCGTGAGTTCCTCGAGGCACTGCAGCAGCACTCGGCGAAGGGCGCGGCGCTCACCCTGCGCGGCGTGCAGAAGCGGCGCCCCCTGCTCCACCAGCTCGTGGACGGCATGAAGAAGATCGACGTGCCGACGCTGGTGATGACCGGCGACGAGGACGAGCCGTGCCTCGAGGCGAGCCTGCTCATGAAGCGCTCGATCCCGACTTCGGGCCTGGTCATCCTCCCCTGCTCGGGGCACACGATCAACATCGAGGAGCCGGACGCGTTCAACCGCGCGGTCGCCGACTTCCTCGCGTCGGTCGAGGCGGGACGCTGGCCGCGGCGCGATCCGCGGGCCGTTCCCGGCGGCAGCATCCTCGGATTCACGAAGAAGTAGGGGCGCGGACCATGGATCTCAAACTGGCCGGCAAGACGGTTCTCATCACCGGCGGCTCGAAGGGCATCGGCCTCGCGTGCGCGCTCGAGTTCGCGCGCGAAGGCTGCAACCTCCATCTCGTCTCGCGCGACCAGGGCCGCCTCGAGGCGGCGCGCGAGCAGGCGCGCGCGGTGCGCAACGTCGACGTGACGCTGCACGCCGCGGACCTCCGCGACAGCGGCGCGGTCAAGCGCATCGCCGAGACCTGCGCGGCCGCCGACATCCTGGTGAACAACGCCGGCGACATCCCGGGCGGCCCGATCGACCAGATCGACGAGGCGCGCTGGCGCCACGCCTGGGACCTGAAGGTGTTCGGCTACATCAACATGACGCGCGAGATGCTCGGCCACATGAAGGGTCGCGGCCGCGGCGTCATCGTCAACGTCATCGGGATGGCGGCGGAGAAGCCGAGCTGGGAGTACGTCTGCGGCGCGACCGCGAATGCCGGTCTCGCGGCGTTCACCAAGGCGCTCGGCGCGAAGTCGGTGGAGTTCGGCGTGCGAGTGCTCGCGCTTCACCCGCCGGCGACCCGCACCGACCGCATCACGTCGCTGCTCAGGACCGTGGCGAAGAGCAAGTACGGCGACGAGTCGCGGGTGGACGACGTGTTGAAGGACGGCGCGTTCGGGCGCGTCATCGAACCCGGGCAGGTCGCGGACACGGTGGTGTACTTCGCCTCCGAGCGGGCGGGCCACCTGTCGGGGGTCGTGCTGAATCTCGGCGCTTGAGCCTCGCGCCGCGCCGGGTCGCTAGCGGCCCTTGAAGTTGGGCGTCCGCTTCTCCATGAACGCGGTGCGCCCTTCCTTGTAGTCCTCGCTCGACCAGCACGCGTCGATCTGCCGCTGCAGGCCGTCGAGGTCGCGCGCGCCCGCGTCCTTGAGCACTTCCCGGATCGCGGCCTTCGCGGAGATCAGCGACAGGGGCGCGTTCTCCGCCATCAGCGCGCAGTACGTCCCGACCTCGCGGTCGAGCTCTGCGGCGGGGATCACCCGGCTCACGAACCCCATGCGCAGCGCATCCTTGGCGTCGAACTTGCGCGCGGAGAAGAAGATGTCGCCGGTGTTCGCGGCACCGAGCACCTGCACGAAGCGCCGCATGCCGGTGAAGCTGTAGCCGAGCCCGAGCCGCGCCGCCGGCATGCGGAACACCGCATCGTCCGCGGCGAAGCGCACGTCGCACGCGGCCGCGAGCCCGAGCCCGCCGCCCATGCAGATCCCGCGGATCTTCGCCACCACCGGCTTCGCCGCGAGGATCGGCGCGAGGTACGCCGCCTCCACCACGCGGTTGTACTCGGCGCGGGCGTCCTCGCTCGCGCGCTGCTGCTCGAACTGCGAGATGTCGGCGCCCGACACGAACGCCTTGTCGCCGTCGCCGGCGAGCACCACGAGGCGCACCGCCGGGTCCGCGTCGAACGCGGCGAGCGCTTCCGGCAGCCCGCGCCACATGTCGTAGGTCATCGCGTTGTAGCGCGGCGGATTGGAGAAGACGATCCAGCCGACCGCGCCCTCGCGACGCTTGATGAGCTCTGCCACTAGCCTTCCTTTCTCATGCGCGAGGGGCCTAGACCACTCGCCGCGCGCGCAGATCCGCGATCTCCGTCTCGCCCAGCCCGAGCTCGCGCAGCACCTCGTCGGTGTGCTCGCCGAGCGCCGGCGTCGGCGTCGCCATCGTCGCCGGGGTGCGCGAGAGCTTCGCCGCCTGGTTCACCAGGCGGATCTCGCCCAACTTCGGGTGCTGCACGCTTGCCGCCGCCTGGATGTGCAGCACCTGCGGATCAGCGAACACCTGGTCGACGTTGTAGATCGGCCCGCAGGGGACGCCCGCCTCGTTGAGGATCGAGATCCATTGCGCGCTCGAGCGCTGTGCGAGTGCGTCGTTCAACTCGGCGTTGAGCGCCTTCCGGTTCTTCGCGCGGCTCGGCTGGCCTTCGAACTCCGGCCGCGAGAGCAGATCGGTACGGCCGATCGCCTCGCACAGCCGCTTCCACATGCCGTCGCCCGATGCGCCGACGTTGAGGTAGCCGTCGGCGGTCTTGTAGGCGGAGGTCGGCATGCTGGTCGGATGATCGTTGCCGACCTGCTCCGGCACTTCGCCTTTCATCAGGTAGCGCGCGGCCTGGAAGTCCATCAGCGCGATGCCCGAGTGCAGGAGGCTCGACTGCACCCACTGCCCCTGGTCGGAGTACTCGCGCTCGAGGAGTGCGGTCAGGATGCCGAGCGCCGCGAACAGGCCCGCGGCCACGTCGGCGATCGCCGCGCCGGTCCGCATCGGCCCCTCGCCGGGGGCGCCGGTGACCGACATCAGCCCGCTCATCCCCTGCGCGATCTGGTCGAAGCCGGGACGCTCGCGGTACGGCCCGTCCTGCCCGAACCCCGAGATGCTCGCGAGAATGATCCGCGGGTTGACGCGGCGCAGGGCGTCGTAGTTGATGCCGAGGCGATCCTTCACGTCGGGGCGGTAGTTCTCGACCACGACGTCCGCCTCGCGGACGAGCTTGAAGAAGAGCTCGCGCCCCTCGGGGGTCTTCAGGTTGAGCGTCATCGACCGCTTGTTGCGGTGGAGGTTCTGGAAGTCCGGGCCGTCGCGCGGACCGCCCATGCTCTCGTTCGGGTCGACGCCCGGCGGCGATTCGATCTTGATCACGTCCGCGCCGAAGTCGGCGAGCTGCTTGACGCAGGTCGGGCCGGCACGGACCCGGGTGAGGTCGAGCACGCGCAGACGCGCGAGCGCGTTCGAAGCGGGGACATGCGGCATGGGCGGCGCGCGGTTCAGCGAATGGTTAGAATCGTCCGGACGTTTCCGGACCGCCGCATTATGGCGGCGTGCCCTCACCCCTGCAACAAGGATCGTCCGCTCATGACCCCCGCCGAGCTCACCGAGATCCGCACCGCAGTGACCAAGCTCTGCGCCGGCTTCCCCGGCGAATACTGGCGCGCGCTCGACCGGGAGCGCCGCTACCCGACCGAGTTCGTGCGGGCTCTCACCGAGGCGGGCTACCTCTCCTGCCTGATTCCGGAGCAGTACGGCGGCAGCGGCCTCGGCCTGGGCGCCGCCTGCGCGATCCTCGAGGAGATCCAGGCGAGCGGCGCGAACGGCGCGGCCACCCACGCGCAGATGTACATCATGGGGACGCTCCTGCGGCACGGCAACGACGCCCAGAAGCGTCAGTACCTGCCGAAGATCGCGACCGGCGAGCTCCGCCTCCAGGCGTTCGGCGTCACCGAACCGACGGCCGGGACCGACACCTCCTCGATCCGCACGACCGCGGTGCGTCAGGGCGACCGGTACGTCGTGAACGGGCAGAAGGTCTGGACCTCGCGCGCGGAGCACTCGGACCTGATGCTGCTCCTCGCGCGCACCACGTCGCGGGACGAGGTAGCGAAGAAGACCGACGGCATGTCGGTGTTCCTGGTGGAGATGCGGGCCGCGCTCGGCAAGGGCCTGACGATCCGGCCGATCCGCACGATGATCAACCACTCGACGACCGAGGTGTTCTTCGACAACCTCGAGGTGCCCGCCGCGAACCTGATCGGCGAGGAAGGCAAGGGGTTCCGCTACATCCTCGACGGCATGAACGCCGAGCGCATCCTGATCGCCGCCGAGTGCATCGGCGACTCGCGCTGGTTCATCGGCAAGGCGACCGCGTACGCGAACGAGCGGAAGGTCTTCGGGCGGCCGATCGGCCAGAACCAGGGCATCCAGTTCCCGATCGCGCGCGCCTACATGTCGATGCGCGCGGCGGCGCTGATGGTCGAGCGCGCCGCGTCGCTGTACGAGCAGAGACAGCCCTGCGGCGCCGAGGCGAACATGGCGAAGCAGCTCGGCTCCGAGGCGTCGTGGCAGGCGGCCGACATGTGCCTGCAGACGCATGGCGGCTTCGGCTTCGCCGAGGAATACGACGTCGAGCGCAAGTTCCGCGAGACGCGGCTCTACCAGGTGGCGCCGATCTCGACCAACCTCGTCCTCTCGTACCTCGCCGAGCACGTGCTCGGCCTGCCGCGCTCCTACTGACGGCCACTCTCGCCGCACGCCGTTGTGCGCTGCGGCGCCATCCGCCGGGCTCCGGGGCGCGTACCATTGCTTGCGCCACTCCGGGAGCACGCCATGGACCGACGCGACATCCTCAAAGCCCTCCTCGCTTCCCCGCTGGCCGCTTACGCCGCGCCCCCCCGGGACGCGGCGGGCGTCCAGGCGCTGCAGCGCGACTGGAAGACGCTCCTTGCGCAAGGCGCCGACGTCACGCTGTCGACCGAGCCGCTGCAGCGGTCGAACGAGGAGTGGAAGAAGGCCCTGACGCCGCAGCAGTACAACGTGCTGCGCGAGGAAGGCACTGAACGTCCGGGGACGAGCCCGCTCAACGGCGAGAAGCGCCCCGGAGTGTTCGTCTGCGCCGGCTGCAGCCTGCCGCTCTTCACTTCGGCGATGAAGTACGAGAGCGGCACCGGCTGGCCGAGCTTCTTCACGCTGATCCCGGGCGTGTTCGCCACCAAGACCGACCGCGTGCTCATCTACCCCCGCACCGAGTATCACTGCATCCGTTGCGGCGGCCATCACGGCCACCTCTTCGACGACGGCCCCAAGCCGACCGGCCTGCGCTACTGCAACAACGGCGTCGCGCTGCGCTTCATTCCCAAGACCGGTACGGCGTGACCGAGGCCGGCCGCCCGGTAACGACGGCCCGGCTGGGCCTCGTCAGCTGCCCGCACGCGCTCGCGTCCGCCGCCGGCGTGGAGGTCCTCCGGGCTGGCGGCTCCGCCGTCGACGCGGCGATCGCCGCCAGCGCGGCGCTGAGCGTCGTCTATCCGCACATGACGAGCGTCGGCGGCGACGCGTTCTGGCTGATCTACGACGCGTCGAAGAGCGCGGTCCGTTACCTCGGCGGCGGCGGCCGCGCCGCCGCAAGCGCGACGATCGAAGCGCTGCGCGCTCGCGGCCTGAGCGAGATTCCGTATCGGGGCGTGCTGCCGGGCACGCTCACGGTCCCCGGCGGCGTCGCGAGCTGGTGCGAGGCGCACGCGGCGTACGGCAGGCTGCCGCTCGCGCGGAGCCTGGCGGCGGCGATCGGCCATGCGCGCGACGGGTTCCCGGTTACTGCCCGGGTCGCGCAGCAGATCGAGTCAGCCGCCGCGGAAAATGTCTTCAACGCCGAGGGGCGAGCGATCTTCACGCCGACCGGCGCGCCACCGGCCGCTGGAACCAAGCTCGCGAATCCTGATCTCGCCCGCACGCTCGAGCGCATCGCCGGCGCCGGCCGCGAAGGTTTCTATGGCGGAGAGACCGCCCGCGAGCTCGCGCGCTTCGCCCGGGAGACGGGCGGCTTCTTCGACGAGGCGGACCTGCGCGCGCAGGACGCGGCGTGGGCCGAGCCGATATCGACGACCTACCGCGGCGTGACGATCTACGAGACGCCCGCGCCGACGCAGGGCTTCACCGTGCTCGAGATGCTCAATCTGGTCGAGCCCCTCGACATCGGGCGCTGGGAATTCCTCGGCCCCGATCACGTGCACTTCCTCGTGCAGGCGAAGCAGCTCGCGTATCACGACCGCGACCGCCACCTCGCCGATCCCGAGTTCGCGCCGGTGCCGATCGACACGCTGATCTCGCGCGCCTACGCGGGCGAGCGCCGCAAGCTGATCGACCCGGCGCGCGCACTCGCGTGGGACCGGGTGCCCTCCTACGGCTCGCTGAAGGGCGACACCGTTTTCGTCGCCGCGGTGGATGCTCAGGGAAACGCGGCCGCGCTCATCCAGAGCCTGTACGGCTTCTTCGGCTCCGGCGTCGTCGCCGGCGGGACCGGCGTCGTGCTGCAGAACCGCTCCGCGTATTTCACGCTCGACCCGGCGCATCCGAACCGCCTCGAGCCGCGCAAGCGGCCGTTGCACACCCTCATCGCCTCGCTCGCGTTCCGCGAGGGCCGCCTCTGGCAGATCTTCGGCTGCATGGGCGCGGACGGCCAGCCGCAGATCCACCTCCAGGCCTACGTCGCGACGATCGACTTCGGGCTGGACATCCAGCAGGCGGTCGAGATGCCGCGCTGGCTGTCGGGGCGCTTCTCCCTCGGCGAGCCGCGCGACCTGCTGAACATCGAGGGGCGGTTCCCCGCCGGGACGCTCGCCGAGCTCGAGCGGCGCGGTCACATACTGAATCGCTGGAGTCGCTGGAACGAGCTCGCGGGACACGCTCACGGCATCGCCATCGATCCCGCGAGCGGGTTGCGCCTCGGCGGCTGCGATCCGCGGAGCGACGGGGAGGCGATCGGTTACTGACCCGGCACGCCGGGCAGCGCCGTTCCGATAATCGCGCGGCGGATCGATCAGCGCGACCGCCGGCCCAGGAGTAGAGTTTCCGCCGGCCGGTACCGGCCGGCAGATAAAAACCAGGAGGAAACCCCCATGGCCAGTTACACGCTCAAGGTCAACGGCAAGCGCCGCGTCGTCGACGTCGACGCGGATACGCCGGTGCTCTACGTCCTGCGCGACAACCTCGCGCTGCGAGGACCCCGGTTCGGCTGCGGGCTCGCGCAGTGCGGCTCGTGCACCGTGCTCCTCAACGGCAACCCGATACGCTCGTGCTCGGTGCCGGTCAGCGCGGTCAAGGACGGCGCGATCACCACGCTCGAGGGGCTAGGCACCGTCGCGAAGCCATCGAAGCTCCAGCAGGCGTTCATCGACGAGCAGGCCGCGCAGTGTGGTTACTGCGTCAACGGCATGATCATGACCGCGGCCGCGCTGCTCGCGAAGAACCCAACGCCGAGCGAACCCGAGATCCGCGGCGCCCTCGCCGGCAATCTCTGTCGCTGCGGCACCCACCACCGCATCGTCGCCGCGATCAAGCGCGCGGCTACGGCCTGAGGGGGATGCGGACATGACGACTCTCAACGCAACGACTTCGTTCGACCGGCGCGAATTTTTGAAGGCGACCGGCGTGCTCGCCATCGGATTCTCCATGTACGGCCTGACCGGCCCCGCGGGCGCTGCCACCCTCCGCGCGCCGAAATCCGTGGCGAAGGAAGCAATCGACAGCTGGCTGATGATCGGCCCCGACGACCGCATCACGGTCTTCAGCGGCAAGGTAGATCTCGGCACGGGTACCCGCACGGCACTCGCGCAGCTCGCCGCCGAAGAGCTGGACGTGCGATTCGAGCGGATCGAGATGGTCATGGGCGACACCGCGACGACGCCCGACCAGTGGCTGACCGCGGCGAATCTGACGATCTTCCAGGGCGGTGGCGAGCTTCGCCGCGCCGCCGCCAGCGCGCGCCGTGCGCTAGTGGAGCGGGCATCGCAGAAGCTCGGCGTCCCCGCGAGCGACCTCTTCGTCTCGGACGGGGTGGTGCGGGTCAAGTCGAACCCCAGCCGGTCCGTGCGTTACGGCGAACTGATCGGCGACGGCCTGAAGCTCGAGGTCGACCCGAAAGTGCCGCTGAAGCAGTCGACCGAGTACAAGGTGATCGGCAAGTCGATCCCGCGCGTGGACATCCCCGGCAAGATGACGGGCGAGTTCGTCTACGTGCAGGACGTGCGGCTCCCGGGAATGCTGCACGCGCGCGTGATCCGGCCCGACGACCCCGGCGCGCGCCTCGCGTCCTTCGATGACTCGGCTGCGCGCAAGGTGACCGGGTTCGTCCAGACCGTGCGCAAGGGCGATTTCCTCGCCGTCGTCACCCGCAGCGAGTGGGGCGCGGTGAAGGCCGCGCGCGCGATCCAGGCAACCTGGACCCCCGGTCCCGGGCTGCCCGATCAGGCAACGGTCTTCGAGACGTGGCGCAAGATGCCGGTCGCGAAAGAGGAGCTCACCCAGAACGTCGGCAACGCGCAGGCCGCGCTCGACGGCAGCGCGAAGCGCGTCAAGGCGACGTACGACTTCGCGATCCAGACGCACGCGACGATCGGACCGTCGTGCGCGGTAGCCGACTTCAAGGACGGCAAGCTGACGATCTGGACCTCGTCGCAGGCGACGCACTCGATGCAGCACGAGCTGGTGGCGATCACCGGCCTCGCGCGCGACGCGATCCGGCTGGTGTTCGTCGAAGGCGCCGGGTGCTACGGCCGCAACGGCACCGAGGACGCCGCCGCCGACGCCGCGCTGATCTCGACGGTGATCGGCAAGCCGGTGCGCGTCCAGTGGTCGCGGGCGGACGAGACGGCGCGCGCGCCGAAGAGCCCGCCGCGGACGATGGACATGGAAGCGGGGCTCGACGCGCAGGGCAACGTGGTCGCGTGGTCGGGCGACTTCTACATCGCGCTCAACCAGATCGTCGCGTTCAAGCCGCTCGATTTCCCGCTGCTCGCCGCGACGGAAACCGGCGTGCCGCGGCCGGGCAACTGGGTCGGCTTCCTGTTCCAGAACTCGGGGCAGCCCTACCAGTTCGCCAACGTGCGGGTGAACACGCGCCACATCGGCGGCCACATCTTCCGGTCCTCGCACCTGCGCAGCCCCGGGCGGATCGAGAACAGCTTCGGGAACGAGTCGTTCATGGACGAGCTCGCCGCCGCAGCGAACGCCGATCCGGCCGAGTACCGGCTGCGCTACCTGAAGGACCCGCGGGCAATCGACGTCGTCCAGGCCGCGATGAAGCTCGCGGGCTGGCAGGCGCGGCCCGGGCCCAATCCGGGCGCCGGAAGCGGCCCGGTCGCGAAGGGGCGCGGCATCTCGTACCTGCGCTACAACAACGCGATCACCTACGTCGCTGCGGTCGCCGAGGTCGAAGTGAACAGGACCACCGGCGAGATCAGCGTCGCACGCATCTGCGTGAGCCACGACTGCGGCGAAATGGTGAACCCCGACGGCGTCAAGAACCAGGTCGAAGGCGGCGTGATGCAGACGGTGAGCCGCACGCTGATGGAGACGGTGACCTGGGAGCGCAACAAGGTGACGAGCGTCGACTGGGCGACCTACCCGATCATGCGCTTCACCCAGGCACCGAAGGTCGAGGTCGCGCTGATCGATCGCCCGGGCACGCCCGCCTGGGGGGCGGGCGAGCCGACCGCCTGCGCCATCCCGGCGGCGATCGCGAACGCGGTGTTTGACGCGACCGGCGTGCGGCTGCGCTCGCTGCCATTCACGCCGGACAAGGTGAAGGCCGCGCTCGCGAAGGGTCCGACGCGCGCGTAACGAGCGATACCCGGCGGCCAGGCCGGCAACGGCCTAGCCGCCGGAATTCAGCTTCTTCGCGAGCTCGACGAAGAACGCGAGGCTCTGCGGGTTCGCCATCGCGTCGGGGCTCGCCACCTTCTCGACCGCATGGCCGAGCAGGAGCTTGCGCACCGGTAACTCCATCTTCTTTCCGGTGAGCGTGCGCGGGACTTCGGCGATCGCGTAGATCTCGTCGGGCACGTGGCGCGCTGAGGCAACGGTCTTGATTCGCTCCTTTATCCGCCCCCGCAGCGCGTCGTCGAGCGTGTAGCCCGGCCGCAGCACGACGAAGAGCGGCAGGAACGACTTGCGGCCGAGATACTCGAGGTCGACCACCAGGCTGTCGAGCACCTCGGGACACTCCTCCACCACGCGGTAGATCTCGGCCGTCCCCATCCGGATCCCGAATCGATTGATCGTCGTGTCGGAGCGGCCGTAGATCACCGAGGTGCCGCGCTCGGTGAAGCGGATCCAGTCGCCGTGCCGCCACTTCCCGGGGTAGAGCTCGAAATAGCTCTCGTGGTAGCGGCGCCCGCCGGGATCGCTCCAGAAGTAGAGCGGCATCGTCGGCATCGGCTCGGTGACCACCAGCTCGCCGACCTCGCCGACGACCGCCCGCCCGCCTTCGTCGAACGCCTCGACCGCGATGCCCAGGCAGCGGCACTGGATCTCGCCGGCCGTCACCGGAAGCAGCGGACACCCGGCGACGAAGCCGCAGGCGATGTCGGTGCCGCCGCTGATCGAGGCGAGCCAGAGGTCGCGCTTCACGTGCGCGTACGTCCACTCGTACGCGTCGATGGTCAGCGGCGAGCCGGTGGTGCTGATCACGCGCAGGCGCGAAAGATCGGCCACCTTCCCCGGTTCGACACCCGCCTTCATCGAGGCGCCGATGAGCGCGGCGCCGCAGCCGAAGTGGTCGGCGCGCGTCTCCCCGACGAGGCGCCAGATCTCGCCCGCGTCGGGATACGCCGGGTTGCCGTCGAACATCACGATGGTGCAACCGCCGAGGAGCCCGCTCACCAGCAGGGTCCAAACGATCCACCCGGTGCTCGACACCCAGAAGAACGTCTCGCCCGGGCGCATGTCCTTGTGCAGTCGGAGCGTCTTGAGGTGTTCGATGACGACCCCGCCGTGTCCGTGGACGATCGCCTTGGGAACGCCGGTCGTGCCGGACGAATAGACGATCCAGAGCGGATGGTCGAACGGAACCTGCTCGAACGCGAGCTTCGCCTCGCGCGCAACGGCGCTCGACCATGGGACAGCTCCGTCCATCCGTGCCGCCGGATCGAGGTACGGCAGGAAGATCACGCGCTCGAGCGACGGCAGCTCGCGGACGATCTCGGCCAGTACGGCGCGCCGATCGAACGGTTTCCCGCCGTAGCGATAGCCGTCGACGGCGAACATCACCTTCGGCTCGATCTGCTTGAACCGGTCCACGACCGCGCCGGTCCCCATGTCGGGCGAGCAGCTCGACCAGACCGCGCCGAGGCTCGTCACCGCGAGATAGGCCGCCACCGTCTCCGGGATGTTCGGCATGTAGGAGGCGACCCGGTCGCCCGGCTTCACGCCGAGATCGCGCAACGATGCCGCAATCGCGGCGACCTGCCGCTCGAGCTCGGCCCAGGACACCTCGGACGCGCCGCGAGCCTCCGAGCGCGCGATGATCGCGGGCCGATCCGGCCTGCCGTGCAGGAACGCGTGCTCCGCGTAGTTGAGGCGTGCGCCCTCGAACCACTTCGCGCCCGGCATCCTGTGCTCGTCGAGCACCCGCGTGTAGGGAACGGACGCCTTGACCCCGAGGAACTCCCACAGCGTCGCCCAGAAGTCCTCGAGCCGTTCGACCGACCAGCGATGGAGCGCCTGGTAGTCGTCGAAGCGCAGGCCCCGCGTGTCGGCGAGCCAGCGCATGTAGCGCGCGACCTCGCTCGCCTCCGCCTGCGCGCGCGTGGGCGCCCAGAGCACCGTGCCTTCGGCTATCGCCATCGGCCCGGGCTCACGCCCCGTACAGCTTGAAGATCGCCACGCTGTCCAGCTCCGCGTGTCCGAGGTGCACCAGCATCCGGTAGAGCGACAGCGCTTCGCCCATCATCGGCGTGGGCGCCTTCATGCCGCCGGCGAACTCGTTCACCATCTCCAGGTCCTTAAGGAGCTGCCGCGCATAGCCCTGCGGCGCGAAGTCGCGCTTGACCATCCGCGGGTAGATCCGCTGTAGCAGCGAGCCATCGGCGTGGCCGCCGCCGAGGCACTCGGGCAATCGCGCGGCGTCGATCCCGGCGGCTTCGGCGAGCACCGCCGCCTCCGCCATCACCGCGTAGCCGCAACCGACGATGAGCTGGTTCAGCATCTTCGCCACCATGCCACTGCCGGTCGGCCCCATGTGCGTGAAGCGGCCCGCGACGTCGGCGAAGAACAGCTGCGTGCGCTCGATGTCGGCCGGCTCGCCGCCCGCCATGATCGTGAGCGAGCCCGAGCCCGAGGCCGGCGGCCCGCCGGAGACCGGGGCGTCGATCCAGCCGACGGCGGTTTTCTCGCGCAGCTTGGCGGCAAACGCTTTGCACTTCTCCACCTTGATGGTCGAGAAGTCGATGAGGTGTTGCGGCGGACGCACCACTGAAGCGACGCCGCCGTCGCCGAAGACCGCCTGCTCCACCGCTTCGGTCGTCGGCAGGTTGAGCAGGACGAGGTCCACTCCGCTCGCGGCGTCCGCCGGCGAGCGGGCCGCGACGGCACCGGCCGCGCGCGCCGCCTCGACCCGGTCCGGGACGATGTCGTACGCCCGCACCGCGTACCCGAGCGAGCGGAGCCGTTTCACCATCGGCAGGCCCATCAGGCCGACGCCGACATAGCCGAGGCTGGGTTTGGCCGTCATTCGTCACTCCATGCCGTAAATGCGCACCGCGTTGTCGTGGAAGAGCCGGCGCTGCTCGCCGGGGGTGAAATCCCGCACCATCTCCCGGAACCCCGAGAAGATCGCGTCGAACGTGGCGCACAGGCCGTCGACCGGGAAGTTGCTCGCGAACATGCAGCGGTCGACGCCGAAGAGCTCGATCGTCGTCAGCACGATCTCGCGGTTCGCCGCCACCGTCCAGGGTTTGCCCGGGACGCCCAGACCGGAGATCTTCACCGCCGCATTCGGGCACGCGGCGAGCATCGTCATCGCGCGCCGCCATCCCGCGATCCC
>Ga0335084_10002185_pt1 | contig 18753 bp, 20 predicted proteins | sample Lox_Sample_44_FD_206721 | JGI IMG/M metagenome (GOLD analysis project Ga0335084, IMG submission 206721) | Soil microbial communities from Loxahatchee National Wildlife Refuge, Florida, United States - Lox_Sample_4.4 | ecosystem: Environmental > Terrestrial > Soil > Wetlands | place: USA...
GGTCGGCAGGTCGTGCGTGTCGAAGATGTCCTTCACGCCGATCGGGACGCCGAAGAGCGGGGCTTTGCTTTTCCCCTCGGGAAAATTCCGCGCGAGGTGAACCCACGCCCTGACTTCGGGCTCGCGTGCATCGATCCGCTCGAGGCACGATCTGAGGTAATCCTGCGCGCTCAGCTCGCCGCGCTCGATGCGCTGCGCGGCCTGTTTCGCTCCCAGACGGTGCGGCTCGACCATGGCGGGCCAGTATAATCGCCGCGTCCCATGCAACCCCGAGCGATCGTCGTGGTCGGCGCAGGACCGGTCGGCACCGTCGCGGCGTTGGCGTGCGCGCGTTTCGGACATCGCGTGACGCTCGTCGAGGCGGAGGAGCGCGTCAACGACGCGCCGCGCGCCTCGACCACGCAGCCGCCGACGCTCGAGATCCTCGCCGAGCTCGGCCTGATCGACGAGTACATCGCGCAAGGGCTGGTGGCGCGCACCTTCCAGTTCTGGGACCGCCCGGCGCGGCGCCTGATCGCCGAGTTCGACTTCGACCGCCTGCGCGGCGAGACCGCCTATCCCTACGTGGTGCAGACCGAGCAGCACAAGCTCGCCAACCTGGGCATCGCGAAGCTGCGCGCGATGCCGAACGCGCAAGTGATCATGGGCTGCCCGGTCGCCGGCATCAGCCAGGATGCTTCCGCCGCGAAGGTGCGCACGGAGAAGGGCGCGTTCAGCGCCGACTTCGTGATCGGCTGCGACGGCGGCCGCAGCACCGTGCGCAAGGCGCTCGGCATCGAGTTCGAGGGCTTCACCTGGCCCGAGCGCTTCCTCGTCGTCACGACGAAGTTCGACTTCGCCGCCGCGCTCGGCTGCTCGTTCCGCTGCTACATGGCCGACCCCGACGAGTGGACCAACCTCTTCAAGGTGGCGGGCGACGACCTGAAGGGGCGCTGGCGCGCCGTCTTCAACACGCGCGAGGACGAGTCCGACGGGGAGGCGCTCTCGGATGCCGCGGTGCGCGCGCGCCTCGGGCGGATCTACGTGCCGGAGAAGGAGCGCGGCTACCTGCACCTCAACCTGTACAAGGTGCACCAGCGCGTCGCGAAGAGCTTCCGCAAGGGACGCGTCTTCCTCTGCGGCGACGCGGCGCACGTCAACAACCCGATCGGCGGCCTGGGGCTGAATTCAGGCATCCACGAAGCCTGGGACCTGGCGCGGCTGCTGAGCGACGAAGGCGCGGATCTCGACGCCTACGAGCGCAGGCGCCGGCCGCTCAACATCGAGTACGTGCAGGAGCAGACCATCGCCAACAAGAAACGCCTCGAGGAACGCGACCCGGCGCAGCGCGAGAAGCGCTTCGACGAGCTGCGCCGCATGGCCGACGATCCGCAACGCCACAAGGCCTTCCTGATGAAGGCGTCGCTGCTCGAGAGCGTGCAGCGGGCGGCGGCGCTCTAGGCGCCGAGCAGCTTCTGGATCACCGGCCGCGCGCCTTCCAGCGCGACGCGCTGCAGGTAGAACGCAAGCCCGCGCGGGCCGCCGAGCTCCTCGCCGCCGCCGGCGCGCCCGGGCCCGCCGTGCACGAGCTGCGGCAGCACCGTGCCCGGTCCGGGCGAGAGCTCGATCTTCGGATGGCCGAGGAAGAGGCGCCCGTGGTAGGGCGCGAGCTCGAGCACCATCTTCTCGACGAACGCCTGGTCCTCCGAGTACACCGACGAGACGAGACCGCCGTTGCCGCGCGCGACCAGCGCCGCTGCATTGTCCTGGTAGGCGAGCAGCGACGCGACCGGCCCGAACACCTCATGCTGGTGCACCGCTTCCCCGGGGCTCTCCACGAGGATGGGATTGAGGAAATACCCTTTCGGAAACGGCGCGGCGGTGCTGCCGAAGGCGAGCCTGCCGCCCAGGCGCTGCACGCCTTCGCGCGCGCTCGAGAGCTGATCGGCGGTGGCGAGCGGCCCCATGCGCACGTCCTCGTCTTTCGGATCGCCGACCTTCACGCCGCCGAGCAGCTCGGCGAGATCGCTCTTCACTTCCGCCGCGAGCGCCGCCGGGACCACGATCCGGCGGATCGCGGTGCACTTCTGGCCGGCCTTCTGCGTCATGTCGCGCACGACGTCCTTGAGGAACAGCTCGTACATGTCGCTGCGCGGCTCGACGTCGGCGCCGAGCACGGCGGCGTTGAGGCTGTCGGCCTCGACGTTGACGCGCACCGACTCGCGCACGATGTTCGGCGCGGAGCGGATCCTCTCGCCGGTCTCGCCCGAGCCGGTGAAGGCGAGCACGTCCTGGCCGCCGAGCAGCGAGACGAGCTTGCCCGGCGCGCCGACGAGGAGCGACAGCGCACCGTCGGGCAGGATCTTGTTCTCCGCCACCAGCTCGACGATGCGATGCGCCACCATCGCCGAGCTCGTCGCCGGCTTGGCGAGCACCGGCATGCCGGCGAGCAGCGCCACCGCCGCTTTCTCGGCGAATCCCCAGGCCGGGAAGTTGAAAGCGTTGATGTGAACCGCAGCGCCGTGACGCGGAACGGCGATGTGCTGGCCGTGGAAGCGCACCGAGCGGCCGAGCTGGATGCCTTCGCCGTCGACGAGGAACTTGCGCGCGCCGAGGGCGGTGGCGACTTCGACGTAGGCGAGCAGGGTGGCGATGCCGCCGTCGACGTCGAACTTCGCGTCCGAGCGCGTATTGCCGCCGTTCGCGATGCCGAGCTCGAGCAGCTCGTCGCGGTGCTCCTGCATTTCGTCGGCGAGCGCTTTGAGAAGCGCGCCGCGCTCGGCGAAGGTCAGGGCGCGCAGCGCCGGCCCGCCGGTGCGTCTCGCGTAATCGAGCGCCGCGGCGAGGTCGAGGCCATCGGTCGAAGTGCGAGCGAGCGGTTCTTCGGTCGCGGGATTGAGGAGGGTCTGCGGATTGCCGCGACCGGCGACCCAGCGGCCGCCGAGAAAACTCTTCAGCTCGATCATCCGGGCATTCTTGCCCGGTTTCTCAATTCGGCAAAGTCGGCGGCACTGCCTGCGGCCGCGGAGCCGGTGCACTATATCGCGTGCCGGGCGCGGGGCTCTGCGTGGCGATCTTGTGACCGCGCGCAATCATGCACTGCTGGTAGGACGCTTCGCTCACGCTTTGCCCGTGGCAGTCGGCATCGTCGGAACGGAAATCGTCGAAGCTCTTGTGATCGCCCGGCACGACGAGCGGCGGCCCGGCCTGGACATAGGTTGGTGCGGCCGATGCGGCGGCGGGCGCCGGCGGCGGAGGATAGTAGTAAGCCGGCGGAGGCGGGTAGTAGTACACCGGCGGCGGATAGTACGCGGGAGCCCAGAACGGGCCTGGGCCCCAGTATCCCGGCCAGCCGAAGTTGATGCCGATGCCGAAGCGCACGCCGCCATGCGCGAGCGCCGCGCCGCTCGCGGCGCAAGCCGACAATCCCAGCACGAGGGCGATCGCCTTCTTCACGCCTCGACGCTATACCCCGCAGCCGGCCCCAGGGGTAACCGATTGTTACCTTGTCGCCGCGAGGCGACTATTTCGGCTGCTTGGTGATGCGCAGGTAGGGCTTGGGCGCGTTCCAGCCGCCGGGGAAGAGCTTCTTCGCGTCGTCGTCGCTCACCGAGCCGGCGATGATCACGTCCTGGCCCTGCTTCCAGTTCGCCGGCGTCGCGACCTTGTGCTTCGCGGTGAGCTGGATCGAGTCGATGACGCGCAGCAGCTCGTCGACGTTGCGTCCGGTGGTCATCGGGTAGAAGAGCATCAGCTTGATCTTCTTGTCGGGGCCGATGACGAACACGGTGCGCACCGTGGCGTTGGTCGCCGCGGTGCGGCCCTTCGCATCGCCGGCGGTGTCGGCGGGCAGCATGTCGTAGAGCTTCGCCACCTTGAGGTCGGCATCGCCGATCATCGGGTAGTTGACCGACGCGCCCTGCGTCTCCTCGATGTCCTTCAACCACTTCTTGTGGTCGTCGACCGGGTCGACCGACAAACCGATGATCTTCACGCCGCGCTTGTCGAAGTCGGCTTTCATTCTGGCCATCGTGCCGAGCTCGGTGGTGCAGACCGGGGTGAAGTCCTTCGGATGCGAGAAGAGCACCGCCCACTTGTCGCCGATCCACTGGTGGAAGTCGACCGGACCGTCGGTGGTCTCGGCCCTGAAGTTGGGGGCTTCGTCGCCGATGCGCAGCGTCATGGAGGATCTCCGGCAAAGCAAAAATGCTACTCCCGCGCCGGCCCTTTCCGCTAGCCGGGTTTTGGAGTACAGTGGCGGCGTCGATTGTTTGGGGTCCAAACTAATGCGCGGGAAGCAGCGCCTGAGCCTGAGCGTGAACGGCGAGCGCGTCGAGGCGCTGGTCGCCTCGTACAAGACGCTGCTCGAAGCGCTGCGCGAGGACCTCGGCCTGACCGGCACCAAGCACGGCTGCGAGCTCGGCGAGTGCGGCGCCTGCACGGTGCTGCTCGACGGCGCGCCGGTGCTCTCCTGTCTCACGCTGGCCATCGAATGCGAAGGCCGCTCGGTGCAGACCATCGAGGGCCTCGCGCGCGGCCCCGAGCTGCATCCGCTGCAGGCGGCGTTCGCCGACTGCGGCGGCTCGCAATGCGGCTACTGCACGCCCGGCGTGATCATGACCGCCAAGGCGCTGCTCGACCGCAATCCGAATCCGTCGCAGCAGGAGATCAAGGAAGCGACGGCGGGGAATCTGTGCCGGTGCACCGGCTACAACCAGATTGTCGAGGCGATTGAGCAGGCGGCTGACGTCCTCAGGAAGGAAGCCGCGTGAAGAAGAAGCTCGAAGTCGTCGGCAAGGCGCGCCGCAGGGTCGATGGCCGCTCGAAGGTCACCGGCGCGCTGCGCTATGCCGATGACCTCTTCATGCCGCGCATGCTCTTTGCGAAGCTGTTGCGCTCGCCGCACCCCCATGCGGTGATTCAAGAGATAGATTTCGAAAAAGCGAAGCGGCACCCCGGCGTCCACCTCGTACTCACGGGCAAGGACTTCCCGGTGCCCTTCGGCATCATGCCGGTGTCGGTCGACGAATACCCGCTGGCGCGGGAGCGCGTGCGCTACGTCGGCGATCCGGTCGCCGCGGTGATCGCGGTAGATGAGCAGAGCGCCGTCGAGGCGCTGCACCTCATCGACGTGCGCTACAAGGTCCTGCCGCCGGTGTCGGGTCCGGAGGAAGGGCTGAAGAATCCCGAGCCGCGCATCCACGACTACGGCGAGCAGGGAAACATCCACCGCAACCAGTCCTACGAGTTCGGCGACACGGCCGAAGCGCTCGCGAAGTCGGATCACGTCTTCGAAGACCTGTTCTTCTACGAAGGCAACACGCACCTGCCGATGGAGCAGCAGGCGTCGCTCGCCTTCGTCGACCAGGACGGCAAGCTGCAGATCTCCTCGAGCACGCAGAACCCGCACTACCTGCACCGGCAGCTCGCGCGCGTGCTGCAGATCCCGGAGGCGCGCATCCGCGTCGTCGCGACGCCGAACGGCGGCGGCTTCGGCGGCAAGTGCGATCCCGGCGGCCACGAGTTCGTGGTGTGCAAGGCCGCGCTGGTCCTCGGCCGGCCGGTGAAGATCGGCCTGACGCGCGAGGAAGTGTTCTACGTCCACCGCGGCCGCCACCCGGTGCTGATGAAGATGAAGACCGGCGTCACCAAGGACGGCCGGCTCACCGGCATGCACCTGCAGACGCTGCTCGACGGCGGCGGCTACGGCTCGCACGGGCCGGCGAGCACGTTCTACACCGGTGTTCTGACGCCGGTGACGTACCACTATCCGCGCTTCAAGTTCGAGGCCTGCCGCGTCTTCACCAACAAGCCGGCGTGCGGCCCCAAGCGCGGGCACGGCACGCCGCAGCCGCGCTTTGGACAGGAAGTGCAGCTCGACAAGATCGCCGAGAAGCTCGGGCTCGACCCGGCCGAATTGAGGCTGCGGAATCTTGTAAAGGAGAATTCGTTGACGGCGAGCTGGCTGCGGGTCGGCTCCACGCAGCTGAAGGAATGTATCGAGAAAGTCGTCGAGATGTCCGGCTGGAAGGAACGCCGCGGCAGGCTGGGCAAAGGGCGTGGCCTCGGCCTCGCGTGCAGCACCTACATGTGCGGCGCGGGGGTCGCGATCTACTGGAACAAGATGCCGCATTCGGGCGTGCAGGTGCTGCTCGATCGCTCGGGAGCCGTGATCGTCTACTGCGGCGCGACCGAGATCGGCCAAGGCTCCGACGACGTGCTCGCCGCGATCGTCGCCGAGACGCTCGGCGTCGACACTTCGGTGGTGCGCGTCGTTACCGGCGACACCGGCATCGCGCCGGTCGACCTCGGCTCCTACTCGAGCCGCGTGACCATCATGGCCGGCAATGCCGCGATCCAGGCTGCCGAGCGGCTGCGTGTGCAGATCGCCGCGGTGGTGTCGGAGACGCTCGGCACGCTGCCCGACCGCGTCGCGTTCTCCCAGGGACGCGTCTTCGCCGCGGACAACGCCGGACCGGGCATGAGCTTCGTCGAGGCCGTGCATGCCGCCGAGGCGGCGCTCGGCACGCTGTCGGCCGTCGGCTCGTACTCTCCGCCCAAGCCGCCGGGCAAGTACAAGGGCGCCGGCGTCGGCCCGTCGCCCGCGTACAGCTTTTCCGCCTGCATCGTGGAGACCGAGGTCGACGAGCGCACCGGCTGGGTCCACGTGCCGAAGATCTGGATCGCGCACGACATCGGCCGCGCGCTCAATCCGACGCTCGCGCGCGGGCAGGTGATCGGCGGCGTGTACATGGGACTCGGCGAGGCGCTGATGGAAGAGCAGTCCTTCCGCCGGCTGCCGGAGAAGCTCTCGGGCGCGCTCGTCCACCGCGCGCCTTCCATGCTCGACTACAAGAGCCTGACCTCGCTCGACATGCCCGACGTGGAAGTCGCGCTGATCGAGGATCCCGATCCGAACTGCCCGTACGGCGCGAAGGAAGTCGGCCAGGGGCCGCTGCTGCCGGTGATGCCGGCGGTGGCGAACGCGATCTTCGACGCGGTGGGCGTGCGCATCGACGAGATCCCGATCACTCCCGACAAGGTGCTGAAGGCCCTGCATGACAAGGACAAGCGCGTGGGTCCGGCGAGCTTCCCTGCCGTGCCGTATCCCAAGCCGACGTTCGTCCTGCCGCCCTGGGAAGGCGGCGACGGCAACGAGACCAAGCGCGATGCTGCGGCTGCCGTGGTTTGAGCACCGGTCTCCGCGCTCGGTCGCGGAGGCGGCGCGGATCCTCGCGGGCGAAGGCCCGCGCGCGATGCTCATCGCCGGCGGCACCGACCTGCTGCCCAACATGAAGCGCCGGCACCAGGCGCCGCAGGTTCTGGTTTCTCTTCGTCAGGTCGAAGAGCTGAGGAAGCTGAACGGCGGCTTCGGCGCCGCTCTCACCCTCGCGGAAATCGTGCGGAGCGAAAAGACGCCGACGGCGCTGCGCCAGGCGGCGGCGCAGGTCGCGACGCCGCACCTGCGCAACATGGGCACGCTCGGCGGCAACCTCTGCCTCGACACGCGCTGCACCTACTACAACCAGACCTACGAGTGGCGCAAGGCGATCGATTTCTGCCTGAAGGTCGACGGCAAGACCTGCTGGGTCGCCACCGCGAGCAAGCGCTGCGTGGCGGTCTCCTCGACGGACACGGCGCCGGCGCTGATTGCGCTGGACGCGGCCGTTACGCTTGTCTCGGCGAGCGGCTCGCGGGAGGTCAAGGTCGAAGACCTCTACAAGAACGACGGCATCGACTACCTCTCGCGGCGGCCCGACGAGATCCTCACCGAGGTTCGAGTGCCTGCCGGCTGGAAGAGCACCTACTGGAAGCTGCGCCGGCGCGGCTCGTTCGACTTCCCGATCCTCGGCGTCGCCGCGGCTTTGAAGTTCGACAAGGACCTCATCACGGAGGCGAGAATCGCCCTGGGTGCGGTCGCGTCGCGTCCGTTCCTGGTGGAGAAAGCCGGCGAATTCCTGAAAGGCAAGAAACTGAGCGACGAGACGATCGCGCAGGCCGCGGGACTGGTGGCCAACCGCGCGAAGCCGATGGACAATACCGACATGGACCTGTACTGGCGCAAGGAAGTCGCCGACGATTTCGCCGGCTACGCGTTACGCGAGCTGCGCGGCGACGACCTGCGCGCCGAGCGCCTGAAGATTTCGCGAATGATGGTTTGAAGCGGATGAGGCGCGCGCTTTTCTGCGTCGCGCTCCTCGCCGGCTGCACGACGCCCGGCCCCTCGTCGATCAGCACGCCGAAGCCCGACGGCGGCAGCGAGCAGATTCCGGTCAGCGTCAGGCTGCCCGAAGGAAAGGGGCCGTTTCCCGCCGTCGTCATCCTGCACGACTGCAGCGGCCTCGGCCCGCGCTCGAGCGGCGCGCCCGAACGCTGGGCGAAGCTGCTCCTGCAGCGCGGCTATGCGGTCATCATCCCGGACAGCTTCTCGACGCGCGGCTTCCCCGGCGGCGTGTGCACCGACCCTTCGCCGACGCGCTTCGACGTCCGGCCGATCCGGCGCGTCGACGACGCGTACGCCGCGCTGGAGCATGCGCGCTCGCTGCCGCAGATCGACCCGAAGCACATCGGCGTGATGGGCGGCTCGCACGGCGGCACCACCACGGTGCTCGCGGCTTCGGCCCGGCGCCACGGCTTCGCCGCGGCGATCGCGCTCTATCCGGGCTGCTTTCCGCGGCCCGCGCCGTACCGCGTCTCGGCCCCGCTGCTCATTCTCGCCGGAGAGAAGGACGACTGGACGCCGGCCGAGCCGTGCCGGCGCCTCGCCGAAACCGCCGCCGCGGCGGGACAGCCCGTGACGATCAAGGTCTATGCGGGCGCGCAGCACGCGTTCGACAGCTCGTTCCCGGTGCGCTACGTCGATACGCGCATGAACGCCAACTCGCCGACCGGCCGCGGCGCGACGACCGGCGGCGATCCGGAAGCCTGGGCGGACAGCATCCGGCAGGTCGAGGCGTTCTTCGCGCGCTATCTCAAGCCGAACTGACCGTCTTGAAGACGGGAGCGCGCGCCGCGAGGGCGGCGACGGCGCTCAGCCCGGACAGCACGGCGAAGACGTTCAACGCGAGCTGATAGTTTCCGGTGGCGTCGCGCAGCACTCCGGACAACAGCGGCCCCGTAGCCTGCGCGAGCACTTGCGCGGAGAGCGCGAGGCCGCGGATCGCGCCGTAGTTGGCGCGCCCGAAGTAGTCCGCCCAGGCGAGCGGCAGCAGCGTCAGCATGGCGCCGATGCCGAGGCCGAACAGGCCCACGGCGAGGGTGCCCTCGGCCGGCGACGCGACGCGCTTGAGGAGCACGATGCCGAGCGCGAGAAGCAGCCCGACGAGCGCCAGCACGAAGCGCAGCGGCAGCCGCCGCGGCAGGAAGCCGCAGGCGAGCGTGCCGACGCCCGACATGAACGAGAAGCTGCTGACGATCAGCGCCGCGCTGGTCGGCTCGAGCCCGCGCTCGATCAGGTGCGGCGCCTGGTGCAGGCTCACGCCGGCCTGCACCGGGTAGACCAGCACGGTGAAGAGCATGAGCAGCCAGAACGCCGGGGTGGCGACCGCCTGCGCGCGCGAGAACGCCGGCTCGGCTCCGCCCCGCGCCGCGGCGTCGGCTTCGGGCGGCGGGCGGTCGAGGAAGAACCAGACCGGCAGCAGGCCCACCGCGAGCGTGACCGCGCCGAGCGCGAGCCAGCCCGTGCGCCATCCGCCGTGCGTGATGGCGAACTGCGCGATGAGCGGCATCGCCACCAGCCCGCCCATCTGCGCCATGGTGGCGATCGAGTTGGCGAGCGCGCGCCGCTCGACGAACCACTTGCTGATCGTGCCGTAGATGCCGAGGTCGAACGCCGCCGCCCAGTTCATGCGCGCGATGCAATAGAGGAGGTAGAAGACGGCGAGCGAGGGCGTGAGCGCGAGGAGCGCGAGCGCCAGGGCGTTGACCAGCACCGCCGCGCAGAGCACCAGGCGCGAGCCGCGCCGGTCGAGCAGCCGGCCGATCGGCGGCGACACCAGCGCCGCCATCACGCCGGCAAGCGAGACGGCGCCCGAGAGGGCGGTGCGCGACCAGCCGAACTCGCGGATCAGCGGCTCGACGAAGATCGACAGCGTGGCGACCGCGGGACCCTGGCGCGCGAAGCCCGCGCAGCACAGCGCCGCGAGCACGACCCAGGCATGGTTCAGCCGGCTAGTCGTTCTTGATGTTGGCCGCCCGGGCGACGGCGGTCCACTTCTCGATGTCCGAATGCACGCGGCGGCCGAGCGCTTCCGAGCTGCCGCCGACCGCTTCGAGGCCCATTTGCGCAAAGCGCTGCTTGACCTCCGGCGTCTGGACCACGCGCGCCACTTCCTTCTGCAGCCGCGCGACGATGGCCGGCGGCGTCTTCGCCGGCGCGAAGAGCGCCGTCCACACCGGCACCTCCATGTCGGGCACGCCGGCCTCGGCCATCGTCGGCACGTCCGGCCACGACGGATGACGCTTGCCCGAGGTGACCGCGAGCGCGCGGATCGTGCCGGCCTTGAGCGGGCCGGTGGCGGGGGGCGGGTCGACGATGGCCAGCGCCACGTTGCCCGAGATGAGCGCCTGCACCGACTCGCCGCTGCTCTTGTAGGGAATCATGACGAAATGGCTGCCGGTCCTCTGCTTGAAGAGCTCGGTGGTGATCTGGAAGATGCCGGCGCTGGAAGCGTAGTTCGCGCTGGCGGGATTCGCCTTGGCGAAATCGATCAGCTCCTTCACGTTGTGGATCGGCAGCTTCGCGTCGACCGTGACGAGCAGCGGGAACTGGCAGATGAGCGAGATCGGCGCGAAGTCGCGCAGCGCGTCGTAGGGCAGCTTCGAGTAGGTCGCCGGGTTGATGGTCATCGGGCCGCTCGGGCCGACCAGGATGGTGTAGCCGTCGGGCGGGCTTTTCGCCACGTACTCGGCGGCGATGATCGACTGGGCGCCGGGCTTGTTCTCGATCACCACCGCCTGGCCGAGGCCCTTCTGCATCTCGGGCGACATGGCGCGCAGGATGATGTCGTTGCCGCCGCCGGCGGCATAGCCGATGACGACCTTGATCGGCCGGCTCGGGTACGCGTCCTGCGCGAGCGCCGGCGCGCTCGCCGCAAGGGCGAGCGCGATCGCGATGAGTCTTTTCATAGCTCGAGGTCCTCCCTGGACAGTTCTAGTGTTGCCGCGTTCATATTCTCCTCCAGATGCGCGATCGAGCTCGTGCCGGGAATCGGCAGGATAACCGGCGATTTCGCCAGCAGCCAGGCGATGGCGACCTGCGCAGGGGTGGCTTTTAGGTTTTTCGAAAGAGAAACGATCTTCCTGCCTCGCAGCGCCGCACCCGCCCCCAGCGGATACCAGGGGAGGAACGCGATCCCCAGCTCTTCGCAATGCTTGAGCACCGCCTCCGAGCTGCGGTCCTCGAGGTTGTACTCGTTCTGCACCGAGACGACCTTGACGAGCTTGCGCGCCTGCTCGAGCTGCTTCACGTCGACGTTGGAGACGCCGATGTGCCGGATCTTGCCGGCGCGCTGCGCGTCGGCGAGCGCCCCGATCGAGTCCTCGTAAGGCACCTTCGGGTCGGGCGCATGGAACTGGTAGAGGTCGATGCGCTCGAGGCGCAGCCGCTTCAGGCTGCCGTCGATGGCTTGCTTGAGGTGCGCGGGCCGCCCGTCCTCGTCCCAGGCGCTCGGCCGCGGCCGCAGCAGGCCGCCCTTGGTCGCGATGACGAGATCCTTCGGATACGGATGCAGCGCCTCGGCGATCAGCTCCTCGTCGACGTGCGGGCCGTAGGAGTCGGCGGTGTCGAAGAAATTGGCGCCGAGCTCGTAGGCGCGCCGCAGCACGCGCAGCGCGCCCGGGCGATCCTTTGGCGGGCCCCACACCTGCGGGCCGCAGACGCGCATCGCGCCGAAACCCAGGCGGTTCACGGTCAGGTCGCCTACTGTGATCACTGTGTTCATCTAAGCCTTTGTTTTATAGTCGTGGGATTCTGCCCATCTTCCGCACTGCAAACCATGTGGTTGAAATCCCACACTCGCGGAGCACAGCATGGCGGCAGAGAGGAGGAAGCGTAGTCAATGCAGGCGGGCGGCACCACCTTGCTCGGCAGTATTTCGGATTTCTGCCGGCGCACGGGAATGGCGGAATCGACGTTTGGCCGGCGAGCGGTCAACGACGGCAAGTTCGTCGCGCGCCTGCGCGACGGCGCGCGCGTCACGCCCGAGACGCTGCAGCGCGTGAACGTCTTCATCGCCAAGCACGGCCTCGCCGGCGCGGGCGACGCGCCGCCCGAGCTCCTGCCGCTCATCAGCGCGACGAGCGGCGCCCGCCCGGCGCATACGGTCTCGGTCCTGCCCGCCGCGCGCGAGGCGCCGGAGAAGAACTTCCGCTTCTTCGACAACCGGCAGAAGTACCTGCTGTTCGTCAATACCTGCAGCGAGAAGGACGTGGTGGCGAAGCGGGTCGGCCTCGAGCTCGGCCACATCCACCCGCGTCCGCCGGCGGTGCGCCTGTTCGACGCCGGCATGGGCGACGGCACGGTGCTCACGCAGGTGATGCGCGAGATGCACCGGCGTTTCGCCAACGTGCCGTTCTACATCGTCGGCAAGGAGATCAGCCTCGAGGACGTGCGGCTGTCGTTGCGCAAGATGGTCGACCGCTTCTACGAGCATCCGGCCACGCTGCTGGTCGTGACCAACATGTACTACACCGAGGCGCCCTGGCTCACGCCGCGCACGGTGCCGGCGGCCACCTCGATGGTCTGGCACGAGGTGCCGCTCACCGGCGGCACCTCGCACGATTTCGCCGAGCAGATCGCCGCGCTCGAGCCCTTCCTCGCCAAGAACTGGCAGGCGCGCCACAGCCCGAAGAGCGGCAACCCGATCTACGAGCACCCGGTGGCGCTCGTCCTGTACCGCGACGACTATCGCTTCCTGCTCGAGAACGTCCTGCCGAAGCGCGGCGAGGGCCGCGCCGACTACGACATGGTGATCGCGTCGCAGCCTTATCGCCTGCGCGCGCCGCTCGAGTTCAAGGCGCAGAAGGTGATCGCGCCGCTGGTGCGCGCGCTGGGCAAGGGCGGCCGCCTCCTCGGCATCCACTCGCACGGCCAGGATCCGGGGCTCGAGATCATCCAGAAGGTGTGGCCGGGGGAGAACCCGTATACGCAGAGCCGCCACGACGTGCTGCGCGCGACCAAGGCCGAGCTCGGCAAGGAGTCGCGCCGCTACAATTTCAACGCCTACGCCGACGCGCGCGCGCTGTTCCGCTACGAGATGCACACGCTGCCGAGCGAGATCTCGGCGAGCATCGGCACCTCCACTCTGTTCGCCGCCTGGAACGCGGCGATCTACGTCGCGCAGATCGACGACCAGCGCCTGGGCGAGGTGCTGCGCGACACGCGCTACCTCGACGCCACAAGGGAAGTCCTGCAAAAACATGGCAGCCTCTGGTTCCTCGACGAGTCCTATGTCGTCTCCCGCAAGCGGGACTGACGCGCGCCTGCGGGCGCCGCTTCTCACCCGGATGTCCGAGCTGCTGGTCGGCGGCTCGCTCGAGCTCCTGCCGAAGGAGCTGCACCGGGCGGGCGAAGTCGCCGCGTTGCTGCCGGCCGATACCTGCGTCTATCTGCCTTCGCTGCCCGGGCTGCCGCTCTCGCGCACGCTCGAGGCGGTGGCGGCGATCCGCGCCGCCGGCCTCGACCCGGTGCCACACGTCTCGGCGCGGCGCATCCTCGATCGCGAGGAGTTCGCCGAATTCCTGCGGAAGGCGGTGAGCGAGCATCGTGTCCACCGCGTGCTCGTGCTCGGCGGCGACGAGCCGAAGCCGAAGGGCCCGTTCAACGACAGCCTGCAGCTGCTCGAGACCGGCCTGCTGGCGAGCTCCGGCATCCGCGAGATCGGCGTCGCGGGTTATCCCGAGGGGCATCCGCGCATTCCCGCTTCCGACCTGGTTTCTTCCTTTGAGAAAAAGCGTCAGCTGGCGCGCGAGCAGGGCCTTGGCCTCTACGTCGTCACGCAGTTCTCGTTCGCGCCGCAGCGCGTGACGGAGTTCTGCGCTCGCCTCGCGCGCACCGCGCCCGAGGTCTCGATCTACGTCGGCATGGCGGGGCCGACCGACCCGGTCGCGCTCGCGCGCTATGCGCAGCGCTGCGGCGTCAGCGTCTCATTGCGCGCGCTGCGCACGCTCGGCAGCGGCATCGCGCAGCTCGTGACGCATTCCGACCCGCGCGAGCAGCTCACCGCCGTGGCGCGCTACAGCCTGCAGCGCGAGGCGAGCAACGTGGTCGGGGCTCACCTCTACAGCTTCGGCGGCGTTGTCCGTACCGCGCGCTGGATGCGGGAGCTGATCTAACATGGAGGCGTGAAAGGGAGGCTGCCTCCGTTCGCTGCTCCGCTGGTGGCGATTCTGCTCGCCGCCTGCAGCATCGTTCCAGCCAATCTCAAAGCGCCTTCACGCGAGCTGCGGCTCGAGCTTGCTGAGCCATTCATCTATGAGGCGAGCGGGAGTCCCGGAGCGGTCCGCTTTGAGCGCGCTCTCGCTGCCGGCACCTATCACGCCATCAGGGAAGACGCCGACGGCGTCTTTTTCCACGGCTCCGGTTCGTGCTACAGCGTGAAGGTCCTGGACCCCGGCTCTGCGCTCGAGGAGGAACTGCGCGGCCGGATCTGGACCACTATGGAATGCGGCATCTACCTTCCCAACGATGCGGATTTGCCGGCGAAGGTCTACGTCGTGCTCGGCACCGCGTCGCCGCCGCCGGGGGAGCCGAATGCGGCTCTTCTATACTCGGCTGTGCTCCCCGGCGCGAGCAAGATGCAGGGAGCGGTCCACAGCGGATTCGCCGCGCTCGAGCGCGGAAACTTCAACTTCGTCCCGTCGCCCCCGGGCAACGTCTTGCGCCAGCGACTAAGATAAAAATATGAACGCCCGAACACTGCCCTGCATCGCCGCGCTGATTTCCGCTTGCGGAACCGCGCTCGCCCAGGACAACCCGGTGGCGGTGTTCCGCCAGTTCAACCTGATCGGGCTGTTCGCGGCCGATTGCGGGATACCGGCGGGCAGGATCAACCTGCACTCGATCTACCGCGTCGGTCCGGCGGGCGACTTGACGCTCACCTACAACCACGGGCCCGGGACGGTCCCTACCGTTTACACGATCCTGAGCGCGCGGCTCGTCGCGCCCGACCTGCTCGCCTACCGCGAGCAGAACCGCGACGACCAGCGCATCCTCGACATCGAGGTGACCAGGACCGGCAGCGGCATCCGCGTCTGGTCCTCGCGGCGCACCTCGGGCGAGGTGCTGGTCAGCAACGGCAACTTCAACGACGGCACGCCGAGCCCCTTCCAGCAGCGCTGCAGTGACTAGCTCCTAGCCGCGTCCGACGAACGGCATCTTCGTGGCCATGATGGTCATGAACTGCACGTTGGTGTCGAGCGGCAGGTTGGCCATGTGCAGCACCGCCGCGCCGACGTGCTTCACGTCCATCAGCGGCTCGGGCTTGATCGAGCCGTCGGCCTGCGGCACGCCGTTCGCCATGCGCGCGGCGAGCTCGGTGAGCGCGTTGCCGATGTCGATCTGGCTGCCGACGATGTCGTTCTTGCGCCCGTCGAGCGAGATGCACTTGGTGAGGCCGGTGACGGCGTGCTTGGTCGAGGTGTAGGCGACCGACATCGGCCGCGGCGCGTGCGCCGAGATCGAGCCGTTGTTGATGATGCGGCCGCCCTTCGGCTCCTGCGCCTTCATGATGCGGATGGCGTGCTGCGTGCACATGAACATCGCCACCAGGTTGATGTTCACCACCTCGCGGAACTTCTCGATCGGCAGGTCTTCCATCGGCACCGCCGGCGCGCCGATGCCGGCGTTGTTGAACAGCACGTCGAGCCGGCCCCACTTCGCCTTCAGCTGGGAAAACAGGTTCTCGACCTCGGCATCCTTGGTGATGTCGGCGGGCAGGACCAGCGCGCGCTCCTTCGCGCCGCCCTCGGCGGCGGTCTTCTCCAGCATGTCCTTGCGCCGGCCGACCAGCGCGACGTGGTAGCCGTCCTTCAGCAGCGCGAGCGCCGCCGACTTGCCGATGCCGCTGCCCGCGCCCGTCACGAGCGCGACTCTCTTGGAAGCCATGGGGTCAGTTCTCCTGTTGGAGCAGGAATTCTAAGACGACCGCGTTGAACTGCGCCGGCTTCTCGAGGTTCGACAGGTGGCCGCAGTCGAGCTCGACCAGCCGCGCGCGGGGGATGCGCGCGGCCATCGCCCGGCCGATCTCGGGCGGGTAGAGCGCGTCGCGCAGGCCCACGATGACGAGCGTCGGCACGCGGATCTGCTCGACCGGCGCGGCGAGGTCCTGCGCGACCGAAGCGTCCACCGTCTTCAGGTACGACTCGCGGCGCACGGCGCCCAGGCTGGCGACCAGCCGATCGAAGGCTTCGGGCGGCGCGCCGGGCCCGAGCAGGCGCTTCGCCTGGCCTTGCGGGTCGAGCTTGCGGCGGCTCTCGACGAACTCGCGCCGCTTCTCCGGCGGCAGAGCGCCGAAGCCGGGACTCGTGTTCGCGAGCGTGAGCGACTTGAGGCGATCGGGATGCGCGAGGGCGAAGTTGCGCGCGATGCGGCCGCCCATCGAGAGGCCCACCACGTGCGCTTTCCCGACTTCCAGGCAATCGAGCACTCTGACGAGATCACGGGAGAAAACAGCGAAGTCGAGAGGACCTGCGTAGTCTTCCGAGTCGCCGTAACCGCGCGCATCCCAGGCGGCGGCCCTGAAGCGCGAGGCGAAGAACTCGACTTGCGCGTCCCAGCTGTGGCGGTTGCCGCCGATGCCGTGCAGGAAGAGGACGAGCGAGCCTTCGCCCGCGAGCGTGACGGCGAGCTGCGGCGCCGGGCCGACGAAGACGGTCTGCAGGGCTACTCCGCCTTGGCGCCGGAGATCTTCACGGCGCGGGCGCGGTTCTCCGAATCCTTCTTCAAGTAGGCGACAAATTCGTCCGGCGCGCTGCCGACGACCTCGTAGCCCTTGTCGATGAGCTGCTTCTGCCGGAACCCGGGCTCGTCCAGCACCGCTTTCGCATCAAGATATGTTTTTTGAACTGCAGACTGCGGCGAATTCGCGGGCAGAAAGAGCCCGAACCACGCATGCGTCTCGACCTCCGGATAGCCGAGCTCGGCGAAGGTCGGCACCTGCGGCAGCAGCGGCGAGCGCTGCTTGCCGCCGATCGCGATCGGCTTGATGCGCCCGGCCTGCAGCGGCCCGAGGGAGGAGGCGATGCCGGCGAAGGTGAGCTGCACCTCGCCCGCGATCACCGCCGGCACGGCGAGCGAGATGCCCTTGTAGGGCACGTGCACGAGGTCGATGCCGGCCTTGTACTTCAGCATCTCGCCGGAGAGGTGCGGCTGGCTGCCGCTGCCGTAGGAGGCGTAGTTGAGCTTGCCGGGATTCGCTTTCGCGAATTTGACGAGACCTTGAAGATCGTCAAAAGGCACCGACGGGTGAGCGACCAGGAGCTGCTGCAGCAGGACGAGCATCGTGACCGGGATGAAGTCCTTCTGCGCGTCGTAGGGGAGCTTCGCGTAGAGGTGCGGATTGATCGAGAAGGTCGCGTCGGTCGTCATCAGCACGGTGTAGCCGTCGGGCGCGGACTTCGCCACCGCTTCGGCGGCGACGATCGTGTTCGCGCCGGGGCGGTTCTCGACCACCACCGGCTGCTGCCAGCGCGCGGTGAGCTTCTCGGCGATCTGCCGCGCCATCACGTCGATGCCGCCGCCGGGCGGATAGGCGACCACGAGGTGCACCGGCTTGGCCGGCCAGGTCTGCGCCTGCAGCGCGCTCGAGCAGAGGAGAAGCAGCGCGGCGAGGAGCGGTTTCATGGCTGGTCGTGCTTCTCCAGGAAGGAGAGCACGATCTCGTTGAAGCGCTCGGGCTGCTCCAGGTTGGGGAAATGGCCGACGCCCGGCAGGGTGACGAGCTCGGCGCCGGGAATGCGCCGCGCCGTCTCGCGCGCGAGCGCGACCGGCAGCACGCGGTCTTCCTCGCCGCTGATCACGAGCGTCGGCACGCGGATCTGCTCGATCGGCGCGGCGCGGTCCTGCGCCACCGACGCCTCGAGTATCTTGAGGTACGAGTGCTCGCGCAGCTGCGCGACGCTGCGCTCCACCTCGGCGAGCGCGCCCGGCACGGCGCGGCTGCCGAGCAGCGCGGCGACCGTCGCCGGCGTGCGCGTGCGCCGCTCGGTGACGAATCGCCGCACTTCGTCCACGGACAGGGCGTCGAAGCCGGGGTTGGTGCTGATCATGGTGAGGCTGAGCAGCCGCTCCGGGTGGCGCAGCGCGACGTGGCGCGCGATGCGGCCGCCCATCGCCAGGCCGACCAGGTGCATCCTGTCGGCGCGGAAGTGCTGCGCCACGCGCAGCACGTCGCCGATCAGGTGCTCGAACTGCAGCCAGCCCTCGTAGTCGTCGGAGTCGCCGAAGCCGCGCGCATCCCACGCGGCGACCTTGAAGCGGCCGGCGAAAGCGGCGAGCTGCGGTGACCAGTTGCCGCGGTTGCCGCGGATGCCGTGCAGGAGGAGGACCAGGTGGCCCGCGCCGGCGACCGAGACGGCGAGGCGCGGCGCGGGTCCAACGTAGACGGTTTCGGGGCCGGGTTCCAGACCTTGCGGATGATATCTTAGGCGCATGCCAGCAGACCTGAAGCTCCTCGCGCAGCACACGCTGAACGGCTACGGCGGCATGGGCGAGGGCATGTCGCTGCAGCTCGCGCGCGGCGGGCGCCGCATCCTGTGGCTCGCGCACGAGAGCGC
>Ga0335084_10002191_pt1 | contig 18742 bp, 19 predicted proteins | sample Lox_Sample_44_FD_206721 | JGI IMG/M metagenome (GOLD analysis project Ga0335084, IMG submission 206721) | Soil microbial communities from Loxahatchee National Wildlife Refuge, Florida, United States - Lox_Sample_4.4 | ecosystem: Environmental > Terrestrial > Soil > Wetlands | place: USA...
AGAGGGCCATGAGCCCGGGATCCAAAAAAGTCCCCCCTCCGGTTACCCAGCCCATGGCAGGGGGTATGGCGCCCACAAGGCTACCCGGGATCAATGCAAAGGCGCTTTTTCTCTTGAGATAGGTGTACAGCCCGTTATACCAGATGACTGCGAGAAGCCCAAGGACCGGAGCAACTGCCCTGCCGGTGAGGAGGAGTGTGAGGGAGCCGAGGGAAATAAGCATAACGGAGAAAAACAGGGCATGGGAGGGTTCCATCCTCCCTGAGGGAATCGGTCTTTTCTCTGTCCTGGGCATGAGCGCATCGGTCTTCCTCTCCTGGTATTGGTTGAGGGCAGAGGAGCCGCAGGCAAGGAGAAAGACCCCGGCGACGAGCACAACTGCCTCTGGCCTGAATTCGTGTGCAGCGAGGAGAAATCCGGTGAGGGCAGAGAATGCCGAAAAGAGGGATATCCTCACTTTGCATAACTCACTATACACGAGGAGTGGCATGGTCTTTTCCCCCGCTTCCGTCATTTCAGCGTTTTCAGATACTGGATGATGGCATCCAGCTCTTCCTTTGTCACGGGGAGGGCGGGCATGATATTCTGGTATCCCTTTACAATATCAGCACCTGGTTCGAGAATGGATCTCCTTAGGTATTCTTCATCCGAAGTGACGGTCCTCTCCTTTCCGTTGGTCAGCACTGTTACCTGTGAGCCGTAGAGTCCCTTGAAGGTTGGCCCTATCTTCTTCGAGCCGTCCATGGAATGACAGCCGAGACATCCCCTGGACTCCAGGACGGTGAGACCCAGACCGCCCTTCTCCCCTTCACCCGCATACCATGCATCGAATTCCTTTTCAGGCATGACCACGACCTTTGAGAGCATGTCCGAATGTCCGAGACCGCAGTATTCGGTGCAGAAGATATCATACGATCCCTTCTCTTTTGCAGTGAACCAGAGATAGGTCTCCATGCCAGGGACACAATCCTCCTTTATCCTGAAGGCAGGGATGTAGAGGCAGTGGAGCACGTCCTGGGAGCGGAGTACAAGTCTCACCGGTTTGCCAAGGGGTACGGTGAGCGTCCTGCTCTGTTTCCCGTTTGCGTAGGTGAATTGCCATGACCACTGGCGCGCGGTCACCTGGACCGGCATCGCCCCTTCGGGGACCTTCCGGATCAGGATGAAGCTTTTCAGCCCGATGTAGAACATGATGAGGACCAGGACAGTGGGAATGGCGGTCCATGCGATCTCCAGGAGCATTCCTCCCTCGATGTTCTCAGACCGGGGATTTTTCTTTTTCCGGTACCTGATGACGAAAAAAATCATGGCAGCAGTCACCGCGAAGAGGAGGAAGACCTCAATGGCGAGGATGACGGCAAACGTTGCATCCACGTGGCGCGCTGAATTTGATGCCCCGGGAATAAACATGGTCACCTCACCGGTACCACACGTCCGAAAAGGTGAGGAGGGCGATGAGAGTGAATGCGAGGAGCGCTACGAAGAGCATGAGCTTCAGGATGAGGGGTTCATTCTTGAGGTGCATGAAGAACGTGACCACGATACCCGCCTTCGTTGTGGCGATGAGGATCGCGATGAGAATGGCATAGTGCGTCAGGTGGAGTCTTGCCACAGAGACGGTGAGTGAGGTGAGCACGATGAGGGAGAGCCATACATACACATACCTCCTGTAGCGTGTGGCCGTGAGCTGCGTTTCCTGTTCTGTGCTCATTGTTCCTCCGCCATGCGCTTACACGATGAGATAGAAAAGGGGGAAAAGATATATCCAGATGATATCCACAAAATGCCAGTAGAGCCCGGTGTTTTCAAGCATCACAAAATTATCAGGCCCCAGTTTCCCCTGCGTGGTGAAGACCAACGTTCCCGCGATCACCCCTGCACCGATGAGGACATGGAGGCCGTGGATCCCGGTCATCACAAAGTAGAGACTGAAGAAGATGATATCCCCTCTCTTCATGGCGAGGAGCACCGGAGAGTCAGGATATATCCCTTGATGGATATGGGCGCTCCATTCGAAATACTTGTTGACGAGAAAGATGATAGCCAGGAGTATGGTCATGCCCTGGAATAAGGATGAGAGGCCCCGGTGTCCCTTCCGGAGCGCCGAGATCGAGAGGACCATGGTCAGGCTGCTCGTGAGGAGGATGACGGTATTCATGGTGCCCAGGACGATGTCGAGTTCAGCGGCAGACCTGTGGAAGTCTGCTGTGTACTTGGAGCGGTACACGGAATAGAGAAGGAACAACCCGCCAAACAGGAGCATCTCGGTAAAGAGGAAGACCCACATGCCCATCTTCGCCCCCTCGATGTCCCTCGCGTGTACGGCGTGAACGGTTTCAGTCTTTTCCATTCTTCCCTCAGTCAAATTTATAGGGACCGTGCGTGATCACCGGTATCTCCTCGAAGTTCTCGCGCGGCGGAGGGGAAGACGTTTGCCATTCAAGGGTCTTACCCCCCCATGGGTTATTAGGCGCCTTTTTCCCCTTCCGGAGGGACCATATCAGATTGCCGAACATGATGAGCAGGCCTGCAACAAATATCCACGAACCAATAGTAGAGATAATGTGGTTGGTGCGGAACTGGGGCAGGTACTGAAAGTATCTCCTGGGCATGCCCTGGAGACCGAGGACGAACATGGAGAAATAGAGGAGATTGAAGCCGATGAACATGATGAAGCACGCGGTCTTTGCAGCGCGTTCGTTGTACATTCTCCCGAACATCTTGGGAAACCAGTAGTGGAGGCCGGCAAAGAAGCCGAAGCCCGCACCGCCAAACATGGTGTAATGGAAATGGGCGACAATGAAATAGGTTCCGTGAATATAAAGGTTCAGCGAAAGGGTCCCGTTGATCAAGCCTGTCAGTCCGCCTATGGAGAAGAGGAAGATGAAGGTGAGGCTGAAGAGGAGCGGGGAGTATACCTCGATGGAGCCTTTGTAGAGGGTCGCGATCCAGTTGAAGACCTTCACCCCGCTCGGGACTGCCACGAGGAAGGTGATGAGGGAGAAGATGATCCTCGATGTGTCGCTCATTCCGCTGGTGAACATGTGGTGGCCCCAGACAAGATATCCGAAGAAGGCGATGGCGAGGCTCGAAAAGGCGATCGCCTTATACCCGAAGACGGTCTTTCGGGCAAAGACAGGGAATATTTCGGTGACCACGCCCATAGCAGGGAGGATCATGATGTAGACCGCGGGATGGGAGTAAATCCAGAAAAGGTGCTCGAAGAGGATCGGGTCGCCTCCCTTTGTGGGATCGAAGAAGCCTATGCCGAACATTCTCTCCAGGACGAGGAGGAGGACGGCGATGGCGAGGATGGGGGTGGCGAGGATTTGCGTCCATGCCGTGGCATAGAGTGACCACACAAAGAGGGGCATGCGGAACCACTTCATGCCCGGGGCCCTGAGACGGTGGATGGTGGTGACGAAATTCAGACCGGTGAGTATGGACGAAAACCCGAGGATGAACACGCCGAAAAGGGCGAGGGAGACATTGGACGTTGTCCGTATACTGTACGGCGCATAGAAGGTCCAGCCTGTGTCGGGCGCGCCGCCTCCGGTGAATACCGAGAGGACCACTATGAGTCCGCCAAGAATGAAGAGCCACCACGAGAGAAGGTTGATCCTGGGGAATGCCACATCCCTTGCACCGATGAGCAGGGGGAGGAAGAAATTGCCCAGCGTGGTGGGGATGGCGGGAATGATGAAGAGAAATATCTGGATTACGCCGTGGACAGTAAAGAGTGAATTATAGGTCCTCTCGGAAATGAACCTCCCGGGATCGATGAGGTTAAGTCTCATGAGCAGGCCGAGCACGACCCCTGCCGCGAAGAAGCTGAGCACTGAAATAAGGTAGAGGATTCCTATCCTCTTGTGGTCAGTGGTGAAGAGCCATGAGAGAAGCCCCCGGTACCGCCCGCTCTCCTCATAGAAGCTCCCGGAGTCCTGAGAATTCTCCCGGGCGATCACTTTGTCCCTCCCTGTGATCTCCTTCCCGCGACTATGAGATAGAGGAAGAAGGAGACGACGGAGACGATCATCACGGTACCGAAGACCTTAAGGATATTAAAGACATACCGTTTCCCTGGCTGGTCATAGCTGAAGCAGTAGAGGAGCACTCCCCGGCTGAGTCCGATCTTGCCCTTGTCCGCCTCGGTGATGGCCATGGTGAGGTCAAAGGGGAGAAAGGTCCTGCCGTAGACATACCTTACAATCCTTCCGTCAGGAGAAAGAACGATGAGTGCAACAGGATGGGCAAAGCCGCCACTCTCTTCCCTCCTGAACATGAACCCTACCGCGTCGGTGAATTTCTTTATGTTCTCACGGTCTCCTGTGAAAAACCTCCATGCGGATTCTGGGAAAGGGGTGGTGATGGCCTGGAGGTAGTTTTTCTTCTTGTCACGGGCGAGGTCAGGAGTATCTTCCTCATCAAAACTGATGGTGAGGACCGAATAGTCTTTCAGCGGCTTAAGATCAAGCCTGCCGAGGACCTCGGCGAGAGCACCTAAAAGGAGGGGGCAGGTGTGGGAACATTTCAGATAGACGAGGGATACGATGATCGGCTTCCCCAAGATTTCTTTCAGCAGTACCTCTTTCCCTTCTTCATTGCGGAATGACGCATCCAGCGGAATTCTCTGTCCCAGTTTCTCTTCAATCGCTATCTTTTCCTGCGTCCGCGTGTCATCCGCGGAAGAGGGTCCACCGATGAGCGAAAAGATGAGGGCAAGAAAAAGAGTAAGGTACAGGAACGACTTCATCGATGCTCCAGTTCCTGCACCTTCTGCTGAAAAAGCCTGTAACTTTTCCCCGGGTCCTCCTGGAGGAATATCCTGCTCCCCACACATGCATAGTCGACTCCTGCATCAAAGAAGTCCTTCAGGTTGTCGAGGGAGACTCCTCCATCGACGGAAATGAGCTTTGCAGGGAAAAGTCTTCTCGCCTCAATGATTTTTTTGAGGACTTCGGGTTTAAAGGGGCTCCCGTAACAGCAAGGGTCGACTGTGAGAAACAGAAGCGTGTCGACCTGTTTCGCAATCTCCCTGCATCGGGTCAATTCTGTCTCGGGCTTGATGGCCACTCCGGGAGAAAGCCCTCTCTCCCTTATGCTCCTCACAAGGTCAAGATGGCTCACCCCTGTCTCACAATGGAATATCACCTTCTTCAGCCCCGGATGGACCATCCCGTTCAGGAATCCCAGGGGGTCCTCTGCCATGAGATGCACCTCGAAGGAGAGCGGAGTCTCAATAGAGTTTATTCTTTCCGGGGAAAAACTCCTCGTCTCCACAAAGACGCCGTCCATGAGGTCGACCTGGATATAATCGGTGAAGGACTCAGCCTGGCGTACTCTCTTCACAAAATCATCAAACTTCTCAGCAAGGACTGCGGGAACGACTTTCATTGTTTCTCCTTCTGTGTCCATTTGAGGAAGATGTCCCGTGAAGGCAATAAGTGCCACTTCACTTCATGTGTTCCTTCTCTATCTCCTTGACCTTTGCGAGTCTTCGGATATGCCGTTCTGCCCCGGAAAATCGTGCGGACAAAAAACGTACTGCGATTTCCTTTGCCAGTTCAGGACCTATAACCCTCTCCCCGAGACAGAGCACATTCATCTCGTCGTCTTCAACACCCTGGTGGGAAGAGAAGGTATCGTGGCAGACCGCAGCCCTGATGCCCGAGAACTTATTTGCGGCCACTGAAGCGCCGACCCCGCTGCCGCAGATGAGTATTCCCCTTTCCGCTTCTCCTCTAAGGATCGCGCCGGCCACTGCCCTCGCAAAATCAGGATAGTCCGAGGGCTCCGGGCCATGAGCACCAAGGTCAAGGACCTGATATCCCTTTTCGTCCAGAAAAGTTACCATAACCTTTTTGAGGTGAAATCCTCCGTGGTCCGACCCTATGGCAACCTTCAAAGTATCCGCCCTTCGGCATCATTACCCATTGTCCGTATTCCTCTATTCACTCCGTTCCCGCTATTTCCTTTACCTTTTTCATAATGGCATTCTTCGAAATGCCCTCGTATTCCAGAAGCTCATCGGGTTTGCCGCTCATGGGCATCTTTTGGACAGAGAGGCAATGCACGGGTATGTCAATTTCGCTCATCACGCTCCTGACAGCCTCACCCAGGCCTCCTTCGGCAAAATGGTCCTCTACCGTAATAATTGCCTGTGAGATGCCGGCAGCTGTCTTGAGGGTTGCCTTATCCATTGGCTTAACGCTGTAAAGGTCGATTACGCGAATAAAAATCCCTTCTTGTCTCAGGTCGTCGTAAGCAGCCAGTGCCTCGTGGAGCGTTATTCCTGCAGCAACCACGGTAACCGCGTCTTCGTTGCTGCTCCTCAATACCTTGCTTCCCCCTATCGGGAATTCCTCATCACTGGTGTAGAGGATTGGGGTGTCTTTTCTGGTGGTGCGCAGATACACGATTCCTTTATGGTGCGCCGCTCCTTCCACCAATTTTTCGGTGGATACTGCATCAGAGGGGTATAACACCACGCTGTGCAGGAGGGTCCTGAACATGGCGATGTCCTCGAGGCCCATCTGCGATGAACCGTCCTCGCCTATGGAAACCCCCGCATGAGAACCGCAGAACTTGATATTCGCATCCGAGTACTGGCTCATGCGTATCTGATCAAACGCACGGGTGAGAAACGCGGCAAAGGTCGAGACAAAGGGGATTTTCCCCCTGCGCGAAAGACCCAACGCGGCTCCCACCATGTTCTGCTCAGCGATATACATCTCGAAAAAGTGCCCTGGATGGGCGTCCCTGAATATCTCGGCAAAGGTGGAATTGCTCACTTCGGCATCAAGAACAACCATGTCAGGGAACCGGGGGAATATCCGTGCCAGGGCATTCCCGTATGCGTGTCGTGTAGCAACAGGTTTATCGGGTGAATACGCAGCGACACCTGCCCTTACCGGGGAGGGTGTTTGGGGTTTAAGATCAGCTGGCTTCGCAATCTCACCACGAACAGACGTATCTATGGGACCCAATTCCTCAAGTGCTCTGCCCAGTTCTTCCTTCTTAAGGGCCTTGCCGTGCCAGCCGTTTTTGTCCTCGATAAAAGAGACGCCCTTGCCCTTTATTGTTCTGGCGATGAGCATGACTGGCCTTTCCCGAACAATGAGGGCCTTTTCGTACGCAGCGAGGATTTCGGACATGGAGTGCCCGTCGATGACGAATGTTTCCCATCCAAAGGAAGAAACCCTTTTTTCATACACAGAGAGATCGTGGCCGTACATGGTCTCTCCCCTCTGTCCGAGTCGGTTCACGTCCATTATGCCCATGAGATTGTCCAGCTTATAATACGAGGCGATCTCGAGTGCCTCCCATTGGGAGCCCTCAGCCATCTCGCTGTCCCCCAGCAGCACATAGGTCCTGTAGGGAAGCTTGTCCAAATACTTTGCGTTCAAGGCCATTCCGAGACCGACCGAAAGCCCTTGTCCGAGGGAGCCTGTTGAGGCTTCGGTGTAAGCAAAGGCCGTGGTCGGGTGTCCCTCAAGGTGGCTGCCGAATTTTCGCATGGTCATGAGTTCCTGTTCGGTCACCTTCCCTGTAGCCGCCCATAGGGAATAGAAAAGGGGTGATGCGTGGCCTTTGGAAAAAATGAGACGGTCATTATTTGGATGGCCCGGTCTGTCCACATCGAACCTGAACGCTCCGCCAAACATGAGGCCTGTCATCAGGTCAGCTGCAGAGAGGGAGGAGGTGGGGTGTCCCGAGCCTGCCTGTGTGGTAGAGACAAGACTAAAGTAACGAATAAGTCGTGCAATCTTCTCTAAATGTTCTTTATCAGCCATGAGAGCCCCCTTTTTTTCTGCGCGGCATCACCTCAATTCTAGCAAGTTCAGGGTTGTTGTCAACTTGAGTGCAGGGAGGTGAAAGGGCACGTACAAAACTTATGTGAACAAGAGGCCAATCCTGAACAAGACCTCATCGGTTTTGTTGAGATAAAAGATATCGGTATATTTCTCCACCCAGATCACTACCGCTGACCGGCAAGAAAAGGACATGAAATCTCTGAGGGTAATCTCCTGCCCCGGAGAGAGACGGATTGGTGACAGAAGACATATCCCGGTTTCACTGAAATTGAGTACGCCGGCACTGTAGAGTTCATCCTGCGAAAATGATGTGAGCGTAAAATCCACCTTATCACCCGAGAACTCATAACGTTCTTTTTGCCTCTGCTCAAACATCATTCTGAGATTTCCCCTCTTTATGTCAGCTCATTTTCGCCGTTCTTTCCCCAGGAATAAAAACCCTCCCCCTATGGTGAACATCGGGATAACGACCAGCAGGGAAAAAGGGACGATGTCGGCGCTCACTCCTGTGGCAAGAGACAGCGCAATAAAAGACACGATTCCCCCTGCACCAAGTAAAGCAGCTCCGGTTTTCCTCCTGAAGATGGCAATGATGACACAGGGCAATGTGGAGAATGGTCCCGCAATAATGGCAATCCGTGATGCGAGAGGTGCCCCTTCTTTGAATACAGAAAGTGAAGATATCCCCAGGAACAGATGATAGATACCGAGTGCGGCACCCAGCATTACGAGACCCGGAATATCAGATCTTTTTCCCATATTTCCCAGCTGTGCGCGTGGGGATTGACGACAGTAGCGCACGTGTGTAAATAGTATGTGAAACTCCCATAAGTATATCAGATAGAATGATTGTTGCGATATGCCCTGGCAGCGACCGGGAACACATGGCTCACTTAAGAAGGGTAAGTGCGATATCTGCGAGAATGGCAAGTATTGAAAACAGGAAAATGGTGGCATAGTTCACATCCTCAAGTGAGGATTTTATCGAGAGCAGGAGGTACACCAGCACCTCCCTGTCCTCTCTGGTCAGGGCCGAACCTGAACGGACTTTCTCAATCAATGCAAAATCGTCTATCGCCTTCTTCCTTTTCTTCGAGATTCTGTAGCGGTACAAGAAGAAAAAGAGGTATCCCAAGACCCCTGTGTACCAGGCAGGTCTTACCCAGGAGGGCTCCAAATGCTGGAACAGTATGATTGCCCTGAAGGCCACGGAGGAGACCAGGCCGAGCAGGAAAAACCCGTAAATTATATGTTTTGGGACCAGTGCAGGTTTGGCAAGTGACATGATGCCCGCATTGTAACACAGGAGGTGCTTCTTGCACATGCAGGCGCGGATTGGTAGAATGGCACAGAAAGATAGTGATGGGATGAAACTGCGTTTTACGAGAACCAACGGATTACTGGATACAGCCATTGATCAGCTGATTGAGCTGCCAGGGGGGATCCGTTCGCCGGAGCTTATCCGCGAGATGATTATCGCCGCGCTCATGGCAGGCCAGGAAGAAAAGGAGGATAAGGCAGACCTGAAGTTGATGAATACTACACTGAAGGAGATGCGCTTTACCTCGAAAGTATTTGGCCCCTATAAGAATGTGAGAAAAATTACGGTTTTCGGTTCTGCCAGGACAGAGTCTGATGATGAAGTATACAAGATGGCACGCCTTCTCGGGAGTAGGATCGCTGAAGCGGGTTACATGGTAATCACAGGAGGAGGGCCTGGCATCATGCAGGCAGTGAATGAAGGGGCTGGCTCGAAACACTCCTTTGGGGTGAACATCAGGCTCCCTTTTGAGCAGAAAGCAAACCCTGTGCTTGAGGGGAATCCCCGTCTCATAGTGTATAAATATTTCTTCAATCGTAAGGTGGCCTTTATCAAGGAGGCACATGCCATTGTCCTTTTCCCCGGCGGGTTCGGGACACTGGATGAGGCAATGGAGACCCTCACCCTTGTCCAGACCGGAAAGAGAGATCCTTTGCCCCTCATCCTGGTGGATGAAGCGGGCGGCACCTACTGGTCCCATTACCTTCAGTTCTTTAGGGAAAAGCTCCTGAAGGAGGGATATATCAGTGATACCGACTTCGACCTTTTTGAGTGCGTTGAATCGGTGGAGGACGTGATGGAGAGGATCAGCCGTTTCTACCGCCGGTATCACAGCCTGAGGTATGTGGAGGGACAATTGGTAATACGGCTCACCTCTTCTCTGGATGCGGGGTCTATTCAGAGACTGAGGGAAGGTTTTTCGGACATCCTGGTGCCTGGAGGAGAGATCGCCCATTCGGTCGCCCTCCCTGCGGAGGCCGATGAGCCTGAGCTTGCTGTGCTCCCGAGGCTCATTATGGACTTTGACCGCAAGAACTTCGGCAGGTTGAGGGGCCTCATCAATGCCATTAACAGTTTCTGACCGTACTAAAGATTCCTGTCGATATGCTCAGGGATATCCAGAAGGTTCGTGAGCATCCTTATTGAAGGAGGAAATAAATATGGATAATCTGAAGAAATTCGTTGCAAATGACCTTTTTGCCCGCCATATGGGGATTGAGGTGCTGGAGTACTCAGAAGGAAAGGCGAGGGCAAGGATGGAAATTCGACCTCACCATCTCAATAGCGCAGGGACTCTTCACGGCGGGGCAATTTTCTCGTTTGCTGATGCGGTTTTCTCTGTGGCATCCAACTCCCACGGCACATTGGCAGTGGCAATCAATGTGAGTATATCCTATTTCAAGGCGGTAAAAAGCGGGATTCTCACAGCAGAAGCGGAAGAGGTTTCTCTTAACCCCAGACTGGCCACCTACCTGATCAGGGTGGAAGATGAGAAAGGTGACGCCATTGCGCTCTTCCATGGTACGGTGTACAGGAAAAAGGACAGGCTTGCGGATCTGCCATGGCCTTAAGATGCAGCGGCCTGCCTGCTGCATGCCCGGGGTTGTTCTCTCCTCTCGATCGCGCTGCAGAACAGCCAGCATCAGTGCTTTACATTGACTCCACGAAGGGATATACTTTCTAAGGTGTGGTGTATGCACCCTTTGCTCTGAAGGAGGAGCTGTGTATGAGGAAGCCAAGGGTTATTATCCTTGACGATGAACCCTTAGTCCTGGATATGTTGGGAAGATTTTTCACCCACAAGGGTTATGAAATCTTTTCCAGCGCAGAACCGATCATCTGTCCGCTCTACGAGAGATGCGCAGAGAGCTGTGAGAAAATGGTCCCCTGTGCTGATGTGGTGATCACGGATCTCAAAATGCCGAAAATGACCGGGATAGAATTGCTGGAGCGCCAGACCCAGAGGGGATGCAAACTCGATATCAGAAATAAGGCGGTCATATCAGCCCATTTTGACGACGACAGCATAAAGAGGATCAACGAGTTGAGATGTGCCCACTTTGAGAAACCCTTCAGATTATCAGTGCTCTCCGAATGGCTTCATAAGTGCGAGCAACGCACTGATTTCTCAAAGCCACTGAATGTCCTTGAATAGCGTTGAGATCGCAGTTACCATCCTTTCATTCTGCGAAGGGCGTGTCCTGCGAACAACTGCCGGTATCCTACCGGTAACTACACCCCTCAGCTTCCCCCATACCCGATCTCCACGCGGTCGCCCTTCACAATAACGGGCACTTTCCTCACCCCGCCCGAATAGTTGAGCATTTCGTTTAATTTTGCAGGATCGGTATTCACGTCGAAATACTGCGCGGTATCCCCATAGGCTGACCTGGCCCTGTCAGTGTAAGGTCAGCCAGCCTTTCCAAAAATTAGTATGGTTGCGGTCATGGCACACCTCCTCGGTTTAGTAGTTCTCTTGATAGTATTTTCTCATATACGCACTCAAGACTACCAGATAGCTTACGGGACAAGGATTATCTTTCCATGGGCCGTGGATTCCATGATTTCGTGGTGGGCGCGTGGGGCTTCCGAAAGGGGGAGTTCCTTTCCAATGACTGGCCGCAGTATGCCGGTTTCAAGGCCGGCTCCAAGGGCCGAATGGATGCGGGAAATGTCCTGCTCAGAAGCGTTCATGAGGACCATCCCAAGAATTGCAGCGTCACGCCTCATGGCATCGCGGGGATCTATCTCTACGGTACCGCGACTGCCAATCACCACAACTCGCCCGCCCTGGGCAAGAATCCCAAGGTCCTTTCCCAAATTCACATTTGCGAGCATTTCTAAAATCACATCCACGCCGCGTTTTTCAGTCAGTTCTAGAATTTGATCTGTATGATCAGGAGATGTGTGATCAAACACATGGTGGGCACCCTGTTCCCTCAGAAGTTGTCTCCCGCTCTCAGTACCCGCGGTCCCGATCACCTTCATCCCCGCTGCGCGCGCAAGCTGTACCGCTGCTATTCCCACACCCCCGCTGGCGCCATGCACGAGCACGACTTCGCCAGGAAGGGCTTGGGCGCGATGAAACAGGGCGCGATACGCGGCACCATAGGGCACACCCAGCGAAGCCCCCTGAGCAAAAGATATATTTTTGGGCAGAGGGAAGACTCTGGATCCTTCGCAGAGAGTCTTTTCTGCATACGAGCCGCTTAGTGTACCTGCCACATATACCCTGTCACCAGGCCTTGCGCGCTTGACTCCTTCGCCCACGGACTCAACAATTCCGGCTGCGTCCATCCCCGGAGTGAACGGTAATTCGGGCTTCAGGGGATAGAGCCCGGAGCGGATATAGCAGTCTACCGGATTTACCCCTGCTGCACGGACCTTTACGAGGACCTGGCCATCATCTGGCTTGGGCGCGTTCATTTCCTCAACTTTCATCACTCCAGGATTGCCGAACTCATGAACACGGATGGCTTTCATGTCCTGCTCCTCACCTCACTATTTTGCCTAAAAGGGCTTCGCCCCCTTATCTCTGGGGATACCCGGTAAATATAAAATCCTTTGCCTTTACCAGCGTGTGGCACTGATGGCATTCCTGCATAAAGGAAGCGTCTTTTCCATACGGGCTGAATGCGCCTGTCTTTGCGTCATAGACAAAACGAGCATATCCCCAGCCATTGGTGTCAGGGAATCTCTTTGAGTCCCTGACAATGAACTCAACCCTCTGCAGCACATCGGGTTCAATGGCAGCGGGAAAGGCCGCATTCTTTCTCTCTGACCAGCCGACCTTCACTATGATTGACCCCTCGGGGAAGGGCTTGCCATTGGCGGGAATACCCTCCTTGTATGCTTGTATCATTACGGGGTTTCCGAGAATGATCCTTAATTCCTTTTTCTCGGTCCTGTAGCTCGGGGCGATCACCTGCCAGGTTTCGTATCCCCTGATCTCGGAAAAAGATATTCCGTTTGGGGTCTTGAGTGCATACTTATCCTGGGCTCTGAGTATGCCGCCGCTTGAGACAAACAAGAATGCTGCAAGGAATACCACTCCGAATAAAGCCTTCTTCGTCATCACAGAGACCTCCTTCCTTTCTTCATTTCCGATCTGTATTCCTAAAATAAAGTTTCACTGATTCTCTTTACTTCATATCACAAAAAAGATACACCTGCAAGTCCTTGATATTCGAGACCGGCGTAGAGACGGTACCCTTGAGCGCATTCCTTACGGGGGGGGTTCAAGGATCGAGGTTTCTTTTCCGGGGTTGTGCCGTAACCAGGCATATGACCTCTGTTGACGCCGGAAAGTGGTCTTGTCTATACTAAACGATAGTTCACATGAACAAACGTTCAGGAAAAGAGTCGAAAAAGAAGATCCTCAGTGGCGCTACCAAGGTATTTTCAGAGCATGGATACAAAGGGGCGAGCATGAGGATGATTGCACGGTCAGCAGACATTAGCATCGGCGGTCTCTATCTCTATTTCAAGAACAAAGAGGATCTCTATACCACCCTCATCAGGATCAGGCTCAATGACCTTGCAGGAGAGACGAGAGAGGCATTGGGCGACATGGACGACCCGGCTGAGGCCATCAGGACCTTTATCACCATGCGGGTGAATTATGCGAAGAAACACAGGGAACTTTTCCTCATTCTGGGAAAGGAACAGCCGTTCACCTTCGGGTTAAAGGCACGAAAGCAATTTTTCAGGGAGCAGAGGCGGGTAATCGAAGAAATCGTGAGGAAAGGGGTCGCGTCGGGAAAGATGAGGAACTGCAAGGTGGAGGAGGTCGCGAAAATCATTATCTGTGCCCTCAGGGGATTCATCCTCTCCATGCTCGTGGAGACAGACGCACTGTTTTCCCCTGGGGAATGCAGTACCCTTTTCCTTGAGGGGTTGCTGGCGAAAGAACCGGAATCTCCTTTCCCTAAGAGATGACAGTTTAAAGGCAGATGGGTTAAGATTACGGGCCGCACAGCGCGGGCGTCAAGATTCGGAGGAAGCGGGGAGACACATGTCAAAGCAGAGAAATTCGCGATCAATAACTGCAATAGTTTTTCTTTTCATGTCAGCTATTTTTGCGCTGGTTCTTTTGGGGGCTTGCGGGAAGAAGGCAGAACCACCGAAGAAGATGGCGATACCCGTGACTGTTGCCGCTGTGGTGCAAAAGACGGTTCCTGTGCAGATACGCGCAATTGGTAACGTAGAGGCCTATTCCATCGTGGGAGTAAAATCCCAGATCGGTGGAGTGCTTATGCGCGTCCATTTCAAGGAAGGTCAGGACGTGAGCAAAGGAGCTCTCCTCTTCACCATCGATCCTCGCCCTTATGAGACGGCGCTGAAACAGGCGGAAGCGAACCTTGCAAAGGACAATGCACAACTGGAAAATGCCCGTGAGGAGGTACGCCGCTATGCAGAACTCGTGAAAAAAGGGTATGTGGCACAGGAACAGTTTGACCAGATCCGCACAAACTCCGCTGCCCTGGAAGCCACTGCGAACGCTGACAAGGCTGCGGTTGAAAATGCCCAACTGCAGTTAAAGTACTGCTATATCTACTCTCCCATTTCAGGCCGGACAGGAAGCCTCATCTCTTACGAGGGTAATCTGATTAAGGCAAATGCCGATACCTCTATGGTGGTGATTAATCAGATTCAGCCTATCTATGTCACCTTTTCTGTTCCTGAGCAGCACCTTGCGGAAATCAAAAGGTATATGGCGATGGAGAAGGTAAAAGTTGAGGCTGTGATTGGAAAGGATGAGGCCCACCCTTTGGAGGGAGTGCTCACCTTTGTGGACAACGCAGTGGATACAACCACAGGAACAATTAAGTTCAAGGCGACCTTTGCCAACCAGGAAAAGCGGCTCTGGCCAGGACTGTTCGTGAACGTATCAGTGACACTTACCACCCAACCCAATGCAGTGGTTGCTCTCACGCAGGCGATCCAGACCGGACAGAGCGGGCAGTATGCATTTGTTATAAAGGATGATCTCACCGCTGAATTACGGCCTGTGGTCGTGGGCAGAACGCTTGGTGCGGAGACTGTCGTGGAGAAAGGTCTCCAGGCAGGGGAGCGGGTGGTTACTGACGGTCAACTCCGCCTTATCCCGGGCTCTAAGGTGGATATCAAGAACCCCGAAAGTGCCAGGCAATGAACATATCTGAGCTTTTCATACGCAGACCGATCATGACCACACTGGTCATGATCTCCATACTTGTATTCGGTCTCGCAGCATACAGGCTCCTGCCGGTGAGTGACCTGCCGAATGTGGATTTCCCCACCATCCAGGTGACCGCCAGCCTGCCCGGTGCAAGTCCGGAAAACATGGCTTCGGCTGTGGCCACGCCCCTGGAACGCCAGTTTTCTACCATTGCCGGGCTCGATTCCATGACCTCAACCAACGGGCTGGGGAATACACGGATTACCCTGCAATTCAATTTAAGCAGGAATGTGGATGCTGCAGGCCAGGATGTTCAGGCCATGATCGCGAAGGCGGCCAAGCAACTCCCGCAGGATATGCCGACTCCTCCCACGTATACCAAGGTGAACCCTGCTGACCAGCCTGTTATCTACCTTGCGCTCAGTTCACCCACGCTGCCCCTTTCCACGGTCCATGAATACGCCGACACATTTATCGCCCAGCGCATTTCCATGATCAGCGGAGTGGCCCAGGTGCAGGTGTTCGGTGCGCAGAAATTTGCAGTGCGTGCGCAACTTGACCCCAAGGCCCTTGCCTACAGACAGATCGGCATCGATGAAGTAGGCAATGCCCTGAACCTGGGAAATGTGAATCTTCCTACAGGCACCCTGGAGGGACAGCAGCAGGCCTTTACCATACAGGCAACCGGACAGCTTTTCAATGCAGCGGACTATAGTCCCCTTATCGTTGCCTATCGTAATGGCTCGCCGGTCCGCCTGGGTGAATTGGGAAGGGTCATCGACAGCGTCGAAAACAACAAAGTGGCAAACTGGTATAACAATGTGCGCGGAGTGGTGTTGGCGATTCAGCGTCAACCCGGCACCAACACCATTGAGGTGGTGGACAGCATCAAAAGGCTCCTCCCCGTCTTCCGTGCCCAGATACCCCCTTCAATCAATCTGGATGTTCTGTATGACCGCTCTGTATCCATCCGGGAGTCGGTGAATGATGTCAGATTTACCCTTTTCCTGACCATCGTTTTTGTGGTAATGGTGATATTTCTTTACCTCCGCAATCTCTCTGCCACCATTATTCCGAGCCTCGCACTGCCGTTCTCCATCATCGGCACCTTCGCCGCCATGTACGTCATGGGGTTCAGCATAAACAATATCTCCCTTATGGCCCTCACCCTGTCCGTGGGTTTTGTGGTGGATGATGCAATCGTGATGCTCGAAAATATCGTGCGCCACATGGAGAAAGGTGAAGGGGTCCTCGAGGCTGCGCTTAAAGGCTCCAAAGAAATAGGGTTCACCATTTTGTCCATGACCCTTTCGCTAGTGGCGGTCTTTATCCCGGTGCTTTTCATGGGAGGAATACTGGGGCGAATCCTCCATGAATTTGCCGTGACCATCAGCATGGCGATCCTCATATCCGGATTTGTCTCTCTGACACTCACCCCCATGCTCAGCAGCCGTTTTATTCGACCGCCTGCTGAGGAGCAGCATGGCCGCCTCTACATGCTCATGGAACGCTTTTTCCAGGGGATGCTGCACACCTATGAACGCACCCTCCAACTGGTTCTCAAATACCGCAGGACTGTTATGGCAGTTACGATTGTCCTCACTTTGGCAACAGGGTATCTTTTCACCAAAATGCCCACGGGGTTTCTTCCCATAGAAGATACCGGCCAGGTCTTTGCCTTCACCGAGGCTGCCCAGGGGATCTCTTTTGAAGACATGATGAATCACCAGAAGGCATTGGCAGCAATAGTCGCCGAGGACCCCAATATTGATGCCTTTATGTCTGCGGTCGGGGCGAGCGGGATCAGCGTAGCGAACAATACAGGACGCATCTTTATGCGGCTGAAGCCCCGCCATGAACGAAAGCTGAGCGCGGACGAAATCATCCAGGAGCTCCGGCCAAAGGTTGCACAGGTACCCGGCATCATGATGTTCATGCAAAACCTCCCTGCCATCCGCATCGGAGGCCAGCTGACCAAGAGCCAGTACCAGTTTACGCTCCAGAGCCCTGATCCTGAAGAGCTTTACCGGAGGGCTGAGGAACTGGAGGGCAAGATGCGGGCATTGCCGCAGCTGCAGGATGTGACCAATGACATGCAGATCAAGAACCCCCAGGTGAACATAGAGATAAACCGGGACAAGGCCTCTGCACTTGGCGTCACGGCGCAGCAGATTGAGGATGCCCTCTATTATGCCTATGGCTCACGCCAGGTATCGACCATTTATGCGCCTAACAACCAGTACCAGGTCATTCTGGAACTGGAGCCGAGGTACCAGATGGACCCTTCTGCCCTCTCGATGCTCTATATCCGTTCCAATAAAGGCCAGCTGGTGCCGTTAAATACTGTGGCGAATCTCACCAGCGGTGTCGGCCCCCTCACGGTGAATCACCTTGGCCAGCTCCCGGCAGTCACCATCTCCTTCAATCTCAGGCCCGATGTCGCCCTGGGTGACGCAGTGAAGGTGGTGGACAAACTTGCGGGGACAACCCTGCCCCAAACCGTCAGCACCAGTTTTCAGGGGAGTGCCCAGGCGTTCCAATCCTCGATGAAAGGACTCTGGATACTGCTTATCATGGCCCTGCTGGTAATTTATATTGTGCTGGGGATCCTCTACGAAAGCTTCATCCATCCCCTCACCATCCTTTCGGGGCTTCCTGCTGCGGGGTTTGGTGCGTTGATCACCCTGATGATCTTTCATAAGGAGCTGAACATCTATGCCTTTGTGGGAGTGATCATGCTGCTGGGAATCGTGAAGAAGAATGCCATCATGATGATCGATTTTGCCCTTGAGGCACAGCGGCGTGAAGGGAAGTCCCCGTTGGACGCAATCTATGAGGGCGCACTCGTTCGTTTCCGTCCCATCATGATGACCAGCATGGCGGCACTTATGGGGACTCTGCCCATTGCTATCGGTTTCGGCGCCGGAGCTGAAGCCCGCCGCCCTCTCGGTCTGGCAGTTGTCGGCGGCCTTATCGTTTCCCAGCTTCTCACGCTTTATATAACCCCTGTGGTGTATTACTATATGGACAGATTCCAGCAAAAGGTGAGTGCCTTGTTCGGAAAGAGGAAGAGAACCAAGGGTGAGAGTGTGGTGCAGACAGGGTGATATGGTGATCCTGCCCCGGTACTTTACTAAGATACGGACTTCTGCCTCCCATGGGTGGACAGGGAGTGGGATATGAAAGACTCGTACCGGGCATTTAAACCTTTTCTGGCGAAGGGTGTCTAGCTATAAGGATGTTGTTTACTTTTTAAAATGAGAGAGATGGAATAAAGGTTCAGGAGGACATTTATGAGGTCATTTGTTACGCTCATCATATGTATTGCATGTGCTCTTCCTTTGAACGGAGGGGCTGAGGAGATCATTCAGAAAGGAGAACTGCTCAGTCTGCAGCGCTGCATCGAGATCGCCCTGATGAAAAACCCTACCATAACGGCTGCAAAAG
>Ga0335084_10002192_pt1 | contig 18737 bp, 22 predicted proteins | sample Lox_Sample_44_FD_206721 | JGI IMG/M metagenome (GOLD analysis project Ga0335084, IMG submission 206721) | Soil microbial communities from Loxahatchee National Wildlife Refuge, Florida, United States - Lox_Sample_4.4 | ecosystem: Environmental > Terrestrial > Soil > Wetlands | place: USA...
ACAAGTGGCCGCCGCGCCGACCGATCGAAAGTACGGGAACTCGTAGGAGAGAACAACAATGAAGGGACTGATGCAGGACCGGCCGCTACTGATCTCGGGCCTGATCGAGCATGCGAACACTTTCCATCCGGGCAGCGAGATCGTTTCGCGCACGGTTGAAGGGCCGATCCATCGCTGCACCTACAGCGACATCCATCGCCGCTCCAAGCAGGTGGCGAACGCGCTGACCGCGCTGGGAGTGAAGACCGGCGACCGCATCGCCACGCTGGCCTGGAATGGCTACCGCCACATGGAGCTGTACTTCGGTGTGTCCGGCATGGGTGCGGTGCTGCATACGATCAATCCACGCCTGTTCCCGGAGCAGATCGTCTACATCGCGAACCACGCCGAAGACCAGTACGTGTTCTTCGACCTGACGTTCGCGCCGCTGCTCGAGAAGCTCGCCCCGTTGATGACCTCGGTCAAGGCCTTCATCGCGATGACCGACCGCGCGCACATGCCGGCCCATTCGACGATCCGCAACCTGCTGTGCTACGAGGAGCTGATCGCCGAGCACAGCGCCGATTTCGAGTGGCCGACCTTCGACGAGAACACGGCGTCTTCGCTGTGCTACACGTCCGGCACGACCGGCAATCCCAAGGGCGTCCTGTACTCTCACCGCTCGAGCGTGCTGCATTCGATGGCGGTGTGTGCGGTGGACGGGCTCGGCCTGTCGGCGAAGGAGTCGGCGCTGCTGGTGGTCCCGATGTTCCACGTCAACGCGTGGGGCATGCCGTACGCCGGTGCGATGTGCGGCGCCAAGCTCGTGATGCCAGGCCCGGGCCTCGACGGCAAGAACGTCTACGAGATCATGCGCGACGAAAAGGTCACGCTGGCGCTCGGCGTGCCGACCGTGTGGCTGATGCTCTTCAACCACGTCGACAGCGGCAAGCTCGACCCGAAGGCCGACCTGGCACTGAACCGTGTCGTGATCGGCGGCTCGGCGGCGCCACGTGCGATGAGCGAAAGGTTCGAAACGAAGTTTGGTGCACAGGTGATTCACGCCTGGGGCATGACCGAGATGTCGCCGCTCGGCACCGTCTGCAACTTCCTGCCGAAGCACGCCGCCTACACGCTCGAGCAGCGGCTCGACGTGCAGACCAAGCAGGGTCGCGCGGTCTACGGCGTCGAGATGAAGATCACCGACGACGACGGCAAGCGCCTGCCGCACGACGGCAAGGCGTTCGGTCACCTGATGGTGCGTGGTCCGTGGATCACGGGCGGCTACTTCAAGGGTGACGGCGGCGAGATCCTCGACGCCGACGGATTCTTCGACACCGGTGACGTCGCGACCATCGACGCGGACGGCTACATGCAGATCACCGATCGCAGCAAGGACGTCATCAAGTCCGGCGGTGAGTGGATCTCCTCGATTGATCTGGAGAACGCTGCGGTGGGGCATCCGGCCGTTGCCGAAGCTGCGGTGATCGGGGTCGCGCACGCAAAGTGGCAGGAGCGACCGCTGCTGATCGTCGTCAAGAAGAAGGGCCAGGAAACGACGCGCGACGACGTGCTGAAATACCTCGACGGCAAGGTCGCAAAGTGGTGGATGCCCGACGACGTCGTGTTCGTCGAGGAACTGCCGCACACTGCGACCGGCAAGCTGCAGAAGATGAAGCTGCGCGAGCAGTTCCGCGAGTACCAGTTGCCAACAACCTGAGCGGCTCGAGCATAAGAAGGCCGGGCGGCGAGTTCGCCGTCCGGTCCCGGTAAGACCGTAAGGGCGGGGGAATGCGATGACTCTGACATCCGTCAGTCGTATCGATGCGGCGGCAGAAGAAGCGGACAGATCCGACCTTGGCAGCGGGCGCGCGCTGGTCCTGGCAGTCCTGCTTGGCGCCGGCCTGTGGACCCTGATCGTCTCGGTCGCTCTGGCGTTGTGGACCTGATCCGCCAGGAATCGCAAGGCCCCCGGCCTCCTTGTCAGAAATGCCTGATGTGACCGACGTCACTGTCCCGGGTGGGGCAATCCGCCGCTGGTTCTTGCATCGCCTGCTACGCACCGGTGTGCGCAACTCGAAAATCGGCCTCGACCGGCTCGAAGAACTCCGGCGTCACAACGCCCAGTACGACCTGCGCTTCGGCAAGGTCGATCGGCGGCTCACACGCACGCGCGTGGACGTGGGCGGCAGCGCCGAATGGATTGTTGCGCCGGAAAGCGCCGGCGGCCGCACGCTGCTCTACATCCACGGCGGGGCGTTCTGCCTGCGCTTTCCGAACCTGCACGCGGCGCTCGCCGGCCGCTGGTGCCGGCGCCTCGGCGCGCAGGCGCTGATGGTCGATTACCGGCTTGCCCCGGAGCACCCGTACCCTGCAGCGCTCGACGATTGCATCGCCGCCTATCGGTTTCTGCTCGCGCGGGGCGTCGCGCCGCAGGAAATTGTCGTCGCCGGCGATTCGGCGGGAGGCAACCTCGCTCTGGCCCTGCTGCAGAGCTTGCGTACTGCGGGCGAGCCGCAGCCGCGCTGTGCAGTGCTGCTGTCGCCGGTCGCCGACTTCACGCTGTCGAGCGCAAGCCTGTTCTCGAATTCCGAGCGCGACCCGATGTTCACGTTCCAGCGGCTCGCGGAACTGCGGCTGCTGTATGCGAAGCCGGAGCAGTTCCTGGATCCTGGCGTCTCGCCGCTCTACGGCGAATTCGCCGGGTTGCCGCCGCTGCTGTTCCAGGCGGGCGAGATCGAGATGCTGCGCGATGAATCGGTCCGCGCCGCCGCTCGGGCGCGCGCTGCCGGCGTCATGGTCGAAGTGGAGATCTGGCGCAGCATGGCGCACGTTTTTCAGGCGCTGCCGCTGCCGCAGGCCGTGGCGGCCGAGAACCGCATACTGGACTTCATCGCCCGCCACACCGGATGGACCGTCTCCGCAAGATCGCAGTAACGCTGGTTGCCGCTGGAGCGCCGGCGCTGGCGGCTCCGCCGCTCCTCGCGGAAGCCGAGAGGCTGCACGGCACAGTGGCCCGTGTGGACAGTGGCGACACGCTGATGCTCGCCGCCGACGGCCGCGAATTCGAAGTACGGCTGAGCGACATCGGCGCTCCGCAGGGTCCGCAGTTCTACGCGCCGGCGGCGCGCGACCTGCTCGAAGGCATCGTGCGCGGCCGCGCGGCCGACGTGGTGATCACAGGACGCACGGGCGATAACAAAGTCTTCGGCCGACTGAAATTGGGCGAACTCGACGTCAACCTAGAACTGGTGCGGCGCGGCGCCGTCTGGGTCTGCTGGGAATACTCGCGCGACACCGACTATCTGCCATGGGAGAACGAGGCGAAGCGCCTGCGCCTGGGCGTGTGGGCGCGGACGCTGGAGATCAATGCGCTCAGCTCCTGCCGAGACCGACCTCCGGCGGAGCGGCCGCTCTTTCCGCGCAGCTAGGCGTCGGCGGCTCGCAAATGCTGTAGGTTGTCGAAATACCTGCAAACCGCGCCGTCTAGCGACAGAGGGAAATTGCTGCCTCGGTAAGAAAGGTCCCAGTTCTCAGAAAGCTTGCAAATTCCGTCATCACACGCCGGCTGTCGACCCTCAGCGGACCTCAGCCAGGGCCGAGAGTCGACGCAGCGGCTCGTCTGTAAGCGGGCAACGCATCAATCGGCAAATGGCAGCTCCGTAGCAACCACCGCTTGGCCAGAAGCGGACACGAAGATAACTACAAAGGGAGACACTCGGAGTCGAGCGGCGAAGCTAGACGGCGCGGGCACGCGCCACACAGCGTGCGCTCGTCGCCGCGAAGCTGCCCCGTCCGATAAGCAAGGCTTCACTTGTAGGGTCGTGGCGGGTCGCGCAGATCAATCTCGGAACTCGGCTGTGGGGCCACCCTCCTGCGTTCAGGCAGTCCGCAAGATCTCCATGGCCTTGTTCGCATCCGCGAGCGAATCAACTGCAACGTAGGCTGCGAACTGCTGCCCGATGACTGAGGCCGAGAAGCCGCGCAGGTTGATTCCCGCATCCCCCAGCTTCCGAGTCAGCTCCGCGGCCACGCCCGGCCGGTCCTGACCGATGACCCGAATGGAGTGCAGGCTTTGCGAAACGTTGAAGCCCACTTGTGCGGCGACCCGAATCTCCCTGTCGTTCTGCAGCGGAGTCACGAACACGACACCGGTCCCGGGCTTGTCTGGTGCGCGGCGCGAAATTATGAATTGCAGATCCGCGCCAGCAGACCGCAGCGCATCCAGCATCATCGCTAGACCACCAGGTTTGTCTTGAATCGTTGCGGCCCAGACATCCACACGTTCAACAAGAGCTTCCACAGCACCCCCTATCGAGTTCTTCTTGCGCTCCGCAAAGGCTAGACCTTCACCGGAACGCCGGCAAACCTCGGATTTGCGTCACTGGTGGTTTATGGGCGCGCGTCGCACGGTCAGGCGAACTCCGAGATCTCAATCAGGCTGAGGTCGGGGTCGCGCTCATAGACCGAGCGGACCGTCTGCGTGGCGCCGGTTCGCATGATTGTGCCTTCGACGATGGGCCAGTTCTGACACCGAAGCTGCTCCGTGACTTGCCCGAAAGGGAGAGTAGCAATACGTACACCACGCAGGCGACCGCCATGCAGCCGATGACCACGCGGTACAAGCGCTGCGAGATGGGCGCCAACGGGCGTTCCTTCGGCGGACGTGGCAACCGGCGCTCCGATGCGGGCAACGTAGCCGGGCGGGGTACCGCTCACACCAGGGGTATGGGGCGAGCGTCGCCTTCTGGCCGGACTCGGCGTCTAGGCCGACGGCTCCAGCGTCACACCGGTTGCAGCGCCCATCACGCTCTGAACGTACGACTGCGCGACCACGGCAGCCGGGAGACCTTGGGAAGGGTCCATCATCAGCGCCAACAAAGTCTCGGTCACCCAGGGCGGACTGACGGCGTTCACCCGGATCCGGCGCGGGGCCTCGAGTGCAGCAGCCCGGACGAACCCCTCAATGCCAGCGTTTACCAGACTGATTGCCGCGCTGCCCGGCATCGGCGTACGCGCGAGGACGCCGGTAGTGAGGGTGAACGAGCCACCGTCGGCAAGGTGCTCCATTCCGAAGCGCACGAGGTTGACCTGACCCATGAGCTTGTTGTCGAGGCAGAAGCGGAAGTCGGCATCGGTCAGCTTGTCGAGCGGGGCGAACTTGGCTTGACCGGCGGTGCAAACCACCGCGTCCAGTTTGCCGGTGGACCGATACATCGCCTGGATACGGGCCGGATCTGCGATGTCCACCCTGATGCCGGCGCCTTGGCGACTGGCGGCGACGATTTCATTGCCAGCGGAAAGCGCAGCCACGACGGCGCGTCCGATGGTGCCGCTCGCGCCCACAACAAGAATGCGCATCGATCCTTCTCCTCTTGGAATCTCAGCTACCGAAAGTCAGTCTACTGTTCGTGGTCTGAGGATGCTGTCCGCTTCCGGCGCGGACCGGCAACCACACGCAGGTCCGAAAGTGGCCGACTTACGCAATGGGCGGTCGCTCCAGCCGACCATTCGGGTAGCGCGCGAAGCGCGCGTTATCCCCGCCATGTACCGGTGCGGTATCCGGCCAAGTCCATTTGCCGAACTGCGTGCGACGGAACGCCGCGAAGGTCTGCTCGATTTCAGCGGCGCTGTTCATTACGAACGGTCCGTGCTGGACCACCGGCTCGCCAATTGGCCGTCCCTGCAGCATAAGTAACTCGCTCTCTTGCGCGCCGTTGACGACGGCGACGGGCCGATCGGCCGCAACTTCGATTACTGAATGCCGTGCAACGCGCCACTCATCGACTGTCAGATCTTCGCCGGCGAAGAAGTACAGACGGCGAACCGTGGCCGCTCCGCCTGTCGCGGCGGGAATTCTGACGAGCGCGTTTGGCTCGAGGCGTAGTGTCCAGATCGCCAAATCAGCCTCTGGCCGGGCTGCCCACGAGTCGGGCGGCGGTGGCAGCGATTGCACGTCCACGCCCGGTCCTTGATAACGACCCGCCACTACCACGATTTCCGTCCGGCGGCCGGCCTCGTCGCGGAGGACCGTGCGTGGCAGGGATTCCGCCCAGAACATCGTGAAATGCGGTGGCGCCAGCTTCGATCGTGCGGGCAGGTTCAGCCAGACCTGGAACAACTGCAACGGGTTGTCCGCTTGCGATTCGAGCAAGGGAAACATCTCCGAGTGCACGACGCCGTTTCCCGTTGTCAGCCATTGGACGTCGCCACGGCCGTAACGGGCGGCTGCGCCGAGAGAGTCGGCGTGGTCGACCAAGCCTTGCCGAACGATGGTCACGGTCTCGAACCCGCGATGCGGATGCGCCGGAAACCCCGGAACTTTGAGCCCGTGGTACATGCTCCAGCCATCTTTGCCGCTGAAGTCCTGACCAAGGTTCCTGCCGGCAAGCGATGCCGCCGGCGCCAAATCGCCGTCGCTGCGCGGATATCGATCGTTGTGAAAGACGCAGAACAGAAAGGGGTCCACGGTGGCCCACGGAAAGCCTAATGGGCTGACGGAAACAATAGGACCGCCGCTCATAAGCGACAGAAGGTGCTATCAGCGCTCGGTTGCAAGATGAATCGCAAGGCCGATCGCGACCAGCTTCTCGATGACCTCAGCCTGTCCGGCCACGCCCATCGCGTCTTTCAGCAGGTGCAACCCGGCTCGGGTGGTTGGAGTCACAGCGACGTTGATGAAGCCGGTACTTGCACGCTTCTGAGCGATGCGCTTCGAGGATTTGCGCGGCATGATCTTCCTTCGTTTCTGGCCAGCAGGAACTCTAGCGCCAAGTTCGCACATGGAGCGCCTTGGCCGCGTCTTAAGCGTGGTTGAAGCGGCCCTCGCGCTATGCTGAGGGCAGTCTTCATTATCGAGTGCGCCCGGTGCTAGCGATCCTCGCCCTCTGGTCCGTGGTCGCCGTTGCCGACGGCGACACGCTGACCGTGCGTGACGGCCCGCAGGTTCTTCATATTCGCCTCGCAGAAATCGACGCGCCCGAACGAACCCAGCCGTACAGCCAGGTCGCGCGCCGACAGCTCGACGCCTTATGCCGCAACCGGGCGATCGAGTTCAAGAAAGTTGACGTCGACCGCTACGGCAGGACCGTCGCGCATGTCTGGTGCGACGGCGTGCACGTCAATTGGCGACAGGTCGAAGACGGCCTCGCGTGGTGCTTCACCAAGTACCTGAAATCGCCCGACATTTGCCTGCCGCTCGAAAGGCAGGCACGCGCGGAGCGCCGCGGTCTGTGGCGCCAGTCCGATCCGCTGGCGCCGTGGGAGTTTCGTCGCCAGACCGCTGCCAAGAAAGAGGCGGTCAAGGCAGAATGAATTGTCTGTTTACTGACCCAGGGAGGTCGCCATGTCAAAGCGTTTGCTGATTGCCGCCATCGCCATGCTCGCAGCCAATGCCGCCTACGCCGCCAACGCGGCCTGTGATGCACAGGCCAACGAGAAGAAGCTCGCCGGCGCTGCACGCACGAGCTTCGTGACCAAGTGTGAGAAGGATGCCAAGGCCGAGGCCACCAAGTCGTGCGAGGCCCAGGCGACTGAGAAGAAACTGGCCGGCGCGGCGCGGACCAGCTTCACGAAGAAGTGTGTCACTGACGCAACTGCGGCTGCCAAGTAGGCGCGCTGGTTGTCGCGGGCACCCGGCTCTCTGGCGGTCCGTGGATGGCGCAAGGCAGGGCGCTTGCGCCAGGCGACTAATGTCAAGATTCGCGGCGCACGTCAGTTCGGAACTGATTGTGTCGCACTGTCGAATACTTCGGCTAACGTGTTCGGCGCCCCTTCGAAAGCTGTCAACGACATGGCGGCGGAGGACTGGTGGAAGCCCTCGAACAGGTCATTCTCACGACTGTCGTACCGCTCCTCGTCATCCAGTCGTTGATTGGCCTCTGGAACTGGAAGCTCGCATTCGACGGTCGCAGGACCCGACGCGACCGCGCCCGCATCGCGTCGAAAGATGCTGTCGTTCTCGAGAACATCGAGGTTCAAAAGAAAGAAATCAGCGACAAGCTCGATGCCATAACCGCCGTGCTGGCTTCCGTCACCGGTCGGTCCGGCGCAGACGCTCCTGCGGCCGTGGGTCCGCGGGGATTGTCGGTTCAGCATTCCAGTGTGCCGTCCAAACTTGGCATCGCGCTCAGTGGCGGTGGCGGCAAAGGTGCCTATGAGGTCGGCGTGTTGCGTGTGTTGCGCGCTGCCGGTATACGGCCTGACGTCATTGCCGGCACTTCGGTCGGTGCGATCAACGCAGCCATGCTCAGCCTAGATGAGGTTGAGGTCGCGGCGGATTTCTGGGGCACCGTTTCCTTCTGGCAAGTTGCAAGAGTCGGGTTAACCAATCTTGTGGCAATGCCCTTGCTCCTCTTTGCCATTCTCACGGCCGGCAGCTCTGACGACATCGATGCGCGGATGCGGCGCGTGATCCTCCTGCGTTACTACGCGCTGCTCGTGCCAGCCAACCTCTTCGCAATCTACCTCGGTTTCCCATGGGTCGGCGTCATCGCCAGCGTCGTTGCCTGTGCCACCATCGTCACGCTGGGCTATGTTGCGGACCCGTTGGTCGGGCGACTCGGGCTAGCACTTCTAAACAACGCGCCATTGGCGGCGAACATTCTGGCCAAAGCTCCGCCCGCACGGCTGCGGGGTGGCCCGACTCCGTTGTATGTCACGGTGGCAACGCGGCGGCGCATTGTCGATCCTAACCGACCGCTCTGGTTTGACCGGCGGCGGCGAATTCTCATGACGCGGCAGCCGTACGTGCCGGAGTACCGACGCCTCCAGGACGAGCGCGAAGACGACATCGCGCGGGTTGTGCTACAGAGCGCCGCGATTCCCTTCGGCGTATTTCCCCTGCGCCGCATCGGACGCTCCGGCTATGTGGACGGCGGGGTCGCGGACAACGTCCCCATCCAGCCGCTGATTGACGCCGGATGCACTCGCATCATCGTGATCCACTTGAACCCGGATGCAGATTGCGACGGCTGGCGCCTGACCAATCCGGAAGATCTCTGGGCACGCCAAGGAGAGCTTCGCGAACTGCGTCGCCTCGCTACCCTCAGTCGTGAGCGAACGCTGGAGGATCTCACCCAGGAGGCCGAGCTACGCGAGGGGCTGCCGCCCGAGCTGCAACGGGAAGCTAGATCAGCTGACGTCAGACTGGACTATGGGCGGGCCGACGTCAGTTTTGTCCACGTTGTACCGAGCCGCTCCTTGGGAAACTTCTTGACCGGGACGATGAACTTCAGCGCTAGCAACGCGCGCCGCCTGATCGACTTAGGCGAACACGATGCCCGGCAACTTCTGGATCGCTTAGTCAAACTTGCGGCTTGAATCTCCTAGCGCGCGCGGTACATCGGCGGTCATTCACCATAGTGCGCTTTCAAGAGCCGCCGTCGCAGAGTTGCTGCCTCTGTCTATTCAGCACGAGAAAAGCGCGACCGTAGCCAAGGAGGGCGGCCTTTTGTCCGGCTCACACCGAAAACAGCCGTTAGACCCTTCCCCTCGAACTTCGGGACGCGGCCATTACCGGTCATGTCGGGATGAGCCTCAGTTCGCTTGAAAGCAGACTTCCCGAGCGCCTCGCTATTTGTGATGAGGGTCGTCGTGCCGAAAAGGTGTAGACGCAGCGCGCGAGACGTTGGATCCAGGCAGACGTGTCCGACCAGGGCGCCGTGCCTCAGTCGACGGGCGCGGGGTCAGTATGCGAACCGGCGCACAGCCTCTTCGTCCCATTCGATTCCACAGCCCGGTCGATCGGGGACGATCAGCTCTCCGTTTACCAGGTCAAACGGCTCGGCGAGAATCGGATTGGCCCAGTCTTGCCATTCGAGCCAGTGAGCAGTCTCGGTTACGCGCATGAGGTGCGCGGCGTACTCGGGATATAGGTGTGTCGACACCTCGATGCCCCTGACGGCGGCGAGCGATACCGCGCGCAGCCATCCCGTTACGCCACCGATTCGCATCAGGTCTGGCATCACATAGTCTGCGGCGCCGCAGTCGATGGCACGCCACAGCTCGCGCGGCCCGTAGAAGTTCTCGCCCAGCTGCACCGGAGTCTTCAGCTCCCTGGCGAGCTGGGCATAGCCGTCGAGGTTGTTGTAGATGATTGGTTCCTCGAACCAGTACAAGCCCGTGTCGTCCAGTGCATGGCACCGGCACAGCGCGTCACCCAGCGTCAGCCCCTGGTTGAAGTCGACCATCAGCTGTACGTCGTCTCCCACCGCGTCGCGGACGACCTCGATGGCGCGCAGGTCATCCTTGAGATTGGCTCTGCCCAGCCGCAGCTTCAAGGCGCCAAAGCCGCCTTCAGCGACCAACTCCGCCGCCTCGTCACCGAGACCTGCCGGCTCGGTTAGCCACAATCCGTTGCTGTTGTAGGCGGGCACCGGCCCGACGCTGCCGCCAAGCAGCTCCGCCAGCGGCAGGCCGGCCGCCTGCGCCAGTGCGTCCCATGCCGCCATGTCCAGGGCCGCGACGGCAATCATGGCGATGCCCTCGTAGCCGACCAGATTCAATGCCTTGCGCGCCCGCTCAAAATCGATCACGGGCCGGATCGGCTGAGCCTGCCGCAATCTGGCGAGATCGAGGATCGCGGGCGCGATGTACTGCGGCGACTGCGCGAGGTAGGGTTCGAGGTAGCTTCGCCCCGTGATGCCCTGGTGGGTCCTGAGATCGATGAGGATCAACGGCCAGTCGTCGAAGTGTCCGACCTTTGACACGATCCGACGCTTCAATGGCACCCGTACCGGACGAATGTCCACCGAATGCAGCGTGAGACGTTCCCGTGTCATGGCCGGTTCTCCTCGCGCGCCGTGGGCGAGCATGCGTCCTGCCTAGCGCAGGATCTCAACCTGTTCGAGCACGTCGAACAGGTTCTTCACTCCCGGCCCGCCGAGCAGCCGACTCACCTTGCGCTGCGCTGCTTCCCACAGCGGCAGCGCGTGCTCCAGCAGGCGCTCGGCGCGGGGAGTCAGCACCACAATGCGCGCCCGCAGATCCTCGGCCTCGGATACGTCGACCAGTTCCATGCGCTCGAGCACCCGCAGATTCCGCCCCAGCGTGGAACGGTCCAGCGCCATCTCCTCCGCGAGCATCGAGATACTGACCGGATCCATTCGCTGCACGGTCCGAAGCAATGAGAACTGTGTGACCTTGAGTCCCACCGGCTGCAGCGCAGCGTCGTAAAGGTCCGTCAGAGCGCGCGCTGCGCGACGGACCCGGGTGCACGCGCATTGGGTGTGCATCATCGAGAGCCCTTGACATTTACGGGTATATACCCGCAATATTACGCCAGCATACGTTCTCAATACAAGAAGCAGGCAGTGAAGAGCGGTTCGACCGACAGCCGAGCGTCTTCTGACGGAGGTCGGCGCGTTCGAGTCGCCACGCTTTGCGTGGTTGTGGTCAGTGGCGACGGCACACGGAGCGCTCAGACCTCTGAGCGGACTCCAAGGACGGGCCCGGTGCACTGGCGCCAGCCGCGGCCAGTTGGCTGACTGAAACGAGCGCCCAGCTTCAGCGGTGTACGGGCAGGAGGATGGCATGAACAAAGATTGCGCCGCGGTCGCCGCACTCGCCATTGCCGTCGCGGGGCTGTCCTCCGGTGCTGCGGCCCAGGAGGCACGGCTGGATTGCAGCGTGTCGACGAGTTCGCTGGGTGACGCGATCCGGCAGCTTCCGGAGGCCTCACTCAAGCAACTCTTCGTGCGTTGCGCGCTTGCTTCAGAAAGGCGGCGACTGGATTCGGAAGAGATAGTTGCCTGTTCGGTTGCAAACGACGTTCTCCTCAAAGGCACTTTCGCGAACGACTTCGATGCAATGCTGGCGTGGTCGAAGCGTCAGCTTGCGTCAGCGCGCGAGCAAGCACGGTCGCCAGACTAGGCGGTCTCCGATCGGGGACGGCGGACGGAGCCCCAACCCGTCGACTCGACGCATGACGGCAGCAAGCAAGTGATCCAGGTAGAGGCCGACCAAGTGCGAAGTTGAGTCATGGGAGAAACCGGCCAGAAACGGTCCTCTTGCATCGCTTGCTTGACCGCCACAAAGCGGCCATTCTCGCCACGTGTTCGAACGCTTCAAACGTGAGCTGAGTGCTCATCTTGCCAAGGGCTATCACGTCGTGAAGCCAGCTGTCGGTACTTGGGCTGGCGATTTTCAGTGTGCTAGTTATTCACGTTTTCTTGCGGAAATCGGCGGAGGCAGCTTTTTTGCAGGCAGCCTCATTCTGTTTGCCCCCGGGCACGATGACCAGGCCAAGCAGGCAGCCGACACCGATCTGGTAGCGGCCGGGATCGATGAAGGCTTTGCCTGCGGTTATGACGGCACAACCAGTGGTTTCTACTACCTCTCTCGCAGCGGCGGCTGCGCGGTTTACTGGATGGAATGGGGAGCTACCGAATCGACCGTCGTCGCCGCGGATTTCGGTACTTGGATCGAGAGAACGCCTGACACGCACTTTGACGCAGAGATATACCGCGCCTTTCGACCCGTCCGCTTCCCTGACGAGGTCGCGCGCGTTGTCTCTGAGCGAATGAAGTTTGAAGTTCAGCTTGTGAACTTTTCGCCTGAGCTCGTACGGCCGCCAGGTAAGCAGAATGACCTTCTTCCCCGGTATCACCCGGTCAATTTGCGGGTGACAAAAAGGCACACGTCACCCCTTACTCAACTGACGGCGCTGATGTATCGCGAAGGCAGCGAGGTTGGCCTCGACAACGTCCAGGCGGTAACCGTGGAGGTTGGGTCAATGCCACCCGGAGAATCCAGAACGCTCCAGGCCTACGTGTTCGATCCGTTTAACCTGCCCTTTATCGCGATGCGTTGCCTGTTCACTCTCGCGATCGACTTATCAAATCCAAACAGGGTTCGGTTTGAAGAAATTCGCAAGTACCTTTGAACTGCTGGCGCAGAGCGGCCACGACCGGTCATGCAGTACCGGTGCCCAGTTCGCCCAAGATCGGTCGGCCGCGGGACCTAGACAGCAGACCTTCGAACGTCTGAAATAGACTCGCCGCCGACGACGCGCTCCGCCGCTTTGCCCGGCACAGTCTGATTTCGTCTTCGAGCGCAAAGCGTTTGGTTAAGGAAGCGGCGTTGCAAGGGCGTCAGACTGAGGTTTTCCACAATTGCACGCGAAGGAGATGCCATGAGCGAAATCAAACAGCTTGGATCCGTGGCCGAGATCTCGCGGCGCGAGTTCGTGCTCGCCGCCGCCGGCGCGGCGGGCATGGCCGCACTGGGTGGCTTCCCGGGACGCGCGAGCGCGGCCCCCGTCGTCCTGCCGCCACTTCCCTATCCGGACAGTGCGCTCCAGCCCGTCATCTCGGCGAACACGCTGGGCTTTCACTACGGCAAGCATCACAGGGGCTACGTTGACAACCTCAACAAGCTGGTTGCAGGCACGGAGTACGCCGACATGCCGCTTGCGAAGATCGTCGCGGCGTCGGCCGGCAAGCCCGATCGTGTCGCCATCTTCAACAACGCCGCCCAGACCTGGAACCACACCTTCTACTGGAGCAGCCTCAGGCCCAACGGCGGTGGCGAACCGCCGGCGGCGCTCAAGCGGCGGATGGAAGAGTCGTTCGGCAGCGTGGATGCGTGCAGGAAAGAGCTCGCCAATGCGGCGGTCACTCAGTTCGCGAGCGGCTGGGCTTGGCTGGTCGACGATGGCGGCAAGCTCAAGGTGGTGAAGACGGGCAATGCCGACACGCCTCTCACCGGTGGCATGAAGCCCCTCCTCACGATTGACGTCTGGGAACACGCGTACTACCTCGACTACCAGAACCGCCGCGCCGACTACGTGAACGCTGTGCTCGACAAACTGGTCAACTGGCAGTTCGCGGCCGACAACCTCGGCTGATGGCGACAGCGCGGTCCGCGTTGGGCGGCCGGGAGGAACCGCACCCGCGCCACGGGCGCCGAAAGCCAGCGATACCGTCATCGGGCCGACCAACCCAGGTGTGGACGTGTTCCGCGGGTCATTGCGTAGATTCGCATCGTCCTTCGCCCTCCATAAGGAAGGATCGCAGCGCTCGCTTTTAAGGGTGCCCTCGTCCTCAAATCCCAGACGCTTTGCCACGAGCCAGTTGCATTCGCAGTTTGATCTGGACTGTCGAGCGAACCGTTTCGAAGGCAGCCCGAGCTTCGATGTTTGGCTCCGGGCAGCAGACCGCGGAGCTTCTTTAATGCGACCCCTTTTGCCAAGAGTTCAAGTAGCATCCGCCGATGCATTGTTTCGCCCGACTGCGTAAACGCATCGTCGCGATCGCCACCGTTGCGATCCTGATCAACGCGCTTGCGCCCGCGATTTCGACCGCGACGACCCGTTTTGTTGGACAGCGGGCGCCATGGCTCGAGGTTTGCACGACTGAGGGCGTGCTGCGCGTCGATTCGAACAAGACCAGCAAGCAGAAGCACGGTTCGTTCGCAGGCGAGCACAGGTGCCCTTGCTGCAGCACCCATGCGGGCACCTTCCTGCATGCGGCCAGTCCGCGCCTGGTCGTCGCGAGCACGGGTCGTTGTGTCATACCGCAATACATCTCCCAGGCGCCGGTCGGGCGGAACTTGCTAGCCGACCACAGCGCGCGCGCGCCTCCCCAGCACTCCTAAGTTTGGCGGTTCATCGGCACGTCGAGCACGGCTCGACGTGCAGCCTCAGGGAGTGATCCAGGAGATGCCATGTCCATTGGCTTCAAGGCCGTTGCTGCGTTGGGTGTCCTGCTAGCGCTGGTTCTGGTTTGGTTTGCCGCCTCTCTGGGAGGCGGCTTTGTGGCGGGCTACTTTCCGCCCGACGAGCAGTTGATACTCGTGCCGATTCCTCCAGCTCCGGTGCCATACGGTCGACGCGCTCCGACTGAATCGGCGCCAGGTTCCGGGCGAACGGTGCCCGTCGACCCAGCGCCTCGCTGGCACGTCAAATCGGACGGCCGGCACTCTATGTCAACGCTGGACGCGGTACCGCCGCCATGGATCGAACGTCGCGATGGTTCGATCGAATGGCACCGGTGATCTGCACGCCGCGAAGAGCAATGACGCGCGACTCAGAGCCGTTGCGGATCCGGAGCGTCGGAGTTCGGGCTGCGGATCGCGGACGGAGCGTCGAAGTGGGGGGCAGCAATGTCCGGACGACGTCAAATCGCCGCACCGCTCACACGCGCGTCCACTCTAACGGCCGATATGACACAACCACTGAGCGACCGCAGTTCACTCGCCGAACGGCGCTCAGGCTGATCGTGCTGGCGCTCGCCGCGGGTTGCGGCGAGAGCAAACACAAGTTCGAGTCGATCGATGTTTCTGGCGCTGACTGGGGCCAGGATTTCCACCTGCGAGATCCGCAGGGGCGAGCGCGCACGCTGGCGGACTTCCGCGGCAAAGCCGTCCTCGTCTTCTTCGGTTTCACGCAGTGTCCGGATGTATGCCCGACCGCACTGGCGCGGGCGGCAGAGGTCAAGCGCCTGCTCGGTGATGACGCAGCACGCCTGCAGGTCATCTTCGTGACCATTGATCCGGAGCGGGATCCGCCCTCGGTGCTGAACGACTACACGCACGCGTTCGATCCGAGCTTCCTAGGCCTCTGGGGCGACGCATCGGCCACGCAGGCGGCCGCTCGTGACTTCAAGGTCTACTACCGGAAAGTGCCGACCGGGGCGAGCTACACAATGGATCACTCGACCATCAGCTACGCATTCGATCCGTCGGGCCGACTGCGTCTGGCCATTCAGCATTCGCAGTCGGCAGCTTCGGTGGCCGCGGATTTGCGGGCCTTGCTCCACGAGGTGACGACGTGAGCCTGACTCCGTCGAGGCAGGTACCAACGTTTGAAGGATCCGCCGTGCCGCAAAGGCTTCCCGTCATGGGAGCAAGGCGACTCTGCATTCTGTTCCATACCGCACGTTTCTTTACTTAAGGAGTTGATCCATGTCGAAGATTTCCATTGCTGCTGCTGTCGCTGCCGTCGCGATCAGCTTCGTATCCCCCGCATCCGCCCAGACGACTGTCAAGGATCCTTGGATCCGCGGCACCGTGGCGCAGCAGAAGGCGACCGGCATGTTCGCGCAGATCACGTCGGCCGGCGGCGGCAAGCTCGTGTCGGCGAGCTCACCCGTCGCCCAAGTCGTTGAGATTCACGAGATGGTGATGGATGGCAACGTGATGAAGATGCGAGCCATCCCGGGCCTCGACCTTCCGGCGGGCAAGGCCGTGGACCTGAAGCCGGGCGGCTACCACGTCATGCTGATGGAGTTGAAGCAGCAGCTCAAACCGGGCGACATCGTGCCCGTCACGCTTGTGATCGAATCAAAGGACGGCAAGCGTGAGAGCATCGAAGTCAAGGCGTCGGTCAAGGCGCTTTCGGGTGGCCATGACGGCATGAAGCAATAGGCAGGCGGGGTGCACGTGTCGACTCCAGAGCCCATCCGGCTCACGCGCCGCGCCGCGCTCATCGGGGCGGCGGGACTTGCAAGCTTGCGCGTTGTGCGAGCGGCGGTCCCGAACACGCCCATTTTCGTGCTCAATTCCCTCGACGCCGACGTCAGCGTGATCGACCCGGGTTCAATGAGGGAGGCGAAGCGCATACCGGTCGGCAAGGAGCCGCACCACCTCTACCTCACGCCCGACAACCAGTCGCTGATGGTCGCCAACGCCGTGGGCGATTCGATTACATGCATCGATCCAGGCACGGCGCGGGTGCAAAGGCAGCTGACTGGAATTACCGACCCCTACCAGCTGCGCTTTTCACCCGATATGCGTTGGTTCGTGACGCTCGCGAATCGGCTCAACCATGTCGACATCTACCGCTGGTTACCCCAGGATTCCGATCGCCCGCTGCAGCTATTGAAGCGCATCGCAACCGGCAAGACGCCCAGCCATCAATGGATCGACGGGAGCAGTCGCACAGTGTACGCATCCATGCAGGACAGCCACGAGCTGGTAGCGATCGACCTGGCTTCCCAGGCCGTGAAGTGGCGCGTGCCTACCGGCAAGCTGCCGGCGGACGTCTACCTCACAGCCGACGATCAAACGCTCTTCGTCGCGCTGACCGGCGATCGCGTGGTGGAGGTTTACGACGTCGCCGGCGGGCCTGCGCGCCTGCTTCATCGAATCGAAACCGGCGAAGGTGCGCATGCGTTCCGCGCGCTTGGCGACCAGCGCCACGTGTTCGTCAGCAACCGGGCGGCCAACTCGATCAGCTTGATCGACACAAATACCCGTTCGGTTGTCGCGCAGCTTCCCGGGCCCGGTGGTCCGGATTGCATGGAACTGTGCGCGGACCGCCGAACCCTGCTTGTGAGCTCGCGCTGGATCCGCCACCTTACCGTGATTGATGTGCCGACGCGAAAGGTGACCGGGCAGGTCCGTGTCGGTGCGTCGCCTCACGGAGTCTTCACGCTCGAGCATGCGCCGCGCCAATAGCGTGCTGCTGGCTTTGGGCATGGCCGGCGCGGTCGCAGCTCGGGCCACTTGCGAGCAGCCCGTTTACCTGACTTTCGATACGGGACACATGGATATAGCGCCGCTAGTGGCCGATGTGCTGAAGCGCCAGCAGGTCCACGCCACCTTCTTCCTTGCCAACGAGCCCACCAAGGATGGCAGCGGCAGCCTCGGCGAGAAGTGGACTCCTTGGTGGCGGGCTCGGGCAGCCGAGGGCCACGCCTTCGGCAGCCACACGTACGATCACGTGTACTGGCGTGCCGATCGTCCGGGCGGGTATTTCGAAATGCGCCCGAGCGCTGGGCCGCGTGCGGGACAGACGCTGGTATTCGATGCAGCGGCGTACTGTGAGGAGTTGCGGCGCAGCGCTGAGCGTTTTGAAGCCATGACGGGTCAGGTTATGGCGAAGCTATTCCGTGCGCCGGGCGGCAAGACCTCGCCCGCCCTTCTTTCGGCGGCGCGTTCCTGCGGGTACCTGCATGTGCCTTGGACTTCTGCCGGGTTTCTCGGCGACGAGTTGCCCAGCGAACAATGGCCCAACGATCGTCTGTTGGCCCGTGCGCTGCGGGGAGTCCGGCCCGGCGACATCCTTCTCCTGCACCTAGGCATCTGGTCGCGCAAAGATCCCTGGGCGCCGGCAAACCTCGAGCCGCTCATCGTGGGGCTCAAGGCGCGCGGCATGTGCTTCGCGACCCTGCGTGAACATCCGGCCTACGCGGCGGCCTTCGCTGATCCGACGTCGAACCGATGAACGATCCCGGCCCTTTGGCCTGGCTCGAGCGCGGGCTCGATGCATGTGCTTCGCTTCAGGACATGCTGTTCGCCCACGTGATCGAGCCGGCGATGCGCACCCTTGGCATGATGTCCTACATGGAAGACGGCTATCTCGCCACGCAATGGCTGCTCGTAGGCGCTGCTCAGATCATCGCGATGCTTTGTCTGTTCGGCCCGCTCGAGCGCCTGCGACCCTTCGAACGGACCGTGGAGGACGCTGGAGCCCGGCGTGAACGCCACCAAGCGATCTTCGTCGATGTTGTCTATACGCTTATAGACAGGCTCGGACTGCTTCGGCTCGCATTGTTCTTCCTCCTTGATCCCCTTTGGAACGGACTGTTCGGGCGCCTGGCAGTACTGGGCGTTGATGGGTGGCATCTGGATCAATGGATCGCCCCGCTGTGGCCTGGCGTATCTGATGCGCCCCTGGCCGGATTTTTCGTCTACGTCCTGGTCCTGGATGGCTTTGCGTACTTCGTCCATCTTTCCCAGCATCGATTCGAATGGTGGTGGTCGCTTCATGCGGTACACCATAGTCAGCGGCATATGACCTACTGGACCGACAGCCG
>Ga0335084_10002193_pt1 | contig 18731 bp, 16 predicted proteins | sample Lox_Sample_44_FD_206721 | JGI IMG/M metagenome (GOLD analysis project Ga0335084, IMG submission 206721) | Soil microbial communities from Loxahatchee National Wildlife Refuge, Florida, United States - Lox_Sample_4.4 | ecosystem: Environmental > Terrestrial > Soil > Wetlands | place: USA...
GACGGCGCGCCCGGCCCGTCGTCGTCGGCACCGCCGTCGGCGCCCGCGGCCGCGGTCTCCGCCTCCCACCACGACGGATACGGCGGCAGGCCGGCCGGGAACGCGATCCGGCCGAGCTCGTGCAGCGCGCGCCGGTAGACGGCACGCTTGAAGAAGATCACCTCGCGAACGGGATCCCAGAATTCCGCCCAGCGGAAGCGGTCGAACTCCGGCGGCTCGTCGGTCGCATCGAAGCGCAATCGCTCCTCGTCGCCGCGAAAGCGCAGCAGCGCCCAGCGCTGCTTCTGGCCGATGCAGCGCTGCAGCCCGCCGCGGCGCACGTACTGGCGCGGCAGCGTGTAGCGCATCCAGCCGCGGGTCTCGCCGGCGTAGTCGACGTCGGCGGCCGCGAGCCCGGTCTCCTCCTCGAGCTCGCGGTAGAGCGCGGTCTCGAAGGCCTCGCCGGGACGGATGCCGCCCTGCGGGAACTGCCAGCCGCGACCGCCGGTCCGACCGCCGAGGAATACCCGCCCGTCGTCGCGCAGCAGCACGATGCCGACGTTCGCGCGGTAGCCGTCCTCGTCGATCCAGTCGCTCATCCGGGCCCTCGGCAAGGGGGTGGTTTGGATTCTTTCATACGCGTCCCGGCGCGGCCAATCTGCCGTCCAGGTCTCGTTCGGGGTAGGCTCTCGCGCCCCGGGTCGATTCCGCCGAGACCGCCGCCGTGCTCCCCTACCTCGCCCGCAGGCCCGCGCTGACGCTGACGCTGCTCGCCGGCGTCGCCGCGACGGCCCTGCTCGCCTCGATCTCGCTGGGCAGCGCCGGGCCCGGACCCGCGGCGCTGTGGCGCGGCCTCATGGCCGGCACCGACCCGCTCGCGCGCGCGCTCGTGCTGACGCTGCGCCTGCCGCGCGCGCTGAGCGCGTTCGGTGCCGGCGCGCTGCTCGCGCTCGCCGGCGTCTGCATGCAGGTGCTGCTCAGAAACCCGCTCGCCGACCCGTACGTGCTCGGCCTCTCCGGCGGCGCGTCGGTCGCGGCGCTGGCGGCGATGCTGCTCGGCCTCGGCGCGCTCGGCGTGCAGGCGGCGGCGTTCCTCGGCGCGCTCGCGGCGACCTTGACGGTGTTCGCGCTCGCCCAGGGGCCGGGCGGTTGGACCCCGACGCGGCTGCTGCTCACCGGCGTCGTGGTCGCGGCCGGCACCGGCGCGCTCGTCAGCCTGCTGCTCGCCGCCGGCGACCCGACCGTGCTGCGCGGCATGGTGTTCTGGCTGATGGGCGACCTGTCGTGGGCCGGCTCGCCGGTCGGCCTGCTGCTGCTCTGCGCACTCGCCGTGCCCGCCGGCATGCTCGCGGCCCGGCCGCTCAACGTGCTGGCGCGCGGCGAGGTGCAGGCGCAGCTGCTCGGCGTCGCCGTGACGCCGCTGCGCGGCGCGCTGTTCGCGGTCGCGAGCCTGCTGACCGCCGCGACCGTCACCAGCGTCGGCGCGATCGGCTTCGTCGGACTCGTGACGCCGCACCTCGTGCGGCTCGCGCTCGGCTCCGACCACCGTCGCGTGGTGCCGGCCGCGGCGCTCGCCGGCGGCACGCTGGTCGTGGTCGCGGACCTGCTGGCACGCACGCTGCTCGCGCCGCGCCAGCTGCCGGTGGGCGCGCTGACGGCGCTCGTCGGCGTGCCCTTGTTCCTCGTGCTGATGCGCCGCGCGCAGCCGGCGACCTGAGCGCGCCTAGCTGCCGCTGACGGCGATCCGGTTGCGGCCGCTCGCCTTGGCGGCGTAGAGCGCGGCGTCGGCATCGGCGAGCAGGCGGTCGGCGAGCGCCTTCAGGTCCTCCTCGCCGCGGTGGCCGGTCAGCGCCGCGACGCCGATCGACAGCGTCACCGCGTGGCGCGTCCCGTGCCCGACCTCGACCGGCGGCAGCATCGCGACGCGGATCCGCTCGGCGAGCCGTGCGCCGTCGGCGAGCGAGGTGTCGGGCAGCAGCAGCGTGAACTCGTCGCCGCCGAAGCGGGCGGCGGTGTCGCTGGCGCGGATCTGCGCGTCGATGCGCGCCGCGATCTCGCGCAGCGCCTCGTCGCCGCCGACGTGGCCGTAGCTGTCGTTCAGCGCCTTGAAGTAGTCGACGTCGATCATCAGGCACGCGACCGTCGTGCCGGCGCGCTGCGCGCGCGCGAGCTCCTCGCGCAGCCGCGCGGTGAGGTAGCGGCGGTTGTGCCAGCCCGTCAGGTAGTCGGACAGCCCGCTCCTCAGCACGCGCGCGCGATTGCAGGCGTTCTCGAGGCAGATCGCCGTGACCGAGGACAGGTGCTGCAGGAAGTCGGCGCCGAGCCGGTGGCTGAACCGCTCCGGGTCGCGGCTGCCGAAACAGAGCGCGCCGGTGGTGCGCTCCTGGCGGCGCAGCGGCAGCAGCGCGATCGTCCTGAGGTCGGCCGCGCCCGGAAACAGCAGGTCGTGGTCGGCGCGCACGTAGGCGCCGAGCCAGGGCCGGCGCAGCGTGCCGAGCAGGGGGGTGAGGCCGACGAGCGTGTCGACGAAGGCGACTCCCGGGAGCTCCTCCGGGCGGTCGCCCGTGCCGAGCAGCAGGTGCTGGATCTCGTGGTTCGGATCCTCGATCACGAGCCGGACCGCGTCGAGGCCGTAGGATGCCGCGAGCCCGCGCGTCAGGACCGCGAGCAGGTCCGGCAGCGTGTCGGCGCGCAGCAGCTCGAGCTCGCGCTCGAGCGTGCGCTGCCACTTCTGCTCGTTGGCGGCGGCCTCGTCGCGCAGCCGCTTCAGCAGCGCGCGCAGCTCGTCCGCCTCGGCGCGGGCCGCGCTGCCGCCGCGGCGGTCGCCGGCGCTCACCCCGGCTCCATCCCCGGCTGCGGGCGCGTGTGCAGGTAGGAACGGCCGCGCTCCATCATCTGCCGAAAGCCCGCCGCGTCGCGCGAGCGCACCGTGGCGCGCAGCCGCTCGACCGCGAACAGCAGCGCCGTCAGCGACTCGGTGCCGTACTCGTTGAGCGCCTGGATCTCGAAGTACAGCGCCGGCGAGTCCTCGGCGACCCGGCTCGCCACCTCGAGCTGCGCGTCGAAGGTGGTCGAGGACAGGCGCGCCAGCCGCGGCGCCGCCTCGCCGCTCTCGGCGAGGGCGGTGAAGAAGGCGATGTTGAGGGCGTGCGACAGGCCGAGCACGTAGGCGATCAGGCGGTCGTGCTCGTCGAGGCCCGTGACCACGCGCTCGGCCATGGTCGGTGCGAACAGTTCCTGCGCCTCGGCGAGCGCGGCCGGGTCGCCGAGGTCGATGTAGATCACGTGCCGCCCGGAGAGCAGGTCGGTGTCCGGGCCGAACATCGGGTGGATCGAGGCGGTGCGCACGCCGGCGGCCGCGAGCGCCCGCAGGCCCTCGCGCAGCGGCGTCTTGACCGAGGCGAGATCGACCACCAGGCCGCGCGGCCGGCGCGCGGCGAGCGCCTTGAGCACCTCGGCGGTGATGCCGAGCGGCGAGGCGACGACGATCAGGTCATGGTCGAGCGGCGAGTCCTCCCAGCGCGCCCGGTGCGGATAGCCCTCGACCGCACCGGCCGGATCGGCGACCTCGACGCCGAAGCCCTGCGAGGCGAGGAAGTCGACGAACCAGTGGCCCATCTTGCCGCGGCCGCCGATCACGAGCGCGCGCTTGCCCGAGCCCTGGCCCTCGGCGGCGACGCGCGCCTGCTCCTGGGTCGCGAGCGAGGTGCGGATCAGCAGCCGCAGGATCTGCTCGGCGACTTCCGGCGACACGCCGACGCGCGCGGCGTGGTTGCGGGCGCCGAGGATCACCTCGCGCTCGCGGCGGTAGTCGCGGGTCGGGTGGCCGGTGGCGCGCTTGGCGCGCGCCACCTCGTGCGACAGTCGCTGGCGCTCGGCGACGAGCTCGACGAGCTCGCGGTCGATCTCGGTCAGGCGCAGGCGCAGCTGGTCTAGGGTCAGAGGCTCCGGCACGTCAGCTCCCCGTCGCCCCGGCGATGGCCGGGGCCGACGGGGATTTTGTCACGTCACAGCGGCAGGCGGAGTACGACCGACACGCCGGCCGGGCCGTAGGCGACCGGCGGGGCCGGGTAGTAGACGAGCGGCGGGGCGTACTCGACCCAGCCGGCGCGCCAGGCGGGCGCGACGTAGCGGTAGCGGGGCCCGTAGCCGCCGTAGCCGCCGTAGCCGCCGCGATCGCCGTCGTGGTCGCGCCAGCCGTGGTCGTGGCCGTGCCAGGCACGTTCGTCGCCGTGCCCGCGCCAGCCGTGCTCGTGGGCCTGGGCAGTGGCGGCACCGAAGCTGCCGATCGCGAGCGCGGCGGCGATCAGCGTGGACCGATAGAGCGAGGGGCGCGTGTTCATCGAAGTGCTCCTGCGTCCGTTACGGCTGCATCGTCGGCCGCCGCGGCTGAACCCGTGCTGAACCCGTATTACCGGCCGGCCGCCGAAGCCTTAACATTGCTTCATGAATCCCGTGCCCGCCCAGTCGCTGCCCGACCCGCTGCCGCAGGACCCGCTGCAGGTGGCCGAGACGTGGCTGCGGCAGGCCTTCGACGAGCAGGCGCAGCCGAATCCCGACGCGATGACGCTCGCCACCGTCGCGCCGAACGGCCAGCCGTCGGCGCGCATCGTGCTGTGCAAGGACATCGTGCTGCCCGCGGGCTACCTGCTGTTCTTCACCAACTACGAATCGCGCAAGGGCGCGGAGCTCGCGGCCCAGCCGCGCGCCGCGGCCGTGCTGCACTGGGACGCGCTGTACCGCTCGGTGCGGGCCGAGGGCTTCGTGGTCAAGTCGCCGCCGCGCGAGAGCGACGACTACTTCGCCACCCGCCCGTGGCAGAGCCGGATCAGCGCCTGGGCGAGCCAGCAGAGCCGCCCGGTCGGCAGCCGCCAGCAGCTGATCGAGCAGCTGCGGGCCGCGGGCCGGCGCTTCGGCACGCCGCCGCTCGGCCCCGACGGCGACGACGCCGAGGACTCGCCGGTCGGCGTCGAGGTGCCGCGGCCGCCGCACTGGGGCGGCTACCGGCTGTGGGTCGAGGCGGTCGAGCTCTGGGTCGAGGGCGAGTACCGCATCCATGATCGCGCCCGCTGGACGCGGTCCCTGACCGCGGTGGGCGACGGCCACAGCTTCGCGGCGACGCCGTGGCACGTGCAGCGCCTGCAGCCCTGATCGCGGACGGTGGCGAGCTCCTCGGCGCCAGCGCGCTCGACGTCGCCGCGCCCGGCCGCCGGCTCGTCGAGTCGCTCGAGCTCAACGTCGCCGCCGGACAGTTCGTCTGCGTGCTCGGCGCCAACGGTGCCGGCAAGTCGCTGACGCTGCACACGCTCGCGGGCCTGCGGCCGCCGGCGGCGGGCGGCGTGCGCCTGTGCGGTCGCGCGCTCGCCGACTGGCCGCGCCGCGAGCGCGCGCGGCGCCTCGGACTCCTGACCCAGGTCAGCGAGGATCCGTTCCCCGGCACCGTGCTCGACGCGGTGCTGGTCGGCCGCCATCCGCACGTCAGCCTGTGGCACTGGGAGAGCGAGGCGGACGTCGAGGTCGCGCGCGCAGCGCTCGCCGCCTGCGACCTGGCGGGACTCGAGGAGCGCGCGATCGACACGCTCTCGGGCGGCGAGCGGCGGCGCGTCGCGCTCGCGGCCGTGCTCGCGCAGGACCCGGACGTGCTGCTGCTCGACGAGCCGCAGAACCATCTCGACCCGCATCACCAGCTCGGCGTCCTCAAGCTGCTGCGGGCGCGGGCCGACCGCGGCCGCGCCGTGGTCGCCACCCTGCACGACCCGTCGCTCGCGGCGCGCTTCGCCGACCGGGTGCTGCTCCTGTTCGGCGACGGCCGCTGGACCTGCGGCGACACGGCCACGGCGCTGACCGCGACGGCGCTGTCGGAGATGTACCGCGTCGCGGTCGAGGAAGTGCTGGTCGGCGGGCGACGGCTGTTCCTCAGCGACTGACGCCGGACGCCGGCGGCGGCGCCTCGCGCTCGTCGGCGTTGAACAGCGCCTCGAGCTGCGCGGCCGACTCCTTGGTGGCCGCCACCAGCTTCGCCTCGTCCTCCTTGACGGCGTGCTGGGCGAGCAGCGTCTGCTCGTCGTGGGCACGGAACATCTGGATGCTGCTGCGTGCCTGGCCGGGCGGCACGCCGAGCGCCAGCAGCGCCTCGCGCGCCACCTCGAGGCTGGACGCGAAGGTCTCGCGGAACACGCCGCTGATGCCGAGGTCGAGCAGCCGGAAGGCGTGCTGGCGGTTGCGCGCGCGCGCCAGGATCCTGAGGCGCGGGAAGTGCCGGCGCGCGAGCTCCGCGGTGCGCAGCGAGGCCTCGACGTCGTCGATCGCGATGATCAGCAGCTCGGCGTGCTCGGCGCCGGCGGCGTGCAGCAGCTCGAGGCGCGAGGCGTCGCCGTAGTAGAGCTTGTTGCCAAAGCGGCGCACGAAGTCGACCTGCGCCTGGCTGATCTCGAGCGCGGTGAAGCGGATGCGCTTGGCGCGCAGCACGCGGCCGACGATCTGGCCGAAACGGCCGAAGCCGGCGATGATCACGCGCGGCTCGTCGGCGTCCGGCCGCTCGAACGGTGCCGGCGGCGGCGGCGGGTTCAGCCAGGCCTCCAGCCGCGCGTGCGCCCCGATCAGCAGCGGCGTCACGATCATCGACAGCGTCACGACGATCACCAGCAGGTCGGCGGTCGCGACCTCGAGCAGCCGGCCGCGCGCCAGCAGCGCGAGCAGCACGAAGGCGAACTCGCCGCCGCCGGCGAGCTCGCTCGCGTAGCGCCGCGCGCCGGCGCCGGCGATGCCGCACAGGCGCGCGACCAGCCACAGCGCCGCGGCCTTGAGCGCCAGCATCAGCGCCAGCACGCCGAGCACCGCGCCCGGCCGCTCGATGAGCGTCGCGACGTGCGCGGACATGCCGGTCGCGACGAAGAACAGGCCGAGCAGCAGGCCCTTGAAGGGCTCGATGTCGGCTTCGAGCTCGTGGCGGTACTCCGAGTCGGCGAGCAGCACGCCGGCGATGAAGGCGCCGAAGGCCATCGACAGGCCGGTGGCGCTGAACAGCAGCGCGGTGCCGACCACCACCAGCAGCGCGGCCGCGGTGAAGGCCTCGCGCACGCGCGTCTCGGCGACCACGCGCAGCAGCGGCCGCAGCGCGTGGCGGCCGAAGGCCAGCACCGCGGCGAGCGCCGCCAGGCCGAGCAGCGAGCGTGCCGGACCCGCGCCCGGCGCCGCGCCGGCGCCGAGCAGCGGCAGGACCGCGAGCACCGCCATCGCGGCGATGTCCTGGAACAGCAGCGTGCCGAAGGCGGCGCGCGCGTGCTGCGCCTTGAGCTCCTCGCGCTCGGCGAGCACCTGCAGCACGAGCGCGGTGGACGACAGCGACAGCGCGAAGCCGATCAGCACGGCGCTGCGGGCGGGGCTGCCGAGCCACCACGCGGCGAGCGCGAGCGCCGCCGTCGTCAGCAGCACCTGCAGCGAGCCGGCGACGAACACGACGCGGCGCATCGTGACGAGGCGCGACGGCTGCAGTTCGAGGCCGATGACGAACAGCAGCAGCACCACGCCGAACTCGGCGAAGTCGAGGATCCGGCCGACGTCGCTGATCAGCCCGAGACCGGACGGGCCGACGACGATGCCGGCCGCGAGGAAGGCGAGCACCGCGCCGAGGTGCAGCCGGCGGAAGAGCGGCACCGCGACCACCGCCGCGGCGAGGAACACGGCGATCTCGGCGGTCGCGCCCATCGCCGCCTCAGCCGAGCGCGGCGCGCAGCTGCGCGTGCAGCACCGGGTTGGCGGCCAGCACCGACGTCGTGCCGAGCGCGACCGGCGCGCCGTCGAGCGCCGTGAAGCGGCCGCCGGCCTCCTCGACGATCGTCACCAGCGCGGCGATGTCGAGGATGCTGACGTCCGACTCCAGCACCGCGTCGATCTTGCCGGCGGCCAGCAGGTGGTAGTGGAGGAAGTCGCCGTAGCCGCGGATGCGGTTGACCCGCGCGACCACCGCGCCGTAGCGCGCCCAGCCCGGGCCGGCGGCGAGCGTGCGCAGGTTGCCCGCCGACAGCGCCGCGTCCTCGAGGGTCGCGACCGCGCTGACCCGCAGCGGCCGGCCGTTCAGCCAGGCGCCGGCGCCGCGCTCGGCCCAGGCGAGCTCGCCGTACAGCGGCGCCGAGGAGACGCCGAGCACGAGCCGGCCGCCGCGCAGCAGGGCGATCTGCGTCGAGAACATCGGATACTCGCGCACGAAGGCCTTGGTGCCGTCGATCGGGTCGACCAGCCAGAGCGAGTCGCCGGCGCCGCTCCTGCCGGTCTCCTCGCCGTAGAACGCATGGCCCGGGAAGCGCGCCGCGAGCACGGCCCGGATCGCCTGCTCGGCGCGCACGTCCGCCTCGGTCACCGGCGACTGGTCGGCCTTGACGCGGACCGCGAGCGGGCGCGCGTACAGCTCGCGGATCACGCGCGCGGCGGCCTCGGCGGCGTCGAGGGCGGCGGCGAGTTCGGGGCTCGGGCTCATGGCGCCTTTATGGGAACCCCGGCGGCGGCTGTCAAATGCTTGACAGCCGATCGGCCGCTCTTCACGATGCCGCGCGTCAGGTGACCCCGGGGCGCGCAGGCGCGGCCGGGGTGAAACGGGAAGTCGGTGACACCGGTCGTGCGCGAGGCACTCCGGTCATGCCGACGCTGCCCCCGCAACGGTAATCGAGTCGAGGATCCGTCCGCCGCGCGCTGCGCGACAGTCACTGCGAAAGCCGGTCACCACCGGCGGACGCGGGAAGACGACGGGCCCCGGCCACCGCCCGAGGTGGTCCGCTCGAGAGCCCGGAGACCGGCCTGGCACTCGTTCCGCAGCGCGGTGGGCGCTGGCGAGCCACGGTTCCGCCCGGAACCGGCGCTCCTCCCCACCCGCGGCGGCTTTGCCGACAGTCCATGCGGGCGAGCATGGAGGAGAGCACATGCGTCGCATCCCGTTGCGCTTCCCGTCCCGGTTCCTGCTCCTGTCCCTCGGCCTGCTGTGCGCAGCGGCCGGCGCCGCCGAACCGGCCGCCGAGGGCGGCAGCCCGCTCGCGGCGGTGATCGTCACGGCGAGCCGCGAGCCGGAGCCCCAGTCCGAGGCGCTCGCGCCCTCGATCGTCATCGGCCGCGACGAGATCGAGCGCTCGCCGGGCAGCGACGTCGGCGACCTGCTGCGCTTCAACGCCGGCATCGACGTCGTGCGCAGCGGCGGCCCCGGCCAGATCACCTCGCTGTTCGTGCGCGGCACCAACTCCAACCACACCGTCGTTCTGGTCGACGGCGTGCGCATCAACCCGGGGACCAAGGGCAACGCCGCGATCCAGAACATCGCGCCGGAGTTCATCGACCACATCGAGGTCGTCAAGGGTCCGCGCTCGACGCTCTACGGCACCGACGCCATCGGCGGCGTCATCAACATCATCACGCGCGCGCCGCAGGGCGCGGGCTGCGACGTCCTCGCCGGCGCCGGCCGCTACGACACGCGCCAGGGCGCGGCGAACGCCTACTACGGCGGCGCGGCCGGCTCGGTCGCGGCGGCCTTCAACTGGCTGCAGTCGTCCGGCTTCCCGACCCAGGTCGGCGACCCGACCGACCGGGGCTTTCGCGACCAGTCGCTCGACCTGTCCGCGCGCACGCAGCTCGCCGGCGTCGAGCTCGGCGCGCATCTGTGGGGCGCGCGCGGCAACACGCAGTACTCGGACCTCTACGCGACGCCGATCGACCAGGACCAGAACTTTCGCGACTCGACCGCTGCCGTCGACCTCGGTGGCCAGCTGACCGAGTCACTGCACACGCGCGTGCTGCTGTCGCAGGCGGTCGACGACCTGCGCCAGGTGCAGTCGCCCGACTACGAGACGACGCGCCGCAACACGGTCGACTGGCAGAACAGCGCCGACCTCGGCGCCCACAAGCTCACCTTCGGCGGCCTGCTGTCCCGCGAGCACACGACCGCGTCGGTGTTCGGCACCGACTTCGACGTCGAGACGCGCTCCGACACCTGGTACGTCGAGGATCGCGCCAGCATCGGCCCGCACCGGCTGCTCGCGGCGGTCGGCTACACGCAGCACGACACCTTCGGCGACCACACGACCTGGAACGCCGAGTACGGCTACGCCGCCGGCCGCGCGACGCTGCTGACGGCGGGCGTCGGCACCGCGTTTCGAGCGCCGGACAGCACCGATCGCTACGGCTTCGCCGGCAATCCGGCGCTGCGGCCGGAGAGCGCCCGCAACGTCGAGCTCGGGGTGCGCCAGCGGCTGAGCGGGCGGCAGACGCTCGGGCTGTCGGCCTTCGAGAATCGCATCGACGACCTGATCCAGTACGTCGCGATGCCGACCGCCGAGAACCCGTACAACGGCGTCAACGAGAACGTCGACCGCGCCCGGATCCGCGGCCTCGAGGCCGCGTGGGAGTATGCCGACCCCGACTGGCAGGCCCGCGCCAGCGCCAGCCTGCAGAACCCGGTGAACCTCGGCGACGGCTCGACGCTGCTGCGCCGGGCGAAGCAGAGCGCGACGCTGTCGCTGGCGCGCCGGATCGCGGCGCAGCAGCTCGGCCTCGACGTGCTGGCGAGCGGCCCGCGCGCGGACGTCGACGCCGCCGGCAGCCCGACCCACGACGGCGGCTACACGCTCGTGAACCTGTTCTGGCACGCGCTCGTCGGCCGCGGCCTGTCGCTGCAGGTCCGGCTCGAGAACGCGCTCGACAAGCGCTACGAGGTCGCCAACGGTTACTACACGATGCGCCGCGGCTTGTTCGGCGCGTTGCGGTACGATTTCCGCTGACGCCGGCCGGACCGCGCGGGAGCCTGCCCATGGGCAATCGACTGAGCCGCATCTACACCCGAACGGGCGACGACGGAACCACCGGCCTCGGCGACGGCGCCCGGGTCGGCAAGGACGCAGCACGCGTCGAGGCCTACGGCACGGTCGACGAGGCGAACTCCGCGGTCGGCCTGGTGCTGGCGGTGGCGGGACTGCCGGGGGCGGTCGCGACCTGCCTGACCGAGGTGCAGCACGACCTCCTGGACGTCGGCGCCGAGCTCTGCATCCCCGGCCACCGCGTCGTGACCGACGCGTACACCACGCGCCTCGAGACGGCGCTCGACGCCTTCAACGAGGACCTGCCGCCGCTCAAGGAGTTCGTCCTGCCGGGGGGCGGGCCGGGCGCCGCGGCCTGCCACCTGGCGCGCACCGTGGTGCGCCGCGCCGAACGGCGCGTCTGGTCGCTGGCGCGCACCGAGGCGGTGGCGCCCGAGGTGCCGCGCTACCTCAACCGGCTGTCGGACCTGCTGTTCGTCGTCGCGCGCGTGCTCGCGCGCCACGAGCGCGGCAGCGAGGTCCTGTGGAGCCGCGAGCGCGGCGTCTGACCGGCGCTCAGCGCCAGGCCGCGTCGCCGACGCTCGGCGCGAGCTCGACCACCCGCTGGCCGATCTCCTTGGCGAGCAGCTGGGCGTCGTAGGCGATGTCCTCGCTGAGCTTGAGGTCGGCCGCCTCGGCCGGCGTCTCGCTGAGCGGCACGATCAGGTTCTCGTCGCCGTAGGCGACGCGCCAGTCGGTGACCGTGGCACCGCCGGGCACGTGCGTGACCGAGCCGTCGAAGCGATGGAAGGCCGGCAGCGGCCAGTGCGCGCGGTCGAAGCCCTGCAGACCGCACAGCAGCTTCCACTCGCCGCGAAACAGCGACGAGTCCTTGAAGCGGCAGACGAAGACGGCCTGCTGCGCGTGCAGGCTGTTCAGCCACGCGTCGGTCGGCGGCGAGGTGCGCCGCGGCCCGAAGAAATAGCCGAGCAGCACGCCGCCGCGCCGTGGCACCCGCGCGATCAGGCCGACCACGTACTGGCCGCGCTCGACCGGCAGCATGAAAAACTGACCTTCTTGCAGTCGGACCGTCATGCGTTGCGTGCTGCGCCGTATTGCCCTGTCCGTCGGCCGCGCCGGCGGGCATCGATCAGCCCGCCCGGCCGGCCCCATGCGCCGCGTGCGGACGGGCGGCCCCCTGGCCGGAGGATCCTACCGCACTACGCCCGCTCGATGCCTTGCCTTGCCGGATGGCGAGCGGGCCAGGCGCCATCATGCCACCCCGGGCCGCCGGGCGGCCCGAGACGCAGGTCGCAAAACCCCGCGCCGGCCGCCGGGCGCCGCCGGGCGGGTCTGGCGCGCCGGCCTGCCCGGCCGGCGCGGACGGGATCGCACGGCCGCTCACGCCGGGGTCCCGGCAGCCCACGCCGCCGCGACCCCGGCCCGCAGCCGCGGCCAGTCAAAGAGCGGTCCCGGGTCGGTCTTGCGCCCGGGCGCGATGTCGCTGTGGCCGGTGATGGCCTCCGCCGCGAGCGTCGGGTACGCGCGACCGAGCGCCGCGACCGCCTCGCCGAGCCGGCGGTACTGCACGGCGGTGTACGGCACATCGTCGGCGCCCTCGAGCTCGATGCCGACCGAGAAGTCGTTGCAGGCGACGCGATGCCGCCAGACCGAGGCACCGGCGTGCCAGGCGCGCGCGTGAAACGGCACGAACTGCACGAGCTCGCCGTCGCGCCGGATGAACAGGTGGGCCGACACCCTGAGCTCGGCGATCGTGGCGAAGTACGGGTGCTGCTCGCGCGGCAGGGTGTTCAGGAACAGCTGCTCGACCCACGGCCCGCCGAATTCGCCGGGCGGCAGGCTGATGCCGTGCACGACGACGAGGTCGATCGAGGCGCCCGGCGGTCGCGCATCCTGGTTCGGCGACGGGACCTGGCGGGCGGGCCGCATCAATCCCCGACCGATATCGACCGTCACGGGCGCGGCGGGCTGCATGGGCGGCAGCTTACGGCACCGGCGGGCGGCGCGAAATGCGCGCCATCGGTACACTGCGCGCGGAACCGTACCGCGATGCCCGAGCCACCCGTCACCACCGTCCCGCCGCGCCGCGGCGCCGCCGCCCGGCCGGCGCCGGCTGCCCCGCGCCGCGCCGCCGCGCCCACCCCGACCGCCCCGACCGCATGCGCCTGACCCGCGTCCACGTTCCCGGCCCGCTCGCAGCGGGCGCGACGCTCGAGCTTGCGCCGCGCGCCGGCCAGCACCTCGTGCGCGTGCTCAGGCTCGAGCGCGGCGCGCCGCTGGCGGTGTTCGACGGCCGCGGTCGCGAGCACGCCGCGACCATCGCCTCGATCCGGGATGCGCGCGTGCGGGTGCTCGTGGGCGCCGCGCGCGCAGCAGCCGCCGAGTCGCCGCTGTCGATCACGCTCGCGCAGGGGGTTTCGCGCGGCGAGCGCATGGACTACGCGATCCAGAAGGCGACCGAGCTCGGCGTCGCGCGCATCGTGCCGCTGCTCTGTGAGCGCAGCGTGGTCAAGCTCGAGTCCGGCCAGGCCGGGCGCAAGCTCGAGCACTGGCAGGGCGTGGCCGCCGCCGCCGCCGAACAGTGCGGCCGGGCGGTCGTGCCCGAGATCGGCGCGCCGCGCCGCTGCCTCGAGCACTTGGGCACGGCCGGCGCGCTCGCGCCCGGCGCCGGCCGCCTCGTGCTCGTGCCGCTCGCCACGCACGGCCCGGGCGCGCTGCCGGCCGGGCTCGAGCGCATCGAACTGCTGATCGGGCCGGAGGGGGGGCTGAGCGAGGCGGAGTCGCAGGCCGCGGCGCTCGCGGGCTACGCGCCGCTGCGGCTCGGGCCGCGGGTCCTGCGCACCGAGACTGCGGCCGCAGCGGCGATCGCGGTGCTGCAGGCGCGCTACGGCGACCTCGCCTGAGGCCGGCGTGAGCCGCTCCCGACTCCGCCGCCGCCTGCTCGGGGCGATCCTCGGCACCGCCCTCGTGGCGCTGCTCGCCGCCGCCGGCTGGGTCGCCTATCTCGATCACGTCGTGACCCGCGAGTTCCAGGGGCGCCTGTGGTCGGTGCCGGCGCGGGTCTACGCCGAGCCGCTCGAGCTCTACGCCGGCGCCGCCGTCGGCGGCGACGACCTGGAGCAGGAGCTCAGGCGCCTGCACTACCGCCCCGGCGACCCGGCGGCGGGGCCGGGCCTGTACCGGCGTCGCGGCGGCGAGTTCGACGTGCACACGCGCCGCGTGCGCTTCGTCGACGAGCTGCGCGCGCCGGTGCGGGTGCGCGTGCGCACCAGCGCCGACGGCGTCACCGACCTCGCCGCGGCCGACGGCAGCGCGCTGCCGCTGTTCCGCCTCGACCCGCTGCTGGTCGGCAGCGTGTTCCCGGTGCACGGCGAGGACCGCATCGTGCTCGCCCCGGACGAGGTGCCGCCGCTGCTGCGCGCGGCGCTCAAGACCATCGAGGACCGGCGCTTCGACGAGCACCACGGCGTCGACCTGCGCAGCATCCTGCGCGCGCTGTGGGCCAATCTGCGCGCCGGCCACATCACGCAGGGCGGCAGCACGCTGACCCAGCAGCTGGTCAAGAACTACTTCCTCGGCGACCAGCAGACCTTCGCGCGCAAGCTGACCGAGGCGCTGATGGCGCTGCGGCTCGAGGCGCATTTCAGCAAGGACGAGATCCTGGTCGCCTACGTCAACGAGGTCTATCTCGGCCAGGACGGCGAGCGCGCCGTGCACGGCTTCGGGCTCGGCAGCCAGTTCTACTTCGGCAAGCCGGTGGACGAGCTCGACGCCGGCGAGCTCGCCCTGCTGGTCGGGCTGGTCAAGGGTCCCTCGTACTACGATCCGCACAAGCACCCCGACCGCGCGCGCGCGCGGCGCAACCTCGTGCTCAAGGAACTCGCCGACGCGCGCCTGATCGGCGCCGCCGAGGCCGAGCGCGCCGCCCAGCAGCCGCTCGCGCTGCGGCCGCATGGCGGCGGCTACGTGCCGGCCTTCCTCGACCTGGTGCGCCGCCACTTGAAGCGCGACTACGCCGAGGCGGACCTCGCCGCCGCGGGGCTCGCGATCTACACGACGCTCGAGCCGCGCGCCCAGGCGGCCGCCGAGCGCGCGCTGACGCGCGGCCTGCGACGGCTCGACGCCGCGAGCCGCAACCGCGACGCGCAGCTCGAGGGCGCGGTCGTGATCGCCGAGCCGCAGAGCGGCGACGTGCTCGCCGTCGTCGGCGGCCGCGACACCGGCAGCGAGGGCTTCAACCGCGCGCTCGACGCGCGCCGGCCGATCGGCTCGCTGGTCAAGCCGGCCGTCTACCTGGCGGCGCTCGAGACCGGGCGCTACAGCGCGGCGAGCGTGCTCGAGGATGCGCCGCTCGAGCTCAAGCTCGGCGACGGCAGCCTGTGGACGCCGCAGAACTTCACGCGCGAGACCTACGGCAGCGTGCCGATGGTGCGCGCGCTGGCCGAATCGCTGAACCTCGCCACCGTCCGGCTCGGCCTCGACGTCGGCCTGGCGCGGGTCGCCGACACGCTGGTCAAGCTCGGCCTCGAGCGGCGCCCGGCGCTCAATCCGTCGCTGCTGCTCGGCACGGTCGAGATGACGCCGCTCGAGGTCGTCGAGGTCTACGCCTCGCTCGCCAACGGCGGCTTTCGCGCGCGGCTGCGGTCGGTGCGCGCGGTGCTCGACGAGCACGGCGAGGCGCTGCGCCGGTTCAAGGTCGAGGTCGAGGCGGCGGCGGCGCCGGCCGCGGTCTACGCGCTCGACCGCATGCTCGTGCAGGTGACCGAGCGCGGCACCGGCCGCGGCGCGACCGCGCGCCTGCCGCACAACATCGTCGCGGCGGCGAAGACCGGCACCTCCTCCGACACGCGCGACAGCTGGTTCGCCGGCTTCACCGGCAGCCACCTCGCGGTCGTCTGGGTCGGCTACGACGACAACCGGCCGACCGGCCTGACCGGCGCCGCCGGCGCGATGCCGGTGTGGGCGGATGCGATCGCGAGCCTGCGGCCCGCCTCCTGGGATCCGGCGCCGCCCCCCGAGGTCGACGAGCGCTGGATCGAGTTCTCGACCGGGCTCGCGACCAGCCCCGGCTGCAGCAGCGACGCGGTGCGGGTGGCCGTGCCGCGCGGCGCGGCGCTGCCGGCCAGGTCCGGCTGTGCCGCGGGCGGCGACTCGCTCGCGGACAAAGTGAAGTCATGGCTACAGAAGACGCTGCACTGACCCGCGCCCTCGTGGCGCTGCTCGGCGCGCTCGCGCTCGCCGCCTGCTCGCTGCCACCGCCCTACCGGCCGCCGGCCGCGGGCAGCGAGCCGGTGCCGCCGGCGGCGCCCGCACCGCCGGCGACGGCGACGCCGCCCGGCGGGACCGCCGAGGCGCCCGCCGCGCCGGCAGCGCCGAGCCGCGACTACCGGCTCGGGCCCGCGACGCAGTCGCTGGTCGCGCAGGCGCGCGCGCAGGTGGCGCGCGGCGAGCTGCCGGGCGCCTCGACGACGCTCGACCGGGCGCTGCGGATCGAGCCGCAGAACCCGCTGCTGTGGATCGAGGTCGCGCGCCTCAGGCTCGCCGAGAACGATGCGCCCCAGGCCGAGGCCTTCGCCCGCAAGGCGCTGGCGCTGTCGGCCGGCGATCCGGCGGCGCGGGCCCAGGCTGGCCGCGTACTCGCCGATGCGCTGCGCGCGCAGCGGCGCAACCAGGAGGCGCGCGAGCTCGAGGCACAGCCGTGGATGCACTGACGCCGCCCAACGGCGCGCGGCTCAGGCGGCGACCGAGGTCTCCTCGGCGATCACCGTCTCGAGGTACTCGAGGTCGGGGACGAGCGGCGCCTCGTTGACCATGCGCAGCGCGCACAGCACCGGGCTGCGATCCGGGAACGAGCGCGTCGGGTCGGGCTTGACGACGTCGGGGTTCAGGCGCACCAGCTGCGGGAAGCCCTGCGTCAGGATCCCGAATGCGCCGGCCGCGAGCTGCGAGCCGAGGCAGTGCAGCACCACGATCCGGGTGCGACCGCTCGGCTCGGGGATCGCGCGGCCGAGCGCCCCCTCGAAGGAGATGACCGGCACCGAGCGGCCGCTCCAGCCGACCGTGCCGATGTACCAGGCCGGCGCGCCGGACATCGGCGCCGGGTCCTGCCAGGCGACGACCTCGGCCACGCAGCTGCGCGGCACGATCAGCCGCTCCTCGGCGAGCGGCACCAACAGCCCGTAGAACTCCTCGGCGACGGTTTCGGTCACACGGCCTCCCGCCGGTTGGCGACGAGCGGCTCGATCGCGTCGAGCAGCTGGTTCTCCTGGTAGGGCTTGCCCAGGTAATCGTTGACGCCGAGCTCGATGGCGCGCGCGCGGTGCTTCTCGCCGACCCGCGAGGTGATCATGACGATCGGCACGTCCTTGAGGCGCGCGTCGCCGCGCACGTGCGCGGCGACCTCGTAGCCGTCCATGCGCGGCATCTCGATGTCCAGCAGGATCACGTCCGGCAGGTGCTCCTCGAGGATCGACAGCGCGTCGACGCCGTCCTTGGCGGTCATGACGCGCATGCCGTTGCGCTCGAGCAGGCGCTGCGTGACGCGCCGCACGGTGATCGAGTCGTCGACCACGAGCGCGAAGGTGCGCCGGTCGCTGCGATCGCGCGCCGCCTCGGCCGCCGGCCGCGCGCGCCAGTCGGCGCGCACCAGCGTGCCCATGTCGAGGATGATCACGATGCGCCCGTCGCCGAGAATGGTCGCGCCGGCGATGCCGCGAATCCCGGAGATCTGCGGGCCGACGCTCTTGACGACGATCTCGCGGCTGCCGACCAGCTCGTCGGTGACCAGCGCGCTCGAGCTGTCGCCGGCGCGGATCAGCACGACCGGCACGGGCACCTCGTTGTCCGGCAGCTGCGCGGGCGGGCCGCCGATGAAGCTGCCGAGGTGCTGGAAGCGGTAGCGCTGCCCGCCGTAGTCGAAGCTCGGCGCGCCCTCGGCGAGGTGGCGCTGCACGTCGCTCCTCGGCAGCCGCACCACGCTCTCCACCGTCGGCAGCGGCAGCGCGTAGAACTCGTCGCCGCTGCGCACGATGAGCGCCTGCGACACGGCGAGGGTGAACGGCAGGCGGATCGTGAACTGGGTGCCCCGGCCCGGGGTCGTGTCCATCTGCAGCGCGCCGCCGAGCCGCTTGATCTCGGTGGCGACGACGTCCATGCCGACGCCGCGGCCGGCGGCCTGGGTGACGCTGCTCGCCGTCGAGAAGCCCGGCTCGAGGATCAGCTGCATCGCCTCCTGGTCGGAGAGCGTCTGCTTGGGCTCGATCAGGCCGAGCGCCATCGCCTTGTCGCGGATCGCGCGCAGGTTCATGCCGCTGCCGTCGTCCTGCACGATGATGACGACCTCGGCGCCCTCGCGCTTCAGCGTCACCTCGATGCGGCCCTGCTCGGGCTTGCCGCGCTGGATCCGCTCGGCCGGCAGCTCGATGCCGTGCACGACGGCGTTGCGCAGCATGTGCTCGAACGGCGGCAGCATGCGGTCGAGCACCTGCCGGTCGAGCTCGCCGGTCGCGCCGGAGACCACGAGGTCGACCTTCTTGGCCGTCTCGGCGGCGACCTGGCGCACGATGCGCGTCAGGCGCGGCACGTGCCGCTGGAACGGCACCATGCGCGTGCGCATCAGGCCGTTCTGCAGGTCGGTGACGATGCGCGCCTGCTGCATCAGCAGGTTCTGCGCCTCGCGCGTCTGGCTCTCGAGCAGCCCCTGCAGGCTCGCGACGTCGCTGGTCGACTCGAGCAGCGCACGCGAGTACTGCTGCAGCGACGAGTACTGGTCCATCTCGAGCGGATCGAAGTCGTCGCGGCGACGGTCGTCCTGGTGGCGGTGCAGGATCTGCGCCTCGGTCTCGATCTCGAGCTTGCGCAGCTGCTCGCGCAGGCGCTGCACGACGCGCGCGAGCTCGGCGAGGTTGAACTCGACCGAGGAGAGCTGCTGCTCGAGGCGCGCGCGGTGGATGCTGA
>Ga0335084_10002194_pt1 | contig 18708 bp, 14 predicted proteins | sample Lox_Sample_44_FD_206721 | JGI IMG/M metagenome (GOLD analysis project Ga0335084, IMG submission 206721) | Soil microbial communities from Loxahatchee National Wildlife Refuge, Florida, United States - Lox_Sample_4.4 | ecosystem: Environmental > Terrestrial > Soil > Wetlands | place: USA...
TCGTCGAGCTGCTCGCCGCGCCGGTCGCCGAATGTCGTGTGCACGGCCCGCCGCGCCTCGGGCAGCACACCAAGAATCTGCCGCGCGATCTCCGGTACGCGCGGGCCCGACAGCCTGACGATGCCGATCCCGCCCCGCCCGCTAGGGGTGGCGATCGCGACTATGGTGTCGCGCGTCGCTTCATCGCTTGGCATGGGCAGGCTTGTCGCGGTTGAACATCCGCTGGATCTGCCACTGCTGGAGTATCGAAAGGATGTTGTTGACGAGCCAGTAGAGCACCAGGCCGGCCGGGAAGAAGAAGAAAAAGATGCTGAAGACGAAGGGCATGAACTGCATGACTTTCGCCTGCACCGGGTCGGGCGGGACCGGGTTCATCTTCGTCTGCAGCACCATGGTGACCGTCATGAGCAGCGGCAGAACGTAGTAAGGATCGAGCGCCGACAGGTCCTTGATCCAGAAAATGAACGGCGCGTGCCTGAGCTCGATGGCCGCGAGCAGCACCCAGTAGAGCGCGATGAAGACAGGAATCTGCACGACGATCGGGAAGCAACCGCCCAGCGGGTTGATCTTCTCGGTGCGGTAGAGCTCCATCATCGCCTGGTTCATCTTCTGCCGGTCGTGCGCGTAGGCCTCGCGGATCTTGGTGAGGCGCGGCGTGACCAGCTTCATCTTGGCCATCGACTTGTAGCTCGCCGCCGAGAGCGGGAAGAACATGAGCTTGATCAGCACGGTGAGCAGGATGATGGCCACGCCCCAGTTGCCGGTCAGCGAATGCAAGTGCTCGAGCAGCCAGAACAGCGGCCACGCGATGATCGCAAGCCAGCCGTAGTCAACCACCAGGTCCAGGCCGGGCGCCGCGGCCTCGAGGCGGCGTTTCTCCTGTGGCCCGGCGTAGAGCTGCACATCGACCTTTGCTTGCGCGTCTGGCGCCACGCTCACCGGCAGCAGGACGCGGCCGGCGTAGCTGCCGTCCGGGCGTTTTTCGATCGTGTAGTCGCGCGGCATTCCCTGCGGCGGCAGCCAGGCTGAAACGAAATAGTGCTGCACCATCGCGAGCCAGCCGTTCGACGCCTGCGCCGGATAGTCGGTTTTTCCCTTGTCCACGTCCGCGGGATGAATCTTCTGGTACTTGTGCTCGTCGGTGAACACGGCGAAGCCGGTAAAGCTCTGCGCGCCGAAGCTCTGCGCGAGTGTGTGCGTGTCGCCGCTCGCCTTGCCATCGTGCGTGAGCTGGAAGTACGCGTAGGACGAAACCGGCGCCGTCCCCGAATTGCGGATCTCGAGCGCGACGTCCACCAGGTAACTGTTGCGATGGAAGGTGTAGATCTTGTTGACTTGCACCCCGTCGCGACCCTGCGCCGACAATCGCACCTCCACGCTGTCGTGGCCGGGCGCGAGCGTGCTCTCGCCGGGCTGCAGTCGCCACAGCGTGCGGTGGTTGGGGCCGGCATCGCCGGTCAGCCCGCTCTGCGCTTCGTAAAGATGATCGGGTCCGAGGAGGACGAAATCCTTGTTCGGATCTGCCGCGTCCTTGTGCCGCGTGAGCTCGAGGCGCGTGATCGTCCCGCCCAGGGTATCGATCTCCGCGATCATCAGGTCGGTGGTGACGCGCAGCGTCTCGCCTTTGGCGGCGGGCGCAGCGGCAGGCACGCCGGGCGAAGGTGAAGGCTTCTGTCCGGCAGGAGCCGCGGGCGCCTCGGACTTGCCGGGCGCCGGCACGCCTTGCTGAGCCTGCACCGGCGCCGGTGACGGCTTCGGACGGTGCTCGCGCTCCCAAGCCTCCCACAGCATGAGCAGGGAGAAGCCGAAGATGAAAAGCAGGATGAGTCTCTGGGTATCCATGCTCAGGGCACGGGATCGTAGCCGCCCGGCTGCCAAGGGCCGCAGCGGCATACCCGCCGCAAGGCGAGGCCGCTGCCGCGCCAGGCGCCGTGACGGGTGAGCGCCTCCGCGGCGTATTCGGAGCAGCTCGGATGAAAGCGGCAGGCGCGCGGCAGCAGCGGGCTGACGCACCACTGGTACACGCGCACGGCGCCGCGCAGCAGCCTCGCGATCATGGCGCGAGCCTGCCGAACAGCTCGCGCAACCGTTGCGTCATCTGCGCCGAGCCTTTCTGGCCATAGGGAGGGCGAACCAGCACGTCCATGGATCCGAGTATTGCCTGCTCCAGCCTGAATGCCTCGCGGATGGAGCGCTTGAGGCGGTTGCGCTCGCTCGCCGCAGCCGAGTGCCGGCGCGTCACCAGCATGCCGAGCCTCGGCCGGCCCGCCGCGCGGCGCTCGATGTAGAAAGTGTAACCGGCAACGCTGAAACGCCGACCGAATCGCAGCAGCCGCTCGAAGTCCGCCTTGCGCTTGAGGCGCCGCGAGGCGCTCAGCCCGAAACGCTTCTCGCGAGCCGCGTCAACGACTAGAGCCCGATGCGGCGGCGACCGCGCGCGCGCCGGTTACGCAGCACTTTGCGCCCGCCGCGCGTGCGGCTGCGGACGAGAAATCCGTGGCGCCGTGCGCGACGCGTCTTGGAGGGTTGATAGGTACGCTGGGTCGCCATCTTGCCGTCCGAAAAAGGGCGGTATTAGAGCGTGCTCGTCATTGCATTGTCAAATGTGCGCGGCGCAAATTTTTGCGCGCCGCCGCTGTGGATAACCCATGACGAAGCGGGTAAAATTCGAGCCTCGTCCGGGCCATTCAAACTAGGCCAATCACAAGATGCAAAACCTCTGGGATGCCTGCTTGCGTCGGCTCGAGCAGGAGCTCCCCGCGCAGCAGTTCAACACCTGGATCCGGCCCCTCGCGCCGGAGGCGGGCTCGGGCGAAGACACGCTGGTGCTCACGGCTCCCAACCGGTTCGTGCTCGAGCATGTGCGCGAGCGCTTCGCCAGTCGCATCGAGCGGCTCGTCGCCGAAGCCAATGGCCAGGAGCTGGGGGTGCGGCTGGTGCTCGCGCGCGTTGCCGAGCCCTCGGCGCGTTCCACGCCGGCGGCGCAGCGGCCGTCGAGCGAGGGGCCGTCGATGCTCGAGCGCGCGCGGCTCAATCGCGCCTTCTCGTTCGACAGCTTCGTCACCGGCAAGGCCAATCAGCTCGCCCGGGCAGCCGCGATCCAGGTCGCCGAGAATCCGGGCATCTCGTACAACCCGCTTTTCGTCTACGGCGGCGTCGGCCTGGGCAAGACCCACCTCGTGCAGGCGATCGGCAATCACGTAGCCGACCAGCGCCCCCAGGCGCGCATCCGCTATATCCACGCGGAGCAGTATGTCACCGACGTGGTACGCGCCTACCAGCAGAAATCCTTCGACGAGTTCAAGCGCTACTACCATTCGCTCGACCTGCTGCTCATCGACGACATCCAGTTCTTCTCGAACAAGGGCCGCACGCAGGAAGAGTTCTTCTACGCCTTCAACGCGCTCGTCGAGGCGCACAAGCAGATCGTGATCACCTGCGACACCTACCCGAAAGAGATCGCCAACATGGAGGAGCGGCTGATCTCGCGCTTCGGCTGGGGACTGACGGTGGCGATCGAGCCGCCCGAGCTCGAGATGCGCGTGGCGATCGTGCTGAAGAAAGCCGAGGCCGAGGCGATCGAGCTGTCCGAGGAGATCGCCTTCTTCATCGCCAAGCATATCCGCTCCAACGTGCGCGAGCTCGAGGGCGCGCTGAAGAAAGTGCTCGCTTTCGCCCGCTTCACCGAGCGCGACCTGTCGCTCGAGCTCGCCAAGGAGGCGCTGCGCGACATCCTCAACCTGAGCAGCCGCCAGATCAGCGTCGAAGGGATCCAGAAGACGGTCGCCGAGTATTTCAAGATCAAGGTCGCCGACATGCACTCGAAGAAGCGCAGCCGCAATCTCGCGCGGCCGCGCCAGGTGGCGATGGCGCTCGCCAAGGACCTGACGCAGATGAGCCTGCCGGAGATCGGCGAGGCTTTCGGCAACCGCGACCACACGACGGTGCTGCACGCCTGCCGCACCATCGCCAGCCTGCGTTCGCGCGACGGTGCGCTGAATCGCGATTACCTGGTGCTCGAGCAGGTGCTCAAAGGATGAACCCGTAGGGATGAAGAAGCTGTGCGAATCCTCCGGACAGAATGTGGGTAACTGGCGAGGCGGGCTTCGCGCGCCGGACTATCCACATCACTGCACAAGCGCTCCACAGCATTTCCAGCGGCCCGTGCGGGCCTCAACGTCAGGGCGCGAAACACTTTTCCGACTTATCCCAAGCCGCGCGGCCACTCTATTACCTACTACTACTAAGAATCAATCTAGGTAGATAACAAATGGTAAAAGCCAAACGAGACGATGTCCTGACGCCGCTCGCCGCGGTGAGCGGCATCATCGAGCGGCGCCACACGCTGCCGATCCTCTCCAACGTGCTGATCGAGCGCTCGGGCGACGCGCTGTCGTTCCTTGCCACCGACATCGAGATCCAGATCACCGCGCGCGGCTCCCTGCCCGGCGCGGCGGATGCGAAGCCGATCACGGTCGGCGCCCGCAAGCTGCTCGAGATCCTGCGCGCGCTGCCCGACGGCGCCGAGGTGACGCTGCAGCAGCAGGACAAGCGCCTGCTGATTCGCGCCGGCAAGAGCCGCTTCACGCTGCAGACGCTTCCGGCGGAAGACTTTCCCAAGCTGGCAAAGCCCGCGGGCGACGTCGCGCGCTTCGCCCTGCCGCAGAAGGCCCTGCGCCGGCTGATCGGCCTGGTGCAGTATGCGATGGCCCAGCAGGACATCCGCTACTACCTGAACGGCCTGCTGATGGTGGTGGAGGAAGGCCAGCTCAAGCTCGTCGCTACCGACGGTCACCGGCTGGCCTACGCTGCGATGCCCCTTGGCGGCTCGCTGCCGCGCAAGGAAGTGATCGTGCCGCGCAAGACGGTGCTCGAGCTGGCGAAGCTGCTGGGCGACACCGACGCGGAGGTCGCGATCGAGCTGTCCTCCATGCAGGCGGCATTCAGCTTCGGCACGGTGGAGCTCGTCTCGAAGCTGATCGACGGCAAGTTTCCGGACTACACCCGGGTGATCCCGACGCAGCACAAGAACCGCCTGCAGATCGGCCGCGAGCCGCTGCGCCAGGCGCTGCTGCGCGCCGCGATCCTCTCCAACGAAAAGTTTCGCGGCGTGCGCTGGGTGCTGACCGACGGCAGCCTGAAGATCGTCTCCTCCAACGCCGAGCAGGAAGAGGCGCAGGAGGAGCTCGAAGTCAAGTACGCGGGCGACGCGCTCGACATCGGCTTCAACGTGAACTACCTGCTCGACGTCCTGAACAACGTCGGCGGCGCCGACATCGAATGCGCCTTCGGCGATTCCTCCTCGAGCGCGCTCGTCAGCTACCCGTCGGAGAAGGATTTCCGCTACGTCGTCATGCCGATGAGGATCTAGCCAGGCAATGACCGAGGGCAAAGGCAACGGCGGCGACTACGGCTCGGACGCGATCAAGGTCCTGAAGGGCCTCGACGCGGTGCGCAAGCGCCCGGGGATGTACATCGGCGACACCTCCGACGGCACCGGCCTGCACCACATGGTGTTCGAGGTGGTCGACAACTCGGTCGACGAGGCCCTTGCCGGCTTCTGCGACGAGATCGTGGTCACCATCCACACCGACAACTCGGTATCGGTGCTCGACAACGGCCGCGGCATCCCGACCGGCATCAAGGAGGACGACGAGCTCAAGCGCTCGGCGGCCGAGATCGTCATGACCGAGCTGCACGCCGGCGGCAAGTTCGACTCCAACACCTACAAGGTGTCCGGCGGCTTGCACGGCGTCGGCGTGTCGGTCGTGAACGCGCTCTCGGAGTGGCTGCGCCTGACCATCTGGCGCGACGGCAAGGTGCACCACATGGAATTCCGCAAGGGGGTCGCGGTCGAGCCGGTCAAGGAGACCGGCAAGAGCGAGCGGCGCGGCACCGAGGTGCACTTCCTCGCGGCGCAGGACACCTTCGGCAAGATCGACTACCACTATGACATCCTGGCGAGGCGCCTGCGCGAGCTCTCGTTCCTGAACAACGGCGTGAAGATCGTGCTGCGCGACCAGCGCACCGGCAAGGAGGAGAACTTCGCCTTCTCCGGCGGCGTGAAAGGCTTCGTCGAGTACATGAACCGCGCGAAGAACATCCTGCACCCGAACGTCTTCGTCGGCCACGCGCTCAAGGACGGCATCACGGTCGAAGTGGCGATGCAGTGGAACGATTCCTACCAGGAAAGCGTCCTCTGCTTCACCAACAACATTCCGCAGAAGGACGGCGGCACGCACCTCACCGGCCTGCGCGCGGCGATGACGCGCGCGCTCAACAAGTACATCGAGCAAAACGAGATCGCCAAGAAGGCCAAGGTCGAGACCACTGGCGACGACATGCGCGAGGGCCTCGCCTGCGTGCTGTCGGTCAAGGTGCCCGAGCCGAAGTTCTCCTCGCAGACCAAGGAGAAGCTGGTGTCCTCGGAGGTGCGGCCGGTGGTCGAGGAGATCGTGGCCGAGAAGCTGCGCGAGTTCCTCGACGAGCACCCGGTCGATGCGCGCACCATCACCGTGAAGATCGTGGAAGCCGCCGCCGCGCGCGAGGCGGCGCGCAAGGCGCGCGAGATGACGCGCCGCAAGGGCGTGCTCGACTCGATGGGCCTGCCCGGCAAGCTCGCCGATTGCCAGGAGCGCGATCCGGCGAAGTGCGAGCTGTACCTGGTCGAGGGCGATTCCGCCGGCGGCTCGGCGAAGCAGGGCCGCGACCGCAAGTTCCAGGCGATCCTGCCGCTGAAAGGCAAGATCCTCAACGTCGAGCGGGCGCGCTTCGAGAAGCTGCTCTCCTCGGCCGAGATCGCCACCCTCATCACCGCGCTCGGCTGCGGCATCGGCACCGAGGAGTACAACCCCGACAAGCTGCGCTACCACCGCATCATCATCATGACCGACGCGGATGTCGACGGCTCGCACATCCGCACGCTGCTGCTCACCTTCTTCTACCGGCAGATGCGCGAGCTGGTCGAGCGCGGCCACATCTACATCGCGCAGCCGCCGCTCTACAAGGCGAAGCTCGGCAAGGAAGAGCGCTATCTCAAGGACGAGCACGAGCTGAACGAGTTCATGCTGAAGCAGGCGCTGGTGGACGCGGCGCTGCACCCGGGCGCCGGGCGCGAGCCGATCGCCGGCGACGCGCTGGCGCAGCTGTGCAAGTCGTACCTCCTTTCCGAGGCGGTGATCGAGCGCGTGTCGCGCCTGATCGACCGCGAAGCGCTGCAGGCGATCCTGCGCGGCGTGCAGGTCGACCTTTCCGGCCGCAAACCGGCGGAGGCCTCGGCGGAAGCGCTCGAAGCAGCGATCGGCGGCAACGGCATCGCGGTCGCGCCGCACTTCGACGCCAAGACCGAGCGCTACCAGGTGCGCATCGAGCGTGCGCGGCACGGCAACGTGCGCATGAGCACGATCGACAACGAGTTCGTTCTCTCCGGCGACTACCAGCAGATCCGCCACACGGCGGCGATGCTGAAGGACCTGATCGGCGAAGGCGCGGTCATGCAGCGCGGCGAGAAGAAGCAGGCGGTGCGGGACTTCCCGGAGGCAATGCGCTGGCTGCTCGACGAAGTGAAGCGCTCGATGACGCTGCAGCGCTACAAGGGGCTGGGCGAGATGAACCCGGAGCAGCTCTGGGAAACGACCATGGACGTCTCGGCGCGGCGCCTGCTGAAGGTGCAGATCGAGGACGGCATCGCCGCCGACGAGATCTTCACCAAGCTGATGGGCGACGAGGTCGAGCCGCGCCGCGCCTTCATCGAGACTAACGCGCTCGGCGTTCGGAACCTCGACGTGTAGGCTTGTCCTCGGCCGCCGGCTTCTCGGGCGGCTTGCCGGGCTTCGGCGCCCGCGCCTGGAACTCGAAGCCGATCTTGCCGTCGGGCTGCTTCACCAGGAACGCCTTGAAGCGGCGCCCCTTCTTCGAGACGAAACCGGTCAGCAGGTCGGTGCGCCCGGTGGCGAGCAGCTTCTTCATCTGCTCGCGCTCGATCGGCTGCTGCAGGATCATGCGGCCGGAGCGGAAGTCGCAGCTGCGCTTGGCGCCGAGCGACTTCTCGCAGGTGTAGGCCATGCCGTGCTCGAAGACGCGGTTGCCGCACTTCGGGCAACTGCCGACCGGCTCCTGGCCGCTGAAATCCGGCGCTTCCTCCGCACCCTCCCTGCCCTGTCCGAAGTCGAACTCGGTGCGCAGATCGTCGGTGAGCCGCACCACCGCCGCGAAGGGCTTGCCCATGCGGCTGCGGAAGCCGGTGAGGGGGCCGATGACGCGCTTGGTGATCAGCTCAGCCACTTCCTCCGGCGACCATTCGCGCCCCGAGGTGACCTTCCAGAGCGAGAAGTCGCACTTCTGGCACTGGAACTTGCGGTAGTTCTCCTGCACCACGCCGCCGCACTTCGGGCACTTCGCCGCGACGGTGGCGTAGACCACGTCGGGGATCTCGCCGGTCTTGATGGTGCCGACCACCTTGCGCACCAGGCCCGAGATCTCCTTCATGAACTCGTCGCGCGTCAGCTTGCCCTGCTCGATGAGGCGCAGCTTGTGCTCCCACTCGCCGGTCAGCTCGGGCGAGGCGAGCTCGACGATATGCAGCATCCCCAGCGCGAAGATGAGCGAGAAGGCCTTGGGCGTCGGCACCAGCTCGCGGCCTTCGCGGTGGACGTATTCCTCGCGGATCAGGCCCTCGATGATCGCCGCGCGCGTCGCGGGCGTGCCGAGCCCTTTCGCCTCCATCGCCTCGCGCAGCTCGTCGTCCTCGACCAGCTTGCCGGCGCCTTCCATCGCCGAGAGCAGCGTCGCCTCCGTATAGCGCGGCGGCGGCTTGGTCTGGTTCGCCTGCTCGGCCACCTCGAGGACGGCCACCGGCTCCCGCGGCTCGATGGCGGGCAGCGTCTTCTCGTCCTCGCCCGCCGCGCGGCCGTAGATCGCGAGCCACCCGGCGTTCTGCAGCACGCGCCCTTCGGTCTTGAAGTGATGCTCGAGCACCTTCGTAATGCGCGTCGTCTGCAGGAACTCCGCGGCGGGAAAGAAGACCGACAGGAAGCGGCGCACGACGAAGTCGTAGAGCTTCTGCTCGGCCTCGTTCAGGTGCTTCGGCGCCTGCAACGTCGGAATGATGGCGAAGTGGTCGGAGATCTTGGCGTTGTCGAAGATCCTCTTGTTGGGCTTGACCCAGCTCTGCTTCAGGATCTGCTTCGCGAAGGTGCCGAAGGCGGCCGTCTCGGCCAGCATCTTCATCGTGTCCTTCACCGTCGGCAGGTAGTCCTCCGGCAGCGCCCGCGAATCAGTGCGCGGGTAAGTGAGCACCTTGTGCTTCTCGTAGAGGGCCTGCGCGAGCGACAGCGTCATGCGCGCGGGGAAGCCGAAGCGGGCGTTCGCCTCGCGCTGCAGGCTCGTCAGGTCGAAGAGCAGCGGCGAGAGCTGCGTGGCCGGTTTGGACTCTTCGGTCGCGACGCCCTTCTTGCCGCGGCAATCCGCGACAATCTTCGCCGCGACCGCGGCGTCCCACAGGCGCTCGGCCCGGCGCTCGGCATCCTCCTCGTTCTTCTTGAAATTCGGGTCGAACCAGCGGCCGGGATAGTCCCCCGCCTTCGCGCCGAAGCGGGCGTGCACCTCCCAGTAGCCGCGCGGGGTGAAGGCGCGAATCCTGTCCTCGCGCTCGACCAGGATGGCGAGCGTGGGGGTCTGCACGCGGCCGACGGTGGTGAGGTAGAAGCCGCCTTCCTTCGAGTTGAACGCGGTCATGGCCCGCGTGCCGTTGATGCCGACCAGCCAGTCGGCTTCGGAGCGGCTCTTCGCCGCGTCGGCGAGCGGCAGCATGTCGCGGTCCGGCCGCAGGCGCGAGAAGCCGTCGCGGATCGACTGCGGCGTCATCGACTGCAGCCACAGCCGCTCGATCGGCTTCTTGTTGCGCGCGTGCTGCACGATGTAGCGGAAGATGAGCTCGCCCTCGCGCCCGGCGTCGCAGGCGTTCACCAGCGCGCCGATGTCCTTTCTCTTGATCAGGCGCAAGAGGACGTTCAGCCGCTGCTCGCTCTTTTCCAGAGGAGACAGATCGAAGTGCGGCGGGATGACCGGCAGATTCTTGAACGACCACTTGCCGCGCTTGACGTCGTGCTCTTCGGGCACGGTGAGCTCGAGCAGATGCCCCACCGCGGAGGAAATGACGAGCTCGTCGCTTTCGAAGTAGTCGCCCTTGCGCGTGAAACCGCCGAGCGCGCGCGCGATGTCGGCCGCGACCGACGGTTTCTCGGCGATGATGAGTTTCTTGGCCATGCGAAAGGCCGCCGATGATAAGTGCAACGGGGCGGCGGTTCAACCCTGAGAGGCGCGCGCGGTCGGAAGCAGTGCGGAAAATTGCCGGAGAGCGAAGCTACGCGCGCGCGCGCGTACGAGCGCTAGCTCGGCAACCGCACGTGCGGCGCGCTGAAAAGATCTTCCGCGACGAGCCGGCTCGTCGGCATCTGCTGGTTCCACAGCACCATCAGGACGACGAGCTTCAGCTGCTCGAGCGTCAGGTAGTCGCCGCCCGCGGCGAGCGAGCGCTCGATCACCAGCTCGCGCGACTGCGGCGTGAGAATGCCGGCCTGCTCGAGCGTGAGAAGAAAGCCGCGGCACTCGGCGTCGAGCTTCGCCAGCTCGCGCGGCGCGTAGGCGCGGAACGAGCGGCGCAGGTCGGGAAGCGGCTCGCGGCCTTCCTGCGGTGCGCGCATCACGCCGGCCAGCCAGCGCAGCGCTTCGCTGATGTCCGAGTCCTCGAAACCCGCGGCCGACAGCTTCTTCGCGACGCGCTCACGGTCGTGCGTGAGCTCGGCCTGCTGGCAGTTCTCGAACAGGTAGGCGAGGATGTCGTACATGGGTTCTCCTTTTTCTTGTTAACGCGGCAAGTCGTTTTCCGTTTACCCGCGGCCGCCCTTCTCCAGGCGCTGAAACAGCCCGCCGGGCAGCGCGGCGACCCGGCCGGCGAGCTCGAGCTTGAGCAGTTCCGAACACACCTGGTCGGCCGACAGGCCGGCGCGTGCGCAGAGCGAGTCGACGTCCACCGGATCGTGACCCATGTGCTGCAGCAGGCCGGAGGGCGCTTCTGCCACGGTCTCACGGGAGCCGTTGACGTGGGCGGTGGTCGACGCTGAAGCGCTCGCACGGAATCCCGAAAGCTCCGCCAGCACGTCTTCGGCCGACTCAACGAGCTTGGCGCCGGCTTTGATCAGCGCATGGCAGCCCTTGGAAAGCGGCGAATGGATCGAGCCGGGCAGCGCAAAGACTTCGCGGCCCTGGTCGGTGGCGCTGCGCGCGGTAATGAGGGAACCCGAAGCAAGCGCGGCCTCGACCACCAGGCAGCCCTGCGCGAGACCGCTGATCAGGCGATTGCGCCGCGGAAAGTTGTGCGCGATCGCCCCGCTGCCGAGCGGAAACTCCGAGAGCAGCAGGCCGCGCTGCGCGATTTCCGCGGCGAGATCCGCGTTGCGCTGCGGATAGACCACGTCGATCCCCGTGCCGAGCACCGCGATCGTCGAGCCGGGACCGGCGAGGCCGCCGCGATGCGCGGCGCCGTCGATGCCGAGAGCCAAGCCGGAGACGATGCTTAGCCCGGCGTCGCTGAGCGCGCGCGCGAAGCTTTCGGCGTTCGCGATTCCCTGAGCGGTCGCGTTGCGACTGCCGACGATCGCCAGCGCTGGACGCTGCAGCAGCTCGAGCCGGCCGCGCGCGTAGAGGAGCGGAGGCGGATCGGGAATCTCGAGCAGCATGCGCGGGTAGAGCTCATCGGCGAGGGTGACGACATGGTGGCCGGGCTGCTCCGCCCACTGAAGCGCGGCAGCGACCGCAGTCTCAACCGCGGCGGAATGCAGGGCGTCGAGCGCGGTCGCAGACGCGACGGCAGCGAGTTCGGTGCGCTTGCGGGCGAGCACCGCCTGCGGCAGGCCAAACCGCTTCAGCAGCTCGCGAAGGACAGAGTTGCCAAGCCCGGGAGTGAGCGTGAGTTGCAGCCAGCTCGCCAGCCCCGGGTCCGGCGTCATGCAGGCGGTTTGGCGCCGATCGGAATTACCGGCCGGTAGCGCGCCAGCCGCCGCCGTTCAGGGCGTAGCCGCGACATCGAGCGGGCTGACTGGTCTCGAGATCTGCATGACCAGCGCGTAGGATACCCGGTCGAAGACGCGAAACACAAACGCGAGGCCCGCCCGTTCGTCAGGCAACCCGATCATCGCGTCGGACGCGCCCTTTGCCTTTGTCATGTCGCGCACCGCGCCGCCGCGCGAGTAAAGCGCGAGCACGTGGCCGGGCTCGACGCCATCCGCGCGGCCGCGATTCACGGTGATCACCGATTGCGGGCCGGCTTCGCCCACCTTGCCGAGGCCGCCGTAAATCGAGATGACGCGGCCGCGGATCTGCGTTCCGGGCGCGCGGGGCGCATAGTTGACCGGCTGCGGACGTCCGGTGGCGATCAGCTTGTCGCCGGCACCGACTTCCTGCACCGCGCTCGTCAGCACCACCGTCGCGGGATCTCCGCGCCGCGTGACCTGTGCGGTGCCGAGGTAGATCGCTTCGTAGCCCAGCGTCTGGTTGGTATCCGGATCGACCAGCGGTCCGCCGCGCCGATAGACGTACCAGTTCGCTTCCTTCGAATCGCCGATGCCCCTCACGTACGCGGAATTGCCTGCGGCGAGCACCACGCGATCAGTCTCGGTGGCGATGATCGTCGGCGCTTTGTCGAGACCGTCAGGCTCGATGAGCAAGGGACGGCTGAGGAAGGGCTCGATGGCGGATGCCGGGATGCTCGGGATCGCCTCGGCGGCAATCGATTCGGCGCGCACCCGCGGGCTCAGCTTGACCGTGCCGCTCGGGCCGCTGGGCGGCGGCGCCGTGCCGGTGGTCGCACCGCCGCCTTCGCGCGCTTGCGGGCTCTCGATGCGGATCTGCCCGCGCTCGCGATCGAGGAGGAGCACATATCCGGGGTAAATCAAGTGCGGGTTGCGGATCTGCTCGCGATTCAAATTCCAGAGCTCGGGCCAGCGCCAGGGCGAGTCCGTATAGCGCTGAGAAATCCCCCAGAGAGTGTCGCCGGGGACCACGACATAGCGGTCCGGCGCATCGGGCTTCAGCGCCAACGGCGCGCTCGGGGCTTGCGCCAAGGCGAGCCCCGAGAGGAGGAAGAAAATGAGCGTTGTGATAGACTTACGCAATTGCTGGACCATGGCGACCCCGTCCTTTTCGCGGCTTCCTGGACCGGCTTGTAATTCGGTTTGTCTAACCCAATGTAGCACAAACGCCGAAGAGCTTATACGTCGCCTGAGATTGTCCACATAAAATATTCAATTTGCAAGCGAATTTGACCCGAAATGTCGACTCTGAACATCCTGCGCTACCCCGACGCCCGCCTGCATAAGCTCGCGGCGCCGGTCACCGTCTTCGACGAGAGCTTGAAGAAGCTCGTCGCCGACATGACTGAAACCATGTATGCAGCGCCCGGTATCGGGCTGGCGGCGACGCAAGTCGACGTGCACAAGCGGGTGATCGTGGTCGATGTGTCGGAGCGCCGGGACTCGCTGGTGGTGCTGGTGAATCCCGAGATCGTCGAAGCCACGGGTGAGTCGGACATCGAGGAAGGCTGTCTCTCGGTTCCGGGCATTTACGAGCTCGTGCAGCGCGCCGAGCGCGTGAAGGTGCGCGCGCACGACCAGAACGGCAACGCGTTCACGCTCGAAGCGCAGGGACTGCTCGCGGTTTGCATCCAGCACGAGATGGATCATCTGCAGGGCAAGGTATTCGTCGAATACCTCTCGCAGCTCAAGCAGCAGCGCATCCGCGCCAAGCTCGCGAAGCAGCTGCGCAAGACGGCGTGATGTCGTCTTCCTGCGCCTAGTCTTCGCCGGCACCCCCGATTTCGCTGCGCGGGCGCTTGCGCGCCTGCTGCAGGCAGGGCATCAGCTTTCCCTGGTTCTGACTCGGCCCGATCGTCCGGCAGGCCGCGGCATGCAGCCATCGCCGAGCGCGGTGAAACGCCTGGCCCTCGCCCAAGGGCTGCAAGTGTTCCAGCCTGAGTGCCTCGATCCGCAGGCCGTCGCGCGGGTAAGGGATGCGCGGCCGGAGGTGCTGGTCGTTGCGGCTTATGGCCTGCTTCTTCCGCTCGAATTGCTCGAGGTCGCGCATCACGGCGCCGTGAACATCCATGCGTCGCTCCTTCCGCGCTGGCGCGGAGCCGCGCCGATCGAGCGTGCGCTGCTCGCGGGCGACCGCGAGACCGGCATCTCGATCATGCGGATGGATGCGGGGCTGGACACGGGACCCGTCCTGTCGCGCCACCGCCTGCCGATCGCCGCCGCAGACGACGCGGGCACGCTTCGCGAAAAGCTTGCGGAGCTCGGCGCCGATGCGATCGTTGCCGCGCTCGCGGATCTCGCAGCAGGCCGCGCGCGCGCAGAGCCGCAGCCGGCAGAGGGCGCAACCTACGCGCGCAAGATCCGGCGCGAGGACACCCGGCTTGACTGGTCGCGGCCGGCGGTAGAGCTCGAGCGGGCGGTACGCGCATTTCGGCCTTCGCCGGGCGCGACGAGCACGCTGCGCGGCGAGTCGATCAAGGTGTGGCGCGCGCAGCTTGCCTCGGGTAGCGGAACTCCAGGGGTCGTGCTCGCGAGCCACGGCGCGCTGCTCGTCGCCTGCGGGGACGCTGCCCTCGCGATCGAGGAGCTGCAGCGCGCCGGGGGCAAGCGAATGACCGCCAGCGAATTCTTGCGCGGCCGCAGCCTCGAGCCGGGCAGCCGCTTCGAATGACCGGTGCGCTGGCGCAGGCGCTCCGCGAAGCTGCCGCCATGCTTGCCCGCGTCGCCGCGGGCAGGAGCCTGTCCGGGGAACTTGCCCTTTTCGACGAGGCGCAGGCAGCCGTATCCCGCGCGGCTCTCATCGACCTCACTCACGGAACGCTGCGCCGCTACGGCCGGGTGCAGGCGATCGTGCGCGAGCTGTCTCGGCGCGGCCGGCCCGATGCGCTGGTCGAGGCGCTGCTGTGGTGCTCGCTGTACGCGCTCGAGTCGGGGCGCTACGCCGAGTACACGGTCGTCGATCAAGCGGTGCGGGCTTGCGGCCTCCTTGAACGATGGAACACCAAAGGCTACGTGAACGGGCTGCTGCGCAGCGCTCTCCGCGAGCGCGCTTCGCTCGAGGCACGCCTCGCAGCGGATCCGGAGGCGCGCTACCAGCATCCGCGCTGGTGGATCGAGCTGCTGCGCGGTGCCTATCCTCAGGGCTGGCAGGAAGCCTTGCTCGAGGGCAATACGCATCCGCCGATGTGCCTGCGGGTGAACGCGCACAAGACGTCGCTCGAGGCGTACCAGGCGCGGCTGACCGCTGCGGGCATCGCGGCGCAGCGCGTCGCGCCGCAGGCGCTGCTTCTCGGGACTCCGCTGCCGGTCGAGCGGCTGCCGGGATTCAAGGAGGGCGAAGTCTCGGTGCAGGACGCGGGGGCGCAGCGCGCGGCCGGCCTTCTGGATCTGCGCGCAGGTCAGCGCGTGCTCGACGCTTGCGCGGCGCCGGGCGGCAAGGCGGCCCATATTCTGGAAACGGCGCCCGTCGAGCTGACCGCGCTCGACGCCGACGCTGCGCGTGTCGCGCGCATGACGCGCGAGCTGGAGCGATTGCAGTTGCGCGCCACGCTGGCCAGCGCCGACTGCACTCGGCTCACCGACTGGTGGAACGGCACGCCCTTCGAGCGGATCCTCGCCGACGTGCCCTGCTCGGCGTCGGGCATCGCGCGGCGGCGCCCGGACGTAAAGTGGCTGCGGCGCGCGGCCGATGTGCCTGCGTTCGCCGTGCGGCAGGCGGCGATCCTCGACGCGCTGTGGCAAGTGCTTGGCGCGGATGGTAAATTGCTGTATGTCACCTGTTCGGTGTTTCCGCAGGAGAACGACGCTGTGATCGAAGCGTTCGTCGCGCGCGCCCGGGGTGCCCGACGGCTGCCGCTGCCCGACGGCGCGGCGGCGCAATCCCTGCCCGCCGCCGATCACGACGGTTTCTACTACGCCCTGATTCAGAAGCAAGCCTGAGGGACGCGATGCGGCGCATCGCCTTCCTCGCCGGCTTCCTCGCGCTGCTCGCCGCCGCGCCCCTGCGCGCCGATAACATCGACGTGCGTGACGCCGCGCTGCGGCCGACCGTGGAAGGCATGGTGCTCGACGCCGATTTCGCGTTCGAGCTCACGCCGCGCCTCGCCGAGGCGGTGGCGAACGGCGTGCCGCTCTACTTCCGCATCGAGTTCGAGATGACGCGCCCTCGCTGGTGGTGGTTCGACGAGCGCGCGGCGTCGGCGGTCCTGCAGATGCGCCTGTCCTACCACGCCTTGTCGCGCCACTACCGGCTTGCGGTCGGCGGCGAGGAGCAAAACCTGCTGGAGCAAAGCCTGCTGCAGCAGAACTTCGCTACCCTCGACGAAGCGCTCGCCGTGATGAAGCACGTCCGCAACTGGCTGGTGGTCGACCGCACGGTGGGGTTCTCGCGCTCCGACTACCAGGCCGCGGTGCGCATGCGCCTCGACACGAGCCTGCTGCCCAAGCCCTTCCAGCTCTCCGCGATCACCAGCCGCGAGCTGCACCTCGAGTCGCCGTGGCAGCGCTTCATCGTGCATTCGCCGCAGCAGCTGCCGGCGCCGGTGGAAAGCCGCGAGCCGACGCGGCCGGAGGGCCGATGAAGCTGCTGCTCACGATCGGCGGCGTTGTCGCGGCGATCGGCCTGCTGCTGCTCGCCACGGCGAGCGGCGAGACGCCGCTCCTCGCGCGCCAGTACTCGCTGCTCTTCGGTCTCAACGCGGCGCTCTCGGTGCTGCTGGCCGCGCTGCTCGCCTACCAGCTGGTCGTGCTCGCGCGGCGCTACCGCGCGCGCGTCTTCGGCACGCGGCTCACGCTGCGCCTGCTGATTCGCTTCGCCGCGCTGGCGGTCCTGCCCGGCCTCATCGTCTACGCGGTGTCGGTGCAGTTCCTGACGCGCTCGATCCAGTCCTGGTTCGACGTCAAGGTCGACGCCGCGCTGGAGGGCGGCATCAACCTCGGCCAGCAGGCGATCGACCAGATGCTCGTCGACCTGCAGGCGAAGGCGCGCGTCATGGCGCAGGAGCTGGCGACGCTGCCGCCGGCGGATGCGGCGTCGAACGTGCAGCGCCTGCGCGCGCAGGCCGGGGTCCAGGAAGCGATGCTCGTCAGCGCGGGCGGACGCGTGCTCGCCGGCAGCGCGAGCGGGGACCTGACGAAGCTCGTGCCGGATGCGCCGCCGCTGCACCTGCTCGTGCAGGCGAGGGAGAAGCGCATCTACGCCGCGACCGACGCCGCGGCCGGCCAGCCGCTGTCGCTGCGCGTCATCGTGCCCGTGGAAGCGCCGGGCGTGGAGACGCGCTTCCTGCAGCTGCGCGCGAGCCTGCCGCCCGCGTTCGCGCGCAGCGCCGAGGCGGTGGAGACGGCCTATCGCGACTACCGGCAGCTCGCCATCTCGCGCGAGGAGCTGCAGAACATCTATGTCGTGACGCTCAGCTTCGCGCTGCTGATGGCGCTCTTCGTCGCGGTGGCGGTCGCCGCGACGCAGTCGAACCTGCTCGCCGAGCCGCTCGCGCGGCTCGCGCAGGCGATGCAGGCCGTGGCGCGCGGCAACTTCTCGCGCCAGGTAGCGGTGACGACGCGCGACGAGCTGGGCGTGCTGACCGAGTCGTTCAACTCGATGACGCGCCAGCTCGACGAGGCGCGGCACGTCGTCGAGGCGAACCAGGTCGCCCTCGAAGGCGCCAAGGTGCGCCTGGAGAGCATCCTCGCCAACCTGTCGGCTGGTGTTCTGGTGTTCGACCACGAGCTGAAGCTCTCGATCTTCAACCACGGTGCCAGCGCCATCCTCGGCGCCGAGCTCGAGCCCTTCGCGCAGACGGCGCGCGAGCAGTTCGTCGAGCACGGCGAGCACGACTGGCAGCGCGAGTTCGAGCTGAAGGGCACCGGCAAGACGCTGCACGCGCGCGGCACGCGGCTGCCGAAGGCGACCGGCGGCGGCTACGTGCTGGTGTTCGACGACGTGACGCAGCTCATCCAGGCGCAGCGCGCCACCGCCTGGGCCGAAGTGGCGCGCCGCCTCGCGCACGAGATCAAGAACCCGCTCACGCCGATCCAGCTTTCCGCCGAGCGGCTCGAGATGAAGCTCGCCGACCGGCTGCCGCGCGACGACGCGGAGGCGCTGCGTCGCTCGACGCAGACCATCGTCAACCAGGTCGCGGCGCTCAAGGCGATGGTGGACGACTTCCGCGAGTACGCGCGGCTGCCCGCCCCGGCGCTCGCGCAGCTCGACCTGAACGCCCTGGTGAGCGAGGTGCTCGACCTGTACGAGCATTCGAACGTGCCGATCACGAAGCAGCTTGCCGCGGGCCTGCCGCCGGTCCTCGCCGACGGCGCGCAGATCCGCCAGGTGATCCACAACCTGGTGCAAAACTCGCAGGACGCCCTGGAGAACATCCGCGGTGAGCGCAGCGCGGCGGCGATCGAAGTGCGCACCGAGCTGGCCGGCGACCGCGTGCGGCTCGCCGTGTCCGACAACGGCGGCGGCTTCCCGGAGGAGCTGATGGCGCGCATCTTCGAGCCCTATGTCACGACCAAGCCGCGCGGCACCGGCCTCGGCCTGGCGATCGTGAAGAAGATCATCGACGAGCACCACGGCAGCGTCGCGATCGAGAACCGCCCCAGCCGGGGCGCCTCGGTGAGC
>Ga0335084_10002197_pt1 | contig 18701 bp, 18 predicted proteins | sample Lox_Sample_44_FD_206721 | JGI IMG/M metagenome (GOLD analysis project Ga0335084, IMG submission 206721) | Soil microbial communities from Loxahatchee National Wildlife Refuge, Florida, United States - Lox_Sample_4.4 | ecosystem: Environmental > Terrestrial > Soil > Wetlands | place: USA...
TAGGCGCCGCGGCCGATCGTCTCGTGACCCACGTCGAGCTTCTCGAGCGTACCGGCGAACGAAGGCCGCATCATGAACACGCCGATCGAGCCCGTGAACGTGGCCGGCTCGGCGATCACGGCGTTGGCGGCGCTCGCCACGTAGTAGCCGCCCGAGGCCGCGGCGTCGGCCATCGAGACCACGACCGGCTTCTTGGCGCGCACACGAGTCACCGCGCGCCAGATGCGGTCCGAAGCCTGAGTCTCTCCGCCGGGCGAGTTCACGCGAAGCACCACGGCCTTGATCGAGTCGTCGTCGGCCGCGGCGTCGAGCGCCTGCACGGTCTCCTCGGCCGTGAACAGCTTCGAGAGCGAGCGCCCGCGCTCGTCCACGATGACTCCGTCGCCGAACACCAGCGCGATGCGCGGGCCCTTGCGCAAGCCCAGCGAGCGCGCGTCTACGCGCAGGTAGGCGTCGCTGGTGAGCTCCTGGGCGTCGCGGAACTCACCCTTGTCGAGCGCTTCCTTGCGGCCCGCGATCGCATCGGCCAGGCCCGCGTCGACCAGCTCCTGCGGCGTGCCGGGCACCGACTGGAACAGCGCGCGCACCTTCTCGCCGCTGAGCTTGCGGCCGCTCGCGATGCCGTCGACGAGCTGCGCGAACACGCCGTCGATCAGCGCGTCGGCGTTCTCGCGCGCCTTGGGGCTCATCTCGCGCGCGGCGTACTGCTCGACGGCGGACTTGTACTCGCCGACGCGCGAGTACTCCCACTTCACGCCCAGCTTCTCGAACAGGCCGGCGAGGTGGAGGTACTGGCCGGCGATCCCGCCCATCGGCGCGAGCGTGCCCGGGTCGACCAGCACGCGGTCCGCGACCGAGGCGAGAAACAGCTCGCGCGAGCCGTTCAGGCTGGTCTCGTCGACCAGCGCGACCACGCGCTTGCCGCTGCTGCGCACCGCAGCCAGCGCGTCGCGCAGCTCCTGCAGCCGCGCGTAGCCGATCTTCAGCGCCTGGATGTGCACGAGCACGCCGTCGAGGCGCGCGTCGGCGGCGGCCATGTCGAGCAGGAGCAGTACCGTCGGCAGCGCCGGCCCGCGCGCCGTGAGCTGGCTCAAAAGGTCGCGCGGCGGCGCCTCGTCGAGGTCGCCCTCGAGCTCGAGGACGAGCACCGAGTGTTCGGGCACGTGATGCCGGACCGCCCAGAGCGCGAAGCCGATCATGACCAGGACCGCGACCACGAGCACTGCGATTGCCGAGCGGCGCATGCGCCTCCTTGCGCGTGTCAATCGCAACACGGTGCTTCCCGATCCGTGTGCGAGATGCGCGAAGTCTACATCGCTGCCGTCGGACTCACCAAGGTCGACCTGACCGGAAGTGTCTTCGGCAACGTCTTCGAGCTGTTCCAGACCGCGTATCGGCGCGCGCTGGCCGATTCTCCCGTGCGCGAGTTCGACGCCGTGCAGGTCGGGATCATGGACGCGGAGGAGTTCGAGAACCGCGCCAACATCGCGGCCAAGGTCGCGGACCGGCTCGGGCTGGTCGGGGTGCCCGCGGTGCGCTCCGAGACCGCGTCGTCGACCGGCGCCGCCGCCTTCCATGAGGCCTGTTACAAGATCCGCTCGGGCTCGGCGTCGAACGTGCTGGTCGTCGCAGGTGAGCGCATGAAGACGGTCACGACGCAGGTGGCGACCGAGATCATGTCGAAGACCGTCGATCCCGCGGAGCACCGCTTCGGCTTCACCATGCCCGCGCTGATCGCGCTCGTGACTCAGGCGTTCTTCCAGCGCCAGGGCGTGCGCGGCGAGAGTGTCTCGGACGTGCTCTCGCGGCTCATGTTCCGCGCGCACGCGCTCGGCGCCGACAACCCGCTCGCCGCCTTCTCCGGCAAGCCCGAGGCGCTCGCCGCCTACTTCGACGAGTCGAAGAATCTCCCGGTCGCGACGCCGCTCCGGCGCAAGGACTGCTCGCCGATCTGCGACGGCGCGGCCGCGATCGTGCTCACCGACCGGCCGCAGCCCGTGCGCGTGGCGGGTCTGGGCGCCGCCACCGACACCTCGTCGCTGCTCGACCGCGCCGCGCTCGACTCGCTGCCCGCCACGCGCCGCGCCGCGCAGTTCGCGTACTTCGACGCGGGCATCGCCGACCCGCGCGCGCTCGATGGGCTCGTGCTCGAGTCACACGACGCGTTCAACAGCCTCTTGCCGGTGAACCTGGTCGACCTGGGGCTGTGCGAGCCGGGCCAGTCGCTCGAGGCGCTGATCGGCAGCGCGCGCGGTGCGGCGCCCGGCCTCGACCCCTACGCGCACCCGTGGAGCGGGCCGCGCGGCGCGCGGCCCACGAACCTGTCCGGCGGGCTGAAGTCGCGGGGCCATCCCGTCGGCGGCACCGGCCTGTTCCAGCTGGCCGAGGTGTATCTGCAGCTCGCGGGCCGCTTCCCCAACCCGCAGGCGCAGGCGGCCAACGCGCGCATCGGCCTGTCTCACTCGATCGGCGGTCCGGGCAACAATGTGTATGTGACTCTGCTCGAGCGCGCCGACTCGCGCCGGCGCCGCGCGCAGGGTCTCGAGCGGCCGCAGCGCCGCGCGCCCCAGCGCGCCGCGCAGCTCCCGCCCCAGGCGCTGCACGGCCGCGACGCCGTGGTGGAGGCCGCGACCACGATCCACGTCACGGCGTCGGGCGAGGGGCCGATCGCGGTGGCGCTGCTCTCGGTCGACGGCCGGCGCGTGTTCGCCAGGTGCCCCCCGGGCGCGTCGTCGGAGGAGTTACCGGGCCGGCGCGTTCGCTTCCTCGTGACCGAGGACGGCGATCACACGCTTGAGTCTTATTGAGCTACGTTCGCCTGCGGCTCACTGCGCGCGGCTTCCGCCGCTTGCGGCCTCGCTCAGGGCGGCCTTCGCTCGGCCCTCACTTCACTTCTTCGAACGTGACGACGTAGCCATTGGGCGAGCGCAGCTTCAGGGTGCGGCGTCCCCAGGATTCGATGCGCGGCGCCTGCTCGATCTCGAGCTTCTCGCGGCGGGCGAGCTCGTGCAGGTCCTGGACGTCGTCGACCTCGATCTGCCACCACAGCCGGGAGTCCGCGGTGTCGGCGTCGAAGCCGGGATCGATGGCCACGCCGAACTGCACGTTCGGTCCGGCCGTGAAAGCCGCGAACACGGACTCGGGATAGCTCTCGCGCGGGTCCACGTGGCGCGCGAAGCCGAGTGACTCGTAGAACTCCCGCTCCGCCAGCACGTCGCGCACGGGCAGCACCGGCACGAGCCGCTTGAACGCAGTCAATTGGGCCTGACGAGCCGGTGCAGCGAGATCTCGCGCGCGCAGTTGAGCCGGATCGGCGGGCCTGCCACGCCCAGCCCGCGGTTCACGTAGAGCAGCGCGCCGGTCGCGTCGTCGCGGAACAGGCCGCGCGTCCAGCGCGAGATCAGGCGCGACACGTTGTGCTGGTGCGCGAGCGGCAGGGCGATTTGACCGCCGTGCGTGTGGCCGGCGAGTGACACCGGATAGCCCAGCCGCGCGGCCTCGGCGAAGTAGCTCGGGCGGTGGATCAGGAGCAGGCGCGCCAGGCCGGGGGGCAGCTCGGCCGCCAGCTTAGCGAGCGCCTCGTGCGTGGCATCGCGCTCCGACCAGCCGTGACCGGGGTCCTCGATGCCCACCAGCGCGAACGCCGCGCCCTGGAGCTCGATCTTGGTCCACGCGTCGCGCAGCACGCGGATCTTGGTCAGTGACTCGAGCCCGCGCGCAACGGCATCGGCGCCGGTGTAGACGTCGTGGTTGCCGAGCACGCAATACACGCCCAGCGGCGCGTCGAGCGCCGCCAGCTCGGCGCAGCCTTCGGCGATGAACGACGGGTCGAAGTCGAACACGTCGCCCGTGATCACGATCAGGTCGGGCTCGAGCGCGTTCACGCGCGCCACGAGCTCGCGCAAGAGCGGCGCCCGCAGCTGCAGCCCGATGTGCAGGTCGGAGATCTGCGCGACGCGCAGACCCGCGAGCGCGTCGGGCAGACCCGGCAGCGGCAGGTCGACGCGGTCGACTTCCACGCGGCGCTGCCCCACGAGATAGCCCCAGAACATGGAGCCGAAGCCGACCGCCACGGCCGCGCCGCCGCCCGGCACGAGCACCGCGCGCGCCACCCCGCCCAGGCGTTCGCTCGCCAGCGGCCCGAGCCACGCGAGCGGCCCGAACAGCACGAACACCGCGGCGATCAATGGACCGGTCACCAGCGCCGCCACGCTGGCGACGAGCCACACGCGTCCGGCCAGATACCCGGCCGGCCCGAAGCGCGCGATGCGCGGCAGAGTCATGAGCGCCGCCGCGTTGAACAGCGCGAGCGCCACGGTCGAGAGCGCGAAGCCCGCGAGCCCGAGGCTGCCCCAGCCGGTCGCGCGCAGCGCCCACTCGACGATCAGCGTCTCCGACGACGCGGCGATCAGGAGTGCGCTCCAGCGCGCGTTGCGCAGCGCCGCGCGCCCGCTCCGCTTCACCGTCCGCTGCACCACCGCCACGGGTGGGAGAGTGGCGATTCCCTCGGTCTCGCTCAAGCGGCCGCTCCCACGCAGATCGCGATCACGTCGCGGTCGCCGATCTCGCCGCGCTGGTCGGCCACGCGCTGGAAGCGCTCGAACGCGCGCTCCAGCGCTGGCCCGTCGAGCGCGAAGCCCAGCTCGCGCGCGCGGGCCGCGAAGCCGGCCCGCCCCGACAGCTTGCCCAGCACGATCTCGCTGCCGGTCGGGTGGCCGATCTCCGCGGGGTCGACCGTCTCGTAGGTCTGCCGGTGCTTCAGCACGCCGTCCTGATGGATGCCCGAGGCGTGGCGGAACGCGTTCTTGCCCACGATCGCCTTGTTCGGCGGCACCGCGAAGCCGGAGTGTCTCGCGACCGCTTGCGACACGCGCCAGATGCCCTTCGTGTCGACGCCGGTCGCCACGCCGAGTGACTCGCCGTGAACCCGGATCGCCATCACCACCTCCTCGAACGCCGTGTTGCCGGCGCGCTCGCCCAGCCCGTTCACGGCCAGCTCGACCTGGCGCGCGCCCGCCGCGATCGCGGCCAGCGAGTTCGCGGTGGCCATGCCCAGGTCGTCCTGGCCGTGGAAGCTCGCGGTGACTCCCGCCAGCTCGGGCACGCGCGCGAACAGCCCGCGGAACATCTCCGCCACCTGGTCCGGGCGCGCGAATCCGACCGTGTCGGGCAGGTTGATCGCGGTCGCGCCCTCGGCGATCGCCGTGCGTACGACGCGCGCCACGAACTCGGGATTCGAGCGCGTGGCGTCCATGCACGAGAACTCCACGTTCCGGGTGTGCGTGCGCGCGCGCGCCACGGCCGCGCGCGCCATCTCGACCACCTCGTCGGCGCCGCGCCGCAGCTGGTGCGCCAGGTGGATCTCCGAGCTCGACAGGAACACGTGCACGCGCGGATCGCGCGCGGCGCGGATCGCCTGCCAGGTGACGTCGACCTCGGCGGGAATGGCGCGCGCGAGCGCGCACACCGTGGCGCCCTTCACGTGCGCCGCGACCGCCGACACCGACGCGTGTTCCCCGGGCGAAGACGCGGGGAAGCCCGCCTCGATCACGTCGACGCGCATGGCGTCGAGCAGGTCCGCGATCTCGACCTTGGCCGCGCGCGAGAAGAACACGCCCGCCGCCTGCTCGCCATCGCGCAACGTCGTGTCGAACACGACGACTTTCTCCGACATGACTGCCTCCTTGGTTTCCGGACCTCGCGCCGCGAGAGACCGAAAGAGGCGTCCGGGCAGAAAAAAACCTCTCCGGCCTCGACGGCGGGAGAGGTCCGCTGGTGACCCGGCGCTGGCTAGAGCGCTGGGCGGACCCCACCCGCCTCGCTAAGGAGGAGCCCGGAAAGGGCGTTCGCGGTGGTGGTCCAGTGTTTCACGATCGCCTGAGCCTACGGGCCGCCTCGGGCTGGGTCAAGTCGGACCTGCGAGCCCGGGTCAGAAGCGGTCGGAGGGGAAGTAGGTCGCTCTCGGCCGTTCGATGAGTGAATGAAGCAGGTCCTGGTCGCTGGCGCTGCCGGGCAGGCCGGCGATGCGGGCGAGCCGGGCCGTGTCGAGGACCTTCCACATGGGGCTCGGGTCGGCGGCCAGGGCCAGACTGACTCCTCGGGCTTCGAGGGCTCGGGCGAGGCCGGGGTCGTTCGTGAACGGGGCGTAGGTGGGTTTGTCGGGGGGGATGGAGGAGGCGAGGAGGTCGGCCAGTGACTCGGCGCCCTCGGGGCTTCTCGCGTACTCGATGACTCGCTGGCGGCCGTTGAAGTTGGCGCTGCGGGCGTAGGCGGCGAGCTCACCGACGCTGTGGGCCAGGCGGAAGGTCTCGGTGGGCGTGCCGGCGGTGCGGAGCTGGCCGCGCCAGTAGCGCGCGTCGCGCAGCGTGGGCCCGGAGAGCGCGGCGGTGAAGACGTCGTAGAGCGCGCTCACGCGCGCGAGGTCCGCGGGCTGGAAGTCGCGGCCGGGGTCGGGCGGCTCGCCGACGCGCGCGCGCGTGAGTCGCAGGAGCGGCGCGGGAATGCGCCGCCAGCCCAGGCGCTCGTAGAGCGGCGCAACCGGCGCGGCGAACAAGAGTGACAGCGAAAGCTCGCGCGCGCGCATGCGCTCGAGCGCGCGCTCCAAGAGCTCGGTCGCCAGGCCGCTGCCGCGCTGACTCGCGCGGGTCGCCACGCTGCCGATCCCGCCCAGCCGCACCGGCTGCCCGGCCAGGCGGATCGTCTTCTGGAACACCTGCACGCAGGCGACCGGCGCGTCGCCCTCGAGCGCGAGCAGCACGTCGCCGTAGGCGAACTCGGGGTCGAAGTCCATGTAGCGCTCGAACAGGTCGCGGATGCCGAACGCGTGCTCGAGCAGGTCGAGCACCGCGCCGCGGTCCGCGCGCTCCATGTCGCGGAAGCGCACGCGCTACTTCTGCGCCTTGGCGAGTGAGTCGGCGACCACCGCCGTGAAGGCGCGGGTGTCGAGCCGGCCGCCCACGTCGCGCGTCGAGCGGCCGTCGGCGATCGCGCCCAGCACCGCCGAGCGCAGCGCGTTGCCGTGCTCGATCCGTCCCACGTGGTCGAGCAAGAGGCCGAACGCCAGGAGTGCGGCGGTCGGATTGGCGATGCCCTGGCCCGCGATGTCGGGTGCGGTGCCACCCGCCGGGTCGAACATGGCCACGTCGATCTCGCCCGCCCGCGTGAACGAGTAGTTCCCGCTCGCGCCGGTGCCGAGGCTCCCCACCAGGCCGCACGCCATGTCCGACAGGAAGTCACCGTACTCGTTCAGCACGAGCACCACCTGGTAGTCGTTGGGCCGCAGGATGATCTTGGCGAGCAGCGCGTCGAACAGCTCCACGCGGTGCTTCACGTCGGGGTAGCCCGCCGCCACCTCGCGCACGATCGCCTCGAAGAAGCCGTCGGTCGCGCGCTGGATGGTGTGCTTCGACGACGAAGTGACCGACAGCCCGTAGCGGCGCGCGAACTCGAACGCGAACCGCGCGGCCTCGGTGCACGGCCGGCGCTCCACGATGCGCAGTGACACCGCCACGTCCTCGCCGATGCGCTGGCCGGGGTCGTCGTAGGTGCCGCCCACCGCCACGCGCACGATGTCGAGCGCGACGTTCTGCTTGAAGTTCGACGAGATGCCCAGGATCGACAGCACCGGCCGGTGGATCACCGAGAAGTGCAGGCGCCGGCGCAGCACCGCGTTCGGGCTCTCCTCTGCAGTCACCGTCGGGTACTTCAGCCCGAGCTTGGTGTCTCGCAGCGAGGCCTCGGCGCGCGGGTAGGTGTCGGGGTCGCGCTTGCGGCCCTCGAGCGAGAGATCGACCGGGACGAACTCGACCGCGAGCGGCAACGCGCTCGCGACGGAATGCACGGACTCGGCGAGCTCCGGGCCGATGCCGTCGCCGAGCAGCTCGGTGATGCGCAGGCGTTCCATGGCTCGACTATCGTCCTGCTAGACTCGGTTCCGCAATGTCCGAGCTGCGGAGTCTCTACCAAAAGGCCTTCGATCTGTTCGTCGCCGGGAAGTATGACGAGGCGGTGAGCGCGTACCAGAAGGTGCTCGCCGCCGACCGGCGCTTCAGCCTCGCCTACCAGGGCCTGGCCGAGGTCTACAGCCGCATGAACCGCCTGGACGATGCGATCGCCACCATCCGCAAGGCGATCGAATGCGATCCCGAGGAGGCCTTGTTCCACACCAGTCTCTCGCGTTTCCTGCAGCGCCAGGGGAAGATCCCCGAGGCCGAGGAGGCCGCGGCGGTGGCAGCGCGCAAGAACGCGCACCACTAGCGCCGTTGAAGTCACTCGCGCTGGCGGCGCTCGTGGGCGTGCTGCACGTGCACCACGCGCCCTCGCACGACAGCGACGCGCCGTTCGCGGACGTGCTCGCCGCGGCCGACCAGGACGGCCTCGACTTCGTGGTGATGACCGACCACGCCGACGTGAGCGCGCCGGCGCCGCTGCCCGGGGTCGAGCACGCGGGCGTGCGCATCGCGCCCAGCGGCCGGAAGGTGCTGGTGCTGGTCGGCGCGGAGCTGGCCACCGCCGACGGCCACTTGCTGGCGCTCGACGTGGTGCGCGCCGTGCCGGCGCTGGGCCGGCCCGGGCGCGACGTGATCGCGGACGTCCATGCGCAGGGCGGCTTCGCGGTCGTGCCGCACCCCGAGAGCCACGGGGGCTGGCACGACTGGGACGCGCCCTTCGACGGGCTCGAGATCCAGAACACGGCCTCGGACTTCCGGCGGCTCTACGGGCCGCTCCTGCCCGTGCGCCTGGTCCGGTTCGCCTTCGACCGCGAGGCCGTGCTGCGCGAGCTCTGGCTCCGCCCCGAGGCCGAGCTGGCCCGCTGGGATGCGCTGCTCGCGGCCGGCCGGCGCGTTCCCGCCTTCGCGGGCACCGACGCGCACCAGAACGTGTCGCTGCTGGGCTGGCAGCTCGACCCCTACGCGCAGCAGTTCCGCGGCGCGCGCATGGTCTGCCCCGACGCGCCGCTGGAAGCGCATGCCGTGTGGCGGCTGCTGCGCGAGGGCGCGTGCGCGGTGCGCTGGGCGTTCTACGAGCCGCGCGCCGCCGAGGCGCGCGAGGTGCGGTTCCCGTCGGGCCGGGTCGAGCTCCAGCTCGACGGCGGCGCGCGCCTGCTCGAAGTGCGCAATCCGCCGTTCGAGCCGCCGCTATACTCGCCTCCGTGACTCGCATCGATCTGCGCAGCGACACGGTGACGCGCCCGACCCCCGCCATGCGCGAGGCGATGGCGCGGGCCGACGTCGGCGACGACGTGTACGGCGAGGATCCGACCGTGAACCGGCTGCAGGAGCTGGTCGCGGCGCGGCTGGGCAAGGAAGCCGCGCTGTTCGTGCCGTCGGGCACCATGGCCAACCAGATCGCGCTGCGCTCACTCAGCGAGCCCGGCGATGGCGCGATCGCGGCGCGCGACTCGCACATCTGGCTCTACGAGTCGGGCGCGGCCGCCGCGCTGGCCGGCGTGCAGTTCACGCTGATCGGCGAGCAGGGGTCGTTCGGCGCCGAGGACGTGCGCGCGGCGATCTACCCCTCGGACGACCACTTCCCGCGCACGCGCGTGGTGTGCGTCGAGAACACGCACAACCGCAGCGGCGGGCGCATCTTCCCGCTCGAGCGCATCCGCGAGGTCGCCCAGCTCTCCCGTGCGCGCGGCCTGCGCCTGCACCTGGACGGCGCGCGCATCTGGAATGCCGAGGCGGCGACCGGCATCGACGCGGCGCGCTGGGCCGAGCCGTTCGACACGGTGTCGTGCTGTCTCTCGAAGGGGCTGGGGGCGCCGGTCGGCTCGCTGGTCGCGGGCTCGCGCGAGCGGATCGTGCGCGCGCACCGCTTCCGCAAGATGCAGGGCGGCGGCATGCGCCAGGCGGGCGTGCTGGCCGCGGCCGGGCTGTACGCGCTCGAGCACCACACCAAGCGCCTGAGCGAGGACCACGCCAACGCGCGCCGGCTGGCCGACGGGCTCGCGGCGCTGCCGGGAGTCACTCTGACTCCGCCCGAGACCAACATCGTGATCTTCCGCCGCCCCGACGCCAGCGCCTGGGCGGCGCGGCTGCGCACGCGCGGGCTATATCTGTCCGAGATCTCGAGTGACTCGCTGCGCGCGGTGACCCACCTCGACGTGTCGGCGCAGGACGTCGACCGCGCGCTCGCGATCATGCGCGAAGAGGGCCGGTGAGCGCTCGGGGCCTGCGCTTCGAGTGCACGGGCTGCGGCGGCTGCTGCACCGCGCGCGGCGAGTACGCGCACGTGTACCTGAACCCGGACGAGGCGGCGGACCTGGCGAAAGAGCTCGAGCTCCCGCTCAAGGAGTTCCGGCGCCGCTTCACGTTCGTGGACGAGTACGGCTACACCCAGCTGCGCTTCGACGATTCCACCTGCGTGTTCCTCGAGCGCAAGACCAACCGCTGCACGGTCTACGGGGCGCGCCCCACCCAGTGCCGCACCTTCCCGTTCTGGCGCGACCTGGTGTCCGGGGGGCGCTTCACGCCCGAGGCGCGGGCGCTGTGCGAGGGCATCGGCCGGGGGCCGACCCACCGCATGGCGGACGTCGAGGCCCGCATGCTCGAGATGGAGCTCGCGGACGAGGGCTGAGCGGGGGCCGCCCCGAGCGGAGCTGGGCTATTCTCCCGCTGCCATGTCTCGACCCCGTGAAACAGGAAGAGGCCCGGGTGCCTGGGGCGCGGTGGCGCAGCACCTGCGCGAGACCGCGCGCATGCGCGAGAGCCTGCCGCCCGAACGGGTGGCCCTGCTGCAGGACGTGCTTCGGCTCGCGGGCCGCCTTCACGGCGCGCGCGCGCTCGACGTGGGCTGCGGCAGCGGCGCGCTGGCGCGCCAGCTCGCCGCCGGCGGCGCGCAGGTCGTGGCGATCGACGCCTCGCCCGCGGCCGTGCACGCGGCGGCCCACGAGGCCAAGGAGTCCGGCGAGCTCCCGCTGCCCGAGTTCGCGGTCGCCGATCTGCTCGCGCCCGACTCGCTGCCGCGCGGACCGTTCGAGCTCGTGACCTGCGTGCTCGCGCTGCACGAGAGCGCCGACCCGGAGCGCGCGCTGCGCTCGGCCGCGAAGTTACTCCACCCGCGCGGCCGGCTGGTGCTCGCGCTCGAGCACCCATGGCGCGCGGAGGCGCAGAAGGGACCGCTCGCCAGCCTGCCCGCGCTGCTCGGCGCGCTGCGCAACGCCGGCCTGCGACTCATCGACGCCGCCGAGCCCGCGCCACCCGGCGCGCCGCCCGGCGAGCGCCCGCACCACCTGGTGATCGCCGCCGAGCGCACGCGCCTGCGCCCGCGCAACCGCGGGACCAGTCACTGAAGCTCCCGCCGCCGGGATACACTCGCGCGAGGGCGCAAGGAGGCGGCGATGGCGGGACAGATGGTCGAGTTCGCGAGCAACGGCGGGAAGGCGCAGGGCTACCTCGCGACGCCGGCCTCGGGCAGCGGACCCGCGCTGGTGGTGATCCAGGAGTGGTGGGGGCTGGTGCCGCACATCAAGGCCGTGGCCGATCGCTTCGCGGCCGAAGGCTTCTTCGCGCTCGCGCCCGACCTGTACCGCGGCGAGTCGGCCAAAAAGCCCGACGACGCGGGCCGGCTCATGATGGCGCTCGACATCGACCGCTCGGCGCGCGACCTCGCGGGCGCGGTCGCGTTCCTGCTCGCACGCAAGGGAGTCAGTGCGCGCAAGGTCGGCACCGTGGGCTTCTGCATGGGCGGGCAGCTCGCGCTGGCGACGGCCTGCAAGAGCGGAGACGTGGGCGCGTGCGTCGACTTCTACGGCGTGCACCCCAACGTGCGCCTCGACTTCGCCAAGCTCTCCGCGCCGGTGCTGGGGCTGTTCGCGGAGCGCGACGGCTTCGTGACTCCCGAGATCGCGCGCAAGCTCGAGCGCGACGTGAAGGCCGCGGGCAAGTCGTTCGAGCTGCACATCTACCCCGGCGTCGACCACGCGTTCTTCAACGATACGCGCCCCGACGTCTACAACCGCGAGGCCGCCACCGATGCCTGGAACCGCACGACGCAGTTCTTCCGCCGAAACCTGCACTGACTCGCTCGGCTCGCTGACTCGCCGCGAGCTGCTCGTCTCGGGCGCGGCCGCGCTGGCCGCGGCGGCACTGCTGCCGGGCGCGCTGCAAGCGCACGAGGGTCACGACCACTTCGACCTGTCCGAGGCGGCGAAGATCGGACTCGCCAAGGGCAAGCTCGTGTACGTCTCGCCGCTCAAGCAGGACGGCAGCGAGAGCCGCTGTCACGGCGAGGTCTGGTACTTCTTCGACGCGGGCGCAGTCGTGATTGCGACCGCGACCAAGGGCTGGAAGGTGCGCTCGGTCATGAAGGGCTCGGCGAAGGCCCGCATCTGGGTGGGCGACTTCGGCTCCTACTCGGGCGCGAAGGAGAAGCTCGCCAGCGCCCCCACGTTCCTGACCCGCGCCGAGATCGACCGCGATCCGGGCACGTTCGAGCGCCTGCTCGAGGCCTACGGCAACAAGTACCCCGAGGAGTGGGGCAAGTGGAAGCCGCGCTTCCAGTCGAGTCACGCCGACGGCTCGCGCACGGTGATCCGCTACACGCCGATCGAGGCCTGAGCGGTCAGGCGAACGCGCGGTAGGCCAGCGCCTCGGCCACGTGCGACTGGCCGAGCGACTCGCGGGCGTCGAGGTCCGCCAGCGTGCGCGCCACGCGCAGCGTGCGCACGAAGGCGCGCATGGTGAGTCCCAGCCGGGCCACCGAGCGCTCGAGCAGCGCGCGCGCCGGCGGGTCGAGCGGGCAGTGCTCGGCGAGCGCCGGATGGGGGATCTCGGCGTTGCAGCTCCACCCGGCCCGAGCGAAGCGGCGCGTCTGGCGCTCGCGCGCGGCGCACACCCGCTCGCGCACGCGCGCGCTCGGCTCGCCGGCGGGCCCGGCGCGCAGCATGTCGCGCCACGGCACGGGCGACACCGGAATGTGTAGGTCGATGCGGTCGAGCAGCGGGCCCGAGAGCTTCGCGCGGTAGCGCGCGACCTCGGGCTCGAGACAGCGGCACTCGCGCGCGGCCGTGCCGCGCCAGCCGCACGGGCAGGGGTTCATGGCGGCGATCAGCTGGAAGCGCGCCGGCAGGCGCACGCTGCCGTGGGCGCGCGCGAGCCGGATCTCGCCCTCCTCGAGCGGCTGGCGCAGCGCCTCGAGCACCGGCCGCCGGAACTCGGGCAGCTCGTCGAGAAACAACACGCCGCGGTGCGCGAGCGAGATCTCCCCGGGTCGCAGCGGCCGGCCGCCGCCCGCCATGCCGGCGTCGGACGTGCTGTGGTGCGGCGCGCGGAAGGGCGGCTGCGCGAGCAGGCCGTCGGCCGCCAGCGCGCCCGCGGCGCTGTGGATGCGCGTGGCCTCGAGCGCGGCCTCGAAGCCGAGCGGCGGCAGGATTCCCGGCAGGCGCTGCGCGAGCAGTGTCTTGCCGCTGCCCGGCGGGCCGACGAGCAAGAGCGCATGACCGCCCGCGGCCGCGACCTCGAGCGCGCGCTTGGCGGCCTCCTGACCGTGTACCTCGGCGAGATCGGGCCCGCCGGCCGCCGGCGCCGGTGACTCGTGGGGCTCGGCCGGCGTATCGAGCGCGCGCTCGCCGCGCAGCCAGTCGAGCACGCTGGCCAGGTCGGGCGCGCCGAACGCGCGCAGGTCCGGGCCCAGCGCCGCCTCGCCCAGGTTCCCCGGCGCGACCACCACCTCGCGAATCGCGCTGTCCTCGGCCGCGCCCAGCATGGCGAGCACGCCGCGCACCGGCCGCAGGGCGCCGTCGAGGCCGAGCTCGCCCAGGAACAGCACGCGCGCCAGGCGCTCGGACTCGAGCTCGACGCGCGTGCCGGCCACGGCCACGGCGATCGGCAGGTCGAGCGCCGGACCCACCTTGGGCAGGCCGGTGGGCGCGAGGTTCACCGTGACTCGCCCGGGCGGGAACTCGAGACCTGACTGGCGGAACGCCGCGCGGATCCGGTCGCGGCTCTCGTTCACGACCCGGTCGGCCTGCCCCACGATGTGGAACGCGGGCAGCCCCGCGCCCGCCTCGACTTCGACCGAGACACGCACACCGTCGATCACCGACACGGTCGCACCGAACGTCCGCACCAGCACGGCTCGCTCCACCGGGACCGCGGGATGAGAGAGGAGTCGCGGCGCAGCCCGAACGCGTGGCGCGGCGGGCCGCGCGCAGTACCCTGCCCGGCCTTGTCGCCGCTCGTGCGCATGGCCGTGCTCGTGACCGCGGGGTGTCTGCTCGCATGCAGTGACCGCGCGACCACGCAGGCGCCCGCGGCGCCCGCAGCCGCGGAGTTCGACGGCGCGCGGGCCTTCCGCGACCTCGAGGCGCTGGTGAAGCTGGGACCCCGGCCCGCCGGCTCTGCCGCCGCCGGCCAGGCGCGCGAGCTCCTGCGCGACCGGCTGCGCCAGGCGGGCTGGCGCGTCGAGACACACGACTTCCAGGTGCCGCGTCGCGGCTCCGCGCCCGTGGCCATGGAGAACCTGATCGCGCGCCACGGCGCCGGCCCCGCGCGCACCCTGGTGATCACGCACTACGACACCAAGCACATCGCGGGCATCGAGTTCGTGGGCGCGAACGACGGCGCCTCGGGCGCGGCCGTGCTGCTCGAGCTCGCGCGAGTCACTTCGGGCGACCCGCGCACGGCGGGCGTGGAGCTCGTGTTCTTCGACGGCGAGGAGGCCTTCGGCGCCAACATCGACCAAGACGACGGCCTGTACGGCAGCAAGGCGCTCGCGCAGCGCATGGCCGACGACGGCTCACTCGCGCAGGTGCAGGCGGTGGTGCTGGTCGACATGGTCGGCGACCGCGACCTGAATCTCGCGCTCGACTTCCGCTCCTCGCCCGAGCTGCGCCAGGCCTACGAGAGCGCGGCCGCGAAGCTCGGCCAGGCGCCACCGTTCGACCCGGGTCAGGCCATGGGCGTGATCGACGACCACACGCCCTTCCAGGAGCACGGCGTGGCGCAGTCGCTGGCCCTGATCGACTTCCAATACGGCTCTAGGAAATCGCCGGGCCCCCGCTGGCACACGGCCGGCGACACGCTCGAAGCCGTGTCCGCCGAGAGCCTGGCCGCGGTCGGGAAGCCCCTGGTCGAGCTGCTGCGCGAGCGGGGTGCAGGCGCCGGGAGCGCGCCGTAAGCTCGCGGGGCTGCTGGGAAAGGGGCCGCCACGTCCGAGGGGGCAGGCGCCACTTCAAGGAGTCCGCGATGCCCACTCTTGCGAACCTCGCTGCGGCCACAGGCCTGCTCGCTCTCTCCGCACTCGGCTGCGTCACTGCGGGGAGCGCCCCGGTCTCGGCTCCGCCCGGACCCGCCGTCCCCACCGTGCCCGTGGTCTCCTCGCTGTCGGTCCGGCCCGGCCCGATCGGCGACTACCTCGACCGGCAGACGGGCGACCTCGAGACGCTCGCCCACGTGAGCGGCGTGGACCGGCGGCCCGACGCGCTGGTCGTGAGCCTCGCGAGCGCGAGCCTGTTCGACCAGAACGCCGCCGCGCTCTCCGACGCCGGCGCGCAGCGCGTGCGGGCGATCGCCGGCGTGATCCAGCGCTATCCCAAGCAGCGCGTGATCGTGAAGGGCCACACCGACTCCGAGGGCAGCGAACGCGCCAGCCAGCGGCTGTCGGAAGACCGCGCGGACAGCGTGCGCAACTTGCTGATCGCCGAGGGCGTGGCGCCCTCGCGAATCACGGCGATCGGCATGGGCGCGAGCCTGCCGGTCGCGAGCAACTCCACCGCGGAAGGCCGGGAGCAGAACCAGCGCATCGAGCTCGAGCTGCGGCCCGACGACGACGTGCTGCAGGGGGCGAGCTCGCAGTGACTCGCGCCGTGGTATGGTCGGGACCCTCATGCGCCTGCACCTGATCCGACTCGTGTGCGCCGCCGCCGCGCTCGCGCCCTTCACGGCGCGCGCGCAGCAGGACGCGCTGCCGCCGCACGATGCGCTGCCCGTGAAGATCGAGATCCGCACGCCCAAGCCGGGCGAGACGCTGCGCAACAAGACCGACATGGCGCCGCTCGCCGGGCTCGCGATCGCGGGTGAGCGCGCGACCAACTTCGACGTGATGGTCGTGATCGACGTCTCGGGCTCGACCGAGTACCCCAGCGGCATCGACGTCGACAACGACGGGATCCTGGGACAGACCGAGCGCTCGACCACGCCCGGCGTGGAGGACACGCCGAACACCGACCCCGACGACTCGATCCTGTCGGCCGAGGTCATGGCCGCGAAGTCACTGCTCGGCGGGCTCGATGCCAGCCGCGTGCACGTGGGCGTGGCGTCGTTCTCGGGCGAAATCGACCCGAACACCGGACGCGGCGTGAACGCCGCCAACGACGCCATGCTCGAGCTGCCGCTCACCGCCGACTTCAACGCCGTGCGCGGCGCGCTCGAGGCGATCCGCCTGCGCGGCGCGAGCGGCGGCACCAACATGCAGGCGGGCGTGAAGCTCGCGCTGCGCGAGCTCGCGGCGCTGCCGGGCGCGCTCTCGCAGCCGCGCGCCAACGCGAAGAAGGTGATCCTGTTCCTCACCGACGGCCGCCCGTCGCTGCCCTTCGGGCTCGCCAACGTGGAGGACAAGGAGGACCAGCTCGCGGCGATCGACGCCGCGTCGCTGGCCAAGGTCGCGGGCGTGATGCTGAACGTCTACGGCCTGGGGCCCGAGGCGATCAACTACCCGATCGCCGCCAGCGAGATGGCCAAGGTCACCAACGGCACCTATACACCGGTCCGTGTACCCGGCGACATCGTCTCGCTGCTGTCCGGGGTGTCGTTCGCCAACGTGGAAGACGTGGTCGCCGTGAACCTGACGCTCATGGAGTGGGCCGGCCCGAACGACATCCTGCTCCTGCCCGACGGCTCGTTCAAAGGCTTCGTGCCGGTGCGGCCGGGTATGAACCGCATCCGTGTGTCTGCGCTGGCCTCGGACGGCACGCGCGGCTCGACCGAGTTCGACCTGCAGTTCGCCACGCAGGGCATGACCTCGCTCGAGCTCGCCGCCGAGCAGGAGCGCATCCGTCAGCGGACCAAGGAGATCCAGCTCCGGCTCGAGCGCGACAAGCAAGAGGCCTTCCGCAAGCAGGAGCGCGAGCGCACGCTCACGATCGGCGTGGAGCGCGGCGGGTCGACGGCTCCGGCGCCCGCGCCCGCGCCGAGCGCGCCGTCCACACCGACGCCGCCGGCCCCGACCATCCAGCCCCGCTGACTCGCGCGAGTCAGTTGACGAGGTTCGGGTCCGAGACTTCCTTGCGGACGAGCTTGCCCTTCTCGTAGTACGAGGTCACGTCGACGACGCCGTCGCCGTTCGTGTCCTCCTCGCGCTTGACCAGCACGACCTTGCCGGGGTCGGTGCCCTCGAAGTACTCGAACACGTCGGGCTTGCCGTCCTCGTTCTTGTCGCGCTCCACGCGCACCAGCACGCCCTTGTCGTCGAAGAACGTGCGTGAGTCCATCACGCCGTTCAGGTTCGTGTCTTCGATCTCGACGTGGCGCTTGCCGTTCACGTACTCGATGCGGCGGTCGATCTTGCCGTCGTTGTTGTTGTCGTATTCCTCGTACGCGAGCACGCCGTTCTGGTACTGCAGGAAGCCGTCGCGCTTGCCGTCGAAGTTGCGGTCGACCTCGACGCGCTCCGCCGACTCAGCGCCGTTGTAGATGATCCAGCGATCGGGCTTGCCGTCCTGGTTGGTGTCTTCCGCGCGGTCCTTCAGGCGGCCGTCGGGCAGATAGGTGTTCACGGCGTCGAGCGTGCCGTCGTAGTCGGTGTCTTCTTCGCGCGTGAGCACCTGACCGGTCTTCGGGTCGATCGTGATCTTGATCTCGGGCTTGCCGTCGCGGTCGGCGTCGAGCGTCTTCACCAAGAGCTCGCGCTTGCCGTCCTTCACGGTCTTGGTCTCGAAGATCGAGTCCGGGATCTCGCGCTGACACGGGCGCCGCGGCGCCGCGGTGGCGTCGGCCGGCGTGGAGCCCGCGCAGTCCTTCGACTCCTTCTGCAGCGCCTTGTTGATCTCTTCCTGCTTGTTGATCGCGGCGAGCAGCTCTTCCTGGTGCTTCAGCTCGGCCTCGATCTCGGCCTCGAGGTCTTCCTGCTTCTTGAGCTCCTGGTCGACCTCGCTCTCCATGTCCTCGTCGTTGCCGCGCGGGTGACTCGAGGCGGGCTGTTGGCGCCGGCCGGACTCGAACGGAACGTCGCCCGTGATGATGCCGTACATGCCGAACAGCGCGGCGCCGGCGAGCGCGCCGATGCCGCCGAACTGGGCGCCGATCACGGTGCCGATGATCATGCTCTCCAGCCCGGCCTCGGCGCGGCGCGCCATGTCACTCTGGCGCACGCGCTGCGCCTGCGTGGCGGGCTTCTTCTTGCCGCCCTTGGTCGGCGCGGGATCGGGGGCGCTGTCGTCGTCGTCCTTCGACGCCGCCGGGGTCGCCGCGGGCTTCGCCGACGAGTCACTCGCGGGCGTCGGGGAAGTCGCCGCCGGATCGGTCTTCGCGGGCGCCGGGTCAGTCGCGGGAGCGGACGGCGCCGACGAAGTGTCCGACACGGGCGTCGGGCCCGTTGCGGGGGCGCTCGGCGGGGTCGGCCTCGCCGTCGCGCATGCCAGGCTCGCGCAAAGCAAACCGATCAGGATCACCTGAGGGACGTCGCTCATCGGCTTGCGCTTCATCGCGGCCTCTCGGGCAACTCTAACCCGCCCCGTCGGATTTTGCCCCACGACTGATCGG
>Ga0335084_10002198_pt1 | contig 18699 bp, 15 predicted proteins | sample Lox_Sample_44_FD_206721 | JGI IMG/M metagenome (GOLD analysis project Ga0335084, IMG submission 206721) | Soil microbial communities from Loxahatchee National Wildlife Refuge, Florida, United States - Lox_Sample_4.4 | ecosystem: Environmental > Terrestrial > Soil > Wetlands | place: USA...
TCGACCAGCCGAAGCACGCGCCGCGGTACCGTTTCGCCACTGACGCGCCGCGTGATGAAGAAGCCGCCGCCGAGATAGCGCACATCGTCGCTGTCGAGCACCACGTGCGCGACCGGCACGCCGGCCGTTTCGGCGGTGCGGATCGTCACGGCCTCGAGCACGATCGGCGTCAGCTCGATGTTCGCGTTCGGGATCGCCGTGACGACGAGTTCGTGCTTGGTCGCGCCGTCGTCCGCGTCGAAGAGCACGTTCAAGCGGCGCGCACCGGCACTCGTCACGCTGAGCCACGGAATCGAGACGGGCTTGTTCCAGCGCTCCGCCAGGAAGCGCGCGAGGCCGTCGCGCACCGCGTCGGTCACGGTAGTTCTCCGCGCGCGTCGTAGTCGTCGTAGCCGGGCCGGATGATCGCGAGCTTCGCGCGCGTGATTTCCATCAGCGGCTGCCACGCCTTCGCGTGATCGATGCGGCCGGCGGCGATCGCGTCGGCGACGCGGGTGTTCAGGTCGAGGACTTGGTCGCGCAGCGCGGCCGTCGGCAACGACGCGACGTCGACGCCGAGCAGGCCGCACAAGAGTTCGCGCTCGCGGCGCAGTTGCGCGTCGCCGAGCGCTTCTTCGCGTTCGAGGATATGCACCAAGTTCGCGGCGACGCGCGTGCGGTACGCGGCCGGGCCGTCGAGCGTCGGCATCAGCTCGTCTTCGAGAAAGCGCCCGACGGTGTCGAGCAGCTCGTGGGCGGTCGGTCGGTCCTGCATCGACGCGGATGAATGTTCGGAGCGGGCTGAGATTAGGGATGCGCGCGCGTAGCTGCAATGCCGCGTCGTCGATGCGTAGGCGGCATCCGGTCCGGCGTGCAACCCCCCTGAATCGGGTGGCTGCTCGGAAGCCGCCGTTTGCTAACGTCCGCTGACCTGGCTGCCATCACGGAGGCGCTGTGGTTCGGCGATGGTCGAAGCTCCGGCGAACGTTCGTCGTCGCCGTCGCGCTCGCGGCCATGCCGGCGCTCGGAGCGTCGGTGCCGTGCCCGGATTGCTCCGCGGTCGCCGCAGAACTCGACGCGGCGCGCAAGCGGCAGGCCGACCTCGAGCAAACCGTCGAGCGGGTGCGCAACGACCTCGACAAGAACGCAAAGGCGCAAGCCGACGTCGACAAACGGCGAGGCGACATCGACGCGGACATCGAGCGGCAACGCGACACGTTCGTCTCGACCGACAGTTCCGGTGCGACATTGCGTAGTCAGTACGATCTGGCGACCGGCGAGCGCGTCACGACGCGCACCCCGCCGGGAGGCCCAACGACCGAGGTGAACCGCGAGCCGAGTGCGTGGCTGAAGAAGCTGCTCGACGAAAAGGCGCAACTCGACACCGACGATGCCCAGCTTAACGCCCGCCAGAAGGCACTCGAGGCGGAACGGACGAAGGCCCAGTCCGACCTGGCGACGGCGAAGCAACGCGTCGATGAGTTGCAGAAGCTGCTCGACGATTGTCTGAAGAAGCACTGCGGGGCAACGACGCAGGCCGCCGGAGCAACGGGGCAGAGCATCGCGCTAGTCGTCGATCGCGCGCAGGTCATGGAGTTCAAAGTGCCGTCCGGCCAGGACGCGCACACGGTCACCGACGGGCTGGCGGGTGCGTGGCTGTTTCCGATTCCGAGCGGTGCCGGGGGCGGCTTCCAGGTCGGCGTGCCGGTGCCGACGGACCCGGCCGCCGCGGCCGCATTGAAGGCAAAACTCGATGCGCTTGCCGCGCAGGGAACGATCACCGATCTGCAAGTGACGCCGTGTCGCAAATACCTGCCGGACGGGGCGACAACGTCCGGGTCGGGCGGGGCGACCGCCCCCCGATCGGGGCGCACGGCGCTGATCATCAAAGGCACCGCGAAAACCGGAACGGGCGTGGAACTCGGCCAGGCCGTCGTGATCCTCGTGCCGCCGCCGGTCGTCGATCAGCCGGCGAAGCCCGGCGCAACCGGCGAGCAGAAACCGGGCGACAGCATCGACGCGCCGCTGCCGTGGATCATCGGCGTCGACGATCGCGGCCCCGCCATCAGTACACCGGACCCGAACGGTGATTTCGTGATCGTCGTGCCGGACGGGTATCGCGGACCTTACACGCTGATCCTCGCGCCGATCTGCAATTGCACGACGACCACGCAGACGCGTACGCCGACGCCGCAAACGGTGCCGGTCGGCAGCGCTACCGCGACGTCGGCGCCGCCTCCGTCGAAACCGATTTCGAGCGCGCCGCCCACCGCGCCGCGCAAGCCCGAGCCGTGCTTGTGCGGGCCGGACATCACGCAGGCGATGCTTGCGGCGATCAATCGTGCGCAGCAGCGGATTGCTCAGTTGCCGAGCAACGAGGTCGGGCCGTTCGACGGTTTCCAGTTCCTCTACAACAACGCCGATGCATTCGATGCACCGGTCGCACCGCTGAAGGACCCGACGAAGGATCCGGCGACGTTGGCCCATCCGGAGGACGGCTGGCTGTGTCCGTCGGGGATCTGTGCGCAGATGGATCAACCGCCCTTCACGTTCGCCGGCTACTGCCTGCCGAAGCACATGTCGAACGAGATCCTCGCTGCGTTCGTTGCTTCCGGCGTCGGCGTCCCCATCACCGGCTTCTCGTTCGGCGCGAACGTCCGCGAGTTGACGAACTACGGCTCGCTTGAAGGCGACGCGCCGTTCGTCGCTTATCTGCTCGGCTACGCGCTGCAGGGTGCGGCCGCCGACGGCCCGCTGAGTCAGCAGCAAGTCGAGGACCTCGCGAAGGATATCCTCGAACCGACGCTATTCGGTCTCGTCGACAATTACGGCAAGGTCAAGGCGGAATATCCCGAGCTCGCGAAGTGCGAGCTGTGCCCCTACGACGTCGCGGGACATTTCTCCAAGGACTTCACCACCAAGCCCTGGAAGTTGTCGGACGGCCGCAGCGTCGGCGGCGATGCGGGTACGCCGACCGGCGACGACGCTGGACCCGCTCCGGAACCGGAGGCGTTGCCTGCATCGACGCTGCCGCCGTTGAAGCCCGGCGCGAAGCCGCCGCAGGACTGCGGGGGCGCGGCAGCGGGCGCCGGATCGACGACGACCGGCACCGGCTGCGGCGCGCCGGTCGGCTCGACGACGGGCGGCGCTGCGGCGCCGTCGCAGAACGGGACCGCGACGCAGGCGCGTCCGGTCGCGGCGGCGACCGATCCGCGTGATGCCGATTGGAAGGAGAACGGACCACCGCTACCCGAAACCGAGGACGCGTCGCAGGACGGCGACCTCGTGAGGCCGGGCGAAGCGCGCTTCGAGCGCACGCTGCGGCAATCCGTCACAGGCATCCACTCGCGCGAGATCTACACCGGCATCGACCGTTCGACGCGCGGCATCATGGAGGCGTCGTCGGGCAACGAGGCGGCGCGGGCAATGGGCCTGCCGCCGTCGTCGGATCGGCCGGGCGCCGGCGGCTACGAGGCCGCATCGAATTCGAACTATCCGACCCACACCGGCCAATGACGATCGGCGGATCAACCATGACGTGCTATCTCTCGAGGCTGTGCTTGCTTGGTGCACTCGCGGCGACCGGCGCGGTGGCCGATCCGAACGATCCGTACTTTGCATCGAAGGGTTCGTGGAAGCAGTCGTACGACGATCAGTGGGCCGTCAAGCGAATCGGCTTCACAGCGCTCGATGACCCCGATTCGGCGTGGCGAATCGAGGACGGCAGCCGACATCCGGTGATCGTTGCGGTGATCGACACCGGGCTCGATTACCACCACCCGGATCTTGCCCGCGAGAACCTGTGGCGCAACGTGAAGGAAGTCCGCAACGGTGTCGACGATGACGGCAACGGCTACGTCGACGACTTGATCGGGTGGAACTTCGCCGATCGCAACAACGACCCGTGGGATTTGTCGGGGCACGGCACGTTCGTCGCCGGCATCATCGCGGCACGCGCCGGCAACGGTGAGGGCATCGCCGGAATCAACCGCGGCGCACGCATCATGCCGTTGCGGGTGATGAATTTCCTCGGCGCTGGCCTCGCGGTCGGCGTCGCCGAGGCGATCTACTACGCCGTCGCCAACGGTGCCCGAATCATCAATCTGAGCCTCGGTAGCCCGGGCGCATCGGCGGCGGAAGCGCGTGCGATCCGCTACGCCGTCGACCAAGGCGTCTTGGTCGTCGTGGCGGCCGGCAACGACAGCGGCGATCTCAAGGGATTCGGCCCGGCGGGCACCGCCGACGTACTGACGGTCGCCGCGAGCGACGTCGACGACGAGCGTGCGCCGTTCTCGAACTGGGGTGCGCAAGTCGATATCGCGGCCCCCGGCACCGACATCCTGTCGTTGCGGGCGCGGCGCACGGATTTCGTGTTGACGACATTCCCGAAGACGTACTTGCCGGGCGACGCGTTCGTCGGTGACGGGGCGAAGTACTACCGCGCGAGCGGCACTTCGTTTGCGGCGCCGCTGGTGAGCGGGGTCGCCTCGCTCGTGTTCGCTGCGCATCCGCAACTGAGTGGTGCCGACGTGCGTCGCGTTTTGATGCAGTCGGCGAAGGACATCGGCGTGCCGGGCGTCGACCAGTACTCGGGATACGGGCTGCTCGATGCGCGCGCCGCGCTCGCGGCCGATCCGAAGTTCTTCGTCGACGCGTCGATCACCGGCGTCAGTGTGATTCAGCAGGATGGCAGGCCGTTCGTGTCGGTCCTCGGCACCGCGAATGCCGACCAGTTCGGTCGCGCTTGGATCGAGATCGGCGCCGGCGAATCGCCGACGCGGTGGGTCAAAGCAGCGGAGATTCCGTCCGCGCTGGCGGCCGGCGCCATCGCAGCGGTCGACGCGAAGTCTCTGCAAGGCGCGCCGAAGTGGACGCTGAAGTTGGTCGTCGAACACAAGAACGGCCGCACCCGAGAGGCGCGTTACGTCGTCAACCTCGGTTGATCTCATTGACGATTGAGGCACACCTTCGGGTCGAGTCCGGCGGCGCGCCAGGCCGGTACGGCACCCGAGGCGAGACCGACGATCAACGAGATCGCCACGCCGAGCAGGCATGCCGGGGCCAACCAGGCGATCGGCCAATGCGCGGTCGCTGCGAGCGCCGCGGTCGCGACGGCGCCGACGCCGATGCCGCCGACTCCGCCGATGCCGGCGACCAGCGCCGACTCGGTCAGGAACTGCACGACGATCGCGCGGCGCGTCGCGCCGATCGCACGACGCAAGCCGATCTCCGCGGCGCGGCGGATGACATTCAGCAACATCGCGTTCGCGATGCCGACGCCGCCGACGATGAGCAGGATCGCCGACATCCCCGTCAACAGATAGGTGAGCGTCTGTTGCAGCCGGTATTTGTTGCGCACGACGTCGATGGGCAACACGTATTCGAATTGTGCCGTGCCGCCGAACTCGGCAATGCGCCGTAGCGCGCTGCCGGCGCCGTCGAGATCGACGTCGTCTCGGAAATGCACGATCAGTTCGCCCGCCGGTTCGTCGCCGCGTACCGGTCGAAATACGGCGCGACTGACGTCGCCGAGTACGGCGGCGGGGTCCGTGTCATTCGTGGCCAATACGCCGACGACGGTCAGCCATTCGCCACCGACCTGCAGACGTCGTCCGACTGCGTCGTCGTGCATGTAGAGCTGCCGAGCCAGCGAGCTTCCCAACACGCACACTGGGGCGCGGCCGTCGATGTCGCTCCAGGCGAGGAACCGGCCCTGGTCGGTCTTCAGTCGATGCAGGTCGTGATAGCTCGGGTTCGTCGCGATCACCGGTACGCCGTCGGCGCGCGCGCCGTCCGCCGAGACCGTCGCCGAGCCGGTCGCGATCGGTACCAATCGATCGAGCGATGTACCAAGGAGGCGAGACACCGCATCGATGCGATCTGCCGGCATGCCGGCGTCGCCGATGCTGCGCACGATGATCGTCGTCGCACCGAGTTCCGCGACCGTTTGCAGCATCTGCGCGCGTGCACCGGCGCCGATCGCAATCACCGCCACGACGCCGGCGACGCCGGCGACGACGCCGACCACGCCGAGCGCCGCTTCGAGCGGCCGGCGCAGCCACAGCAGATACGCGTCCCTCAACAGCCACGGATTCACTGAGCGGCCAGCGCGCCGTCGCGCAGCACCAACCTGCGCTTCGCGTGTGCGGCGATGCGCGGGTCATGCGTGACGAGCACGATCGTCACGCCGGCGGAGTTGAGCGCGCCGAGCGTCGTGCAGATGTTGTCGGCGTTGCGGCCGTCGAGATTGCCCGTCGGCTCGTCGGCGAGCAGCAGGTCCGGTCGCGAGAACATCGCGCGCGCGATGGCGGCGCGTTGCCGTTCGCCGCCGGAGAGTTCGGTCGGCAGGTGCGTTGCGCGCTCCGATAGTCCGAGTCCTGACAACAGCGCAGAGGCGCGCTGACGGGCTGCGTGCGGGTCGCCGCGGCCGTAGCGGGCCGGCAACGCGACGTTGTCGATCATGTCGAGATGCTCCACGAAATGCGTCGTCTGGAACACGAACCCGATGCGACGATTGCGAACTGCGGCAAAGGCGTCGTCGGACAGCGTGCGGACATCGACGCCGTCGAGGCGATGGCCGCCCGCATCGGCGCGATCGAGACAGCCGAGGATGTTCAGCAACGTCGTCTTGCCGGAGCCGGATTCGCCCCCGATCGCGACGTACTCGCGCGCCGCGAGCCGCAACGAAAGATCGCGCAGCACCGGCACGGTACCGCCGTCGCGGTGATACGACTTCGCGACGCGATCGAGTTCGATCATCGCGTTGCAAGCGCCGACGGTTCGAGGGTTAGCCGCTCGCCGGCGGCAACCCCGCGAGCGACGACCACGTACTTGCCGTCCGAGTCGCCGAGTACGACCACGCGGCGCTCGATGCGATGGCCGTCGACGACGTAGCACACGCTTTCGCCGGAATCGCGAAACACCGCCTCGACCGGGACGTGCACGATGTCGTCGTAGCGTCTGACCAGAATTTCGGCGCGCGCGCGCATGCCGGGACGCAGCCGCGGGTCCGTGTCGGTCACGCCGATGCGGACTTCGAAACGATTGCCGGCGCTCGTGTCGGCGTTTGCGCCGCCGATCTGCGTGACGGCGCCGTGCAGGCGCAAGGTGGGAAACGCTTCCGGTTGCAGCGCCACGATCTGTCCGGCGGCGACCTTACCGACGTCGGCTTCGCGCACCCACACGGTCGCGGTCAGCGACGACATATCGGGAATGGTCATGAAGCCGTGGCGGCTCCACACGGAGTCGCCGACCTGTACGCGCCTGAAGGCATTGCCGACCGACACCGGAACGTATGCGACAAGCCCCGCGACCGGCGCCTTGATCTCGGTCTTCGAAAGCTGTGCCGACGCGCGATCGTGCAGGGCGGACAGCGCGGCGACTCGATTCTCGAGCCCCATGATCACCGCGCGCTGCTTCGCGAGTCCGTGCAACCCGACGGCTTCGAGCGCGTCGTGTTCGCGTTTCTTCGCGTCGAACTCGCGAACGAGCTGTTCGCGTTCGAGCGGCAGCGCGACCTCTTTCAAGCCTAGATACGTTTGTTCGGCGAGCGCGAGCGCGCTGCGCTGTGCTGCCGCCTCGTCGCGCGAACGTTTGACGAGACCTTCACTGCCGAGACCCTCGGCGGCCAGTTGCTCGTGAGCGTCGGTCTCGAGTTGCGTCCGCTCGTTTGCGGCGCGAGCAACGTGCAGTTCGTGCTCGGCCTTCGCGAGGCGCAGTTTGCGGTCGATCCGGTCGAAGTTCTCGAGTTTCAGCCGCAGCAATTCGACTTGATCATCGAGCGATTCGAGCTGCTCTTGGCGTTGCCGAACTTGCATCTGCATCTCGGCCTGCGCCTGCAGCAGCGAGGCCCGCGCGTCCTCCAATTCCCGGTCCGCGCGCTCCGCGGCGTCGCGAAAGGGCTCCGGATCGAAGCGCACGATCACATCGCCTGGGGCGACGGTTACTCCGTCGTCGATCGACCAGGCGATCTTCGCGGAGTCGCTCGGCAGATCGGAGGCGATCGTGACCGATCGACGCGCGTCGATCTGCGCCGATTCGGTGACGTAGATCGCGAACTCGCCGGCGCGCGCCGCAAGCAACGCGGGTGCGGCGGCAGCGATGGACGCGCCGCCGAGCAATAGCGCGAACGCCGCTATTCGGCGGTACGCGTCCATTCGTCCGGCATCCTCCCAACGGTTGTGTCGAGGCGATAGCACGCAACGACGTAGCGCGCGCGACTCTCGAGAGAACGGAAGCGTGCGTCGACCACGGACTGTTGTTCATCGAGCACGCTTTGCACGTCGGCCAGCCCCGCGCGGAAACGGAGTTCGTCGCGTGCTAAGGCTTCGGCTTCGAGTTCGGCCTGCTGTGCGGCGAGCAGCGCTTCGACGCGTGATTCGTGCGTCTCGTAGTACGCTTTTTGAACCTCGGTCCTGACGGTCTGCTCGAGGTGCGTGAGCGCGTAGCGACGGTTCTGCAGTTCGAGTTCGAGACGGCGACGCACGTTGGAGCGCTGCTTGCGATCTCCGAGGGCCATCGCCATGCCGACGCCGAACTGCGGTTTGTCCAGGTCGACGGAGTCGTCGAATCGGTCGCCTTCGCCGGTCATGGACATCTGCAGCGTGATGTCGATCGGCACCAATACGCGCTCGCGCTCGATTTTGGCGCGGTGCTCGAGCGGGGCGAGGTCGGCGCGCATGTTGACGAGATCGGCGCGATTCGAGAGCGCGCGATTCGTCAGTGCGTCGAGCGACTCCGTAGGGGCTTCGGCGCCGAGCTGTGGAATGGTTTCGACGATCGGCAGCGGTAGGTCGGGCGGAAATCCGGCGAGCATGCGCAACTGTGTCTCGGCGGTGTCGCGTCGATGGTGTGCGGATTGGAGCACGAACTGGACTTGCCGAACTTTGAGCGCGGCCGCGCGCAGCGCCATCGGGCCGACCTCGGAGCTCGGTGCGCGAATCTCCGCAACGCGATACAGCAGCCGCGCGTTGTCGGCGCTGCGGTCGGCCACTGCCTCGGCGTCTTTTGCGAGAACCACCTCGTAGTAGGCGGTCACGGCGCGTAGCGCGAGGCCCTCGAGGCCGGCGCGCAATTGCCGTGCGCGGGCGCGTTCTTCGAGCGCCGTCGTCTCGACGGCGAGCAACTCCTTGCGATCGTGGTTGCCGAAGAACGGCAGCGTGTAGGAGAGCTTCAACTCCGACAGCTTCGACGATCCGTATTGGCTGTTGACGAAACCGAGGCCGACTCGCGAGCCGGATTCGAGCAACTTCGTCACACCGGCTTCGAACGTGGTGCCGATCTCGGCGCCGGATCGATCGAACGAATTCAACGTCGAATACAACCGCGTATCGAATGCGGCTTTAGCCTCTTGCGTGTCGAGCGCCGCTTCGGACACGGCATTGCGCAGGATCCGGCCTTCGATGTTGTGCTCGAGCGTCGCCGTCACGACCGCGTCCAGCGTCAGCGGCGGCGCATCGAGGTCGGCTGCCTGCGAGACCCCGATCGCGAGCAACGGCCCGAGTAACGCGAGTCGTGGCTGCAACGGCACCGGCGCCTCACGACTTCGTGCAGTTCAGAGTGCCTTGCACCGCATCGTGTGTGCCGTTGGCGTTGCTGTCCGGGCATGCCTGGCAGTTGACCGTCGTGCTGCCGCTCGCACCGGTCTGGGCGAAGTTCAGCGTGCCGGACCATTGCGCTCCATTGAAGCCTTGGAACGTACCGTTGCCGGAGTAGTTCGTCGCCATGCCGTTCAGCGGCCCGCTGGCATTGAGGCTGGTGCTGCCGGAGCTATGCGACAGATTGAGATTGGAGCCGTTCTCGGCGACCGAATACGCCCCGTTCAGCGATCCCGTCGGGTGGTTGTCGGCATTCGAAGTCTGCGTGAACGTGCAGTTGTACGTCCCCGCGACGGTGCCGCCGGTGCCGCCGCCGGTCGGTGGCTCATAGCTCGAATCCGAACCGCCGTCGCCGCCGCCCGCGCTCAGTGCGGCGACCGTTCCCGCCGCGACGACCGTGCCTAAGGCGACCCACTCCGTCGTACCCCAGCCACGCTCGGCGGCTTCGCCCGCGCCGGTGACCGTGTACGCCATTTGGCCGCCGGTGAAACGAATGTGGTAGTTGCCGTCGTTCGGAAAGTCGAAGATTAGGATGCCCTTGCGATCGGTCTTCTCCTCTTTCTCGGTGCCGTCGGGAAACACGATCGTGACCGTCGAATTCGCGACGGGCTCGCCGGCCGAATTGACGACGGCCACGTTCTGTACGACCGCGCCGGCGGAGAACGCGACGCCGGCAAGTCCGACGGCGAGCAACCGGGCAACGCATCGAGATGGAGCGCGCGAATGCATGGGAATCTCCTCGTTGAACGGAGATGCCACGGTAGGTATCGGTGCGTGGCGTGAGTACCCCCGAATCAGGGGGCCTGCGACTTTGCGAAAGCGTCAGGGATTGACGAGTCCGCGCCGTGTCGCCTCGAGGGTGGCTTCTGCTCGACTGCTGACGTTGAGTTTGCGGTAGATGTTCTTCGCATAGCCGGCGGCGGTGTTCGTGGCGATGCCGAGCAACTCCGCAGTCGCCGCGACAGTCAATCCTTTCGCAAGTAGCGTCAGCACTTCGCGTTCTCGCGGCGTGAGCGCGACGGCGTCGGTCGGACTCGGTTCGTGAAAGTGATCGAGGAGTCTGCGTGCGATGCCGGGAGATAGCGGTGGTTCGCCTCTCGCGATACCGAGCAGCATTCCGGACAGCTTCGCGGCCGATTCGTCCTTCAGAACGTAACCCGATGCGCCCGCGCGCAGCGCCGCGAACAGATGCTGATCATCGGCAAAAACGGTGGAGACGACGATCACGGCGTCGGGTGATTGATTGCGTAGTCGCTCGATTAGACCGATCCCGGATCCGTCGGGCAGCTCGAGGTCGATCAGCGCCAGATTCGGCGCTGATCGCGCGATCTGCGCCAAGCCGCCGGCGACGGTTGCTTCGACCGCGATGTGTGCATCGGGGAACGCGGTCTGCACGGCGCGGCGGAGCCAATCTCTCGCATCGGGATGGTCCTCGACGATCAACGCTGTCGTGACGACCACAGGTTCGGCTCGTGATGTTGCATCGAATGCATATCAGAATGCTGCGCGGTGCGCCGTCATACCCCCCGTTCCGGGGGCAGCAGCGGCAACACGATCCGACATTCGGTGCCGCGGGGTTCGAGCGAGAGCCATTCCACCGATCCGCCGATGTCGCCGACGCGCTGACGGATACCCGAAAGGCCTCGGCCGTTCGCGCTCGGCGGCCCGAGGCCGGCGCCGTCGTCGCGCACGGACACCTTCAAGGTGTCTTCGGTGACATCGAGCGCGACCGAGACCTCGCGCCCGCCCGAATGCTCGATCGCGTTGCTGACGAGCTCGCGCAGGATGCGTTGAACCTGATAGTGCTGGCGCGCGGAGAGTTGGGCGTCGCCACGCACGTTCCACAGCAGCCGAATACGCGCTTCTTCGCAACGTCGCTGCGTTTCGGCGCGCATCACCGCGCAGATTTCGCCCAACGCACCTCCGTCGAATCGTCCGGTCGAGACGATCGAGCGAAGTTCGCTGAGAACGCCACGTGCGAGATCCGCCTCGTGTTCGGTGCTGGCGGCATAGATCAGCGACAGTACCTTGGCGCCGACGTCGTCGTGGAGGTCTCGATAGATCCGCTCGCGTTCGAGCGCCGCAATCTGCTGCTGCTCGAGTTCGCGGCGTCGCTCGAAGTTCTCCTCGAGCGACCGAGTGACCTCGTGAACTCGGTCGCGCAACGCAGCGTTGTGGTCCTTCACTTGGACGAGTGCGCGCCTGAATTGACCCGTTAGGTGCACGATCATCACGACGAACATCGCCGGCGCCGCGAACTGGACCATGTACGACTGCGTTCGCCACATCGACGGGACTGCGCGGGTCGACAACATCAGGTCGTGTAGTGCGAGCAGAACGACGATCAACATCGACAGCGCGAACACGATGGAGTCCGCCGACGGTCTGCGCAACGCACGCCAGCCGATCCAACCGGTGAGATAAACGCCGAGCGCGGTCGTGATCGCGTGCGTGAGATTGCTGTACCGCGCGATCGCGGGTAGATCCCAGACGGCATACAGGACGGCGCAGATCGCGAGGAACGAGAGCAGCGTCCGTTCGAGCAATGGTCGTGTCACGCCGAACAAGCGATGCGCGAACAGCACCAAGAACACGGCGAACGCGTCGAGAACGATGTGCATCGCCGCCCACCACGCGCGCGCCGGGACAGGCACGGTTTGCAGATGCAGATTCAGCGTATAGGCGCTCCATGCGAACGACGACAGCGCGAAGTAGAGATATGCGGTCTCGGTGCGGTTGACGATCCAGAACGCGAGCGCGATCACCGCAATGCACAGCGTCAACACGGTCGAGGCCTGCGTGAGCGTGATCTGGCGGAACATTCGAGCCTCGTAGTCGGGCCGCAGCAACGCGGTCGGACCAATGGCGATCGGCATCATGTTGCCGAAACCGGGATAGACGCGAAGACGGACGTACAGCGAATTGCCGTTCGGGAGCCAAGCGGCGGCCGGTATCGCGAACAGCAACGGGCGGTTCCAGTTGCGCGCAATCGGCTCGTCGAACGTGCCGCCGCTGCCGATGAATTCGTCGTTGAGGAACACCTCGGCGTTCATCGAGAACCGCCACAGATATACCGACCAAGGCTCGGTCGGCGGTGCGAGATGGTCGAGATCGAAGCGGTACCACCCTTGCTGTCCAAGTCGATAGCGTGAGGGGCTACGCCAATCTTCGGGTAGCGTCACCGGATTCCAAGACGCGTCGGCGGGTGGCACGACGCTGTCCGAGATGGCGAGATAGGCCCGCGACAGCACGCGCGGGTCGTCGAGGCGCACCTCGAATGGTTCGGACGCGCGCGCGGCGGGCGCCGTGATGAATACGATGACGAGTAACCAGACTGCGGGTGGATTGCGCATGTCTGGAGCCCCCCTGCCCCGGGGGATCATCGCGCGTGCGCCCCCCTACCGCAATGTCGGTGGCCGTCGACCACGACGTGATCGTGGCGATTGCCTCGATCCGGCTAGCGGGGCTCGCTACGATCCGGCCGACGATTCACATCCACACCATCGTGATCCATTCGGCCGCGAGCGCCGGCTTCGGTTCGCCTTCGATCTCGATCGTGACGTCGTGGACGATCTGCATACGGCCGCCGCTCTGCGGCTCGACCGCCTTCACGCCGAACCGCCCGCGGATGCGTTTGCCGCTTTTCACCGGCGCCATGAAGCGCACTTTGTTGTAGCCGTAGTTGACGCCCATCTTCGTACCGGACACCCCTGGCATCGCCTGATAGGCCATCACCGGCATCATCGACAGCGTGAGCAGCCCATGCGCGATCGTGCCGCCGAACGGCGTCGCTTTCGCCGCGTCGGGATTCACGTGCAGGAACATGTGGTCTTCGGTCAAATCGGCGAACGCGTTGATGCGCTGCTGATCGAGCAAGAACCAATCGGACACGCCGATCTCCTTGCCGACGTAGGTTTTGATTTCGTCGAGCGACATGGTTCGAACGGGACCTTGCATGGCGCGCCTCGTCTTCGGTGATGGGAATCGTCGGATCCGTCAGGGTAGGGGCGCACGGCGGCATCTGGCAACGGGTCGTGCTATACAGGACGGCCGCCGAGGGAGGAATGAGTCGATGTATACGTTGCCGCATCAAGTGGAGTTTCTGTCCGACGCCTGGGTGCAGGCGGCCGAACGGTATCTCACGCGCGAACTCGAGCAGCGCAAGCGCCAACTCGGCGGACAGCCGTTCTCGATCAGCGAACGCTTCACGCATGCGCCGCCGCACCTGCAGTTCGATCGTGACGTCGCCGCGTGGCACGCGCGTTACGACGGCGAACGCATCAGCGTCGGTCGCGGCTTCGTCGCCGACGCCGACATGACCGTCGAAGGCGACTATCAGGCCGCGCTGATGACGGCGCAGTTCGTCGGCCTGCGCGCTCCGACCGGCATGCGCGCGATGCATCGCGAGCTAACGAACGTGTTCGGCCGCGACGCGATGAAGGTGAAGGGTGGTCTGGCGAGCGAGGGCGCGCGCGGCCTGCTCGCCGATCTACACGATCACCTGGCGCGGCGCTCCGTCGAGAATCCGGACCTCGCGCACCGTGCCGCGCGACTGGGGCTGACCGACAAGATTCGCGAGATGGAAGACCGCGGCTACACGGTGCTCGAGCGCGCCATATCGGCGGAGTTCGCCGACGAAGTGCGCGCCGCGACGCTGCGCGCGCTGCACGCCCACAGCGCGACGACGCTCAACTGGATGCTATACCAAGGCCCGGAATTCGAGCGCCTCGCGCAGAATCCGCTGCTGATGACGTTGGTCGACGCATCGCTCGGCCGCGGCGCCGTGATCGCGTCGTTCAGTTCGATCCGGCGCGGCCCCGGTCCAGGCAGCATTCCGATGCACACCGACTACGCGCACGTGCCGGAACCGTATCCGGATTTCGCGATGACCGGCGTCGGCGTGTGGGCGCTCGAAGATTGGACCGTTGCGTCGGGACCGACGTGGATCGTGCCGGGCAGCCACCGACTGCGCCGCGCGCCGCGTGAAGGCGAAGGCTACAACGGCGGCGTGCCGATCGAGATGCCGAAGGGCTCGGTCGTCTTCTTCACGAACGGCGTCTGGCATTGGCAAGGCGACCGCAGCGAGCCCGGCGAACGCGTGACGCTGCATTGGCATTTCAACCGCGGCATCCTGCGCAGCCTCGAACCGAAGAAGGTGGACCCGCAGTTGTTGCACCGGAATGCGCCGCGGCTCGGCGAGATGCTCGGCGAGGACGACTGGTTCGACAAGATCTCGGCGAGCGGCCGCGATCACGTGCGGCTCGCGCACATGGCGAAGCTGCTGGCGTTCAACGAACGGCAGAAGCGGGCGATCTTGAACGGCGTCGACGAGACGACGTCGATCGCGGCGGGCTGATCCTCCGAACAAAGCAACGAAGGGGCGAAGGCAATGATCGAAGTCCATCACTTGAACGCGTCGCGGTCGCGGCGCATTACGTGGCTGCTCGAGGAACTCGGCGTCGACTACAAGCTGGTGTCGTACAAGCGCGACGCGACGACGAACCTCGCGCCGCCGGAATTGAAGGCGATCCATCCGCTCGGCAAGTCGCCGTTGATCCGCGACAACGGCGAGGTCATTTTCGAATCGGGTGCGATCATCGAATATCTGGTGCGCAAGTACGGCAACGGCAAGTTCGCGCCGCCGATGGGCACGCGCGACTACGACCGCTACATCCAGTTTCTGCATTACGGCGAAGGGTCGGCGATGCTGCCGCTGATGTTGCGGCTGTACGTCGGGCGCTTGGGCGACGCCGGCGCACCGTTGATGCCGCGCATCGAAAGCGAGACCGACAATCACCTCGGCTATCTCGACGACGAACTCGCGAAGCGCGACTTCATCGTCGGCAATTCGTTGACCGGCGCCGACGTGCAACTGTCGTTCGTCGCGCAGGTCGGCGTGATGTTCCTCGGCAAAGACAAGTTCCCGAATCTGACGAAATACGTCGACCGCATCGAAGCACGGCCGGCGTACAAGAAGGCGATCGAGAAGGCGGGGGCCTAGCCGAACGGGTCCTGCGCGGCGTTCAGAATGCGTTGGTCGACGCGGTCGCGCCAACCCGGTTCCGAGAGGCGACGCAGGGTCTGCGCGGTGTCGGGAATGAACGCGTGCACGCGGTCGTTGCCGGCGACGAACGCGGCCCACCATACCCAGACGCCGACGATGCGCGACTGCCACCACAACGACAGACCGAGTTCCAATTCGTCGCGCCGGATCGGGACATGGCATCGGTACGCGCGTAGGTACGTCGCGGCGTCGGGGCCGTCGAGCAATCCGCTGAAGGCGAGCGAGCGTATCAGTTCCCAGGCGCGTGCGTTCGACTGACAGAGCTCCCAGTCGAGTATTGCAGTGATGCTCGCCCCGGCGGCGAAGAGTACTTGCTCGACGTGGAAGTCGCCGTGCATCCACTGACACGGCAGCTGCGCGAACGCGCTCGGCGGACGCACGTCGGAGCCGTCGAGCAGGCGCCGCTGCAGCGCGATGCCTTCGAGCGCTTCCGCGGAAGCGTCGCGCGATCGGGCGATGTGCTCGATCCGCTCGAGCGCCGCTGCCGACTGTTCCGCCGACCACTGCATGTCGAAGCGTGCATCGGCGCTGCGTGGATGATCTCGCAAGGCGGCGTGTAGCCGGCCGTGCATGTCGCCGAGTGTCGCAGCCTCGGTTGTCCGCAGGGCGCCGCGACGCACGAATCGACCCTCGACGAACGGAAACAACGCCCAACGACCCCGCTCGGTCTCACCGCGCGCGTCGGACGGTTCGAGTCGGACGCACGTCGCCGGCAGTTCGTCTGCAGGACGGCGCGAGGAGGCGACCGAGGGCGCGATCGGCGTCGCGACCGGAAAGCCCTGCGCGGCGACCCAGCGCAGCGTGTCGTGTTCGAACGCGACGCGCGCGTCGGGCTGATCGTCGCGAATGCGCCGCAGCACGAACGCACCGCCGTCCGTTCGCACGAGATAGTTGTGATTCAGAGTACCGGCGCCGATGCGTTCGGCAGGCGCAAGCAGCGCATAGCCGAAGCGAGACAGCACATCGGCGAGAGGATCGCGCATCATCGTGCGGACGGAGTGATCGACGGCCCACGCATCATACGCCGCGCGTTGGGCGCCTTCGCGGCCCGCCCGCATCGGAGTAAGGGGAACCCGCAAGGGTGTGGATCGGCGCGTCCGTTAGACTTCGTAACAACGTCGATCGTTTTTTGATGCCATGAACGGATTGCCGACGACGGGCGTCGCCAGCGACGCAACCGTCGATTTGTCGCGCGCGACCACGTACGAGGAGTGGAAGGCGGCCGCGCTCGCACACGACGAACGCAGCGGCGCAGCGGCGTGGCGGCGCGAAGATCGCTCGAGCCGCTACGATTTCAGGGCGATTCGCTCGCGCTACGACGAGCTGTGCGCGCTGAAGGCGAACGGCGACGCGCACGCGTTGTTGTTCCTGCTGAACCAAGGCATTCACGGCAACATGGGCGGCATGGGCAGACCCGCCTTGTATGCCCGCGCGAAGTTCGGCACGAAAGACCTGATCACGAACTACATCGACGAGTTGGCCGGGGCGATCGAGGTCGTCGCGCGCGCCGACGAGACGCAGATTCCGCTGCTCGAAAAATTCCAGTTCCTGCAACGTGCGAGCCTGTGCTTCGGCCATTCGGCGCTGATGCTCTCCGGTGCCGGCGCGCTCGGGCCGTTCCACCTCGGCGTCGCCAAGGCGATGTTGGAACAGAATTTGTTGCCGACCGTCATCTCGGGTTCGAGCGCCGGTTCGTTCGTCGCCGCGATCCTCGGCACGCACACCGACGAGGAGTTGCGCGCGCTGTTCGACGGCGTGCCGACGATGGTAGCGCTCGAGGAAATCGGCGAGACGAGCGCGGCGGAGGCGCGCGGCAACCCACAGCTTGCGATCGACGACGTGCGCGCCGCCATCGCGACGATGATTCCGGATCTCACGTTCGAAGAGGCGTTCGCGCGCACCGGGCGCAAGATCAACATCCCCGTGTCGCCCGCCGAGCTGCACCAGACGTCGCGCTTGATGAACGCGGTGACGTCGCCGAACGTCTACATCCGCGAGACGGTACTCGCCTCGTGCGCGATTCCCGGGGTGTTTCCTGCGGTCACGTTGGCTGCGAAGAATCGTCTCGGCGAACGGGTCGCGTATCTGCCGACTCGCAAGTGGGTCGACGGATCGATTTCCGACGATCTCCCGGCGAAGCGGCTGACGCGTCTGTACGGTGTGAACCACTTCATCACGAGCCAGACGAACCCGCTGGTGTTGTGGGCGATCCGCGACACCGGCTTCGACGAGAGTCTGTTCGGCCGGTTCTTCGACATCTACCAGAGCGCGGCGCGCGAATGGCTGCGCGCGACATGGCCGTTCACGATGCGCGTGCTCGGCGATCGCTATCCGCTCAACGTGTACGCGCGCATGGCGTACAGCATCGCCGTGCAGGACTACACGGCGGACGTGAACATCCTGCCGCGGCGACGCGTGTGGGATCCGCGCAAGCTGTTGTCGATCTTGTCCGAGGAAGAAACGCGCGAGCTGATTCGCGAGGGCGAGCGAGCGACCTGGCCGAAACTCGAGATGATCCGCAACTGCACTCGCGTCGGCAGGACCCTCGAACGGGTCATGGCGGAGCTGCAGCACCAAATCGCGCTACGCGCGACGTACGTGCACGACAGCCGCGAGTACGTCGAGAAGGATTGGGCGCCGCACTGACGCCGTCGCTCGGCATCGCGCACCGGCAGCGCGAGCGCATTCGCGGCAAATCGGCGAGCGAGGAGCGCCACATGCACATCGATGCGACGCCGCCGTGCTGACCCCCGCTGAAGCGGTCGGTCTGCACGGCAAGCGAATCGACGGTCGGCTGCGTCGCGCGGCGAATCGCCTGTCGAGCGCGACGCTCGCGCAATTCGAACGCCGATTGCGCGACGACGCGTGGCGCAATCACGTCGTCTACGAACGCGACGGCGTCGCCGAGCCGGTGCGCATCATGCTGCGGCCGCTCGGCGCGACGCAGGATCAGATCGCCTACGTGCACCACGTCTGTACGGTGCTGACGGATGCGCTGCGGCGCCTCGGCGATTTGTATCTCGCGGATGCCGACGTGCGCCGCACGCTCGCGCTCGACGC
>Ga0335084_10002199_pt1 | contig 18697 bp, 13 predicted proteins | sample Lox_Sample_44_FD_206721 | JGI IMG/M metagenome (GOLD analysis project Ga0335084, IMG submission 206721) | Soil microbial communities from Loxahatchee National Wildlife Refuge, Florida, United States - Lox_Sample_4.4 | ecosystem: Environmental > Terrestrial > Soil > Wetlands | place: USA...
GCGCTGCGCCCCGTGATCGACCGCGTGCTGCCGCTCGAGCGCGGAATCGAGGCGTGTCGGCTGCTCGAGGAGCGCCGCGTCTTCGGGAAGATCGTGGTGCGTCCCTAGCCGCGGTTCTGCGAGGCTGGATCACGACGGTCCCGCCGACGTCACAGCGGTTCGCCACAACGCTGCGTCAGCGAACCACTACGGTCCGACGGGAGCCGAGCAGCCCGGACCTGTACACGCGGTGGCGACCGGTGGCTCCCGGAACCTCATCGATGCGCCTGCCAGGCAGCCCGGAGGTTTCGCGATGGGTCCGCGCCTGTTCCACCCGCTCGCCACGATCGTCGGTCTGCTGTGCGGCCTGCTCGCCGCGCGCGGAGCCCCGGCCGCGCCGGTCACGTTCTCGGCGTCCGGCAGCACGGCGTCCAGCATCCAGTCGACAGTCGACGCCTTCCGCACCGCGCTCGGCAACCCGAACAACGGCAACAACCCGGGCCCGCTCGCGAGCGGCCGCCGCGAGATCAACTGGGACGGCGCGGCGGGGATCACGAACACGGTGGGGACCTTGACGACGTTCACCAACACGCGCGGCGCCACGATGACGACGCCGGGCACGGGATTCGTGCAGGCCTCGCCGACCGACCTCGCCACGCAGCTCGGCAACGCGACCTATGCCACCACCTTCGCAGCCTTCAGCTCGCCGCGGATCTTCACGCCGGTCGGCAGCAACGTCACCGACATCACCTTCTCCGTCCCGGGCAGCAACGGAACGCAGCCCGCCTCCGTGTCGGCCTTCGGCGCCGTCTTCTCGGACGTCGACACGAACGCGACGTCGATCTCGCTCTTCGACCTGGCCAACAGCCCGCTCGGCACCTTCTCCGCCCCGAGCATCGCGGGCGCCTCGGCGACCTTCTCGTTCCTCGGCATCTTCTTCAACGCGGGCGAGCAGATCGGACGCGTCCGCATCACCACGGGCAGCACGGCCCTCGGCGCCGGCGTGAACGACGGGGAATTCGACGCGGTCGCGATGGACGACTTCCTCTACTCGGAGCCGATTCCCGAGCCCGGCACGCTTGCGCTCTGCGCGCTCGGGCTCGGCGGGCTCGGCGTCGTGGGTCGGCGCCGCACCACCACGGGTCTCTGGCATCCCGGTTCCTCCCGTCCGAGCCCGTCACACTGAAGAGCGTCGGGGTCGCGAAGATCGAGTCGAGCCCCCCGGGTAGGCTGAATCGCCTCGTGCAGCCTGCGCTCGGTCTCGGCACCGGCGTCTTCGAAAGAAGCGGAGACCCCGCTCGGATTCCGCTCACGGGTCTGGACCGTGGACGGTGGGGGAGGGCCACCGCGACCGGCTACACGCCGTCGCGACCATCCAGCGTTGCCACGTTCAGCGCGCAGGGCTTCGCGCACGGCCCGCTCTCGAGCACCGGCACCACCGCGCTCGACCGCGGCGTGATCCAGCTGGTCACCCCGATCCAGGTGCACCACTTCGATCCTCCCGGCGGCCGCGTCCTGCAGTTCGCGCGACTCACCGTTCGGTTCGTCCCGCTCGCGCTCGTCTGGCTCCATCATCGGCGCACGCGCCGCTAGCCGTTACTCTGACCCCTCGTCCTCGCACCCCCCGCCGCGCGGCGGGGTGCGGGGCCTTCGTGTGTCCGCAATGACTCGAGCACCCGCGCGCAGGATCGAAGCAGCCGAGGGCTTCACGGAGCTCGCGGAGCAGCTCGCTCTGCGCACGAAGGCGACGCGCGTGACGGGACTGCGCGGCGCGGCGCGCGCGGCGCTCGTCGCGGAGCTCGCGCGCGCGCACGGCGCGCGACCGCTGCTCGTCGTCGTGCCGACCGCGAAGGACGGCGACGCCTTCCTCGAAGACCTCCGCGCCGCGCTCGGCGAGCGCGCGGGGGAGGGCCGGCTGCGCGCCTTTCCGCGCTACGACACGCAGCCCTACGAGCGCTTCTCGCCGCAGCCCTTCCTCGTCGCGCAGCGCATGGACGTGCTCTACCGCTGGCTCGCGAGCCCCGCGCCGGCGCCGGCCGCGGGCAACGGCTCGGGCGCGCGCGGAGAGCCGGCGCCGATCGTGGTCGCGCCGTGGACTGCGCTCGCGCCGCGTGTCCCGACGCGCGAGTTCGTGCGCAGCAAATCGGTGCACCTCGAGGTCGGCCGCATCGTGGACCGCGACGCGCTCGTCGCGACGCTCGTAGCGGCGGGCTACGCGCGCATGCCGCTCGTCGAGGAGCGCGGCGAGCTCGCGGTGCGCGGCGGCATCCTCGACCTCTTCCCGCCGCAGCGCGCGCTGCCGGTGCGGATCGAGCTGCTCGGCGACGAGGTGGAGTCGATCCGCGAGTTCGACCCGGCGAGCCAGCGCTCGCAGGCCTCGCTGCCCTACATGGTCGCGCCGCCGCCCCGCGAGCTGCTCGTCGAGCGCTCGCTGCTCGTCGAGCGCCAGGCGTTGCTGCGCGAGCTCGCCGCCGATCGGGGGCTCGCCGCGCGCGACGTCGACGCGCTCGTCGACACCTTGCTGCGCGGCAGCGTGCCGCCGGGCGGCGAGGCGCTGGCACCCCTCCTGCTGCGCGGCATGGAGACGGTCTTCGAGTTCCTGCCCGAGGACACGCAGGTCGTGGTGGACGACCTCGGCGCAGGCCGCGCTCGCTTGCTGCGTTACGCCGAGGAGGCGCTCTCGAACTACGAGCTCGCGCGCGAGAGCGGCCGCCTCGTCGCGACGCCGGACGAGCTCGCGCTCTCGCCCGAGGTGCTCGAGCAGGCGCTGCTCGCGCGGCGCCCGTTGCTGCTCGAGCGCCTCGACGCTCTGCAGGGCGACGGGATCGCGTCCACGCGCATCCCGTGCGAGTCGCAGGAGGAGCTTCGCCGCCAGCTCACGAAGGCGCGCGCGGGCGAGCAGGCGCTCGCGCCGCTGGCCGCGCAGATCGCCGCCTGGCGCGAGGCTCGCTACCGCGTGGTGCTCGCCACGCCCTCGCTCTCGCACGCCGAGCGCCTGCGTGCGCTGCTCGCCGAGTACCGGATCGAGTCGCGGGCGACGGCCGACCCGCGCGCGGTCTGGCGCTGGTCGTCGCCCGGCCGCGTCGAGGTGCGCGCGACGCCGCTCTCCGAGGGCTTCGTGCTGCCGCAGGCGCGGCTCGCCGTCGTCACCGAGGAGGAGATCTTCGGGCCGCGCGAGAAGACGCGCCGGCGCGCGCAGGCCTGGCCGGCCGGCGCCGCGATCGACGCGCTCGCGCAGCTCTCGTCGGGCGACTACCTGGTGCACGCGGAGCACGGCATCGGCATCTATCGCGGCCTCGTCGACCTGAATCTGCGCGGCGTCGCGGGCGAGTTCCTGCGCATCGAGTACGCGGAAGAGGCGCGGCTCTTCGTGCCCGTGCACCGCCTCAACCTGGTGTCGCGCTACGCGGGCTCCGACGGCCACGTGCCGCGCATCGACAAGCTCGGCGGCGTCACCTGGGAGAAGGCGCGCCGCGGCGTGCGCCGGGCGTTGCGCGACATGGCGAAGGAGCTGCTGGCCGTGCACGCGGCGCGCGAGGTCGCGCAGGGCTTCGCCTTCTCGCCCCGCGACCGCCTCTTCGAGGAGTTCGAGGCGACCTTCCCGTACGAGGAGACGCCCGACCAGCTCGCCGCGATCGAGGACGTGCTCGCCGACATGCAGCGCGAGAAGCCGATGGACCGCATCGTCTGCGGCGACGTCGGCTACGGCAAGACCGAGGTCGCCGTGCGCGCCGCCTTCCGCGCCGCGATGGACGGGAAGCAGGTGGCCGTGCTCGTGCCCACGACCATCCTGTGTCAGCAGCACGAGGAGACCTTCCGCAAGCGCTTCGACGGCCAGCCCGTGCGGATCGGCGCGCTCTCGCGCTTCCAGAGCCAGGCCGAGTCGCGCAAGGTGCTGGAGGCGCTGGCCGACGGCTCGCTCGACGTCGTGATCGGCACACACCGCCTGCTCCAGAAGAACGTGCGCTTCCGCGACCTCGGGCTGCTGGTCGTGGACGAGGAGCACCGCTTCGGCGTCGCGCACAAGGAGCGCATCAAGCAGTGGAAGAAGACGGTCGACGTGCTGACCTTGACCGCGACGCCGATCCCGCGCACGCTCCAGCAGGCCTTCGCGGGACTGCGCGACCTTTCGGTGATCGACACGCCGCCCGCCGACCGCCTCGCGATCCGCACGCAGGTCTGCCGCTTCTCGGAGCCGATCGTGCGCGAGGCGATCCTGCGCGAGATGCGGCGCGGCGGTCAGGTCTTCTACGTACACAACCGCGTGCAGACGATCCCGTCCGCGCAGGAGACGCTCGCGCGCGTCGTGCCCGAGGCGAAGTTGATCGTGGCGCACGGCCAGATGCCCGAGCGCGAGCTCGAGGCGCGCATGCTGCGCTTCATGCACGGCGAGGCCGACGTGCTGCTGTGCACCACCATCATCGAGAGCGGCCTCGACAACCCGCGGGCCAACACCATCCTGATCCAGCGCGCCGACGCGCTGGGACTCGCGCAGCTCTATCAGCTGCGCGGCCGCGTCGGGCGCAGCAACCACCGCGCCTACGCGTATCTGCTCGTGCCGTCGCCGGACAACCTCTCGCCCGACGCGCGCAAGCGTCTCGAGGCGATCCAGGACCTCTCCGAGCTCGGCTCCGGCTTCCGGCTCGCGAATCTCGACCTCGAGATCCGCGGCGCCGGCAACCTGCTCGGCGCCGAGCAGTCCGGGAATCTCGCGGCGGTCGGGTACGACACCTACATGGAGATGCTCGAGCAGACGATCGACGAGCTGCGCGGCGTCGCGCGCGACGAGGAGGTCGATCCGGAGATCCGGCTGCCGGTGCCGGCGCGGCTGCCCGAGTCCTACGTGGACTCCGTCGCGCAGCGTCTCGTGCTCTACAAGCGCCTGTCCGCCTGCCGCGACGACGCCGAGGTCGACCGCATCCGCGACGAGATCCTCGACCGCTACGGCCCGCTGCCGCTCGAGGCGGAGAGCCTCCTCCAGGTGATCCGGCTGAAGATCCAGGCGCGCCGCCTCGGCGTCGCCTGCATCGACCTCGCGAACGGCGAATTCGTGCTGACGGCGGCGCCGCAGACGAAGGTCGATCCCGAGCGGCTCTTGCGGCTCATGACCCAGGCGGGCAGCGGCATGCGCGTCACGCCGGGTCATCAGATCCTCGCGCCCGCGCCGGGCGCCGCCGACGCGCCGCGGCTCTTCGACTCGGCGCGCTCACTGCTCGCGCAGCTCGGCGCCTGACCCGATCGCGTGTCGGCCTCCGCAATCCCCTTCGCCGAGGCCGTGCGCGTGTGGACGCGCGTGGCGCTCCAGAGCTTCGGCGGGCCGGCCGGACAGATCGCCGTGATGCACCGCATCCTGGTCGAGGAGAAGCGCTGGATCGGCGAGGAGCGCTTCCTGCACGCGCTCTCGTACTGCATGCTGCTGCCCGGTCCGGAGGCGCAGCAGCTCGCGACCTACATCGGCTGGCTGCTGCACCGCACGGCGGGCGGGCTGGTCGCGGGCGGGCTCTTCGTGCTGCCGGGCTTCCTCGCGATCCTCTCGCTCTCGCTCTGCTACGTCGCGTGGGCGGATCTCCCGGTCGTCGCCGGACTCTTCTTCGGCATCAAGCCCGCCGTGCTCGCGCTCGTGGTCGAGGCGCTGCTGCGGATCGCGCGCCGCGCCGGCGGCGGCGCGGCGAAGTGGGCGATCGCCGGCGCGGCCTTCGTGGGCCTCTTCTTCTTCGCAGTACCCTTTCCGTGGATCGTGCTCGGCGCCGCGCTCGCCGGCGTGGCCGGCGCGCGGCTCGCGCCGCAGGCCTTCCGCGGGCCCGCACCGGCGGTGCAGGGCGGCGCGCTGCCCGTCGCCGACGCGCTGATCGAGAGCCATGCGCTGCCGCACACCATCCCGTCGGCGCGACGATCGCTTCGCGTCGCGATCGTGTGTGGCGCGCTGTGGCTGGCCCCGGTCGCGGCGCTGGCGCTGGCGCGCGGTCCACACGACGTCTTCACGCAGATCGCCTTCTTCTTCTCGAAGCTCGCCGTCGTCACCTTCGGAGGCGCCTACGCGGTGCTGGCCTACATGGCGCAGCAGGCGGTCTCGGTCTACGGCTGGCTCACCCCGCGCGAGATGCTCGACGGACTCGGCATGGCCGAGACGACGCCCGGCCCGCTGATCCAGGTCGTGCAGTTCGTCGGCTTCCTCGGCGCGTATCGGAGCGCGGGATCCCTGCCGCCCTGGCTGGCGGGTACCTTGGCCGCCGTGCTGACGACCTGGGTCACCTACGTGCCCTGCTTCCTGTGGATCTTCGCGGGTGCGCCGTACGTCGAGCGGCTGCGCGAGAACCGCTGGCTGCGCGGCGCGCTCACCGGCATCACCGCAGCGGTGGTCGGCGTGATTTTCAACCTGACCGTCTGGTTCTCGCTCCACACGCTCTTCGCCCGCGTAGAGCAGCACGGGCTCGGACCGCTCTCGCTGGAGCTGCCGGTGTGGGCGAGTCTCGATCCCGCAGCGGCCGCGATCGCGGCCGGCGCGCTCGTCGCGACGTTCGCCTTCCACGTGCGCATGCTGCCGCTACTCGCGGGCTCCGCAGCCGCCGGACTGGCCTGGCGACTGCTCACCGCTTGACAAGCCGCCGCGCTCGTTGTCACTTCCGGCGCGATGACTCCGCTGCTCGTCTCTTCCCTGGCGCTGCGCGCGAGGCTCGGCGCGCTCCAGCGCCTGCGCTTCGACCCGAGCGATCTCTGCCGGCGAGCCGGCATCGACGAGACCGCGCTCGCGAACTCGCAGCACTTCCTGCCGGAGTCGAGCATCTGGTCCGTCTGGCGCGAGGCCTTCGCGGACTGCGGCGATCCGGCGCTCGGACTCCGCGCGGGCGCGACCGTGCCGTTCGGCGCCTACGGCGTGCTCAACTACCTCTCGATGTCCGCGCGCACGCTCGGCGAGGGGCAGGCGATGCTCGTGCGCTACTGGCCGCTGATCGGCACCGGTCGCCGCCTCGAGATCTCGAGCGCGCCGGGCGGCCCGCATGCGCTCCGCCACGTCCCCTACGCGCCGTCGGCGGGTGTCGGCCTCCACTGCCGCGATTACACGATCGCGGCGATGACGAAGCTGCTGTACGAGCGCTCGGGACTGCGCCCCGTCGCGGTCGAGCTCGCCGGGGAGCCCAGCGCACCGCTCGCGGTCTACCAGGACATCCTCGGCACGCGCGTCTCCTTCGGCCACGCCTACACCGCGATGATCTTCTCGGACCGCGAGTGGCACGCGGAGCTCCCGGGCAACGACGCGCTGCTCTTCCACATGCTCGAGGACTACGCGACGAAGCTGGTCGAGCACCTGCCGCGCAACCACGGCGTCGGCGCGCGCGCAGCGCGCGAGATCGCGAGCCGGCTGCGCCAGCACGACCTCGGCCTGCGCGTGGTCGCTCGCAGCCTGGCGCTCTCCGAGCGCACCTTGCAACGGCACCTCAGCCAGGAGGGCTACACCTTCGAAGGTCTGGTCGACCGCGTGCGGCACGATCACGCCAGCGAGCTCTTGAAGGACGCGGGCCTCTCGATCACCGAGGTCGCCCATCTGGTCGGGTATTCGGGCCCCGCCGCCTTCCACCGCGCCTTCAAGCGCTGGACCGGGTCGTCGCCGCGCCGCGCCTCGCGCGCGGAGGCCTGACGTTCATAGAGAATCAGCGCCCGGCACCGCGCGCCCCGTCAGCCACGCCTCCAGCATCGCGTTCACCGCCTCCGGAGCCTCCTGCTGCACCCAGTGGCCGATGCCCGGCAGGAAGCGCACGGTCAGATCGCGCACGAAGCGACCGGTCGGCGCGACGAGCTCCGTGCCGAGCGCGATGTCCTCGGTGCCCCACAGGAGCAGGGTCGGCGTCTCGATCGTCGGGAAGCCCTGCGCGATCTGGCGGCGGTACCCGCCCCCTCGGCCGAGCGCGCGGTAGTAGTGGATCATCGCGGTCGCGGCGCCGGGGCGGAGCGCATTCTGGCGGTACACCTCGAGGTCGGCGTCGTCGAAGGCCTCGAGCCTCTTTGCGCTCTCGCGGAGCATGCGGCCGATGCGCCGCGCGCCGCCGCCCACGAGCAGCTTCTCCGGCAGCCACGGGAGCTGGAAGAACAGGATGTACCAGGAGCGCAGGCGCTGGCGCAGGCCCGCCGCCTCGAGCCCCGCGCCGAGGTGCGGGACGTTCATGCAGACGAGGCGCGCGAGCGGCCGCACCTTCCGCATCGCGAAGCACCAGCCGACGATGCCGCCCCAGTCGTGGCACAAGAGTGTCACCTCGCGCGCGCCCGACGCGTCGACGAGCCCGGCCACGTCGTCCATCAGCCTCTCGAGCGCGTAGTCGGAGACCGCGAGGGGCCGATCGCTCTCGCCGTAGCCGCGAAGATCGGGCGCCCAGACGCGATGGCCGAGCTTCGCGAGCAGCGGCATCTGGTGTCGCCACGAGTACCAGCACTCGGGGAAGCCGTGCAGGCAGAGGGCGAGCCGGTCGCCGGCGCCCGCCTCGGCGACGTGGAAGCGCAGCCCGTTCGCGGCGATCTGGAGGTGGCGGAACTCGTCGGGGCGCGGGCCGCTCATGGCGGCGCAACGTAGCTCGGGGTCTCTCTCTGACCTTCGCTCGGCAAGTTCGTGCGATCTCCGCTCGGCTGCGCCTCGCTGCGCGCCGGACGGCTTGCCTCGCTGCGCGCGCCTTCGGCGCTAGACGGCCTTCCGCAACGCGAGCTTCTCGAGATCGTCCGACTCGAGGCCGAGCGGCACCGCCATCAGGTTGAAGTAGTTGCCGACCGCATTGAGCCAGGTCAGCTCCACGATTTCCTTCTCGCTGAAGTGCGCGCGCAGCCGCTCGAAGGTCGCGTCGCTCACCTTGCGATGTCGGGTGATCTCCTCCGTGTAGGCGAGCGCCGCGCGCTCGCGCTCGGAGAAGTGGGGGCTCTGCGCGTAGTCCTCGAGATCGCGAAAGCGCTCCCGGCCGAGCTTTGCCTGGATCGCCTGCGCGCGGTGAAGGTCGGCGCAGAAGCCGCAGCCGTTCAGCAGCGATGACTGCGTCGCGACGAGCAGCTTCAGCGCGGGGTCGAGCGACAGGCTGTCGCCGGTCCGCACCAGCGATAGGGTCGCGCGCAGGAGCCGCGGCACGCGCGCGTAGATCACCTTCATCGGTGTCATGACGGCCCCGAGCTGCCGCTTCGAGACCAGATAGGCGAGGCGCACGAGCAGGTTGCTAGGGCGTTCGATGGGTTCGAGGCGCATGGTCTCCTCCTTCGGCGCGCAGACAGGCGAGGGCGACAGTGCCGAGCAGGACGGCGGGCAGGTAGACGCCCGGCAGGTCGAGCGCCCAGTGCTCCGGCGGCACGGCGCCGCGCGCCGTGTCGAAGACGTGGATCAGCGCGTGCCCGACCGCGAAGATGGCCGCCGAGGCGACGAGCGGCGTGCGGTACGCGGGCGCGAAGGCGGCCCACACCTGCGCGACGCCAGCCGCCAGGAAGGCGCAGCCGATGTCGCGCACGAAGTGCTCGTTGAACGGGCCGGTGTCGGGCACGCTGGCCGGCAGGTCGTGATACCAGCGCAGCGGATCGGCGAGCATCCAGAGCGCGTTGGCGATCGCGCCGACGCCGAGCAGCAGGAGCAGGATTCCGAGACCGTCGAGCCGCCGCGCGCTCATCGCGACCTCCTCTTCCGCGCGGGCAGAGCCCGGCGCACCGCGTCGGCGAGCCGCGCGACGCCCTCGTCCGCGCGCTCGCGCGGCAGGTTCGCGAACGAGAGCACGAGGTGGCGGTCGGCGTCCTCCGCCGCGTCGCTGCCCTCGAAGGCGAAGGGCGCGCCCGCGTGCAGCGCGATCCCGTGCGCCGCCGCGACCGCGAACACCTGCGCGACGTCCGCCTCCGCGGGGAGCCCGAGCCAGATCGTGTTGCCGCCGGCGGGCGGCTTCCACGCGACGCCGTCCGGCATGTGCGCGCGTAGCGCCTCGCACAGGGCCGCGCGCCGCTGCGCGTAGAGCTTGCGCACACGACGAACGTGGCGCTCGAGGGCGCCGCTCTCGATCAGGCGCGCGACGGTCGCCTGCGCGAGCGCGTTCCCGTGGACGTCGGCCGCGAAGCGCAGCAGCGCGAGGCGCGCGAGCAGCGGGCGAGGCGCGACCACGTAGCCGAGGCGCAGCCCCGGGAAGAGCGCCTTCGAGAAGGTGCCGAGGTAGATCACCTGGCCGGCGCGGTCGTGCGTCTTCAGCGCCGGCGGCGCCGGGCCCTCGTAGCGGAGCTCGCCGTCGTAGTCGTCCTCCGCGATCGCGAGCTGGTACTCGTCGGCGAGCGCGAGGAGCTCGCGCCGGCGCGCCTCGGAGAGCGCGACACCGGTCGGCGACTGCACGGCCGGAGTCGTGAACAGGAGCTTCACTCGGCGCGTCCGCAGCAGGCGCGCGAGGCCGTCGGTCGAGAGGCCCTGCTCGTCGACGGGGACGCCGAGCAGATGCGCCTCGCTCGCGCGGAAGGCCGCGGCCGCGCCGAACCAGCCGGGCTGCTCGATCGCGACCGCGTCACCCGGGTCGACGAGCGCGCGCGCGACGAGGTCGAGCCCCTGCTGCGCGCCGTCGACGATCATCACGTCCTGCGCGGCGCACACGATCCCTCGCGCGAGCAGCGCGCGCGCGACCGCCTCGCGCAGCGGCGCGTAGCCCTGCGGCGAGGTCGCTTCGGCGAGAGCCGGCAGCTCGTCGAGGGCCTGCGCGCTCGCGCGCTTCCAGGCGGCGACCGGAAGGAGCGAGCGGGCCACGCGCCCGGCGCGGAAGTCGAACTCGACGCGATGCGGACCGGGATGGGCGAAGAAGCCACGCGGCGTGATCGGCGCGCGCGCGCGGCGCGCGAGCAGACCCTCCCAGGCGAGCGCGCGCGGCGACGCGCCGGCGCCACCCCGGTCCGAGCCGGTATCGGACCGACTCGAGACGAAGGTCCCCTGGCCGACGTGCGCGCGAAGAAGGCCCTGGTCGACGAGCGACTGGTAGGCCTGGTTCACGGTGTTGCGCGAGAGGCCGAGGCTCGTGGCGAGCTCACGGCTGGCGGGCAGCCGCTCGCCGGGCGCGAGGCGTCTCGCGGCGACGAGATCGTGGAGGTAGCGCTCGAGCTGCCGGTAGACGGGCTCGCCGGCGGCGCGGTCGGGCGCGAAGGCGAGGTCGAGCACGCCGCGACCGTAATGGAGCCAATCCGGCTCGCAAAGGGCCAATTTGGCAGACCTGTAGGGAACCAATTCCGGCCGATATGATCGACGGAGTGCCCGGTCCCGAGTCCGACCGCCTGCTCTCGCGCAAGCCGATCCCTCCGCGCGAGCGCCTGATCGTCGCGCTCGACGTCGACGGCTACGCCGAGGCGCTCGATCTCGTCGATCAGCTCGGCGACAGCGTCTCGTTCTACAAGCTCGGGCTCCAGCTCTTCATGTCGCGGCGCTACTTCGAGCTCTCCGACCTGCTGCTCGCGCGCCGCAAGCGCGTGTTCCTCGACCTCAAGTTCTTCGACGTCCCCGAGACGGTGGCTTCGGCCGTCCGCATGCTCGCCGGGACCGGCGCCCACTTCGCCACCGTGCACGGCAACGACGCGATGCTCGAGGCCGCCGTGCGCGAGAAGAAGGACACGAAGATCCTGGCGGTCACCGTGCTGACGAGCCTCGACCGCGCGGATCTCGAGGACCTCGGCTTCGACGTCTCCGTCGAAGAGCTCGTGCTCTCGCGCGCACGCCGCGCGCTCGCGCTCGGCTGCGACGGCGTGGTCTCGTCTGGGCTCGAAGCCCGCGCGCTGCGCGACGAGCTCGGCGACCGACTCCTGATCGTGTCGCCTGGGATCCGACCGGTGGAGAACCGCCCGCAGGACGACCAGAAGCGGGTGGTCGGCGTCGAGCAGGCCTTCCGCAACGGCGCCGACTACATCGTGGTGGGGCGCCCCATCCGCGCCGCGAAGGATCCGCGCGCCGCCGCCGAGGCGATCCAGACGACGATCGCGTCGCTCTTCTCGGAGTAGCGACCAAAGCGAGGGGAGTTCCCTAAAGGGAATAGCCCAGGAAGAACCCGCCGAGCAGCGCAGCGAGCAGGCCCGCGAAGCCCGCGCGCGCGACCGTCGCGCCGCGCGCCGCGAGCGCGTCGTCGAGGCGCGCCGCGGCGTCGGCGAAGAAGAGCGCGAGCACCGGGGCGATGCAGAGTGCGTAGCTCCCCTTCGCCTGCGCGAAGTAAGGCAGCGAGGCAGTGAGCGCGAGCAGCGAGAAGCCGACCGCATAACACGCGCACAGCAGGAACGAGAGCGCGGCGCGCGCGCGGGGGTCGGCGTCGCGGAAAGCGCGCCGCAGCGAGACCCACGCGCCGGCGGCGATCCCCGCCGTCGCAATCAGGCCCAGCAGGTACGCGGACGACACGTAGTCGTACTGCCAGAAGCCGTGGCGCTGCGCCGGGTCGACGCGCCCGCCGACGCCGCCGTCGCCCCAGAAGGTCGAGTAGACGCCGTCCCAGAAGGATCGGAAGCCGGACAGATAGGGATGGGAGAGCGACTCGCCGAAGCGCAGGTACCACGCCGCGGTGTGGAAGCCCGGCTGCTGCCACCAGACCATGCCGCTCGAGAGATCGCCCCAGTTGGCGACGACCGGCGTGCCGAACACCATCCAGTTTCGGGCGTAGTACCAGCCGCAGACGGCGAGCCACACGCCGGCCGCGAGCAGCGGGAGCCCCAGCGCGCGCGCCGCGCGCGCCCGCTCGATCGCGGCGAGCTTGCACGCGAGGAAGAAGAGCTCCACCGGTACCAGCGCCAGCGCGGTGAACTTCGCCAGCGAGGCGAGTCCGAGCCAGAGCCCGAGCCAGGCCGACTGCGCGGCGGACGTGCGCGGGGCGAGCAAGGCGTCGACACCGGCCACGAGCGCGACACCGGCGAGCAGCGCGTGGAAGGTCTCGTTCGTGAAGTAGGCCGCGCTGTAGAGACCGACGGGCAGCACCGCCGCGAAGAGCACCGCGAGCATGCCGACGCGCCCATCGCCGGGACGCAGGCGCGAGGCCAGCGAGTGCGCGACGAAGACCAGTCCGAGCCCGCTGATCCACGGCAGCACGCGCAGCGCGGACGCGCCGAGCGGCGAGACCCACGCCGCGAGCGCGTAGAAGAGCGGGGGGTGGAACATCGACCAGCCATCGCTCGCGAGCGGCACGGCATGGCGCTCGCGCAAGAAGTCGACGTACGCCAGGTGGTGGCGCGCGTCGAAGCCGACGAAGAGCGGGATGCGCACGATCTTCGCGGTGTAGAGCCAGGCCCAGGCGAGGCTCGCGACGGCCAGCGCGACCCCCGGCAGCGCCGCGACGGCGCGAGCGTCGAGCCGTCGCCTTACCAGGGCGAAGCCGACGCTTCCCGCCGCGAAGAGGGCGAGCAGCGCGGGCGCCGCGCGCAGGGTCGCCTCGGCGGGTGTCTCGACGTGCAGCGACGCCAGATCGCGCCGCGTATCGTCGGCGGGGATCGGGCGGCCGAGTGCGCGCCCGTCCTGCGAGACCTCGAAGTCGGCGGGTCCGAGCGGCGCGCCGAGGCCCGTCAGCTCGAAGGAGGCGAGCGCCGGGCCGTGCGCATTCTCGACCTCGATCGCGATCTCGTGGGCGCCCGGGCTCAGGCGCGGCGCGAGCTCCAGCTCGCGAAACCGGCGCCAGCGACTCCCGTCGCCCTGTCCGTCCGGCACCGGTGTGCCGTCGATGCGCACGCGCCAGGCGCCGAGCGCTCGGAGTCGCAAGGTCGCGCGTTCGGGCGGCGCCGCGACCTCCACGCGGCGCGCGAGGCGCGTCACGGGCACGCGCTCGCGGCCCCATTGCATCAGGTCCGCCGAGACCGGGACATCGGCCATCCACCAGCCGGGCCCCGCGTCGGCGAACAGGAAGGGGATGCGATCGGAGAGCGCGCAGCGGGCTCCAGCGGCCGCGCACGAGAGCGCGACCAGCGCGACGGCACCCGCGCGCTGTAGCACCCCCCAGTTCCGAAGCATGCGGGGACGCTAAATGGATCTCTTGTTCTCCGCCGCTTCGCGGGCGCTTGCGGCGCGCTCCGCGCGCCATGATCTTCCGAGCTTCGATCGCCGTGCAGGGATTCCCACCTGGCGGCTAATCTCGGCCCCATTCTTTCTCTGGGGATCGACGTGCCCGGCATCGCACGCCCGCTCGCTGCGCTCAGCGCGGTCTTCCTGTTAGCCGCAGGCGCACCGGCCACCGAGCAGCTCGTCGACGGAATCGCGGCGCAGGTCGGCACGCGCATCGTGCTGATCAGCGAGGTGTTGAAGGCGGTGCAGGGACCGGAGGCCGCCATGCGCAAGGCCGGCGCCACCGACAAGGACGTCGCGAAGCTGCGCGCCGAGGCGCTCGAGCGCCTGATCGAAGCGCGCCTGGTCGAGTCGGTCGTGGCGCGCCTCGAGGTGACGGCCAGCGAGCAGGAGATCGACAACACCATCAAGCAGATCGCCGAGATGAACGGGCTGACGCTCGAGCAGCTCTATGCGAGCGTGGTCTTCCACGGCATGTCGCGCGAGGACTACCGCAAGCAGATCAAGCAGGACCTCGAGCGGCGCAACGTCGTGAACTCGCTGCTCGCGCCCGACGTGAAGGTCGAAGAGCGCGACATCCGCGCGCTCTACGACCAGCAGTTCGGCTCGCAGCCGCAGGTCGCGAACGTCGTGCGCGTGCGGCAGATCCTGATCGCGCTCGGCAAGGACACGGGGCGCACGCCCGAGCAGGCCTGCGCGATGGCGACGGCCGCGCGCCAGCGCGTGCTGGCCGGCGAGAGCTTCGAGGAGGTCGCGAAGCAGGTCTCGGAGGTGGCGCCGAAGGACGGCGGCGATCTCGGCTGGCTGCCGGCGGACCAGCTCGCCGACTGGATGCACGAGGCGATCGACCACCTCCAGCCGGGCGGCATCAGCGATCTCCTGATCCAGCCCTTCGGCTGCTCGGTGCTCCAGCTCGTCGAGCGCCGGGAGATGGAGAAGCCGACCTACGAGAAGGTGCACGACGCGCTGAAGGAAGAGGCCTTCAACCACAAGCTGGAAGAGCGCTACAAGAAGTGGCTCGAGGAGCTGCGCCAGAAGACCTACATCGACCGGCGCGGCTACTTCGCCGAGGCCGCAACGCTCGGCGCCACCGGCCTGCCCGGCGAAGAGGACGAGTCCCAGACCGAGACGCCGTGAGCGCGCGCCCCCTCACCGCGAACGCGCCGACCCACATCGAGATCCGCGGCGCGCGCGAGCACAACCTCGCCGGGATCGACCTCCGCATCCCGCGCGACCGCCTGGTCGTGATTACCGGACTCTCGGGATCGGGCAAGTCGTCGCTCGCGTTCGACACGCTCTACGCGGAGGGGCAGCGGCGCTACGTCGAGTCGCTCTCCGCCTACGCGCGCCAGTTCCTCGACCAGATGGAGAAGCCGGACGTCGACTCGATCGAGGGGCTGTCGCCCGCGATCGCGATCCAGCAGCGCAGCGCCGGCACGAACCCGCGCTCGACGGTCGGCACGATCACCGAGATCCACGACTACCTGCGCCTGCTCTTCGCGCGCGTCGGAGAGCCTCACTGCTGGATCTGCGGCCGCAGCCTCGCGAGCCAGACGCTCTCGCAGATGACCGACCGCGTGCTCTCGCTGCCGGAGGGCACCGCCGTCGCGGTGCTCGCGCCGATCGTGCGCGACCGCAAGGGCGAGTACCGCAAGGACCTGGAGTCGCTGCGGCGTCAGGGCTTCGTGCGCGCGCGCATCGACGGCGCGCTCCGCGATCTCGCCGACGACATCGCGCTCGCGAAGAGCGCGCGCCATTCGATCGAGGTCGTGGTCGATCGCCTCGCGGTGCGCCCCGCCACGCGCGGCCGCATCTCGGAGTCGCTCGCGACGGCGCTGCGGCTTGCGTCGGGGCTCGCGGTCGTCGAGCACGGCGAGGGCGGCGGCTGGCTCTTCTCGGAGAAGAGCGCATGCCCCGACTGCGGCGTGTCGTTTCCCGAGATCGCGCCGCGCACCTTCTCGTGGAGCAGCCCGCACGGCGCCTGCCCCGAGTGCTCGGGGCTCGGCACGCAGGACGCCTTCGACCCGGCGCTCGTCGTGCCCGACGAGAGCGCGCCGCTCGAGCGCGCGATCGCGCCCTGGAGCGGCCGCGGCGCGCCCCGCTACTACGCACAGCTCCTCGCCGCGCTGGCCGCGCACTACGGCGTGTCGCTATCGACGCCCTGGCGCGCGCTGCCGCCGCGCGCTCGCGAAGGGATCCTCCACGGCGCCGGCGCGCGCGACGTCGAGCTCGCGGTCTCGCGCGAGGGCCGGCGCGAGCTCTTCCGGCGCCGCTGGGACGGCGTCCTCGCCGAGCTCGCGCGCCGCTACGAGGCCGGCGGCGAGCCCCTGCAGGCGCAGCTCGCGCGCTACCGCAGCCCCGTGCCCTGCCGCGCCTGCGGAGGCTCGCGCCTGCGACCGGAATCGCGCGGCGTGCGCCTGTGTGGTCACTCGATCGACACGATCACGCGGCGCAGCGTCGACGACGCGCAGGCCGTCCTCGCGTCCCTCGAGCTCTCACCGGTGCAGCGCGCCATCGCCGACCGCGTGCTCGTCGAGATCTCCGAGAGGCTGCGCTTCCTCCAGGAGGTCGGCCTCGGCTACCTGACGCTCGATCGCCCGGCCGCGACGCTCTCGGGCGGCGAGTCCCAGCGGATCCGGCTCGCGACGCAGGTCGGCGCGTCGCTCCTCGGCGTGCTCTACATCCTCGACGAGCCGTCGATCGGCCTCCACCCGCGCGACAACGCGCGCCTGCTCGGCAGCCTGCTGCGGCTGCGCGACCAGGGGAACTCGGTGATCGTCGTCGAGCACGACGAGGAGACGATCCGCGCGGCCGACCACGTGGTCGACATGGGCCCGGGCGCGGGCACGCATGGCGGCCACGTCGTGGCCGAGGGGCCGCCGTCGGCGCTGCTCGAGCATCCCGACTCGCTGACCGGCGCCTACCTCTCGGGCCGCCGCGCGATCGCCGTGCCGTCGCGGCGGCGGCCGGCCGGCGACCGCGCGCTCGTCCTGACGGGCTGCCGCGAGCACAACCTGAAGGACGTGACCCTGCGGATCCCGCTCGGTCTGCTGACCGTCGTGACTGGCGTCTCCGGCTCGGGCAAGAGCAGCCTCGTCACCGATACCTTGCACCCCGCGCTCGCCGCGGCGCTCCACGGCGCGACGCGCGCGCCCGGACGCTTCGAGCGACTCGGCGGACTCGAGCACGTCGACAAGGTGATCGACGTCGACCAGTCGCCGATCGGGCGCACGCCGCGCAGCAACCCTGCCACCTACAGCGGCGCCTTCGACGCGATCCGCAAGCTCTTCGCGGGCGTGCCGGAGTCGCGGGTGCGCGGCTACGGCGCGGGCCGCTTCTCCTTCAACGTGAAGGGCGGCCGCTGCGAGGCGTGTCAGGGCGACGGCAGCCTGCGCGTCGAGATGCACTTCCTGCCCGACCTCTTCGTCACCTGCGAGGTCTGCGGCGGCCGCCGCTACGACCGCGAGACGCTCGAGATCCGGTACAAGGGCCGGAACATCGCCGAGGTGCTCCACATGACGGTCGAGCAGGCGCTCGCCTTCTTCGAGAACGTCGGCGCGGTGCGGCGTCCGCTGCAGAGCCTCTTCGACGTGGGGCTCGGCTACGTCCACCTCGGTCAGTCGGCGACGACGCTCTCCGGCGGCGAGGCGCAGCGCGTCAAGCTCGCCCGCGAGCTCGGCCGCACCGCGACCGGTCGCACGCTGTACCTCCTCGACGAGCCGACCACCGGGCTCCACTTCGCCGACGTCGAGCGCCTGCTCGAGGTGCTGAACCGGCTGGTCGACCTCGGCAACACGGTCGTCGTGATCGAGCACCACCCGGACGTCATCAAGACAGCCGACCACGTGATCGACCTCGGCCCGGAAGGCGGCGAGAAGGGCGGCGAGATCGTGGTCGAGGGGACGCCCGAGCAGGTCGCGCAGCACCCGATGAGCCACACGGGTCGGGCCCTCGCGCCGGTTCTGTTCGGCGAGCGCGCGCAGCGGACCTGAACCCGTCGGCCGTCGGAATCACACGAGCGGCTGCCTATTCGCGCTCGGGAACGACCGTGGGGCGAGTGCGGGTCAGGCGTCGGGGTCGAGGGAGCCGACAGATCCGCGCGCGCCCGGTGAGGGCGCAAGGTACGTCCGGCGCAGCTGGCGCTCGATCTCGCTATCGGGCGCGCCATCACGAACAGGTAGCTCGCCGCGGAAAACGACAGGATCACCGCGGGCCGCATGCCGCGCGCGAGACAGGCCTGGAACAGCGGCGGGTCGTGGCGGTTTGCCCAGTGGGCGTGAAACTCGCGCGCGGTCGCCGAGACGGCGATCACGAGATCCGGAGCCTGGTCGAGCACGTAGTCGGGATCGTCGCGGCCATCGATCGCGATCGCCGGATCGTTCAGGCTGAACGTGTCGATGACGCGCCATCCCGAGTAGTAGGGGATCGCGCCCACGTCGCCGAGCGCGAGCAGCGGCACGCGCTGCTCCTGCTCGCGAAACGCCGCGAGCACGCGCCCGAGCCTGGCATTCGTCTGGAGGAGCGCGAGGCCGTAGGCGCGCCGCTCGCGCAGCGAGGCCGCCGCGGGGTCCCAGGCGTGTGCGGCAACCGCGCAGGCCGCGATCGCGCCGAGCGCCGTGACGAGGCGACCGGCGGCCCGCGCGCCGCGAACCTCGCCCGCGATCCATTCGACGAGCTGCGCGCCGCCGACGCCCGCGAGCGCGAAGACGATCGGCAGCG
>Ga0335084_10002200_pt1 | contig 18694 bp, 22 predicted proteins | sample Lox_Sample_44_FD_206721 | JGI IMG/M metagenome (GOLD analysis project Ga0335084, IMG submission 206721) | Soil microbial communities from Loxahatchee National Wildlife Refuge, Florida, United States - Lox_Sample_4.4 | ecosystem: Environmental > Terrestrial > Soil > Wetlands | place: USA...
CCTTCACCGCCCGCGCCGCCTCCAGGATCTGCTCCTTCGACTCGACCGAGCACGGCCCGGCCATCATCGCCAGCGCCCTGCCGCCGATCCGTGCGCCGCCCACGTCGATGACCGTGTCCTCCTCCTTCACTTCACGTGACACGAGCTTGAACGGCTGCGACACGCGGATGGCGTCGGCGACGCCCGGCATGGTCTCGAACTGCCCGGGATCGAGCGAGCCCTTGTTGCCGGTGATCCCGATGGCGACGCGCTGGGCGCCGGGGATGGGGTTGGGGGTGAGCCCCATGGCGCGGATCTTCTCGACCACCGCGTCGATCTCCGCCTGGGTGGCGTGGGGCTTCATGACGACGAGCATCGCGGCCTCCGGAGGCACCGTCTTAGCGCACGGGCGCGGGCCGCTCAACCGGGCTATGCTCCGCGCCGTGAGACGCCGCGTCCTCGTCCTCCGCACCGGCGCCGCAGGCCCGGCCGTGCGCGCGCGGCACGGCGACTGGACGGCCTGGTTCGCCGACGCCCTGTCCCCGCACGCCGACGTGGCGGTCGCCGACGCGGAGGAGCCGCTCCCGCCGGCGCGCGGCCTCGGCGGCGTGGTCGTCACCGGGTCGCCCAAGAGCGTGGTCGAGCCCGAGCCCTGGATGGACGGCGTCGGGACCTGGCTCCTCGAGGCGGCGCGCGCCGCGCCGGTGCTCGGCGTGTGCTTCGGCCACCAGCTGCTGGCCCGGGCGCTCGGGGCCCGCGTCGAGCGAAACCCGCTCGGCCCCGAGGCCGGGACGGCCGAGATCGAGCTCACCGCCGCGGGTCTGCGCGATCCGCTCTTCGCGGGGGTTCCCGGCCGGCTCGCCGTGCAGCAGCTCCACCAGGACCACGTGCCGGCGCCTCCGCCCGGCGCCGTCGTGCTGGCGTCGAACGCCCACAGCCCGGTGCAGGCGTTCGCCCACGGCCGCATCCGCGCCGTCCAGTTCCATCCCGAGTTCGACGCGGCCCGGTCCCGGGCGCTCGCGGAGGAGGAGCGTGCCTGGCTCGACGCGGCGCGTCCCGGGCTCGCCGACCAGGTGGTCGCGTCGGTGCGGGACACGCCCGAGGCTGCCGCGGTGCTCGCCAACTGGGCGATCGCGTACGTGGGGTGAACGGGTCGAGCGCAGGGGCAGGCGGAGCGAGTGGCCCCCCGGTACGACGTCCCGGGGTCACGGGACCGTCGATCGCCGCGGGCGCCCCTGCACACCCGGCGCCCCGTCACTACATTGCCCGGAGGAGGTGCGGGCGTGCGGCTTCGGGTGGCGCGGATGCTGCGGCGGGCGCAGCGGGGGATCGCCGACGTGGCGGAAGTCCTGGAGGACGCCGCGGGGCTGAACCGGGTGGAGAAGCGCACCGACTTCTCGACCTGCGAGCGGCCGGTGCTCCTCCTCTACGGGCTCCTCTCGACGCGGCGCACGCTCGACGTCCTGGAGCGGCGCCTGCGCCGCGACGGATACGGCGTCTTCTCGCTCAACCTGGGCGGCCTGTGGCGCATCCTCAACACCCGCGGCATCGACGACCTCGCCGACCTGGTTCGCGCCAAGATCGAGCGCATCTACGCGCGGAACCCCGCGATGGGCCCGCTCACCATCGTCGGCCATTCCAAGGGCGGCCTCATCGCCTGCTACTACGTGAAGAAGCTCGGCGGGTGGCGCCGGACCCGCGCGGTGCTCACCCTCGCGGCCCCACACCACGGGACACCCCTCGCCTACCTCGGCCTGCCGGCCTCGCCGATGGTGCGGTCCCTCTGGCAGCTCCTCCCCGGGAGCCCTTTCCTGCGGCGGCTGCGCGACGGCGCCTGGCCGGCGCAGGTGCGGCTGGTCTCCATCTGGTCGAAGCGCGACCCTTGGGCCGTGTACCCGTCCGGCGTCATCGAGACGCACGGGTTGCCCCACCTCGCGAACGTCGAGGTGGACGCCGAGCACTCCGAGTTCCTCACCGGCAAGCGGGTGTATCAGGTGATCCGCGCGGAGATGGCGACGGCACACCGCGAGGCGCCGGTGCAGCGCGGGCCGCTCACGGTGATGCGCGGCGGTCGGCCCGCTCCACCGGCCGAGCTCCCCTCCGGCAAGGCGGACAGCGCCACGGGGTAGGGGCGCGCGCCTGGCGTCGCAGCGCCGGCGGGCCCTCATCCTCACGCCGAGGAGGGGGCCTCCTCCCCACGCCCGCACAGCGGGCCCGCGATGGGTCGATCTCGCAGCGCGCCTTGCGCCGGGGCGTCGCGGGGGACAGCGTACCGGCGTGAGCGGAGCGGTCCCCGTCCTCGTCGCCCTGGCGCTCTCGAGCCCGCCCGACCCGGCGCGGAACGCGGCGCAGGCGCTCTCGATGGGGACGCTGGAGCCCTCGCCGCCCCGGCTTCGCGTCCCGGCCGTGCTGGTGCCACCGCTCGTCGTGCAGCGGAGCGCGACGGCCGACGCGAAGCTCGAGGACGTCTGCTTCGGCGACTACTGTCCGCCCCGGGTGGCCGTCGAGGGGTACGGGCCTACGTTCGACGCCGACGCGCGCAAGATCGAGCTGGCGCTGTCGGTGCTGCGGCAGGTCGGCTGGGCGCCTCTCACCCGCGTGGTCGAGGTCTGCGCGGCGACCGGGCTCGCGCTCGACGTCCGGCCAGGGCAGATGGAGGCGCTGTCGGGCCGCGCCACGCACGGCTGGGGCGAGGCGCGCGTGTTCTTCCGCTGGCGGCTGGATCCGTTCGGGCGGCCGACCTGGGCGTTGCGCGGGCCCTAGGGAACGCGCGCGGGACCGGGGTAGAGTTCGACGGTGCGCGACCGCCGCTGGGACTTCCTCTACGACCGCGAGCGGCAGCCCGTCCGCGAGTGGATCGTCTCCCGCTTCGCGGAGCACCTCGCGGAGGAGCTGGCGGCCTGGCCGCCGCCCTTCGTGGAGTGGGTCTCGGACGAGCTGCGGGCGCGGTGGGAGGTCGGGCTGGCGCGCCGCCCTTCCGACGGGGCGATCCGCTTCGCCCTCGAGCTCGCCCGGCTCGACCTGTCGCGCGCGTTCGACGAGATGGACCGGCGGCTGGCGGAGCGGCCCGGCGGGACGCCCGAGGAGCGCGCGGCGGTCCACCTCCTCTCGACCTTCCTCACCGAGAAGTGCCTGGGGCTCAAGGAGCACGCCGAGGGGGCGCGGCTCACGCGCGCGGACCTCGTCGCCTGCCTCGATGCCGTCGAGCGCCGGATCTTCGGGGTGACGCCCGCGTGACGCAGCCCGCCATCGTCCCGGCAGGCAGCAGCCACTCCGCGTGCGGGATACCGTGGCCCCTTCGACCTGGGCCTCGGGGCGGGCGGGGGAACCCGGAGGAGGCCGTGCGCGTGGCGGGACCCGCGCGCATCTTCTCGGCCGCATGGATTCCGTCCCCGCCGAGGCAGCGCTGCAGCAGCCGGAGGAGGACCGGGGCGTCGCCCTCGCCAGGCAGCGCATCCTGGTGGTCGACGACGACCCGGAGCTGCGCGCCGCGCTGGTGGAGGCCCTCGAGGCGGAGGGATTCACCGTGGACGAGGCGGAGGACGGCATCCAGGCGCTGGAGCGGATCGCGGACGCCGGGCCCGACGTCCTCCTCGTGGACTACGGGCTTCCGCGGCTGGCTGGCGACGAGCTGGTGCGCCGGCTCCGCGCGCTCGGGGTGAACGCGCCGGTCGTGCTGGTCACCGCCGCGGACCGCGCGCGCGAGGTCGCCGAGGCGATGGGCGTCGAGCGCTGGGTCGGCAAGCCGGTGTCGCTTCGCGAGCTGCTCGCGCAGGTGCGCCGCGCCGCGTCGGAGGCGTGACGGGGGCCACGGGCTCCCCTTCGCCGCTCGCGCTGCATCGGAGTCGCGGCGCATCCGCGCCGCTCCGACGATCCGCCGCCGCGCCCTACTTCGCGGGCTTCGGCACCTTCTCCCAGTCCGCCAGGAACTTCTTCAGGCCCGACTCGGTGAGCGGGTGCCTGGCGAGCTGGTCGATGACGGCGAACGGGATGGTCGCCACGTCGGCGCCGAGCTTGGCGGCCTGCAGCACGTGCACGGGGTGGCGCACCGAGGCGACGAGGACCTTCGTGGGGAACCGGTAGTTCCTGAAGATCTGGACGATGTCGGCGATGAGCGCCATCCCGTCCTGGGAGATGTCGTCGAGGCGGCCGACGAACGGCGAGACGTAGGTGGCGCCCGCCTTGGCCGCGAGGAGCGCCTGCACCGCCGAGAAGCAGAGCGTCACGTTGATCTTCACGCCCTCCGCCGACAGCGTCTTCACCGCGCGGAGCCCCTCGACGATGAGCGGGATCTTGACGACCACCTGCGGACCGAACCTGGCGTAGTGGCGCCCTTCCCGGAGCATCCCTTCGTAGTCGGTGGCGGTGACCTCGGCCGAGATCGGTCCTGGCACCAGGGCGACGATCTCCTTCAGCACCTCCTCGAACCCGCGGCCGGTCTTGGCGACGAGGGAGGGATTGGTCGTGACGCCGTCACACAGGCCGAGGGCGAGGGCCTTCTTGATCTCGCCGACGTCCGCCGTGTCGATGAAGAACTGCATGGCAACCTCCTGGGGGGAGGCGCGTCACATAGCGCACCCGCGCCGCCTGCCGCAAGCATCGCAAAGGTGCTATAGGGACGCCGGACCATGGCCAGCCGGAAGAACGCCCGCGTGCTCCGCCTCCCGCGGGGCCGGGCGCGCCCCGCGCGGCGCGCCCGTGACGTCGTGGAGTACGGCCGCACGGTGGTCGCCGCGGAGGCCCGCGCCATCGCGGCGGTGAAGCTCGACGACGCCTTCGCCAGGGCCGTCGCGTGGATCCTGGGCTGCAAGGGCCGGGTGGTCGTGACCGGGATGGGCAAGCCCGGCTTCGTCGCCCAGAAGATCTCCGCCACCCTCGCGTCGACCGGGACGCCGTCGCTCTACGTCCACCCCGCCGAGGCGGCGCACGGCGACCTGGGGCGCATCGCGAAGGACGACCTCGTCATCGCGCTGTCGAACTCGGGCGAGACCGAGGAGATCCTGCGGCTGCTCCCGGCGCTCAAGAAGATCGGCGTTCGGATCGTGGCGGTCACGCGCGACCACGCCAACCCGCTGGCGCGCGGTGCGGACCTGGTCGTCGCCATCGGAGCAGTCGAGGAAGCGTGCCCGCTGAAGCTGGCGCCCACCGCGTCCACCGCCGTGCTCCTGGCCGTGGGCGACGCGCTCGCCATGGCGGTCCTCGCCGACCGCCCCTTCGACCGGGAGGAGTACGCGCTCTACCACCCGGGCGGGAAGCTCGGACGCGGGCTCATGAAGGTGCGCGAGATCATGCGCGGCGGCGAGGCGAACCCGGTGGTGAGGGAGTCCGACCCGCTCTCCGCCGCCGTCGCGGTGATGACCGAGACCCCGGGCCGGCCCGGGGCGACGTCGGTGGTGGACGCCGCGGGCAAGCTGGTCGGCATCTTCACCGACGGCGACCTGCGCCGGCTCGTCGAGCACGGCCAGACCGACTTCGGCCGGCCGGTCGCGACCGCGATGGGCCGCAACCCGCGCACCGTCCGGCCCGAGGGGCTGCTGGTGGACGCCGCGCGCGTCCTCCGGCAGGCGCGCATCGACCAGGTGCCGGTGGTGGACGAGCAGGGGCGGCCGGTCGGGCTGCTCGACGTCCAGGACCTGCTCGCCGCCAAGATCCTGTGAGCCGGGCACCCGCCGCGTCCGCCGAGCGCCGCCTCCGCGCCGAGCTGGTGGACGTCTGCCGGCGCCTGCACGATCGGGACCTCATCGGCGCGGGCGAGGGGAACGTCACCTGCCGCGCCGGCGCGGACCGGTTCCTGGTGACGCCCTCGGGCGTGCGCAAGGGCGACCTGCGCCCCGCCGACCTGCTGGTGGTGAACGGGCGCGGGGAGGTGGTGCGCGGCGCGGGACGGCCCTCCACCGAGCTCCGCATGCACCTCGCCGCCTACGCGGCCCGCCCCGACGCGGGCGCGGCGGTCCACGCCCACCCCGTCACGGCGGTGGCGCTCACCGTCGCCGGCGTCCCCCCGCCGGACGACCTGGTGCCCGAGGCGGCGGTGACGCTCGGCCCCATCGCCGTCGCCCGGTTCGCGGTGCCCGGCACCGACGAGGTCCCGGCCTCGCTGGCGGCGCTGTGGGCCGGCCACGACGTGTTCCTCCTGGCGCGCCACGGCGCGCTGGCGCTGGGGCGGACCGCGGACGAGGCGTTCGACCGGATCGAGACGCTGGAACGGGTGGCCCGCATCGCGATCGCGGCGCGGGCGGCGGGCGCCTGCGAACCCCTCCCCCCGGGGCTGATCGATCGCGTCCTGGCCGCCGCCGGCCGCCCTCCGCGGAGGCGCGGGTGAGCCCGCAGCGGCCCTACAAGCTCGCCGCGCTCGAGGGAACGGCCTGGGTGGAGCACGGCCACAGCCACGCGTTCCGGCGCGAGCAGACCGGCCCGCTCGAGCGCGTCGTCGCGGCGCCGCACGCGGACCAGATCGGGCTCCTCATCGAGCTGACGCGAGAGCTCCCCGACCCGTTCCAGATCCTCTACGTGCTGCTGGCGTCGCGCCGGCTGCGGCCCGAGGGCCGCTACCAGGCGGCGAGCCCCGTCTCGCGCGACCGGATGGAGACGTTCCTCGACCAGTTCCGCGGCTTCCTGGAGCAGGACGGGCGTCACCACCTGTGGATCGTGTCGCCCGAGGCCGCCGCGACGGTCGTCTACGACCACCACCAGCTCATCTACGCGTACGGTCCGCTCGACGACTTCGAGCGGGTGCTCCGGCAGGCGGGGATGGACCAGGGCCCCATCATCGTCCCCTCCGAGCACCAGCACCGGTACCACCCCGAGATGGACGAGGAGGAAGACCGGCTCATGGAGCACTGGCCGTGGAGCTGGTTCCCCCTGGAGCCGGAGGACGATCCGCTGGAGTGAGCGCGGGGCGGGGGTCGCGGGCGCGGTCGGGGTCGGGGTCGAGGTCGCCGTCTAGGTCGCGGTCGGGCTCGCCGTCCAGGTCGAGGTCGCGGTCGCCGTCCAGATCGAGGTCGCGGTCGGGCTCGCGGTGAACGCCGAGCGCGCAGAGCGCCGGGAGCGGCCCTGTCCCGAGGAGCGGAGCGCATGCGAGGGCTTGCCGCCTCCACTTCGGCCCATGCGGTAAGGAGTCCGGCCAGGCAGCGAGCACCGCGCGAGTGCCGGCGGGGCCCCCTGCAGCGGTTCCGGGTGCTCGCGACGGTTCCGGCCATCGGAGACGATCCCCACGCACTGCGCGCAGCGACGAGGGACAGGGCCGTCCCGGCGCGAGCGGCGCTCGGACGAACAGGGGAGCGGCGCAGGGAGCGAGGTCGGGGTCGCGGTCGGGGTCGCGGTCGCGGTCGGGGTCGCGGTCGGGGTCGCGGTCGGGGTCGGGGTCGCGGTCGCGGTCGCGGTCGCGGTCGGGGTCGCGGTCGCGGTCGCGGTCGCGGTCGGGGTCGCGGTCACGGTCGGAAACGCCACCCGTCCCTTCACCCAGGGTACATCCCGACCGGCGACAGGTCCTCCGGCGGCAGCGCGGCGAGGATCTGGACCACCGTCCTGCCCGTGCACGGCACCACCAGGTCCGGGGCGAGGTCGGCGAGCGGCTCCAGCACGAACCGCCGCGACACCATGTGCGGGTGCGGCACCACCAGCCCCGGGCGCCGGATGACCTCGTCGCCGTAGAGGAGCAGGTCGAGGTCCAGCGTCCGCGCCGCCCAGCGCACCGGACCGCGCTTCCGGCCGGCCGCGTCCTCTACCTTCTGGCAGAGGGCGAGCAGCCCCGTGGCGGTGAGGTCGGTCTCGAGCTCCAGCACCGCGTTGAGGTAGCGCGGCTGCGGCGGCCCGAGCGGCGCGGCGTCCCAGACGCGGGAGGCGCGGAGCACTGCGACGCGGGAGGCGGCGCGCAGGCGACGCGCGCCGAGCGCGAGGTTCGCCCAGCGATCGCCCAGGTTCGAGCCGACGCCCAGGTACGCGCGCACCGCCCCGGTGTAACGCGGCGCGTCGCCTCGCGCCAGCGTGGCGCGGTCGCCTGCCCTCGCCGCACGCCCCCCGAAAGGAAGGTTTCACACCACCGGGTTCCGGAGCACGCCCACGCCGGAGACCTCGACCTCGACCCAGTCTCCGCGCCGGATCGGGCCCACGCCCTCCGGCGTCCCGGTCGCCACCACGTCGCCCGGGAGCAGCGTCATCACGTTCGAGATGAACGCCAGGAGCGCGAACGCGTCGAAGGCCATGTCGCGGGTGCAGCCGCGCTGCCGCTCGGCGCCGTTCACCCGGCAGACCACCGTGGCGTCGAGCGGATCGACGTGCGTCTCGATCACCGGGCCGATGGGGCAGAAGGTGTCGAACCCCTTGGCGCGGGTGAACTGCTTCTCCTCGCGCTGGATGTCCCGGGCCGTCACGTCGTTCAGGCAGGTGTAGCCGAACACCGCGAGGCGCGCCTCGGCCGGCGTGGCCCGCGTCAGGGTCCGCGCCAGCACCACGCCCAGCTCGGCCTCGTGGTGGACCTCCCTCGAGACCTCCGGGCAGCGGATCGCCTCCTGCGGTCCGATCACCGACGTGGACGGCTTGATGAAGAAGAGGGGGACCGCGGGGACGTCGTTCCCCAGCTCCTTGGCGTGGGCCCGGTAGTTCCGGCCGACGCAGACGACCTTGGAGGGCTGGGCCGGAGCGAGCAGCGTCACCTCCGCGAGCGCGAGGGCGGGCCCCTCGGCCAGCCCGCCGGCCCACGGCGCGGCGGTGAGCGCGCGGACGGCGTCTCCCTCCACCAGGCCGTAGCGCTCGTGCCCCTGGTGGCGGAACCGGCAGGTCCTCATGGCGCGCGCCTCAGGCCGAGCACGTCGGCCATGTCGTGGAGCCCCGGAGCACGGCCCGCGATCCACCGCGCCGCGCGCACCGCGCCGCGGGCGAACTGCTCGCGCGAGGTGGCGCGGTGCGTGAGCTCGAGCCGCTCCCCCTGGCCGCAGAAGAAGACGGTGTGCTCGCCGACGACGTCGCCGCCGCGGAGCGTCTGCACGCCGATCTGCCGGGGCGGGCGCTCGCCGATCATCCCGGCGCGCTGGTACGCGAGGTCCTTCGCCGGGTCTCGACCCAGCGCCTCGGCCGCGACCTCGGCGAGCCGGACCGCCGTGCCGCTCGGCGCGTCCTTCTTCTTGCCGTGGTGGAGCTCGACGATCTCCACGTCGTACGCGTCGCCCAGCACCCGGGAGGCCTGGCGCACCAGCTCGAAGAGCACGTTCACGCCGACGCTCATGTTGGGGGAGAGGACGACCGGGATCCGCCGCGCCGCCGCCACCACCCGCGCGCGCGTCTCCGCCGTGAACCCGGTCGAGCCGATCACCAGCGCGACGCCCTTCTCGGCGCAGATCTCCGCGTGGCGCGCCGACGACTCGTGGCTGGTGAAGTCGATGGCGACGCTCGCGCCGGCGAGCGCCCTGGCCAGGTCGTCGGAGATGGCGACCCCGAGCGCGCCCAGTCCCGCGGCGGCGCCCGCGTCCTGCCCGGCGGCGAGGCCGGGGCGCTCCACCGCCCCGGTGAGCTTCATGTCCGGCTCGGCCTTCACGAGCCGGAGGATCTGCGTCCCCATCCGCCCCGCGGCGCCGGTGACCACCACGTTGATCATAGGCCCTGCGCTAGCTGGAGAGCTTCAACCCGAACCGGACCATCGCCTCGCGCACCTTGGCGAGGCTCGCCTCGGAGACCGGCGCGAGCGGCAAGCGCAGCTCGCCGCTGGCCTTCCCCAGGAGCGCCACCGCCGCCTTCACCGGCCCCGGGCTGGTCTCGACGAACATCATCCGGTTCAGCTCCGCCATCGCCACCTGCCGCTGGAGCGCGCCGCCGAGGTCGCCCTTGCGGCAGGCCACCACCAGGTCCTTCATGGCGCGCGGGATGACGTTCGCCACGACCGAGATGACCCCGTGCCCGCCGCAGGCGATGTACGGCAGCACGGTGAAGTCGTCGCCGGAGAGGTAGGCGATGGCGTCCCGCCCCACCTTCTCGACGAGCTGGACCTGGCGGTCCATGTTCGCGGTCGCCTCCTTGATGCCGACGATGGCGCCCGCCTTGGCGAGGCGAGCCACCGTCTCCGGGAGCATGTCCACCGCGGTGCGCCCCGGCACGTTGTAGGCCACCACCGGGAAGCGCGTCGCCTCCCAGATCGCGAGGTAGTGCCGGTAGAGCCCCTCCGGCGTGGGCTTGTTGTAGTAGGGCGTCACCACCAGCGCGGCGTCGGCGCGGAGCTCCTTCGCGGCCTTCACCGACTCGATCGCCTCGTGCGTCGCGTTCGATCCGGCGCCGGCGATGATCACGGCGCGGCCGCGCGCCTGCTCGATGGTGGTCTTCACCACCGCGTACCGCTCGGCGGCGGTGAGGGTGGCGCCCTCGCCCGTGGTGCCGCAGGGGATGATGCCGTCCGTTCCCTCGGCGATCTGCCACTCGACGAGCTCCCGGAGCGCCTTGTGATCCACCGCCCCGTTCGCGAACGGGGTGACGATGGCCACCATCGAGCCTTCGAGCCGCGGCATGGGGACTCCCGTGTCAGGAAAGGTGGTGCTCCGAGGTTAACCGATCTCGAGGCGCGGGGCGACCCGCGCCCTGCGGGCCTTCCGGCGCCCGCCCGCGCGGGCCGAGGGCGGGCGGGCGATCCGCTCCCGGCGCGGACGCGCCTCCTCGCCGCGCACCAGATCCGGGTACCTCTCCCGCCGCCGGGCCAGGAGCGCGTCGCCCCCGTCGACCAGGACCTCCGCCGCGCGCGGCCGTGCGTTGTAGTTGGAGGACATCGCGAAGCCGTAGGCACCGGCGGAGCGGACGCAGAGGAGGTCTCCGGGCCGGGCCTCGGGCATCCGCCGCGACCGCGCCAGGAAGTCGGACGACTCGCAGATGGGCCCCACCACGTCGCAGACGATCTCCCGCTCGCCCGGCCGCGGCGGCCCCACGCGCTCGATGGAGTGGTAAGCGCCGTAGTAGCTGGGCCGGACGAGGTCGTTCATGGCGGCGTCCACCACCACGAAGGTCTTGCGGCCGTGCCGCTTCACGTGGAGGACGCGCGTCAGCAGCACGCCGGCGTTCCCGACCAGGACCCGCCCCGGCTCGAGGTAGACCTCGCCGCGGAAGGCGCGCAGGGCGCGGGCCACGGCCGCGCCGTAGGCGTCCGGGTGGGGCGGCTCCTCGTCGCGGTAGGTGATCCCCAGGCCGCCGCCCACGTCGATGTGCTCGATCCGGATCGCCTGCCGCTCCAGCTCCCGGACCAGGGCGCGGACCCGCGCGATGGCGTCGAGGAACGGCTTCACGCTCGTGATCTGCGAGCCGATGTGGCAGGCGACGCCCTTCACCGCCAGGGCGCGGTCGGCGGCGGCGATGGGGTAGAGCCGCCGGGCCTCCTCCACCGACACCCCGAACTTGTTCTGGCGGAGCCCGGTGGAGATGTACGGGTGCGTGCGCGCGTCCACGTCCGGGTTCACGCGCAGCGCGATGGGGGCGCGGGCGCCCATCTTCCGCGCCACCACCGAGACGCGGGCGAGCTCCGACGCGCTCTCGACGTTGAGCACCCGGACCCCGACCTCGAGCGCGAAGGCGATCTCGTCGTCGCGCTTCCCCACCCCGGAGAAGACCACCTGGTGCGGGTCGCCGCCCGCGCGGATGACGCGGTACAGCTCGCCCCCGGAGACGATGTCGAACCCCGACCCCAGCCGCGCGAACAGGTTCAGCACCGCCAGGTTGGAGTTGGCCTTCACCGCGTAGCAGACCACGTGCCGCAGGCCGCGGAGCGACCGGTGGAGCACCTTCCAGTGGCGGGTGAGCGTCGCCGTCGAGTAGACGTAGACCGGCGTGCCGAACCGCCCGGCCAGCGCGTCCAGCGGGACCTCCTCGGCGTGGAGCACGCCCCCGCGACGCCGGAAGTGGTTCATCGGCAGGTCTCCTGGCCGCCGCCCTCCTCGCAGGGGACGGGAGGCGGCGGCTCGGCAGTCGCCGGCGCGGCGCCGGCCGGCGCCGGTCCGCCGGCGGCGTGGTCGGGGGCGAAGACGCCGAGGTCCGGCGGCGGCGCGTGCTCCGGCGCGCCCGGCGGCCGGGGCGGCGCCTTCACGCCGCAGGCGAGGAGGAGGAGGACTGCCCCGAGCGCCTTCACCGCTTCACCCCGAGGGCCTTCTCCCATCGCGCCAGCTCGCGCGCCACCTGCCTCGGCCCCGGCGCGCCGGGAAGCTCGCGGCGCGAGAGGCTGCGGCGCGCGTCGAAGCAGCGGAGCACGTCGCGCTCGAAGGCCGGGTGAATCGCCTTCCACTCGGCCGCGGTGAGCCTCGCCAGCGGGCGCCCGGCGGCGCCTGCGAGCCGCGCCGCCTTCCCCACCGCCTCGTGCGCCTCGCGGAACGGGACGCCCTTCTCCACCAGGTACTCGGCCGCGTCGGTGGCGAGCGCCTCGCCCGACCCGAGCGCCGCCTCCATCGCCGCGGCGTGGAAGGTCGCCGTCTCGACGGCGCCGGCCACGGCGTCGGCGGTGAGCTCCAGGGCCTCGGGCCCGCCGAGGAGCGGCCGCTTGTCCTCCTGCAGATCCCGGTTGTACGAGAGCGGCAGGCCCTTCACCACCGCCATGAGCGCGACCAGGTCGCCGATCGCCCGCCCGGCGCGGCCGCGCGCCAGCTCGCCCACGTCCGGGTTCTTCTTCTGCGGCATGAGCGAGGACCCGGTGGCGAACGCGTCGGCGAGGGACATGAACCCGAACTCCCGGGTGGTCCACAGGACGATCTCCTCGCCCACCCGGGAGAGGTGGAGCGCGGCGACGGCGCAGGCGAAGAGGAGCTCGAGGGCGCTGTCGCGATCCGACACCGCGTCGAGCGAGTTGCGGGTGACGCCGCGGAGCCCCAGGGCGCGGGCGGTCGCCTCGCGATCGAGCGGCAGGGTGGTGCCGGCCAGCGCGCCCGAGCCGAGCGGCGAGATCGCGGCGCGCCGCCGGACCTCCCCGAGGCGCTCGCGGTCGCGGCCGAAGGCCTCGACGTGCGCGAGCAGGTGGTGCGCCAGCGTCACCGGCTGCGCGACCTGGAGATGGGTGTAGCCGGGGAGGAGGGTCCGCTCGTGCCGGCGCGCCTGCGTCACGAGGGCGCGCTGCAGCCGGGCCAGCGCTGCGTCGCACCGGGCGCACGCCTCGACGACGAAGAGCCGCTCGTCCAGCGCCACCTGGTCGTTGCGGCTCCGCCCGGCGTGCAGGTAGCCGGCGTCCTTGCCGACGATCTCGCCCAGCCGGCGCTCGACGTGGGTGTGCACGTCCTCCAGCGCCGGATCGAAGCGGATCCTGCCGGCGCGGAACTCCTCCAGGACCTGGTCGAGGCCGGCGACGATCCGCCGCGCGGCCGCCTTCGGCACGATGCCCTGCGCCGCGAGCATCCTCACGTGCGCCTGGCTGCCGCGGATGTCCTGCCGGTGGAGCGCGCCGTCGTCCTGGATCGAGACGGAGAGGGCCACCAGCCGGGGATCGGCCTCCCCGGCCAGCGCCGCCCGGGAGACGGGTTTCGCCTTGGTCTTCTCGCGCATGCGGGGTCGGGGACGCTAGCACACCCCCGCGCACGCCGGAATGCCGGCGTGCGGGGCGGCCCGTCCCCGCTCCCGGCTCAGAACTTGATGGCGAGGCCGGCGCGGAGCGCGTTCGCCCGCGAGAGGTTGCTCTTGGCGTTCGAGTTGAACGCGGAGAGTGGCTGGAAGAGGCCGTAGTCCAGCCAGCCGGTGAAGCCGTCACCGGAACCGTAGGTGAGCATCCCGTCGATCTCGAAGCCCAGCGGCTTGTAGGGGTGGCCGGTCTCGGCGCTGGGCGTGGAGGAGGCGTAGATCGCCTGCGAGTAGACGATCGCCGCCTGGAAGTTCAGGCCCGGGAGGATGTCCCAGCGAAGGTGCGGGCGGAAGTACCAGGCGTCGGTCACGTTGCCCATGATCTCGCGCCAGAACACCAGGTCGACGCGGTAGGCCGGGTTGAAGCGGAAGTTGTTGATGGTCCGGTCGCCGTTCTTGCCCCACTGCGCCCCCTCGATGTCGCCGGGCTGGACGAGCGCGCCCGGGTTCCGGTCGGGGACGTTCCCGAAACCGGGGGCGGCGTCGCCGCTGGCCAGGCCCAGGTCTGCGCCGAACGAGAACTTGTTGGGGAGCGCGTCGTAGTCGGTCTGGAGCGCGCCGCCGTACTGCCGCAGCAGCAGCTTGGGGAGGCTCTTGACGTTCGGATCGAGGCTGGGGTTCGCGACGTTGCCGTAGATCCCCGCGAACTCGGCCTCGACGCGCAGGCGGGGCGCGCGCCAGCGGAACCAGAGGTCGAGGACGTGGGCGTAGGCGTCCCGCTTGATCCACTGGGTCGCGTCGGTCGGATTGGAAGTGCCGCCGGCGCCGCTGGCCAGCGTTGGGTCGTACCAGGGCGGGAAGAGCCAGCGCGCGGTGCGGTAGGTGTAGTAGGCGCCGAAGTTGACCGACGTCTCGCCGCGCTCCAGCTTGCGGCGCAGCTCGTCCTCCGTGTCCAGGCGGACCACCTTGATCGCGTACCCTCGCGCGTCGTCGCTCTGCTCGGCATCGAACGGCTGCCCCGCGCCGGCGCCCTGCTGCGGGTTGCTGTTCAGCACGCCCTCGGCGTCGAAGTCGAGCATGGGCACGAACACCACGTTGCCGATGGGCGTCGGCACTGGCGCGACCGCGAACTGGAGCCGGTCCACGGTGTCCCCGAAGTCGTCGTCGATCCCGCCGCCGGCGTTCGCGAGGATGCCGAGGCCCCACGCGTTCGGCATCCGGCCGAAGCTGAGCAGGCCGACCGGCGTCTGCACCTCGCCCCAGACGCGCTTCGGCAGGATGGGCGCGCGGTCCGCGGTCGGGTCGTTGGTGTAGAGCACCCGCGTCGACTGCCAGAACGGCACCGGATACGGGCTGCCCGACGACAGGTAGCCCTTGCTCGCCGACGAGCCCAGCGCGTAGTTGTCGAGGATGTCGAACTGCGAGCGGATGCGGACCTGCTCGGAGATGTTGAGCGTCGGCTCGATCCGGAACCGCATGTTGGCGGTGGCGAGCGTGTGGCCGCCCAGGGCCGGGAGCGGGAAGACGTAGAAGCCGGAGGGATCGGCCGGGCGGCCCAGGTCCAGCTCGTAGAACAGCTCCGGCCGGACGCGCAGGTAGCCGTGCACCTCGAAGAACTCGAGCTTGGGCCCCTCGCTGACCGTGCCCATGAACTCGGCCGCCGACTGCGCTCCCTGGAGCTCGGCGCGGACCTCGTTGCGGATGTCCTCCTTCGCCTTGTCGATCGCCGCCTGGATCGCCGCCTTGGTCTTGGCGTCGAGCTCGGGCTGGGGCGGCGCGGCGGGGGTGGGGGCGGGCGCGGGGGCCGCCGGGGTGGCCGGCTTGGCGTCCTGGGAGAGCGCGGGGAGGGGCGCGAGGAGGAGCGCCGCGAGCGCGGCGACGAGCAGGCGGAGCATGCGTCGGTCCCTTTGCAGAGGAGCGGATCGGCCCCCTAAAGACCACGCGTCCCCCGGGCGGTCAAGGACGGACCCGTGCGCCTCGCGGGAGGCGCGCCGCCGTCTTGCTCGCCGGGTTCGGGCCGCCCAGCTAGTGCGAACCGCCCTGCTTCAGCTCCACCAGCACGCCGCGGCTTCCCCTGGGATGGACGAACGCGACCCTCGACCCGCCCGCGCCCGGGCGCGGCTTCTCGTCCAGCAGCGGGGCGCCCTGCGCGCGGAGCGAGGCCATCGCCTTCTCGATGTCCGGCACCGAAAGACACACGTGGTGAAGCCCCTCGCCCTTCTCCTGGATGCGCCTGGCGAGGCCCGACGCTGGATCGGTCGGGCAGACCAGCTCGATGCGTCCCAGGCCGGTCCCGAAGATGGCGACGCGAACCTTCTCGGTCGGCACCTCCTCGATCTCGTGGAGCGGGAGACCGTAGACGTCGCGGTAGAGCTTCACCGCGGCGTCGAGGTCGGAGACGAGGATGGCGATGTGGTCGAGTCCGGTCATGCGGTCTCCCTTCGCTACGGCTTCACGTCCACGCCCACCACCCGGAGCGCGCCGAGCAGGCCGACGGTGTCCACCTGCGCGCCCGTCCCCAGCGCGACGTGCGTCGCGTCCGCGACGGGTTGGCCGAAGGTGGGATCGAGCGGGATCCACTCCCCCGCGCTCTTCACCTCGACCCAGGCGTGCCAGTAGAGCGCCGGCACGCCGTCGTCGTAGCGGGCGTAGACGAGGCCGTGGACGCCGCGGGCGGGGATTCCCAGGGCGCGCGCGAGCGCCAGCAGCAGCACCGAGTGCTCGGTGCAGTCGCCCTTGCCGGTCCGGAGCACGTCGCTGGCGCGATCCTGGCTCGCCCCGTAGGCCTTCTCGAGCCGCCGGTAGACGTGCTCCGAGAGCTTGAGCGCCGCCGCGTAGGTACCGGGCACGTCCCCCGCCACCTCCTTGGCGAGCGCGCGGATCTCCGGGTCGTCCGAGTCGATCTGCGGCGTGGGCTCGAGGTCCTCCGGGCTCGCCTGGACCCGCGACCGCGGCGTGTCCCGCCCCGGGTCTGCCGCGGCGGGCACCCGCGCGCGGACCGTCACCACCGTCACGGCGCCGCCGCCGGCCGCGAAGCTCTGCCGCCCGTCGCCCTTCTGGAAGGTCCGTGGCAGCCCCTCCACCCGGTAGACGATGGTCAGCGGCACCGCGTGCGAGAGCTCGCGCGGGACCGGCACGCGCGAGAGCGCGAACAGGTCCACCTTGTCGAGGCGCTTCGCCGTGGCCTCGCCCTCGGGCTTCGCGACGATCGCGTCGCCGAGCTTGATCTCGACCACCCGCCCGTCGTCCGCGAGCTTGTACTCGGTCGCGAGCCGGTCGCCCACCTCCGACTCCTGGACCACCGACACCTCGGTCTCGACCCCCGCCCCGGCGATCTTCTCGCGCCGCAGGAACACGTCCTCGACGGTGCGGATGCGGAGCTTGTCGAGGTCGAGCTGTGGGCCGCGGATGGTGGTCCGTCGGGCCGCGGCGAGCCGCACCCCGTCCGCCTGGTCGGCCGTCTCCGGATCGGCGGGCAGGTCCTTCACCTGCTCGGTCCCGTCCTGCGACAGCACCGCGCGGCACCCGGAGGGCTGGCAAGAGCCGTCGAGCGACCGGGACCCGCCGTCGCCGGACCACTCGGCGTGGAATGTGAGGAGGCGCCCGCCCGCCTTCGCCTCGTAGACGCGCTCCTCCCTCTGGACGCGCTGCACGCTCTTGCCGCCCACGGTCGCCGAGAGGGCCGTGTCGCTCCGCGCCACGAGCACGTCGCGGCCCCCGCGCCGCTCCCGCGTCACCTGGACCTTCGTCCAGCCTGCCTTCTTGCCCACCAGGTACAGGCCGAACCACTCCGGCTCCGCGGGGCGAGGCACCGTCAGGACGTCCAGGGGCGGCTTCTCGGAGGACAGCCTCGAGGAGGCGAGGGCGCCCTGCGGCGGCCGCATGCGGGGCGTGGCGGGGATGGCCTCGGGACAGCCGGCCAGGGCCGCGGCGACGACGAGGAGGATGGGCTTCTTCATGCCGTTGGGTACGTAACGCGCGTTTGTACCAAAAAACTCGCGTCGCGCGGTGGGAGTGCGACGATCGCGCGCCATGGGCGCGATCTGGACCCTGCTCCTGGCCATCGCGGTCGTCGCGGCGGCCGTGAACGGGAGGATGGCCGACCTCACCGCCGCCGCGTTCGACGCCGCCGGCAAGGCGGTGGTGCTCTCGATCGGCCTCACCGGCGTGCTGGCGCTCTGGCTCGGGCTCATGCGGGTCGCGGAGGAGGCCGGGCTGGTCCGCCTGCTCGCGCGCCTGGCGCGGCCCGCCATGCGGCGGCTCTTCCCCTCCGTGCCGCCCGACCACCCCGCGATGGGCGCGATGCTCATGAACTTCTCGGCCAACCTGTTCGGGCTCGGGAACGCCGCCACCCCGTTCGGCATCCGCGCCATGCAGGAGCTCGACGCGCTCAACCCGCACAAGGGCACGGCCACGGACGCGCAGGCCCTCTTCTGCGCGCTGAACACGGCCTCGGTCCAGCTCGTGCCGGCCACCGTCATCGGCCTGCGCGCCGCGGCCGGATCGCGGGCGCCGGCGGAGATCCTGGGCGCGTGCGTCCTGGCGAGCGCGTGCGGCGTCGCCGTGGCGATCGCCGCGGCGAAGCTGCTCGGCCGGCTCTTTCCGCCGCCTGCGCCGGCTGCGCCCGCCGGCGGGGAGGGGTGACGTGTTCCGGGCCGTCGTCGAGGCGCTCTCCACCTGGCTCGTTCCGATCCTCCTCGCCGGCATTCCGCTGTTCGCGCTGGCGCGCGGCGTGAAGGTGTATCCGGCCTTCGTCGACGGGGCGAAGCAGGGGTTCGAGACCGCGGTCCGCATCATCCCGCCGCTGGTCGCCATCTTCGTCGCGCTCGCCATGCTCCGCGCCTCCGGGGCGATGGACGCGGCGACCCGGGCGCTGGCGCCGGTCACCGGCCGGATCGGCATCCCGGCCCCGGTCCTGCCGCTGGTGTTCGTGAGGCCGCTCTCGGGCGGCGGCGCGCTCGGGGTGGTGGGCGACGTGCTCGCGTCCTCCGGGCCGGACTCCTACGCCGGACGCCTCGCGTCGGTGATGGCGGGGTCGACCGAGACCACCTTCTACGTGCTCGCCGTCTACTTCGGCGCGGTGGGGATCACCCGCTACCGCCAGGCCCTCCCGGCGGCGCTGCTGGCCGATCTGGCCGGGTTCGCCTCGGCCGTGGTCATGGTCCGGTTCCTCCTCGGCGGGCCATGAGCCCGCCGGCGGGCGTCCCCCGGA
>Ga0335084_10002201_pt1 | contig 18692 bp, 13 predicted proteins | sample Lox_Sample_44_FD_206721 | JGI IMG/M metagenome (GOLD analysis project Ga0335084, IMG submission 206721) | Soil microbial communities from Loxahatchee National Wildlife Refuge, Florida, United States - Lox_Sample_4.4 | ecosystem: Environmental > Terrestrial > Soil > Wetlands | place: USA...
GCCGGCGAATACCGGGTTCATGTGGCGCGCCAGATTCGTCGCGATCACGCCCGGGTGCAATGCATTGGCGGTATGCCCCGACGGCAATCGCGTCGCGAGCGCCTTCGCGAACAAGATGTTCGCGAGTTTCGATTGACCGTATGCGCGCCACGGTCGATAGCCGCGTTCGCCGGACAGGTTGTCGAATTCGATGCCGACTTCGGGCGCTTGCACGTGCGCCGCGCTGCTGACGACGACCACGCGGCCGACGCGAGCCGCTTCGATCTGCGGCTGCAACAAGCGCACGAGCAGGTAGTGGCCGAGATGATTCGTCGCGAACTGCTTCTCGATGCCGTTGATCCGTTCCGCCCGCGGCAGCGCCATGATGCCGGCGTTGGCGACGCACACGTCGAGCGGCTTACCGAGCGCCGCGACGGCCTCGCTGCACGTGCGAATCGACTTGGGGTCCTCGAGTTCGCACTCGAGCGGCGTGATGCTGCCGCGAACACGCTGCGCAGCCTCGGCCGCCTTCGCGCGCGTCCGCGCCGTACCGATGACGTGCGCCCCGCGTAGCGCGAGTACCCGCATCGTTTCGAAGCCGATCCCGGAATTGACGCCGGTGACGAGGACGGTCTTGCCGGACAGATCGACGCCGGCGCTCGCCTCTTCTGCGGTGGTGTCCTTGTCGAATTGAGTCATCGTCGCTCTCCTCGACCCGAGGGCTTGCGATGATACGCCCGATCAGCCGGTCATCGTCTCGACGCTGACGCCGACGTTCACCGTGTGTGCGCCGCCGCCGACGATGATGCCGGTGGTCGGGCTGACGTCCCCGTAGTCGCGCCCCCACGCGAGCGCGATGTGCTCGTCCGACGGCATCAGGTTGTTGGTCGGATCGAATTCGACCCAGCCGAACTGCGGACACCACACCGCCACCCACGCATGCGACGCGTCGGCGCCGATCATCTTCGTCTTCCCCTCGGCAGGATGGGTGAGCAGATAGCCGCTGACGTAACGCGCGGGAAGACCGAGACTGCGCAGCGCCGCGATCTCGAGGTGCGCGAAGTCCTGACACACGCCGCGCCGCTTCGCGAGGATTTCTCCGACCGGCGTCCACACGTCCGTGACGCCGCCCTCGTATACGAACTCGCGAAAGATGCGCGCGGTCAGCTCCATCACCGCCGGCAGAAACGCCCTGCGCGCCGCGAACGTCTCGCGCGCGAATGCCGTCACCGCGTCGTCGATGTCGATGTACGGCGACGCGAACGCGAATTGACTCGCTTCGAGCGCCGCGCGATCGGCGGGAGGATCGATCGCTGCGGCGACGTCTTCCCAACACGGCCCGAGATTCAACAGACGCGCATCGACCGGCCGCACTTCGACGCGCGACGCAGCGCGGATCGTCAAGCGCTCATGCGGCACTTGCACCGTCAGATACGTGATTTCGTTGCCGAAGAAATCTTGGCGCGTGCTTTTCACCGCCGGCGCCGGCTCGACGATCAGGTGGCTGTGCAGCGGCTTCTGCCGCGGCGACGCACGCGGCGACAGCCGCAGCAATTGGTGCGACACGCTGACGGGCTGCGCGTAGTTGAAGGTCGTATCGTGCGTGATGTCGAAGATCACGACTCGGCACCGCCACGGGCCGAGCCCGACACTTGGCGTTCGAGCGAATGGCTGAAATAGGTCCGTTCGACGACGTCGGACAAACCGTCGGCGCCGTTCTCGATACGCATGAGGACGCGGTTCAGATGCATACGGACGCCCGACCGCGCGCGCACGCGCGACAACCGTTGCACGTCGGCGAGCCGCAACTCGGCGAGCAAGCTGATGACGATCTTCTGCGCTTCGCTGATCGGACCCGACGCCTGCTCGAGCGGCATCACCGACAAGTGTTCCTCGATCTCGACGATCTGGAAGATCAGCGAGCGCGGATTCGATTCGTCCGCCATGACCAGGTCGAGCACCGCCGGCAACTGGGGGATCGCCTTGTAGCGCGATCGGTACGTCATCGTGCTGTCGACGAGTTCGAGCAATAGGTTCAACACGCCCGTCTCCGCGGGTTCGCCGTCGGCGGTCAACGCGCGGATCAACCGCGCGGCGAAGCGCGTCCGCTCGATGCGGCGGCCCAAGTCGAGCAGGCGCCAACCGTAGCCGCGCGTCATGTTCTCTTGAATGAGACCGGTGATGGCCGACAGGTTCTGCAGCATCGTGTTCAGCAGTTTGATGCCGTCGCCGAGCGCGTGCGTCCGCCACGGCACTTCCGGCGTGTGCGTGAGACCCTCGAGCACACGCCATACATCCGCCGACAATCGCTCGCGCACGAGGTCCGCGGTCCGCGCGACGTTGCCGAGGATCTTCGACAACCCGTCCGGCGACTCGGGGTCGAACAGGATCTGCCACAGTTCTTGTTCGACCGCACGCGCGCCGTCCACCGTCGCACGGCGCGCCCGCCGCGCGCTCAATCGTTCTTGCGACACCAGCAGGCGCGCGAGCGTGTCGAGCGTGACCGGATCGTTGCCGTTGCTCGCCTCACCCGACAAATACGTGAACAAGCTGCGATAGAGACGCACCGCGCCTTCGGTGCGCTCGAGGTATCGCCCCAGCCAGTACAGATTGTCGGCGGTGCGGCTCGGCAAATCTCTGTCGGAGCGATGCAGCGCCGTCGCCTGCAGCGACTGCCCGAGCAAGCTGAAGGTGTCGACCGATTCGTCCGACAACACCCACACGTCCTTGCTGTAGTCGAACGACACGTCGAGCGCGCGTCCGTCGGGCGCGCGGGCGGCCAGCGCGAGGCCGCCGGGCATCACGCGATAACCGTCCTTCGTCGCAGCGACGAACACGCGCAGCGTCATCGGCTCCGCGCGGATCGGTCCGTCGCCGGACCAAAACGGCGCCGTCGACAACGCGACCGGCGTCTGTGCAACGAAATCATACGGACGCGTCTCGATCATCCGGCGGATCGCATCGACCGACTGTCCGTCGAATTCGGAGGCGAGGTAGCCGCGACTGCCGCTCGCGATCAGCGAACGCGATGCGAAGGCCCGCCGTACAACGAAATCGTCAAGGCGCGCGAGCACCTGTGCGCGCTCCGCCGCGTTGCCGCACCACAGCGTCGCAACGCTCGGCAGCTTCAAGTCTTCGCCGAGCACTTGCCGCGACAGGCTCGGCAAGATGCTCATGATCGCCTCGTTTTCGACCACGCCGCTGCCGATCGCGTTGGCGATCACGACGTGATTCTCGCGCGCCGCCTGCACGAGTCCGGCGACGCCTTCGCTCGAATCGACGCGAAGCTCGAGCGGATCGCATTGGCTCGAGTCGATCCGGCGCAAGATCAGTTCGACCGGCTTCAGACCTTCCAGCGTCTTCAGGTACACGCGCCCGGCCCGAACCGTCAGATCGGCGCCTTCGACGACGGGGTAACCGAGGTAGCGGCCGAGGAACGCGTGCTCGAAGTAGCTGCGCCCGGGGCTCGGCGACAGCACGACGGCCAGATGATCTTCGCGGCCCCCGAGGCTCAGCAGATTCTCGCTGAACCCGCGGAAGAACGACGCCAAGCGGTGAACGTTGCAGCGCTCGAACATGTCCGGCAGGCAACGCGACGTGATGATTCGGTTCTCGAGCGCGTAGCCCGCGCCGGCCGGCGACTGCGTGCGGTTGCTGAGCACGAACCATTGCCCGTCCGGGGCGCGACCGAGGTCGAACGCCAACAAGTGCAAGAAGGTGCCTTCGCGAGCGGCGACGCCGTGACACGGCAACAGGAATTCGCGATTGCCGAACACGAGTGCCGGCGGTACCGAACGCGACTTCAGCAGCTGCTGCGGACCGTACAGATCCGCCACGATCATGTTCAGCAAACGCGCGCGCTGAATCAGCCCCACCTCGAGCGCGTGCCATTCCGCCGGCGCGATCAACAGCGGCAACATGTCGAGTCGCCACTGCCGCCCCACCTCGTCGTTGGTGCCTTGCGCAACGTACGTGACGTCGTTGTCGTGCAGCATGCGCGCGGCGATCTCGACCGCGTGCGCGCGTCCTTCGTCGCCCATCGACGTGAGTCCGTCGATGAAGGTGCGCCAGTGCGACCGCAGCGTGCCGTCGCGGTTCAGCATTTCGTCGTAGGTGCGCTGCGGCGGACGATACCCGGCTATCAACGCGTCCCCCCGTCGATCGTTCGCGGCGTCGCTCAAATCAACTCCAGCGAAGATCGAGCGTGTGCGGAAACTCGCGACGCTCGAGCACGCGCGGCTGGTCCTGCGGACCGATCGAATGGCCGAACGGGAAGAACCGCGCGAGGCGACGGCTCTCGGCCTCGTAGCTGTTCACCGGAAAATGCTCAAAGTTGCGTCCTCCCGGGTGAGCGACGTGATACGTGCAACCCGCCACCGCCCGCCCGCTCCAACGATCGTACACATCGAAAACGAGCGGTGCATCGACGCCGATCGTCGGATGCAAACTGGACGCCGGTTGCCATGCGCGAAAGCGCACGCCGCCGACGTATTCGCCGTTGACGCCGGTCGACGCGAGCGGCACGCGAGCGCCGTTGCACGCAATCGTGAAACGCTCGTTGACGAAGCCGGACACCTTCACTTGCAGACGTTCGATCGACGAGTCGACGTAACGCACGGTACCGGCTTGGCCGCCCTCTTCGCCCATCACGTGCCACGGCTCGAGCGCTTGCCGCAACTCCAGCGTGACGTCGCCGTAGTGGATCTCGCCGTAGCGCGGAAACCGAAACTCGAAGTGCGGAGCAAACCATTCTGCTTCGAGCGGATAGCCCGCCCGATTCATGTCGACGACGACGTCGACGAGGTCCTTCCAGACGAAGTGCGGCAACATGAAACGGTCGTGCAACGCCGTGCCCCAGCGAACGAGATCGCCGCGATACGGCGTCTTCCAGCAACGGGCGATCAACGACAATAGCAACAGCTGCTGCGCGAGGCTCATCTGCGCATGCGGCGGCATCTCGAAAGCGCGGAACTCGACGAGACCGAGCCGACCCGTTGGGCCGTCGGGCGAATACAGTTTGTCGATGCAGATCTCCGACCGATGCGTATTGCCGGTCACGTCGATCAGCAAATTCCGGAAGATCCGGTCGACCAGCCACGGCATCGGCGTTCCGAGGCTGCGATCGGGCACCTCGGTGAACGCGAGTTCGAGCTCGTGCAGCGAGTCGAGACGCGCTTCGTCGACGCGCGGCGCCTGACTCGTGGGCCCGATGAACATGCCCGAAAAGAGGTACGACAGCGCCGGGTGGTGTTGCCAGAACGTGATCAGGCTCTGCAGCAGATCGGGCCGCCGCAGGAACGGACTGTCGGCCGCGGTCGGGCCGCCGAGCACGACGTGGTTGCCGCCGCCGGTGCCGGTGTGGCGACCGTCGAGCATGAATTTCTCGGTGCCGAGCCGCGTCAACCGGGCTTCTTCGTAGATCGCATTCGTCGTCGCGACCATCTGGTCCCAACCGTCCGACGGATGGATGTTCACCTCGATGACGCCGGGGTCCGGCGTCACTTTGATCACGTTGATGCGCGGGTCGTTCGGCGGTCCATATCCCTCCAAGTGAATCGGCACCATCAATTCCGATGCTGCGTCCTCCACGGCGGCGACCAGATCGAGGAAATCCTCCACGGTCTCGACCGGCGGCATGAACACGTTCAAATGTCCCCCGCGCGGCTCCACGACCATCGCGGTACGAACCGGCACCGCGCCTTCGAGGTCCCGTTGGTTGGCGACAGTCCGCGCGCGTTCACGGTCGTGCTCGCGCGTCCAACCGCCGCTCAAGAACGGCTGTCTGTGCGGATCCGGTTCGTGCAGCGGCTCGCGAGCTTCGAACGGGTCGATCGGTATGATCTGCGGGTAGCGCGTCTGCGGCACGTACGGCAACGACGGCAGCGGCAGGCGATAACCCACGGGCGATTCGCCCGGCACGAGGAACAAGCGCTTCGATCGCGTCGACCACGCTTCGGTCATCCAGCGCCGCCGGCTGTGCGCGGCTTGCCAGCGTTGCACCGGCAACACGAACGCGACCGGCGACCCGACGCCGCGTTCGAAAACCCGCGCTAGACGGTCGCGTACCATCGGATCATCGAGCTTGTTGTCGATCGGATCGAGATTCTCCGGCAGGCGCCGCTCCAGCGACGTGAAGTACCACGGGTCCTCGAACGCGGCGACGGCCGCTTGCACGGGCAGGTCGAGTCGCTTCGCGATTCCCTCGCAGAGCGCGCGGGCTTGTGCGGTCGTCGGCGAATAATCGGTCGCTTCGTCGGCGACGTACGCCGGATCGCGCCAGAGCGGCTTGCCGTCGCCGCGCCAATACAGCGCGAACGCCCAGCGCGGCAACTGCTCGCCCGGATACCACTTGCCTTGTCCGAAGTGCAGTAAGCCGTTCGGCGCGAATCGCCGGCGCAGTCGCTCGATCAGCTGCGCCGCCAAGACGCGCTTCGTCGGGCCGGCAGCGTCGGTGTTCCACTCGGCCCCGTCGGGGTGATCGATCGACACGAACGTCGGCTCGCCGCCGATCGTCACGCGCACGTCGTTCGTCTTCAGTTCCGCATCGAGCCGCTGGCCCAACGCGTCGATGCGCTGCCACTGCGCTTGCGTGTACGGTTTCGTGACGCGCGGCGTCTCGACGATGCGGTCGACCGACATCTTGAAGTCGAACTCGATCTCGCACGGTTCGAGCGCCCCGGAGATCGGCGCGGCCGACGACGCTTGCGGTGCGCACGCGAGCGGAATGTGGCCTTCCCCGGTCAGCAGTCCCGACGTCGGATCGAGCCCCACCCATCCGGCGCCCGGCAAGAACACCTCGGCCCACGCGTGCAGATCGGTGAAGTCGCGGCTCGTGCCGGACGGGCCGTCGAGCGATTTCACGTCGGCGGTGAGTTGAATGAGATAGCCGCTGACGAATCGTGCAGCGAGCCCCATGTGCCGCAGGATTTGCACCAACAACCAACTCGAGTCGCGGCACGAGCCGCGCTTCAGCGTCAACGTCTCGGCGGGCGTCTGAATGCCGGGCTCCATCCGCACGACGTATTCGATTTCTTTCGAAAGGCGCCGATTCAGGTCGACCAGAAAGTCGACGGTCGGCTTCGACGCGGGCCGCGGATGCGCGGCGAGCCACGCGGCGAGCGCCGGTTCGGGCGGCGGCGCGTCGAGGTACGGTTCCAGATCCCCCAACAGTTCCTGCTCGTATTCGAACGGAAAAGTCTCCGCCTCCGGTTCGAGAAAGAAGTCGAACGGATTGAACACGGCCATGTCGGCGACGAGGTCGACCTTCACTTCGAACGAATCGACCGGATCCGGAAAGACCACGCGCGCGAGGAAGTTGCCGTACGGATCTTGTTGCCAATTCAGAAAGTGGCCGCGCGGTTCGACCGACAATGCGTACGAGAGAATCGTGGTGCGACTGTGTGCCGCCGGTCGCAGCCGTATCGTTTGCGGACCGAGTTGTACCGGGCGGTCGTATTGGTAGCGCGTCTCATGCGTCAGCGCCACGTGGATCGTCATGCAAACATCCGAAAATTGGGGTCGTTCGCGACTCTATGTGTCGATGTCTTCAATAGCAACCGACTCGCCTGCCGCGCGTAGCGCGGTCAGATTTCGCGCCAGTAGTGGCATGCAACCGCACCATTTTGGGCCGCCGCAACGCCGCCTTGCATCGACACCGCGACGCTCTCCAACGACGGCGCACGCGTCGCGCAATCGGCGCGCGCGAACGCACAACGCGGATGAAATCGGCAACCGCTCGGCGGATCGATCGGCGACGGCACGTCGCCCGACAACACGATCCGCGACGCGCGGCGTCGCTCGCGATCGGTCGGATCGGGCATCGGGATCGCCGACAACAGCGCGCGCGTATACGGGTGCCGCGGACTCGCGTAGATCGATTCCGCGGATGCGTATTCGACGATCTGGCCGAGATACATCACCGCCACCCGATCCGACATGTGCTTCACCACCGACAGATCGTGCGCAATGAAGATCAACGCGAGGTTCATTTCTTGCTGCAGATCGAGCAACAGGTTCAGCACTTGCGATTGGATCGACACGTCGAGCGCCGAGACCGCCTCGTCGCAGACGAGCAGTTTCGGGCGCAAAGCGATCGCTCGAGCGATGCCGATGCGCTGGCGTTGACCGCCGGAGAATTCGTGCGGATAGCGCTGCGCGGCATCGCTCGGCAAGCCGACGCGTTCGAGCAGTTCCGCGACCCAACGGCGTCGTTCCGCCGCGGTGCCGAGTGCGTGGATCGCAAACGGCTCTTCCAGAATGCGCCCCACCGAATGGCGCGTGTTCAGCGACTCGAGCGGATCCTGAAACACGATTTGGACGTCTCGCCGTAGCGCACGCATCTCTGCGCGGCCGAGCGAGGTGATGTCGCGCCCTTCGAAGAAGATCGCACCGGACGTCGGCTCGTGTAGGCGCAGCAACGTCTTGCCGACGGTACTCTTGCCGCAGCCCGACTCGCCGACCAAGCCGAGCGTCTCGCCGCGACTGAGCGTCAGCCACACGTCGTCGACGGCGTGCACGGTGCCGATCTGCCGCATCAGCACGCCGGCGCGCACCGGGAAGTGTTTCGTGAGACCACGTACTTCGAGCAACGGCGCGCTCACCCGACGCCGTCCTCGGCGAGGCGCCGCCAGTGGTGGCACGCGACCCAATGCCCGGCCGCGACTTCCGCGAGCGGAGGCTCCACCCCGCACTCGGGGGTCGCGAACGAACAGCGATTCGCGAAACGGCAACCCTTCGGCAGCGAGCGCGGCGACGGCACCATGCCCTGTATCGTCGGGAGCCGCGTCTTCGACCGCCTCTGCAATCGCGGCATCGATTCGAGCAACGCGCGTGTGTACGGATGCAGCGGTCGGCTAAACAGCACGTCGACCGACGCGCGTTCCACCACCTTACCGCAATACATCACGGCCACTTCGTCGGCGATCTCGGCTATCACGCCGAGGTCGTGCGTGATGAAGATGACCGACATCCCGCGCTGCGCCTGCAGGCGGTCGATCAACTCGAGGATCTGCGCCTGAATCGTCACGTCGACCGCCGTGGTCGGCTCGTCCGCGATCAACACGTCGGGACTGCACGCGAGCGCGATCGCGATCAACACGCGTTGCCGCATGCCGCCGGACAGTTGGTGCGGATACTCGTCGAAGCGGCGCTCCGGCGCGGGGATGCCGACCTCGGCAAGCAACTCGACGGCGCGTCCGCGCGCCTCGCCACGCCCAACGTCCGTATGAAGGCGCAATGTTTCGGCCAGCTGCTCGCCGACGCGATGCACGGGATTGAGGGCCGTCATCGGCTCCTGAAAGACCATCGAGATGCGGCGACCGCGAATCGTGTGCATCGCTTCGGGCGGCAGCGCAATCAGATCGCGGCCGTCGAGCACCACGCGCCCCGCCGCGACCCGCCCCGCCGGCTTCGGCAACAAGCCCATGATCGACAATGCGGTGACGCTTTTGCCGCAACCCGATTCGCCGACGAGACCGAGCGTGGCGCCGGCGCGCAATTCGAGGTTCACGCCGTCGACGACGCGAACGGTACCGTCGTCGCCGGTGAACTCGGTCGCAAGCCCCTCGACGAGCAGCTTCACGTCACTCGCCATCGCGTCTCCGGTACGTCTCGTCCTTGACGAAGATCGGCGACAACTTCACGCCGTCGGCCATCGCCGCACGCACGCGCTGCTTCTCCTCGACGTCGATCCAGAAGAGTCCGCCCGACGAATACACGCCGCCGGACAGTTCGAGCGGATCGAACAGTACATCGGTCGTCTCCGTGCCGAGACTCTTCGGCAGTTTCAACCATCGCCACGCCGCTTCGCGCGTGTACGGCACTTCGAAACTCGGGATCACGCATCCCGAGTCGTAGATCATCCGCTCGAGGCGATGCGCGAGTTCGACCCGCTCCGACGTTTTCGTCGAGGCGCGGTATTGATCGATCAGTTTGTCCATCGCCGGATCATCGTGATTCATCAGATTGTTCGTCTGCGGCACGTGCGCATTGACCGAATGAAAGAACTGCCAATACTCCGGCGACAGACCCTGGCTCGCCCACGTCATCCACGCGATCTGATGCTTCTTCTCCTGCATTTGCTTGAACGCCGCCGCGCCGTCTTGCAACGACAGTTCCAGCTCGATGCCGGCCTTCTTCGCCTCCTCCCGCAGCACCACCAGCCGGTCCGTGTGGTGCGGGGCGCCGTACGTCACGCGCAGCGACAAGCGCTGGCCGTTCTTAACGAGGATTCCGTCGGGGCCGCGTTCCTTCCAACCCGCCGCCTCGAGATACTGGCGCGCCTTGTCGAGATCGAACTCGCGGGCGCGAATCGACGTGTTGTCGTAGTCGCCGAAACCTTCGTTGAACGTCTGCATGCGCGAGTAGTCGCCGCGCAGCACCGTGCGGATCACGCGCTCGAAGTTGAGCGCATACGCAAGGCCGATGCGGACGTTGCGATCCTTCAAGATCGGGTCGTCTTCGTTGATGAACATGCCGGACGCCGGCTGCGGCAACTGGTTGTAGAACCAATAGCGCGCGATGTACCCGTCGTCGAACTGCGGTCCCTTCGCCTTGTCGTGCCAGAACTGCGGCAACACCAGGCCGAACGAATCGAGGTCGCCGCGCAGGAAGTGTTCGAATGCGACGTTGATGTCGCGAATCACCGTGATGCGAATCTTGTCGGGATTGAAGCGGTGTCGATAGTACTTGCGGTCGTTCGCCCACCAATTCGGATCGCGCTTGAGCTCGATGTACTTGCCCTTCCTCACCTCCGAGATCTGATACGGACCGGTGTTGGGTTCGATCTTCCAGTTGTAGACAGCCACCCAATCGTCATCGAGCTCGTGGAAGTGTTCGGGTACGACGCCGGGGCTGTATTCGTACAACAGATCGTCCGGCGGTTTCGGCGCGGCGCCTTCGACGCCGACGATTCGGTCGCCGTACGCTTTGACGTCGACGATTTGCGTCGTGTAGTAGTCCGTATAGAACGGTGCGACGATGAATTTCGAACGCATGAACGCGAGCGTGAACTCGAAGTCGCGCGCGGTGACCGGCACGCCGTCGGACCAACGCGCCGCTTCGTCGATTCGGTAATACACGGTCTTGCCGTCCGGATCGAACGCCCAATGCGACGCGAGCGACGGAATCGGCCGGCGCGTCACGGGGTGCCAGGCGACCATCGACAATTGGTTGTAGCGCAGGTACCCGGCGAAGCCGCCGTTCGAATCGGGGCCGACCCGCCGCAACGTCAGCGGAAACGACTGCATGAAGGCGCGGAACGTGCCGCCGCGCTTCGCCTCCGGCGACGCGAACTCGGGGTCCTCGTCGTTGGTGACCCAGACCAGATTGTCGGGCACCCTGTCCGGCAGCGCGGCGGAGACCGGTGAGGCGATCGACATCGCGATCCACAACGCCGCGATCCACCGGGCGACCCGCCGGCCATTCATACGCACGGGCTATTCATAAAAGGTGAATCGCTTCGGGTCGAATGCTTCGCGGATCGCTTCGCCGATGTACGTGACCGTCAGCAGCACGACGACCATCGCCCCCACCACCGACGTGACGATCCACGGGTGGTCGAGGTTATCGGTGCCCTGCGACAACAGGTCGCCCCAACTAGGCGTCGGCGGCGGCAAGCCGAAGCCGAGATAGTCGAGCGCGGTCAGCGACGTGATGCCGCCGGCGATCGCGAACGGCATGAACGTGACAATCACCGACACGGTGTTCGGCAGAATGTGCCGCGCGATGATCCGTCCGTTCGTCGCGCCGAGCGCGCGCGCCGCCATCACGTAATCGCGCGTCTTCTCCTTGTACGTCGCGGTGCGCATGTACCACGTCATCGACATCCACCCGAAAATCACCATGACGAGCGTCAGCGTCCAGAACGTGGGCACCATGATCGACGCCACGATCATGATCACGTAGAGGGACGGCACGATCGACCAGACCTCGATCAGCCGTTGGAAGAACAGGTCGAACGCCCCGCCCCAGAAGCCCATCGCGCAACCCACCGCGATGCCGATCAGGTAGTTGCACGCGAGCAGCACCAACGAGAACGCAAAGGCGATGCGAAAGCCGTAGACGAGCCGAGCCAGCACGTCGCGGCCGGTCGTGTCCGTGCCGAGGAAATGCCGCGATTCCAGCGACGGCGGATACGGCGGAAACGCCGAGTCGTGAAGATCGTTCTCGAACGCGTCGTACGGCACCGGCGGCATCAATACCCATCCTTTCGACGCATCAGCGGCGAGTTGCTTCGCGAGGTCCCGGTAGTTCGTCTCGTAGTCGTAGCCGAGGCCGAACGCCGTGCCCGGCACGAACGCGCCGTACGTCGGAAAATACCAGCGGCCGTCGTACGACACGACGAGCGCCCGATTGTTCACGAGCAGTTCGGCGCCGCACGACAACAGGACCAACGCGACGAGCACCCAAGCGGAGTAGTAACCGCGCTTGATCGATTTGAAGCGCTGCCACTGGCGCCGGGCGAGCGGGCTCAACGTCATGCGGACCCCTCGCCGCTGCCGAACTTCACGCGCGGGTCGACCAACGCGACGCACAGGTCCGACAGGATGTTGCCGGCCATGAACAACAACGACGAAATCACGACGATGCCGAGCACCACGGGATAGTCCCGCTCCACCAACGATTCGAAGCCGAGCAGGCCGAATCCGTCGATGTCGAAGATCTTCTCGATCAGAAACGAGCCGCCGACCAGCAGCGAGATGTTGTTGCCGAACGACGTCGCGATCGGAATGAGGCTGTTGCGCAGAGCGTGCCGGAATACCGCGCGGCGAAACGTCAGCCCTTTGGCGATCGCGGTTCGCACGTAGTCGGCCGCGAGGTTGTCCATCAACGAGTTCTTCATCATCAACGTCATCAACGCAAAAGCGCCCGCGACGTACGAAAGAACCGGCAGCACCGCGTGCACCAACACGTCTTTGACGCGCTCGTGCGGCGACAAATCGTCGAAATCGTCGCTAACGAATCCACCGAGGGGAAAGACGTGCCACTTCGACGCAAACGCCGTCAGCAGTGCAATGCCGACGACGTATCCGGGGATCGCGTAGCCGAAGAAGATCACCAACGACGTCACGTTGTCGAAAACGGTCTTGTGGCGGATCGCTTTGACGATGCCGAGCGGGATGCACACGCCGTACGTCAGGATCAGCGTCGCGATTCCATAGAAAATCGAAATCGGAAAACGGCTCTTGATGATGTCCCACACGGGCTCGGAGTAGCGCGTCGAATTGCCGAGGTCGAGCCGGACCACCTTCGACAGCCAATCCGCGTAGCTCACGACGATGGGTTTGTCGAAGCCGTAGTACGCCTCGAGCTGCGCGAGGTCTTGCTTCGACAACGTGCTGCCGCCGCGACCGCCGGCATTGACCACGTGAACGCCGGGCTGGGCGGCCATCGCGGCCTCGTTCAGCATTCGCTCGATCGGACCGCCCGGCACGAGGCGCGTCAACGCGAACACGAGCAACGAAACACCGAGAAACGTCGGGACGATCAGCAACAGCCGACGCAGGAAGTAACTCGTCACGAAGCGGCCACGCTGGACCCGCACCTACCGTGCAAAGCGGCACATGGTACTCGGCCTCAGAGGCTGCTCCAACGCGGCGGCGCGCGCATGTTAGATTCGCGGCTTTGCCGACGCGACGAGCAGCATGACCGCAACGAACGTCTCCGCATCCGAAGGCCGACCCGCCTGGTTCGACCGCGCGATCGCGCAAGCCGGCGAACCGGGCCGCGTAAATGTCGCCGGTGCATCGATCGCGTATCGCGCGTGGGGCGACATCGGGCGCCCCGGGATCGCGCTCGTCCACGGCAGCAATGCGCATCTGGAATGGTGGCGCTTCGTCGCTCCGTTCCTCGCCGACCAGTTTCGCGTTGTCGCGCTCGATCTCTCCGGCAACGGAGATAGCGGTTGGCGCGAGCGCTACTCCGGCGCGCAGCTTGCCGACGAAGTCTGGTCGGTCTGCAACGCCGCACGACTCGGTCCGCGACCCTTCGTCGTCGGCCACAGCTTCGGCGGCTTCGTCGTGCTCGAGACCGGCGCGAACTACGGCGAACATCTCGGCGGCATCATCTTGGCCGATTTCACCGTGAGCCCGCCGGAGGCCTACACGGAATGGGGCAACCGCGCCGAGCGTGAAGGGAAGACGCGCCGCGCGACCCGCGTGTATCCCGATCTCGACGCCGCACTCGCGCGCTTTCGTTTGATGCCCGAGCAGCCGTGCCAACATCCATACGTCATCGACTACATCGCGCGCCAATCATTGCGGCGCGTCGAAGGCGGATGGACCTGGAAGTTCGATCCGGCGCTGTTCGACCACCTCGAGATGGGGGCCGCTCAGCACCGGAAGTTCGCGCAGTTGAAATGCCGTTCGGCGTTGATTCTGGGCGAGCACAGCGAAGACGACGGCGCGCAGAGCGCCGACTACATGGCGCAGCTCACCGGCGGCGCATTGCCCATCGTGACCATTCCGGAAACGTACCATCACATGATGTTCGACGAGCCGCTCGCGACCGCGATGACGATCGAAGCATTCGCCCTCGGTTGGCTTCGCGAAGACCGCGCCGCCGATCTCGAACGCGCCCTCGCGCGTGTTCGTTAGTGCGGTTGCCGCCGGTCGTCGCCGGGGTATGCTGTCACGACGTCAGCCCGAGGAGATCGCAGTGCGTAAAACCTGGGTCGTCGTCGCCGATCGGTCGAGGGCACGCATCTTTTCCGTCGAGACGCCGCGCGGGCCGCTGACCGAACTCGAGGATCTCGTCCACCCGGAATCGCGCGCACACGACCGCGATCTGACGAGCGACCGACCCGGACGTTCGAGCGACAACCACGTGCTCGGCACCGCACACGGCAAAGGCGACCAACAAGCCCACGACTTCGCTCGCGAGATTGCCGACCGACTCGAAAACGGCCGAGTCGGTGCGCAGTTCGAACGCTTGGTCGTGGTCGCGGCGCCGGACGTGATCGGCTTGCTGCGCAAGACGATGAAGGAGCCGCTGTTGAAGACGGTCACGCGCGAAGTACTGAAGAACCTGACGCAACAGCGCCCCGCCGACATCCGCAAATTGCTGCCCGAGTACCTGTGACGGCACCGGTCGTCGTCGAGGTCGCCCTGAACGGCGCAACGCCGCGCAGCGTCAGTCCGCGCGTGCCGCAGACGACCGACGAGATCGTCGCCGATGCGCTCGCGTGCATCGACGCGGGTGCGTCGATCGTGCATCACCACAACGAAGAGCCGGTCCTCGGCGGCGACGGCAACCATTCACCGCATCCGTACGCCGCCGCGTGGCAACGCATCCGACTGACGCATCCAAACGCGATCTTCTACCCGACGATGGGCAGCGGCGGCGCCGGCATCACGATCGAGCGTCGCTACGCGCACATCGAAGCGCTTGCCGAAACCGGCTTGCTCGATCTGGGGCTCGTCGATCCGGGCACGACCAACATCGGCCGCTTCGAGGCGTCGGGCGCCCCGCGGGCCGAGACGAACATCTACCAGAACACGTACGCCGATGCGGTGTACATGATCGAGACGTGTCGACGGCTTCGGCTCGGTATGAGCATTTCGATCTTCGAGCCCGGGTTCGTACGCGTGATCGCCGGCTATCTGCGCGCCGGTCGTCTGCCGGACGGCGCTTTGGTCAAGTTCTATTTCGGCGGCCCTCGTGCCGGGTTCGGTTTGCCGCCGACGCCGACGGCGTTGGAGGCCTACTTGGAGATGCTCGCACCGTGGTCGCTGCCGTGGCTCGTGTCGGTGCAAGGCGGCGACCTCGTCGGCGATCGCGCATTCGCGCGGTATGTCGTCGAGCGCGGCGGACATTTGCAAGTCGGCCTCGAACCGAACCCCGATCGGATGCGCGGCAATCGCGAACTGGTCGAAGCGGCAGTCGCGCTGTGCGCCGAGACGGGTCGACGGGCCGCGACGATCGACGAGACCCGTGCACTCCTCGGGCTGCGCAGCGTCAGTCGCGGCGCTGCGTGACTCGATACGCGCAGCGACGACCACCGTCCAACAGGTATTCGGTTCGTTCGACTACGACGTCCGCACCCAGCACGTCTCTGAACAAATCGAGTTCGTGCCTGCAGAAGCCCTGACAACTCTGCGCTGCCGCGCAGATCGGACAGTGATTCTCCGAGAAGATCCAACCGCCGCTCGGCAATCGCTCGACTTCGGCCATGTAGCCTTCGTCGCTGCGCAGTTCGGCGAGCCGCGTCAACCGCCCCTTCAGCGTCTTGGTCGCACCGACGTGTGCTTGGTAGCGTTCACGCGACGACGCTTCGCGTTCGGCGATCACTGCCTCGAGCGCAGCGTCGCCGAGACTGCGACGAATGGATTCGATCAACGTCACCGTCAGCTCCGCGTGCGTATCCGGAAAGCGCTTGGCGGCACGCTCGGTCAGCGACCACAGCAGCGCCGGCCGACCGACGCCACCGGTGCTCTGTGTCGAACGCACGAGCCCGTCCGTTTCGAGTCGACTCAAATGTTGCTGCACGCCGGGCACCGAAATGCCGAGCGCGGCAGCGAGTGCCCGGGTCGTCCGCGCACCGCGCGTCTTCAAGTGCATCAACAGGCGATCGGCTGTGCGTTGCGTCGCAATCAATTCGGCCACGGCGGCTCCTATATAGGGTGCAGCCGAATTTTATAAGTGTTCTATTTCAAAAGTCTCGACATCGACGAATTAAAAAAGCAATATCTTTCAAAATTAGTACCGCGAGATCTCCAATGCAGAATCGACCGACCCCTATCTCCGCCGACCTGACGCGCCTATTGGGCCGGCACGCCGCCACGTACGCCACCAACTACCCGCCCGTCGACAACTCCGACCACGGCCCCATGGCCTACCTCGCAATGCACGGTCTCGGCATCGGGATCGACCGGATTCGCGAATTTGCGGAAACCTATCAACAGCGGCTCGTGCGTTTCCCACCCCCTCATGAAACCGTCAGCGCCGAGAACTGGCACACGCACGCGGGACGTCGAGCGTCATACGCGGGAGTGCTCGCGTATTTCAGCGGCGAGATCGAGCGCAACGGCTGGCGCACGACCGTCTCGAATCACCTACCGCGACTGATATCGGGCTGGGTGAAGGACGCCTTCCACCCGCTGATCCGGCTCGGCTACGGAATAGAGTTCGCGGTGCCGACCGAAATCGCCGCCGGTCTCGCATACTTCACGATTGTCGGTGACGACCCGGCGCTGCTCGATATGGCGCGCCGCGCGAAGCCGATCGATGCGGCCGCGTATCTCGGCGCTGCGCGGGATCTGCGCGATTCGCGATTTGCCCGCGGGCCCTTCAACGATCGTTATCGGCGCATTCTGCAGAGCGTCGCGCCACGGCCCGCCGCACGGGACGACGTGCTGCGCGCGGTGAGCCGATCGTGCCTCGATGCATTCGACGCGACGCACGATTTCTTTGCACTGCATCTCGTCACGAGCAGTCACGCGTACCGCGTCTGCCGCCCGTTCGCCGAGGCGGCGCTCGGCACCGCGATCGTCGACGATCTCTATTCGATCGGCATCGCAGCCGCTTATCTGGCGATCGGCGCACCGGCGTTCGAGCACGTCGAGCGCGAACCGGCGCCGCTACCGCTCGCCGCCCTTGCGCACGCAACCGACGAGCACGATTTGAAGCTCGCTTACTCGTGCCGCGCGCAACGGCTCGCGTACGACGACATCGCGTACGAAGCCGTCGCCGCGCGCTATCTCGTACCACGGCTGTCCGCCGTGTCGTGATCGTGTAGCGTTGCCCTCTTCGGGAGTGGGGGCAACGTATGACCGAACGCGTATTCGAGGGACTCAAGGTCGTCGACGTGGCGAGTTGGATCGCGGGGCCGGTGGCCGCGACGATCCTGGCCGATTACGGCGCGGACGTGATCAAAGTCGAAATCCCCGGCGCCGGCGACGGCTATCGCGCGCTCGCGGCAATGCCGGGTATGCCGGTGTCACCGGTCAACTACACGTGGATGATGGACGCACGGAACAAGCGTTCGTTGACGCTGAACCTGAAGGATCCGCGCGGCCGCGAGGTCCTCTCGAAACTGGTCGGGGCGTGCGACGTGTACGTTACGAACCAGCCCATGCCGATGCGACGCAAGTTCGGTCTCACCTACGAAGATCTGCGGTCGCTGAATCGCCGCATGATCTACGCATCGCTGACGGCCTACGGCGAGCAGGGGCCGGAGTGCGACCGCGAAGGGTTCGACCTGGTCGCTTATTGGGCCCGTACCGGTCTCATGGACCTCGTCCGAACCGGCGACGTCGAGCCCGCGCAATCGTTGCCCGGCATGGGAGACCACCCGAGTGCGGTGTCACTCTATGCATCGATCGTGACGGCGCTCTACCGACGCGAGCGCACTGGCGTCGGCAGCGAGGTGCACACGTCGCTCCTCGCAAACGGTTTGTGGGCCGCGAGTTGCGTCGCGCAAGCGAAGATGGTCGGTGCCGACTTCTCCGGCTGGCGCAATCAAACCCGTATCGGCATCACGCGTCCGCTGTACCGCACTGCGGACGGCCGGTGGCTGCAGTTCACGATGGTGCGGACCCCCGCTGAAGTCGAGGCGATGTTCGCGACGCTCGGGCTCGGCGAGTTGCTGCACGAGTCGCGTTTTGCGACGCCGGAGCTGCGCCTCGAACACGGCGTCGAGTTGGTCGCGCGTATCCGTCGCGCGATCGCGACGCGCAGTGGTGCCGAGTGGATTCGACGCTTTCACGCGGCGAACG
>Ga0335084_10002202_pt1 | contig 18691 bp, 9 predicted proteins | sample Lox_Sample_44_FD_206721 | JGI IMG/M metagenome (GOLD analysis project Ga0335084, IMG submission 206721) | Soil microbial communities from Loxahatchee National Wildlife Refuge, Florida, United States - Lox_Sample_4.4 | ecosystem: Environmental > Terrestrial > Soil > Wetlands | place: USA: Florida...
GACTTCCAAGCGGAGGCCGGTGAGGTGCCGGAGTTGGCGTCATTGCCGGCGATGGAGTCGAGGTAGTAGGTGGTGGCGCAATGCGCACCGGGCACAAAGCACAAGATCAACAATGCACTCGCGATCGCATAGACAAGCGGATTGAGTTGAACCGACCGACTCGACATGGATTGACTCGTCATGAGATGCGCCGCTTCTACGTTCACCGATCCCTCTACACTATGAGAACGCTGGGGCAGTTCGTTGCACCACAAACCGCCCCAAACGCGGTCCCGGGGTTAGAAGGTAAAGCGCACGCCGAACTGGCCGGTACGAGGGCTGCTGTTTACGCCGGTGACGGCAGCAAAATTGGAGTCGCCAACATTGGTTTGACCGCCGCCGCAACCCAAAATGCTGTAGGTGTGGCGATTAAACAGATTGTAGAACTCCACGCGCAAAGAGAGTTGATACCGTCCGTCGGCCCCCATCGAGAAGTACTTTAGCGCGCTGGCATTCTCCATGGCTTGGCCGGGACAACGGAAGTTGGTGTTGAAGGCGCCGCCGGTGCCGAGGGACAGCGCCCCGGTGGTCGCGTCATAGGGTGAGGACGCAATTGTAGAAGCAAAATAGGGGTAGTAATAGCCGCCGCTTGGATTTGCTGCGGCAACACCTGAAAATCCCTTAGGATTGTACGGCCCGAATGCACCGGTCGGATGGAAGTTCGGATACAAAGTGCCCCAAATGGGATAGAACGGCTCATTCACGCCGATGTGAAAAGGTTGGCCGCTGGTGTAGAGAACTAATCCGCTGAGCTGCCACCCTCCAATCAAGGCATTTACAAAGCCGCCCTTGTCAGAACCCCAGCGTTGACCTTTGCCAAACGGGAGCTGGTAGGTGACATATCCCTTGATGATATGGGTCATGTCGTAGCTTGTGAAGGAGTTGGCGGTCGCCGCAAGATTCTGGAAGTCCTGCACAGGAGTATAGGCGCCATTGTATTCCTGTTGGGCGGAGAAAGTATCGCCGCGCTGGCGCGACCACGTGTAGTTCAGATCGAAGGTTAGATTGTTGCCGGACCGCTTCACTAAATCGACGACCATCGAGTTGTAAGAGGTCTGGCCAATTGGCAATCCGACGTAATAGAGATCGTAGTAATACCAAGTTCCCGTCGACCAGTTAGCCAATTGAGGGCTGGGGGCCAGTGCGGCTAGGGCTGGCCCGTAGAAATTGTTGTACGGACAGGTAATCCCGACGTAGGGCGCTCCGGTGTATTGATTGTAGAGTTGGTCGCCTTTCGTTGCGCAATATTGCCAACTACCGTAATCGCCATACGGCACCAGACCCGGGTTTGAATTGATTACATTAAGAAAGGTGTTTGTCGTCGGCTGGTTCCAGGCCAGTGCGGTATCCGACAAATGGTGGCCGCGATTCCCCACATAGGCCACCTCGACGCGCATGGTGGGTGTCAATTCGTACTGGACGCCGAGATTGAGAGTATCCGCATAGGACGGCATCAATGCGTGCGGATCGACGTAGGTCAATCCGAACACCGTCGAGGGGTCCACATTCTTATTGCCCGGCTGGTACACACCCGGGTAGCCGCCATCCCAGTTGAATGGACTGTTTACGGAATTGATGCCCTGGAATCCCGGAGCAAAGCCATTCGGAACGCCATCGAAGTACGGACCAGGCGCCGGTGTCAGCGCCAGGCTGAAGGAGCCCCGAACAACCCACTTTGGAGTGGGCGAGTATGCGAAGCCGATCTGAGGCCCGAAACCATCCCAGTATTCTTTCTTCTCGAAGCTGTCGCCACTGCCGTTGGCAAAAACCAAATCCCCCGGATATCCGTATGTCGGATCGATCTGGCTCATATCGAAGTTTGCCCAGTGTCCATATTTCTCGTGATAGCGCCAAGCATATTGCCAGCGCAGACCCGCGGTGATGGTCCATTTCGGCGAAAGCTTGTAGCTGTCTTGCGCGAAAAGAGTCATCGACTTGCGGCGGCCGTAAAGGTCGAACGCGGTGGTCTGGTTTGCTGTCGAAACGTCACCAAGAAGGAATGATGCAAAACCAAAACCGGCTTGCCCCGAAAATCCCCCGTTGGTCGTGTTGGGCGAAAAACTGAAACCGTTCGCGCCAGACCCGCTGTGGCTATTGACCTGATAAGCGCGGAAGTCTCCTCCGAAAGACAGGGTGTGACGCCCCTTGGTCCATGTCACGGCGTCCCCTGTGATCCAGGTGGCACCCGTCGAATGTCCTTGCCACTTATTACCGATGTCGGTAATTCCGATGCCGTTAACCGAACCACCGTATGAGATCTGCGGAAAATTGTTGGCGCCCGTGGATCCAAAACCTAGTTCGGAGTTCCAGTCTGTACCACTGGAGGCAGGGGAACTGCCGTTCCAATACCAGTTGTAGGTCAGGTTGAAGACATTGACCAACGTGGGAGTGAAGGTATGAGCCTCGCTTAGGCGGAACTGGTTCGACTTAACAACCTGCAGCCGGGCATTCGCCAGTGGTCCGCCGTCGGTCGAGCCGTATTGCCAAATCCCGCCGCTATCCAAAAGGGTACGCGGCCTGTTGTTATAGACCCATGAGCCTGACAACGTGTCGTTTTTCCTCAAATTATAGTCAAGCTTGACGACGGCCTGATTGGGCGTTTGGTCCGGAGAATTGCTAATCGGGAAGCGGTTGTTACCGTTCAGGCCGCCCTGCTGCGGTGGATAATCCTGTTTGTAGATATCGACGATTTTCTGCGAAACACTGCTGAACCGGTCCGTGGGAATGATGTTCCCCGTGAACACATTACCCGTCATGGGATCGAAAATAGCTCCCTTATAAATCGTGTTGCCGGCGCTGTCTGTACCGAGGACAGTGGAGGTATCGAGGAGGGCACTGAAATCGCCGTTCAGCATCGCGGTGGTCGGCACAGATTGCGTAAATCCACCCAGAGTGAAATCGTTCTGTGTGTAGCGTTCGAACGTGCCAAAAAAGAAGAGCCTGTCTTTCAGGATGGGTCCACCCAAGCTCGCGCCATAATCCCACGCTCGCGCTTCCTGCTTTGACGTGCCGGTCAAGTCATTGGTCCAGGTGTTGGCGTCGAGGAATTCGTTATGGCCGTATCCGAATAGCGAACCGTGAAACTGATTGGTTCCTGACTTCAGGGTGAAGCTCATCACGCCGCCATTGGTGATGGCGCTGGCCGAATCCAATCCGCTGGTTTGCGCCTGCAATTCTTGCACAGCTTCCATGCTGGGACCCGTCTCCATAGAGTCGCCGCGGATCGATGCGGTTGCCGAAGTACCATCAACGGTAAAGTCTTTGGTAAACCACTGCGAACCGTTCACCACCGCGCCATAAGGGCTGCTGATCGGCGAATATCCAGGGGTCAACGCGACGGCGAAGTCTTCCACAAAACGGCCGCCGCCGTAAATACTCAGCGGCAGATCTGTAACAACCTTGCCGTTCATGTTGGTGCCTACGGCGGTGCTCTCCGTATCGAGGAAGGGGGCTTGGGCCGTCACGGTGATGTTCTCCGTGGTGGCACCCAGTTGCATCGTCACGTCAATGCCCGCCACCTGCGTGGAAATGAGCGTGATAGAAGAACGGGTGATCTCCTTGAAACCGGTTTTTCGGAATGTGAGCGCATACGTACCAGGAGGCAAGTTCGGGATCAAGTACAGGCCATCGTCATTTGTCGTAGTGGTGCTCTCGACGTTGGTGTCCACGTTGCGCGCGGTGACATCCACGCCAGCGATCACACCTTTGGTGGGATCGGTGACCGTGCCTTTTATGCTGGCGCGGTTGGCCTGAGCTGAATTAGAAATCGCAAGCAGAAGAAGCGCGAGAAAAAGACCGCAGAAACGAGCGAGGGAAAAGCGGAAAGCGTTCATGCTGGGAAACCTCCACTCCGTATCAACGAGGCACAAAGTAAACGTTTACTTTATAAAACTAAAAAGAAAGGGGCACACCCTGCACCCCTTGATACCCGAAAACTATGCTCCTAAACTAGCAATGTCAAGTAAAATCGATGCAATGGAGCAAAAAGTCTGATACAAGTGGGGACCATCGCGGCGATCCGCTCGCCTGCCTACGGATGGATTCTATTCACTGGTAAGTCGATATGGGTAAACGTTTTCTTCGAATTCTTCGAGCAGCGGGCGGATGAGCAGGAGAGTTGATGTCAAAGAAAAAGCTGGTCTTGAAGTGTTTGCGGCAGCTCCGACACGCGTGTTTCGCCAGCATGCTGTTTCTTTCCGTTTGTCTGGCGGCTCAGCAGCCCGCGACCACCATTAGCGTCGCTTGGGAGAAGGACGAGGGAGCGCTGAAGACTGTCCCTACCCTCCAAGTGGTGGTGAACCCACCGTTGCGGCCCGCCTCCCCGATACACAACAATGCATGGGAAAGTTTGCGCGCCCTTCAGGCTGACTACGTACGCTTTGTGCCCTGGTACCCGTATCCACGACTGGGAGTTGCGGAACTCGAACCGCCTGCAGACGGGAAAACATCGTGGGATTTCTCGTTGATCGATCCGCTAGTGCTGGATTTTTTCCACGCTTCCGTCGGCCGGCGCGTGATGTTGAATTTCAGCACGATTCCTCAATGGATGTTCAAAACAAAGGAACCCGTGCAAGTTCCGTCGAACCCCAACGACGTTTGCTGGGAGTACGAACAAGGAACCGAATTGCGTGATCCGAGCGGCAAGGAAGTGGCGGACTACTTCGCCCGACTGGTGAGTTGGTACACGCGCGGCGGATTCGTCGACGAATATGGTGTGCGGCACGACTCGCCGCATCATTTTAAAATCGACTATTGGGAAGTGTTGAACGAGCCCGAATACGAGCATGGGCTGTCGCCGGAACAGTACACACGGCTTTACGACGCGATTACTCGAGCGGTTCACGAGGTTTCACCGGAAACTGGGTTTGTGGGGATGTCATTGGCCGAGCCGACGAAGAGCCCCGGCTTCTTCGATTACTTTCTGAACCTGCAAAATCACTCCTCTCCCACGCCGCCACAGATGATCTCCTATCATTTTTATGCGGCGCCAACGGCTGACCAGACAGCCGAGATTCATCCGTTCACATTTTTCGACCAGGCGGACGCGTTCTTGAACTCGGTTCGGTTTATGAATGAGATTCGACATCGCCACTCTCCCGGTACATGGACAGACGTGAATGAAGCCGGCTGCATCTTGCCCGAAGACATCGGGCAAGGAGCAAGAGGTGACTCGATTTATCCTTCGTATTGGAACCTGTGCGGCGCGGTGTTTGCTCACCTCTATATCGGGCTCGCACGAGAAGGAGTGGAAATTCTTGGCTCTTCGCAGTTGATGGGATTTCCAACTCAGTTTCCCAGCGTCACGATGCTGAATTGGGAGACGGGAGAGCCGAATGCCCGCTATTTCGTTTTGAAGCTCATCAAAGACAGCTTTATTCCGGGCGATCGAATGGTCGAGACGAAAAGTTCGACGCCCTATGTTTCGGCACAGGCGTTTCTCTCCAACAATGGCACGCGCAAGGTGCTACTCGTGAACAAACGAGATCATTCGCTGACAATAAAACTATCCGGCTCACAAGGCGCCAGCATGCGTGCCGTCGATCTATCGCAAAAAGGACAAACCATCTCTGCCAGTGCTCTGACGCAAGACCAGATCGTTCTCGGGCCGTTTGCCGTGGCGGTACTTAGCATCAAGGCAAACTAGCGCTACGCTCGCATTCGCTGTCGTTCGGAGATAGCAGAATGCCGATCAGTAAGTGACCACATACAGTTGCGCTTCGAAGCGGACGGCGCCCTTTTCTTCTGAGGAGCAACGAATGGTAATGGGACCCGATTTCGCCAGTTTGTCGGCAGGAATTTCGCCCGCTCCCCAAGACAGCCCGCTCCAGACGAGTTTGTCATAGGTAATGGTGACGGGAAGGGGTTTACCATTCTGTTCGGCGGAAATCTTCAGTACGGTGGCAACAGATTTTCCATTGGGTGGGCCGCCGGGCCAACTACGCGTTATGTTTCCCTGCTCGTCGCGCTGCTGAAAAATCACTCGCACGTCGCCGTGCGCAGGCGGCTCGAAAGTGGCCTGGACAGCGTTGTTTCCGGCTGGCTGAAAGTCTGCAGGAATGGCTGTAATGGATTTCGGAATGATGACGTCTTGCTGTACGCCGAAATTCATTTGGGCCGTGGCGTAACGGCCGAAGCCAACGGCAGCCATTTGCCCAGGCCCTAGCGTGACTCGATCGCCCCGGAGAATCGGCACGAATCCAGCATCGCGGAAGATGATTTCACCAGCACCAAGCGGCGGTTGCACTCGAGACAATTGGGGCAACGTGATCTGCTGTACTGATTGTGACGGATTCACCACGGTATAGACGGAGCCGGTCGTGTCGAATGAGCCAAAACCGTAAGGCTCTACATTGCCGGGAATGCCGCCAAACGTTTTGGTACGGCCTTCGGCCTGAAGCGCGGCGAAAAGATGCTGGGCGCGAGCGAACCAACTCGCCTTTTCGGCGTCGAGGAATTCCAGGTTGCCGTGGATGGTGTTGACCCAACCACCGCGGGCCATCATGCCCCACAACATTCCCTGCCAGGCATTGGTCTTGCGGTAGTAAATCGTGCCGGTGTTGCCGATCATCATGGCGGTGGAATCAATGCGTTCGAGAGGAAGCCCGCTTTCTTCATAACGGCGCACCATGTGGTCGCTGTAAACATCCATGGACCGCCAGAAATTGGTTTCCGGTACGTCAGAGGGACGAGGATCACCGGAGTACATGGAATCGAACACTTCGAGCCAGCGGAGGTCGACGGGACTGCGAAACGGGAACGGCCCGGCGGTAGACTCCATGTCGCCGCCAAAACCGTTGAAGGCGACGAGCAGGACATCCGGATTCTTGGCGCGGAATTTCTTCAATGCTTCGCGAAATGCATCTGCGTTGCGCTGGCGAATCTCATCGCGGGAAAAGGCGCGCTCGTTGGCGGGAGTGGCGGCATCCAGATCGACGAAATCGAATTTGAAGGCGCGGATGCCGCGGCCGTACCAATACTGCAGCACGTTCATGAAATCGGGAAGGAAGCCGCCGTCGGCGAAAGACATGGAGCCGCCTTTGGAGTTCAGCGAGTCTTTCCATTGTGGTGCGGCGTTGATTTTGACCAGCGTGTTGGTGCTGAACCAGAGTCCGGGTTTCAGCCCGTTCTGCTGGCAGGAGGCGATCCAGCGATCGGGGCCATCGGGCCAGTTTGGTTTGCGCCAGGTGCGGTAACCACCGTCAGGATCAAACCAGAAAGCGTCCATCATGTAGTAGTCGAAATGGACTCCATACTTTTTCAGGCGAACGATCTCGTTCAACTCCTTTGTCGCTAGTTCTTCTGTCAGCGGGATGTTGTCGGAAAGTTCATCGTAGGACGACCAGTCGTTATAAACCCATACGGGATCTCTCAGAAGCGTCTCGCCAAGTTTCGACGGATCCCACGTGGAAGACGTGGAGAGAGTTGGTGCTACCGCGGGCGACTGCGCGTGCGCAGCGAACGAAGTAAGCAATAAAGGGAGAGAACTGATGGCTATCCATTGGCGGGTGTTCATTGACATCCCTTCGTAGATCGAACGACCGGTATTCATATTTATCGATTCGAGACCGTGGCGGCAGGCCAGTCGTCGGTGCGGAATGGTGAGGCCGGCAATCCGTCCTTGTTAAAAAGATTGCAATCGGGGCTATCGGCCCAACCATAGCGAACAGCCGCTGGAGCCGGGACATCGGTACTGGAGACAACCACTGCATCGCCCTCGATTCTTGCTGTGGCGCGATGGAATTTCTTGTCGGCGCCGGCGATTGTGAATCCGTTAAGGGAATCTCCATGCACAGCAAGGCCGGCTCCGACATGCGTGAACGAGATTTGAACTTCGCCATTTTCAGTTTTCGAATGCAGATACAGTGGGCCGCAGTATTCGAGGTTCTGTCCGTAAGTAGTTCCGAGCGCCCAGAGGGCGAGGCGGGAACCGATCTCTTCCTTGCGCGGAGGATGCAGATTGGAAGCTTCGCCTACGTCGATGGTGACGGCGAGGCCGGTGTTCGGCACCGCCTTTAGAGTGACGAGTTGGGCTTCCCGTAATTCCGCCCACCAGGAATCGGCGAACTCCTCCGTGTTGCCCTGATTCGGAAGCTGCACGATCAGGAAAGGGAAATCTGGCTCTTGCCACGCCGATCGCCAGCCTTGAATAAGGCTAGGCAACAAAGTGCGGTACTGAAAAGCGCGCTGAGTGTTGCTCTCTCCCTGATACCAGATAGCGCCGCGGATGCGATATTGAACGAGAGGAGCGACCATCGCAAAGAAAAGACCCGAAGGTGGGCGCGGCGGGTCGCCTAGCGCGGTCATGGCGGAAATGGAAAAACCGGACATCTGGTCGAGGGTGAGATTGTGGCTAACGCCCCAACCCTGTTGCTTCAAATTGTTGAACTTGATGGTGATCTGTTTCCATGCTGGCGCACCGTACAGAATTTCCGTGCGGTAATTGTCCCAGTCCGTGATGGTGGGTTGGAGTGATTGAAAAACGAAAGCGCCGCTTCCGCGAACCCAAAAGCGAACGCCGGAATAAGTGGAGAGATCGGTCGGCGCATGGGGATGAAGCTGCACTTCCCAGCGCGAGTCGCTCGCGGCGTCGAGCACTCCGGAAATCTGTGCAGCGTAACCTTTGCCGTGCCGGCCGGGAGTCACGAGTGTGAACAAAGTGTCTGGCGCACCGGACCAGGAATAGGACCAACTTCCACCGGTGGACACTTGCGAAGAACCTTGATCGAAGTTGCTCAAGATCGTGGGAGTTGCGCCGGGTTCCGCGGGCTGCAACTCGAAGTCATCGAATTCTAGCGAGAAACCATGCCCCTTGGCGGCAAACGATTTGTCTGCGGCGGACGATCTATTCCAACGCTCGACGATAGGCTGAAGTATCGGCTCGCTCTTCAAAGGACCGGGCGGAGTCCATTCCTCCGCCGCGGTGCCGGGCCACGCGGTGAGTATCACGCCCACAGGAATATTCAAGGCTCGTCGGAGATCGCGAGCGAAGAAATAGGCAACCGCGGAGAATTCTCTGGCGGTTTCGCTACTGCAGAGTTGCCAGGAGCCCGCAAGGGTGTCGGATCGATTGGAAAGAGCGATGCGTTTCGGAACAGTGAAGAACCGCAACTGCGAATCGTCTGCTTGAAGTAGTGCCTGCGGCCCTGTTGTTGCACCTGACAGCGCATAGGTCATGTTAGATTGGCCCGAGGCGACCCACACTTCGCCGATCATAACGTCCTTAAAGCGGAGGGCACCGTTTCCACGAATTTCCAGCAAAAATGGGCCGCCTGCGGGCATTGGGGGAAGCACAACGCTCCAGTGCCCATGTCCCGATGCGGTGGTGTTACGAGATTCGGCTGCCAGAGTCACCCTGATGGATTCTCCGGCGTCAGCGGTTCCCCAAATGCGAATCGGCATTTCACGTTGCAGCACCATATGGTCGCTGAAGAGATGCGAAACGTGCGGAGCGCCGAAAATCGGTGCATTAAAAGCAAACAATAAAGAGAAAATGACGAATACTTTGCGGATTAAGGAAAGGTAGCTCACGCCTTCGATTATCCAACGCGCGTCAAGTCAATATGGAGAAATCAGGGTAGCTTTATAAATGGGCATCGCCCTGATGCTCTCGATGTTACAGACTTCACCTTGGGCTCCGAACTTTGGCCATGCCTCTTCCGGCAAAAAAAACTGTGCTTTCTTCTGTAGTGGGGTGATCTTGATTTGAAAGCTGTGAGGCCCAGAGCTGGCGAGAAACCGCCTCAAGCCAATGCGCCAAGGCTTTCCGTCGAAGAAATTGTCATCCAGCAACCGATCACCATCGTAAAGGCGAGCCACGTCGCCCTGATAGCGGACCTCTATAAACAAATCGGCGAGGCGATCGAGAGCGTGCTCTGGAATCGCCACCTGCCACGCGGCTGCTTGAGCGAAGTCGGCATCCATCGGAGCGAGGGCATTGTAAGCGCCGCGGCGAATTAGTGGAACCACTGAGGCCGGCTGAAGTTGTTCCCAGGAAATTCGGACGTCCTTGGGGGTAACGTCCAGCGGATATTGTTCGAAAAGTGGTTCTTTTTTGCGCCAGCTGAGACTCAGCGCCGAGACCGTCGCCAGTGGTGGAAACATGCCGTACACAAGGCGTGCAGGATCTGTAGCGCGAAAGTGAATCGCATGCTTCTCGAAAAATACATCGGCGGGAGAGAACACAAGCTGGGCTGAATCATCAAACGCGCGCCATAGATTCTCTGCCTGCTCCTCGGACAGAAGTACGATGGCAACGTGATTCCCGCCTTTGCCGACAAGCTCGATTGCAGGTTTCAGATCAGGACGAACCCGCGACACTTCCCATTGTCCATGACGCTTTGTCGTGACTCCCGTGGTGGCGTGCAGCAAGTCGATAGTCGAGACCTCGAACGAAAAATCGGAGCGGATACCGGAGGGCGCGAAAAAAAAGAAATAGCTGTAGTTGGAGTCGCCAAGCTTACATAGCAACTGTGCCGTGGCAAATTTCAAGTTAATCCCGTACAGGTCCAGGTTAATCGGCCAAATCGCATAGGAGCCGGCGGGAATGTCGATGGGACGGTTCGGAACAGTCTGCTGTTCTCCTTCTAGCTTAATGTGTAGTTGCAGCGCTTTTAGAGGTTCGAGAGGGTAGTCTCGGCGATGGTCGTTCAAGAACAGAAAGCCGCGATGACCATCAGACCGAAGCGCGACTCGCGGCGTCGAGGCATCTTCAGGTCCGGAAGGTACGCGGTCAGGACGGTAAACCGTCATCGGAGCAAGTCGATCCCCGAACTGATTCAAAAAATAGTGAATGGATTTGAGTTGGCGATAAGAAGGACGCAGTTCGCCATATTGGCTAAGCGGAGCACGGAAGTCATAGGAAATCACGGGAAGATCGTAGACGCCGTCTGTCGCAGCGGATTCCTGCATTGTGGACTTCTTGCCAATCGGATTTTCTCCACCGTGAAACATGTAGTAACCGTAAAGATTGGCGCCCGAACCGAGCTGCGTAATGGCCATCGCCGCGACGTCCTCTGCGGATACGACAGGGCGCCTGTGATAGGCCACCTGCATTCCACCGCCGGCTTCCGCAAGCAGTTGCGGCCGTGAAGTTGGCGCCGCCACGCCAGCCATGAGGGAATCCGATGACCTTGTCACTTCATCTGGAAATGAGAACAAATAGGCGTAACTAGGAGGAAGCGGTTGAAGTGAACTGCTCCAGAATTCGTCGGGATACACTCCGAAAACTGGGAGTACTTCGTCTTGCGGGTAATCCGCATGTTCCCAGCCGGTGACCGTATACAGCGGAACCTCCAGCCCTGCTGCGATCGCCAGTTTCTTGAGCGCAGCGATGTGATTGGCGCCGGCATCCGGACCTTTGAGGAAGTACTCGTTTTCAAGTTGCACACCGATCACCGGGCCGCTGTCTTTCCAGAGCATTCCGTGAAGCTGCCGACCAATCTCGTTGTAATAGCGCTCCACATGCACCAGGTACTTGGTCGAATTGCGGCGAGTCGGACCCGCTTGAACCACCCAGTCCGGAAACCCGCCGTTGCGAACCTCGCCGTGCGCGAATGGGCCGATGCGAACAAAAGCATAAAGTTGGTGCCTGGCGCAGAGCTCGATGAAATGGCGGAGGTCGCGCCGGCCGGTCCAATCGAATTGCCCTTCGATCTCCTCGTGATGAATCCAAAAGACGTAAGTCGCTATGATCTGCACGCCGGCGGCTTTCATCTTTAGCAGTTCTTCTTCCCATTCCGACTCGGGATACCGAGAAAAATGGAATTCACCCATGACGGGAAGCCAAGGCTTGCCATCTAGAGTGAGATAACGGGAATTGACTTGGAGCCGATGGCCGAGAGGTGAAACCCCTCCCATGGTCAGTGAAAGAGGTTGGGGCGGGGCCGGAGGAATCGAGGCGTCAAATGCAATGTGGTTCGAGCCAGATTGGGCCGGCAGAGACTGCGACAACGACATAAGGACAATCAGGCCGCATATGAATCGACAGAAGTGAATTGACCAGAGTTTTTTAGCAGCCGAGAACCGGGACATATGTCCAAGGATGGACTGTTTACTCGTCGCGATGCAACCGCCCTATAGCTTAGCGAACTGCGGCACGGTTGGAATAGAGCTGCTGGTCGACTGTCGATCAAAAACCCACGGCAAGTGTTTGTCACGTGTCGGTTGCACTTCGGATTATCTCGGCAATCCTTGGGTCGACGAAACTTTTGGTGGCGCCGGTCCGGCTGCTAGTGTTAGGCCTCCGCAGCGAATGGCATAGGAAGAAGATTACTAAGGCAAGACCGGCCAAGGACAGCAGTATAGGCACGGAGTACAGCGCGGTTCGCTTTGCTCCCTCGGGTTCGAGCAGCACACGTTCTCCATAAAGATGTTTGTAATAGTCCAAAATTTCTCTGTCGGACTGCCCTACTCGAACCTTTTCCTCGATTTCTTTCCTTATCTGAAATGATATTTCGCTCATGTGCCTCGAAACTGGCTCACCGTAGCAGCATGGAGAGAGCAACGAATCTTCCAATTTCTTGATCCGGGCGGCGTCGCTCCGCGAGGGAGGCCGTGAATCCACGGGTAATGCCAGAACTGACAGCAAGAGAGCCACCAAGTAGAGGTGAAAACGATAGAAGGGCGTGCTTAGCGAGAACAGAGAGCGTCTCTTCCGGGTGCAAATGTCGAATGAAACCATCGAATTCTCTTTTGCCGTACTGATGGGCGATGCATTTATTGAACCAACACTTAGGACTACAGATGTGCGGCAAATTGTCGCAGGTGTGCTCTGCGACGATGGGTTCCACTCCGACCTTCTATTCCGCGGTCTTCGGTCGTGGTACTATCCGGCGAATTATGCGGCGGATCTTTGCCACATTTTTGGTCGCAATCATGGCTGTGGGAGGCTTACTCCCGCTGGTGATCGCTGCGTCTGGGGATACCACCCCGGTTTGCTGTCGCAAAGACGGCAAGCACCATTGTCAGATGAGCATGGCTAGTCAGGAATCCTCGCCCGACGGCATGGCACATATTCGAGGATCCGCTTCCAACTGCCCATTCCATCAGCAAGTCGGAAGGCTGACCTTTACTGTCGCCGGGGTTCCGCAGTCGAACCTCCTGCCAAGACTGGCAAGTGGTCAATCTGCTTTGCTCAATGACTTCGTCATTCTAGCTTCGAAGGCCATGCCCTCCGGTTCGCTCCGCGGTCCTCCCCGGCTTTCCTAACCCGAACATCATCTCGCACTTTGGTCCAGTCCAACGGTTGTCAGGCGCAAGCACTGTTCGTGTCAGCGAAACGTCCTGCGGAGTTGGGATTCCCACATCAACAGCCTGTTCTTCAGTTCGTATCGCAGTCATAACGCGGTCGTCTGCTGTGCTAGTCGCGAGGCTTCGCGATGGCGGAGATGGACAACATTAATGCCAAAAGTCAATGAGGACATTCATGACGCTCAAAAAATACCTGGTCACTAGCAAACGGACCACCCGGAAGTTGGGTCCTGTGTGGAATTCTCCCGATTGCCGGGCCCTTGAGGATCGCTCTTGCTTAGGCTTAATCTTTCTAAGTTGTTCCAAGATCTGGACACTACAGTTCTCGTTATTCGTCCTCGCATTTCTCTTCGGCATGCCCGGCAACTTCGTAATGGCTCAAACAGGAACAACGTCGGTCCGTGGCATCGTCACGGACCCAAGCGAGCGAGCAATAGTGGGCGCAAAGGTAACCCTGAAAAGCACGGTTCAAGAATTCGAACGGGGCGGAGAGACAAGTAGTGACGGGAGCTATCAGTTCCTACAGCTAGCACCTGGCGAATATTCCTTGCTTGTAGAGAGTGCAGGTTTCAAGACCATGCAGAAGAGAAATATCGTGCTCATCGTGAATTTTCCCTCGACGATAAATGTCACCATGGAGGTAGGCTCTGTTTCTGAGGTTGTTACAGTAGTAGCACATGGTGCAGTCCTCAACACATGGGACGCATCGCTCGGTGTTGGCTTCGACGAGACTCGCGTGAAGCAGTTGCCACTTGATGGAAGAAATGTTCCAGACCTACTGAGTTTACAGGCTGGAGTTACATACACCGGCAATCGAAGCGATGTAGATGATCTGAGAACTGGCGCAGTGAATGGTGCTCGTAACGACCAAAGCAATGTTACGGTGGATGGAGTTCCAGTGAACGACGAGGGTGGACACCCTTTTACGTCTGCCCTTCCAGTCACCCTAGATTCGATCCAAGAATTTCGTGTGACTACAACGAACTACAACTCCGACGAAGGCATCTCATCCGGAGCGCAAGTGCAACTCGTCACAAAAAGCGGTACCGACCAATTTCACGGGAGCCTATACGAATATCACCGAAATACCGCTACGAGTGCGAATGATTACTTTATAAAGCAGTCCCAGCTGAATAGCGGCGAGCCGAATTCACCACCCCAATTGATACGAAACGTTTTCGGCGGCGCTATCGGAGGGCCAATTCGCAAGCAGAGCATGTATTTTTTTCTCAACTACGAGGGTACGCGGCGGGCCGAACAACAAGCGCAGGTCACCTTGGTCCCCACTGATTCGTTTCGCGACGGGGTGATTCAATACCTGTGCGCCACCAAAGCTGATGGTACGCCCGACACGGCATCATGCCCAGGAGGATCGATAACCGGTCTCGGTGGCAAGAGCTATACAGTCGCGCCAGGTTACAGTGGCGTCACTCCTGGCGTCCTGGCTTCGATGGATCCGTTGCAGCTCGGTGGTAATCAAGCCGTTCTCGAGTATCTAAAGCAACTCCCGCTGCCTAATTCAGTGTCGGCGGGGGGCGGAGATGGCGTCAACACTGCTGGATTGAACTGGAGGGCTCCTTTCTCCGACTCCAGGAATGCGTATGTTGCGCGATTGGATTTCATCACGAAAAACGGCAAACACAGGGTTTCGATCTCCGGGGCGTTGGCGAACGAATCTAGTCCTGGCGTTCCCTTCTATCCGGGGCAAGTGCCATCCACAACTTTTGTGAATTACAGCAAAGGGATTATCGTTCAGTATTCCAGCACTATTAGGCCCACATTGCTGAACAGTTTTCGCTACGGATTTATTAGGGAGAGCATAGGCAATCTGGGAATTACGGACGATCCGCAGACTTATTTGATATTTGGACTGAATCCAACGGCATATTCATCAAGCTTCCAACGGCCGGCACAGACCCTTGCCGACGATCTCACTTTGATCAAAAAGAGTCATTCGCTTCAATTTGGCGTGCAAATGACGTTTGTTCGTGAGCCGCGACAAGGGAATTCCACGTCTTTCAGTTCTTCGGACACTGAACCATTCTTTCTGGATAGCGCAATCTCGCAGAACCCTAATTCGCCGTTAAATCCAGTGAATCATTGCGAGGTGGGACAATGCCTTCCTGAGGTCGATTCGTCCTTCGCAACTAGTTACGATTGGTCTGTAACGTCGTTGCTGGGTGTGATTTCTAAGGTGGACGCGGTCTATAACTATGGGCGCGATGGAAATGTTCTTGCTCAAGGGGCGCCAACGACTCGCAGATTTGCAATCAACGGTTACGAGTTTTATCTTCTAGATTCTTGGAAGGTAAAACCCAGTCTCACGTTGAACTTTGGCCTGCGCTATTCTCTCCTCAGCCCACCTTGGGAGACGAACGGTTTGCAAGTGTCGCCGACAGAAAATTTGGGCGTGTGGTTGCAGAATAGAGCGTCCCATATGCTGGCGGGATTGCCGTCGAACTTGGATCCACCGATAGCCTACGATTGGTCCGGTCCCGCAAACGGCAAACCAGGCTTTTACGACTGGGACTATAAGAATATTGCTCCGCGATTCGGCTTCGCGTGGTTACCCAGAGTCAGCGAAAGTAACCTATTCGGTTCGATCTTTGGCAACGGCAAGACAGTAGTTCGCGGAGGCTTCTCTGTTGCCTACGACCGGTTCGGTCAGGGGCTCGTTGACACCTATGACCAAACCGGATCGTTTGGGCTCAACGTCGATTTGCCGAACCCACCGCCCGCGACTGCCACCCTTGCTTGTGCGCCACGAGTTACCAACATGAGTGTCATGCCAACCGGCGAATATTGCGGATACGATGTATTTCCCCAGCCCCCTGCGGCGAATTTTCCCCAACCATTTCCCTCAGGCTCCTTTCTCGCCAGTTGGGGCATGGATCGCAGCATGAAAACACCATATGCATATACCCTCAATTTGTCAGTCGGTCGAGATTTAGGGTCCGGGTTCCAGTTTCAGGTATCATACGTCGGCAGGTTAGGCCGACGCCTGCTAAGCCAACAAGACTTCGCGATGCCGTTCAATCTTTATGATCCCAAGTCCAAGACCAGCTACTACCAAGCTGTGACAGCACTTGCAAGACTCTATCGCAGTGGGGTTACAACTTCCGATTTCGACCCTGTTTCTTTACCGTCCGCAGTTCAACAATATTGGACCAACACCATAACTCCTGTCGCGGCTGGTGGGGCATATCTTTTGGGCACAGCCGGTGGGTGCGGATCGAACGTACCTCTAGCCACGACCAACCCCGTCGTCATGGCATTTGACTTGTTTTGCGCCACTTCGACGAACGAGACACTTGGGCTCGAGTTTCTCGACTATCTCGGGATTCCCGACGCCGCTGATCCTTCCAAAGTCTACTTTCCTTCCGGGGGCCAGTTCACTTTTTATAATCCGCAATATTCCACGCTTTACGGCTGGAGGACAACAGGAACTGCGAATTACAATGCCCTCCAGTTGAGCTTGCAGCACCACATGCAACAAGGTATCCAATTTGACCTAAACTACACATATTCCAAATCCATCGACACCGCCTCGGACCCGGAACGGGCTGGTGGAGGTCCATACAATGGACTTCTGGGCGCTGTCGTCAACACTTGGGATCCGAACGGCCTGCGAGGACCTTCAGACTTTGACCTAAGGCACCAATTGAACGCGAATTGGCTTTGGGAAATTCCTTACGGGAAGGAGCGGAGGTTCGGCAATCAGGCGAGCGGCGTCGCAAGCGCTTTGCTCGCGGACTGGCAAATCTCTGGCGTGTTTCGCGTGACGAGCGGCTTCCCAATATCCATCAACAATGGATACGCATGGGCGACGAACTGGACCGGTGCAGGCAATGCGAACCAAGATTCACCCGTTGTTACTGGTGCTTTCAAGAAAGACGGTTATGTCAGCTTGTTCGCTAACGGAAGCGCGGCACGAGATTCTTTCTCCTTCAATTTTCCTGGGCAGTCTGGCCAGCGAAATGAATTGCGCGGAGATGGATATTTCGGCTGGGACATGGGTTTGACCAAGCGATGGACGGTACCTTGGTCGGAAGGGCAAAGCCTTCAGTTTCGGTGGGAGGTTTTTAATGTTCCGAATGCAACTCGTTTCAATGTAGAGACCTTAACAAGGTCGCTAACTGATTCACCGCAAACCTTTGGAAACTACAATGGCCTCCTCACGTCACCGCGCGTCATGCAATTTGCTCTGCGATATGAATTCTAACCGACTCGAGCGTACTGTCTGAACTGACCGACACCTCGCCCAGCAACCATGGCCACCGCCACTACGTCGAAACTCGCTGTTGCTGCATCTTGCCTTGACTCGGGTCGGTTCAACCAACACTCTCACTTCGGATTAGTGTCCTAAACGTCTTTAGGAGCGACTCTGGGTTTAAGCCTCGGACGCGAAGTGGGCTATGTGGACTGCTCTGTCCCAACTGTCGTGGTTGTGGTAGTATTCGCGGAATCATGCGGCGGTTTCTGGCCACATTTCTGGTCACGATAATGGCTCTCGGGGGTTTACTCCCGCTGGTGATCGCTGCGTCTGGGGATATCACCCCAGTGTGCTGCCGCAAAAATGGCGCGCACCGCTGCCAGATGACTAGGGCCAGCCAAGCACCCTCGTCCGACGGACTGCAGCGCATCCAAGGATCCGCTTCCGGTTGCCCGTTCCATGAACAAATCGGAACTCTGACAGTCTCTGTTGCAGTGGTTCCACAGTCCGGCGCAGTCCTGAGACTGGCGGCCAGTCGAGCTGGTCGGCTGCCTGACGTCGCCCTTTTGAGTTCGGAACCCATTTCCTCCGGTACGCTCCGCGGTCCTCCCTTCCTCTCGTAAACCAAATATCGTCTCGCGATTTGGCCAGAGAAACTGCTCAGGCTTCGGTTTGAGCGGACGGGTACATACTTTTTGAAGATTTTGCACTCATCAGAGTCTCTCCGATAGCAGGATCCAAGGTGAATTCTTCGCATGAAGACGCGACTACTCATCTCGATTGTCTGTGTCGCCGTGCTTGTCGCAGTTGGTTTCACGGTGCGAGCGTCGATCAAAAAGGGGCTTAGCACCCGGGAGACACCGAGTCTGCCCGAAGCCATGGTGGCTCGCAGAGTTCGGCGATGGGCTATACCGACTAGCGCCACCAATCTGAAAAACCCAGTCCCTGTGACTCCCGAGATGTTGCAGCACGGATTGGAACACTGGGCCGACCACTGCGCCACCTGCCATGCCAATGACGGTAGCGGCAAGACAACTATCGGAATGAATCTCTACCCGAAGGCTCCCGATATGCGAGGGCAAGACACGCAATCGCTTAGCGACGGGGAGCTCTACTACATCATTCGGAACGGCGTGCGTATGACGGGAATGCCAGCGTGGGGCAAGTCCGAAGACGGCGAACACGATCATG
>Ga0335084_10002204_pt1 | contig 18683 bp, 19 predicted proteins | sample Lox_Sample_44_FD_206721 | JGI IMG/M metagenome (GOLD analysis project Ga0335084, IMG submission 206721) | Soil microbial communities from Loxahatchee National Wildlife Refuge, Florida, United States - Lox_Sample_4.4 | ecosystem: Environmental > Terrestrial > Soil > Wetlands | place: USA...
GTCGAGATCGATACGGTCCCTGCGCGATCTCACTGGTCAAACGAGGTTCAACGCGGCGACGACTTCGTCGTCCTCCACCTGAGGAAAGTGTCGGTAGAACTGACCCACGGCGTAGAAATGCTCCGGGGTTTCGAGGCACACCAACTCGTCGCAGCTCTCTGTAACCGTCGCAGCGGTATCGGGCGGCGCGACGGGGACGGCGCAGATCAGGCGGGCAGGGTTGCGTTGGCGCAGCGCGTGCAGGGCTGCAATCATGGTAGATCCGGTCGCAAGCCCGTCGTCGACAACGATGACGATGCGGCCAGCGGGATCCACGACGGGGCGCTGCGCCGTGTACTGAGCGCGTCGCTGGCGCATGACCTCAAGCTCGTGCTGCTTTTCTTCCTCGAGGTAATGGGCGTCCGCCCCGGTCGAGGCCGCGTATTCGGCCACATGCGTCCACCCTGACTCGTCAACCGAGCCGATCGCCAACTCCGGGTTGCCAGGCGCACGCAGCTTGCGCACAAGCACCACATCTACTTCGCCACCCAGTTGTTCGGCGATGAGCCGAGCCATGGGCACCGCGCCGCGTGGGATGCCGAGCACGAGCGGGTTCTTGCCCTTGTAGTCGGCCAACTTCTCGACCAGCTTCAGCGCGGCATCGCGACGGCTTTCAAACACCGTGGGAGCTCTCCAGAGGGCGCGCAGACGATGCAGAAAGGCAAAACCCATTTGCCGCGAAGGACAGGAAAATTCACGCCGGAATGCGCGCGCGCTTCTCGGCGTAGCGCTCCGCAGCCTGGATCGTGTTGGCCAGCAGCATCGTGATGGTCATCGGGCCCACGCCGCCCGGAACCGGAGTAATCCATCCTGCGCGCTCCCGCACCGACTCGAAGTCGACATCGCCTACGGCCTTACCGTCGGCGAGGCGGTTGAAACCGATGTCGATCACTGCCGCGCCGTCCTTCACCATCGAGCGTGTGACCAGCCGCGGCTTCCCGGCCGCCACCACGAGGATATCCGCCAGCAAGGTGTACTGCGACAGATTGCGAGTCTTGGACGTGCAGATGCTGACCGTCGCGCTGCGCGCGAGCAGCATCAACGCCATCGGCTTGCCGACGATGTTGCTGCGGCCGACCACCACCGCATTTTGCCCCTCGATGGGTATCTTCAAGTAGTCCAGCAGGCACATGACGCCATAAGGCGTGCAAGGTGGAAACACGCTCTCCCCCACTACCAGGCCGCCCAGGTTGTAGAGATGAAATCCGTCCACGTCCTTCTCTACCGGAATGGCCTCGAGAACTTTCGCGTTGTCGATGTGCGGCGGGAGCGGTAGCTGCACCAGGATGCCATGGATTTTCACATCCGTTGCGAGCGCCTCGATGCGGGCGAGCACCGTTTGCTCCGACACATCGGCCGGAAACTCGTGCAGTTCCGAGTGCAGGCCGTTCTCGGCGCAGGCCTTGATCTTGTTGCGCACGTAGACGCGGCTCGCGGGATTGTCGCCGACCAGGACGACGGCTAGTCCCGGGATGACGCCCCGCTCGGCCAGGGTTCCGGCGCGCGCCTTCCACTGGGCGCGGATGTCCTTTGCGATGGCCGCGCCATCGATGATTCTAGCGGTCATGGATTGCTCTCAGCGGTCCGGCTTGCGCTCGCTCGGGTCTCAACGCGCATGCGCAGAGGGCGCAGACGCCGCAGTGTCAGTCGCGACGGCGGTAGGGTCGGCTACCTTCTCGAGTTCAGCCAACGTCGAGTAGAACACCGGCCCGCCGCCCATGTCTGCCACCTCCTGGCTAGTCAGGGCGTTCAGATTCGCACCGTTGCGCATCTTCGAGCCCTGCAATTGCTTGGGCGCGCCGACCACTCCGGGCAGCAGCCCCTCGACCAGGAGCGCGTACCCGAAGGTCTCGCCGCGATCGTTGTACAGCCGGCACAGATCACCGTCGGCGATGCCGCGGCTGCGAGCATCCTGAGGACTGAGCTCGAACGTGGCGCGCGCGGTCATTTCCTGGAGCCGCGCCACGTGCTGAAATGTGGCGCCGATGAAGTAGTGGGTTGCCGCGCTGATGACCTGCAACGGGTAGGTGCGCCGCAACTCGGCGTCCTCGAACCCTTCCTTCTCGGCGAGATGGGTCGGTAAGGGGTCCAGTCCGATTTTTTCCAGCGCAGCGCAGTAGATCTCGATCTTGCCGCTCGGTGTGGGCCAGCGCCCGCTGTTGATGCCGCCGCGCCGAGGAGAATCCACGGCTGCGCGCGCCCAGCCTTGTTGCTCGAGCTTCTCGTAGGTGACACCCTCGAACAACGGATTGAACGCGGGGTCCAGCAACTCCCGGATCATTTTTTCGTCGCTGTCCGAGAAGCACGGATCATCGTAGCCCATGGCGCGGGCCAGCCGTCGGAACATCTCCGTGTTGTCGAGGCTCTCGCCCACCTTGGCGATGGCGGGCCGGCTCAGCCCCAGATAGTAGTTGCCGTAGGCCCCGTGCAGGTCTGCATGCTCGAGCTGAGTGTCGGCGGGCAGCACGATGTCGGCATAGACACAGCTGTCCGTGAAGAACGTATCGTGCACGACGACAAAAAGATCGTCGCGCATAAGTCCCCGGCGTGCGGCAACGGTGTCGGGCACGCAATTGGCGGGGTCGCTGTTCCAGCAGAACAGCGCCTTGATTGGCGGATCGAGCCGTGGGTCGTTCAGCGCCCGGCCGAGCTGGATCATGTTGATCATGCGCGGCGTTCGTCCGGCCAGCAGGTCGGTGCGCTGCAGCTTGGCCATGTTGACGCCGCGCGTCTCGGCACCCGTGCTAACGCATACGCCCGCGCCACCCGTCATCGCGCCGGTGAGGGCGGGAAGCAACGAAATCGTGCGCGTCATCATGCCCCCGTTGGCATGGCGCTGGATGCCCCAGTTGAGCCGGATGAAGGACTTCTTGGTCCGACCGTAGAGCAACGCCAGCTTTTCGACGTCGGCAGCCGGCACGCCAGTGATCTGCTCGACCCGGTCCAGCGGATATTGAGGCAGCTTCTCGGCGATGAGGCGATCCCACCCGACCGTGTGACTGCGCAGGAAAGCCTCGTCGTGCAGGCCGCGCTCGACGATGACATTCATCATCCCCAGCGCCAGAGCTGCATCGGTCCCGGGGCGCGGCTGCAGATGCCAGTCCGCCAGGGCCGTTGTGCGAGTGACGCGGGGATCGATGGCGACGATGGTTGCACCGCTGGCGCGCGCCTGGTTGATGAAGGGCATCGCGTGCACGCCGGTGCTGACGAGATTCGTACCCCACAAGAGCACGACCTCCATGTTCGGGATGTCCTCGATATTGGCCTCGCCCACGCGGCCGAACGTGTAGGTAAGCGCGGCGGCGCCGGCCGCGGTGCAGATCGTGCGTTGCAGGCGCGCCGCGCCCATCTTGTTGAAGAAACGCTCGCCCATGCCGGAGAAGCCGATGATGCCGAGCGTGCCCGAATAGGAGAAGGGCTGGATCGCTTCAGAACCGAACTCCGCGAGAATGCTCTTGAACCGCCCGGAGATCTCGGTTAGTGCCTCGTCCCAGCTGATGCGCTCGAACTTGGCGTTGCCGCCCTTGGGTCCGATCCGGCGGCGCGGGTAAAGGACCCGGTTCGGGTTGTAAACGTACTCCAAGTAGTTGTTGACCTTGTTGCACAGGTAACCCTTGGTGATCGGGTGGGTCGAGTCGCCCTCCACTTTGATGGCGCGGCCGGTTGCCTCCTCCACCGTGACGCGCATCGAGCAGGCGTCCGGACAATCGTGCGGACACGTCACGTGCACCACGCGCAGCTTGTGCTCGGCCTCGAGTGTCGCGGCGCTCAGTTCTATCGGGTTGCCCATCGAGTTCGCTCCCGGCAAGCGGTGAACAATGCGGTTATTCTACTCTGGGCGGTGGTCGAACGGACCTTTGGGGAAACAGATGCAGCATCGACAGCAGAAGTGTGGATAGTTTTTCCGTGCCCGCGAATCTCGACGACAAACTGGTGGTGGCTCTCTCGTCCCGGGCGCTGTTCGACTTCGAGGAGGAGAACGCGCAGTTCGATGAGGACGACCCGCGAGCCTACCAGCAGCTCCAGCTCTCGCGCCTGGACCAGCCGGCCGGACAGGGTGCGGCGTTCAAGCTGGTCAAGAAGCTGCTCGGGTTCAACACGGCCACTGCGCACAAGGTGGAGGTGGTCATCCTCTCGCGCAACGATCCAGTCACAGGGCTGCGCGTGTTCAAGTCGGCCGAGCACCACAACCTGCCCATCACGCGCGGCGTGTTCCTGCGCGGCCGTACACCCTACGGCTACCTCTCACCGCTCAAGGCCGACCTGTTCCTTTCGGCTAATCCCGACGATGTGCGCTTGGCGCTCGAAGCAGGTTTCCCTGCGGCACGCGTATACGCCAAGCCCCTCGACGCCACGGAAACCCACGCGCACGAGGTTCGCATCGCGTTCGACGGCGATGCCGTTCTGTTCAGCGACGAGGCGGAGCGCGTCTATCAGGAGCGCGGGCTGCCAGCGTTCGAGGAGCACGAGCGCACGCGCGCCGGCGAACCGCTTCCGCCCGGACCCCTGCAGCCATTCCTGCGGGCGCTGCATGCACTGCAGAGGAGCTCGCCGCCCGGCTCCGCAATGCGCATCCGCACGGCGCTGGTGACTGCCCGCAGCGCCCCCGCGCACGACCGGGCAGTGCGGACGCTCATGAGCTGGGACATCGAGGTGGACGAAGCGATGTTCCTGGGCGGCCTGGACAAGGGTCCGTTCCTGCAAGTGTTCGAACCGGACTTCTACTTCGACGACCAGCTCGCCCACGTAGAGTCGGCGTCCCAGGCGGGCCCCAGCGGGCACGTGGACGCCGGCGTCGTCAATCTGACGCGCCGTTCGCAGCGGCCTTGACCGGAGCCGACATCGCGAGCGGCCGCCGCTCTCGCACCCGGGCATAAAACTCGGCCATGCGCTCGGCCATGCGGCGCGCCTCCCACTCGCGCGCGTAACCGTTGGCTTCCCGGCCTAGTCTCTTGCGCAGTACATCGTCTTGCAGCAGGGTAACGACCTTGGAGGCGAACTCCGCTTCGTCGAGCGCTGATACCATCGCTCCTTTCCCCGCATCGAGGATGTCTTTGGTCCCGAGGATGGCGGGCGCCACCACCGGGAGCCCGAGTGCCATCGACTCCAGCAGCACCAGGCCCTGGGTTTCGGTGTGGGAGGCGAAGACGAAGATGTCGCCTGCGCGATAACAGTCGAGCAGCGCCTGCTTGCGATCCTGGTAGCCGACGAACAAGACGCTGCCCGCCACCTCGAGCCGCGCTGCCAAGCGCCGCAGGTGCTTGAGCGCTGGCCCTTCGCCCGCGATCACGAGCAGAACCTCGGGAATTCGGCTCCGGACCTGCACCAGCACGCGCAACAGGAAGTCGATGTTCTTCTCGAACGCCACGCGGCCCACATGCATGAGCGTGGGCCGTCCAGGTGCGATCCCGTGGCGAACACGGAACGCCGCGCCATCCCCTCCCGCGAGCTGCTCTATTTCGATACCGGTGGGAATGATCTCGATCGGCACGCTCACGCCGTAGCCACGCAATACGCGCAGCACAGCTCCCGAAGGCACTACCACGGCATCGAGGTTGTTGCATTGATTGCGCGAAAACCGCCGCGCCAGTGCCCGCATCCAGGCCTTTGGCACGAACGGGACATAGTGGTACAGGTATTCTTCGAACAAGGTGTGGTAGGTCTCCACCCGCGGTAGACCCAGCCGCCGCGACAGCAGCACCCCGGCATAGTGGGCGACGAACGGCGTTTGAATGTGGACGAGATCGAACCGGCGGCTGCGCAGTTCAGGCAGATGCTGGAGGATCGAGCGCAGCTGCATGCGCCGGTCCTCCGGGTCGAACAGCACGCGTTGCGACGGCACCCGCACAATGCCGGAGTCATCGGCACTCGATTCGCTCCCGTATGCCGGCGCGATCAACCAGCTCTCATGCTCGAGCTGCGCCAGGCGGTTGCGAAACGTCTGGATGGACGTGGACACCCCGTTGACACGAGGAAAATACACGTCCGAGAGCATCAGGATTCTCAGCGGCACCGCTCCCAGGGTGAAGAGTGTGCAGCGAAGTCTAGCCGCGAAATGTGACAACCCGACTCACGCCCGAGCACGCTGGACGCACACGCCCGGTTCGGCGACAATCCGCTCACAATGCCTCACGGATTGATCGCTTTCCTGATCCACTGGGCCGTCCTGACCCTGCTGCTGTGGGTCGCCAGCCACGTGTTCAAGGGTATCTCCTACTCCAGCCCCGGCGCGCTGTGGGTGGCCGCGCTCCTGCTGGGATTGGTCAACGCGATCGTGCGGCCGATCCTGATTCTACTCACTCTGCCTCTCACCGTTGTCACGCTCGGCCTATTTCTGCTGGTCATCAACGCACTCATGCTGATGCTGGTATCAGCGGTGGTGAAGGGCTTCGAGGTCAAGGGATTCTGGACGGCTTTGGCTGCGAGCCTGTTCATCGCGGTGCTGAGCTTCTTTCTGGATGCCGCGCTGTGGGGCGGGGGCACGCTCACCGTCACTCACGGCGGCAACTGGATCTGAAGATTGCTCACGGGGTCAGCTGCGTCTTGAGCGACACTTTCTGGATGGTGATCGCGTTGACGGGGCACACCGCTTCGCACCGCCCGCATCGCACACATTGGTTCTGGTCGATCCACAGCCGGTTGTAGTAGAGCGAGTCGGTCTTGCCTTGCTCCACCTTGCGGTAGCCGGTGATCCGGCCCTCATCGTCGCGCAGCAGCGCGGCGACTTCGACGATGCAGCCGGGGACCGGTTTGACCTTGAGGCACTCGTCGCACAGAACGCACTTCGCGTCGACGATCTCGAACTTGTAGTGGCACAGGTAGCAGCGCGAGGCCTCTAACAGCGCTTGCGGCTGTTCGTATCCGGTCTCGACCTCTTCACCGAGACCGCGCCGGTCGAGCGGCAGCGTCGGCATGGGATGGACTGGAATGGCGTTCATGTCAGGCGTGCGCCCAGTGGTCTTCCCGCCGGAGAGCTTGGACTGAAAGCTCGGGCCGACCACCGCTGCTGGTCGCGGATTGGATCCACCGGCTAAGTAGCGATGCACCTGGGCGGCGCACTCCTTGGCGTGACCGATGGCTTGGATCAGCGTGGTCGCGCCCAGCGCGAGATCGCCGGCAACAAAGATCTTCGGGTGTGCGGTTTGCTGAGCGTTTCCGCTCGACAACCACTGATCCGGGCCGACAAGCTGCCGCGCCAGCGCGCCGCTGATCCACCCGCTGTCGGGGAACTGGCCCGTGGCAAGGATAACGCTATCGGCATTCACCTCGAAGCTGCTGCCGGCGATCTCCACCGGCAACCGTCGCCCGTCGCCGCCAAGCTCCCCAGGGCGAGTGCGCACGAAACGCACCGCAGCGGGCTTGCCATTCGACCCCAACAGGCGGACCGGCGCGCACTCGTTGTGCAGCTCGCCACCTTCTTCCAAGAACTCCTCCAGCTCACCCGGCAGCACCACCATGTCGGCTCGCCTGCGGCGGTAGCATACGGCGACGCTCGCAGCACCCAACCTGATCGCGGTACGCGCGCAATCCATGGCCGTATAGCCGCCGCCGATCACCACCACGCGGCGACCAATCTCTCGTCGACCGAACTCGTTCACTGCAAGCAGGAAGTCCAGACCATGCTCAACGCCCGCGAGATCGCGCCCAGGCAGATCGAGGATGTTGGGCCGCAGGGTCCCTGCGGCCAGCACTACCGCGTCGAAATCTCCAACCAACTGTGCGAGCGGGATGTCGCGCCCGACCGCCACGCCGCAGCGCAGCTCGATGCCCAATGCTAGAGCCTGGTCGACCTCGAACTCGATGAGGTCGCGCGGCAAGCGGAATGCGGGAATACCTTGATTCAGCATGCCTCCAGGCTTGCTATGTTTTTCGTAGACGTGAACGCTGTGGCCGAAGCGCGCCAACTCGCGCGCGGCGGTGAGCCCTGCCACCCCGCTGCCCACGATTGCTACCCTCCGGCCCGACGGTGGGAGCAGCAGCGGCAGGACGATCGGCTGCTGATGGTAGAAATCGGCAGCCGAGCGCTTGGAGAAACAAATCGCTACTGGCTCACCGTTGCCCGCCCAGCCGTGCCGGCAAGCGGCTTCGCACGGACGCGAGCAGACGCGCCCGAGCACAGCTGGAAAGACGTTGTCGCGCAGATTGATCTCGTAGGCCTCTTGGAAGCGGCCGTGGTAGACGGCCTCGAGGTAACCAGGGATGTCCGTCCCGGCGGGACAGGCGGCCTGGCATGGGATGTTCTCGCGCAGCCAATGGAGGTCCTGCGCGGTTGAGGCTACCGACGGCCGCGCCGATTCGGCTCCGACGGACAGCGCAGTGATTCGCTTGAACTCGGAGCTGGACACGGCGCTACTAGAACAGCCCGACCACTTTCCCGTCAGCCGTCAGGTCGATCTTGGTCGCGGCCGGCACTTTGGGTAAGCCAGGCATGGTCATGATGTCCCCGCACACCATGACCACGAACTCTGCGCCCGCCGACAGCCGCACCTCACGAATGTTCAGCGTGTGCCCGGTGGGCGCACCGCGCAGACCGGGATCGGTCGAGAACGAGTACTGCGTCTTGGCGATGCATACCGGGTAGTGGCCGTAACCTTCCTCCTGCAGCTTCGTGATCTGGGCGCGCACCTTGGCGTCGGCGCCGATGTCAGCGGCCCCATAGACTTTGGTGGCGACGGTCTTGGCTTTGTCCCACAGCGGCAGGGCGTCGTCATAGACAAAGCGGAAGCGATTACTCCCCTCGTCGATGACGCGAACCACCTCGCGTGCGAGATCTTCGGCGCCCTGCCCGCCTTCGGCCCAGTGCGTGGCCACCACAATCGGCGTGCTCTGCGCATGCATCTTGTTGCGTACCAGCGCCAGTTCGGCGGCAGTGTCGTGGCTGAAGTGGTTGATGCAGACCACGCAGGGTAATCCGTACACCTCGCGGACGTTGCGCACGTGCCGCTCGAGATTCGCCATGCCCTTCTCCAGCGCCTCCAGGTTCTCTTGACCGGCGCTCTTCAGGTCCGCGCCGCCGTGATACTTGAGAGCGCGCGCGGTGGCCACGATCACGGCCGCGTCGGGCCTCAAGCCCGACTTGCGGCACTTGATGTCGACGAACTTCTCCGCACCCAGGTCGGCGCCGAACCCGGCCTCGGTGATCACATAGTCGGCCAGCTTGAGGGCCGCCCGGGTCGCGATGACCGAGTTGCAGCCGTGAGCGATATTGGCGAAAGGCCCGCCGTGGATAAACGCCGGATTGTTCTCCAGCGTTTGCACCAGGTTGGGCTTGATTGCATCTTTCAGCAGCACAGTCATAGCACCGTGCGCCTGGAGATCGCGCGCCCGCGCCGGCTTCTGGTCGCGAGTGTAGCCCACCACGATATTTCCCAGCCGCGCCTTCAGGTCCTCCAGCGAGGTGGCCAAACAGAAGATCGCCATCACCTCCGAGGCGACCACAATGTCGAAACCATCCTGCCGCGGATACCCGTTGCCAGGGCCGCCCAGCGATACGACGATGTCGCGCAGCGCGCGGTCATTCATGTCGAGCACGCGCTTCCAGGCGATGCGGCGCACGTCGAGCCCAAGCTCGTTGCCGTGATGGATGTGGTTGTCCAGCATCGCCGCAAGCAGATTGTTGGCGAGCTGGATGGCGTTGAAATCGCCGGTGAAGTGAAGGTTGATGTCCTCCATCGGCACGACTTGAGAGTAGCCGCCTCCAGCCGCGCCGCCTTTCATCCCGAACACCGGCCCGAGGCTGGGCTCGCGCAGGCAGATCAGCGCATTTTTGCCGATACGGTTGAGCGCATCGCCCAGCCCAACCGTTGTCGTGGTCTTGCCCTCTCCCGCAGGCGTTGGGGTGATCGCGGTAACCAGGATCAACCGGCCGTCGGGCCGCTCGTTCAGCGTCTCCAGGTAATCGAGCGCGACCTTGGCTTTATAGTGGCCGTAGGCCTCGAGATGCTCGTCGGAGATGCCGAGGCGCTCCACCGCGAGCGCGTCAACGCGCTTCAGTTTCGCCCGCTGGGCGATTTGAATGTCGGACAGCACGAAACGGCCTTAGGCAAACAAAAAAGCGGCAGTCTACAGCATGCCTGCCGCTTCCGACTGCGTGCGGTGGTTACTTAAGCGAGTGCCCTGTATGCCCGTCTTCCGGATGCAGCAGGGTGGTTCCCGTCGGCCCATACCCGGTGAGCTGAATGATGACCTCTTGGTCTTTCGCACCGTCGAAGTGATGACCGCCGGCCGGATGCTTCATGAAGCTTCCCGGCGTCAGCGGCACGGTCTTGTCTGGATCGAACTCGTCGCCGGTCCCGGTCCACCACGTGCCCTTCAGAACCACGGCGTAGCGGTCATCCGGGTGGTAGTGCGGACGGCTCATGAGCCCCGGCGGGAAGTTGACTCGAACGACGTACAGTCCCGGCTTGGAAGGATCACCGACCAGCACGGCTACCCGGACGCCTTCGTATCCTGGCAACGGCTTCCACGGAATATCCTCGGGCGCGATCCGGACAAACCCGGGCGCATCCTCTTCCGCATTGACCGCGGAGATCCATAACAGCAAACCGAAGAAACCCGCCAGAAAAGCCAATGCGCGCGCCGACCTCATTGAATGGTTCTCCTCTTCTTGTTCCGGTTGATCGATAAATCGCCGGGAATGCTCCGAGATGCATTCAGTTTAGCATCGGGCCGCGGGTATCAACGCACGGGTTTGACGAACTTCAGCGTCATGCGGTCCGACTCTCCAATGGCGAGATACTTGTCGCGATCCTTGTCGCCCAGCGCGAGCGTGGGTGGCAGCGTCCAGACGCCCTTCGGGTGATCGGTGGTATCCTTTGGATTGGCGTTGACCTCGGACTTTTCCGCGAACTTGAAACCCGCTCGTTCCGCCAACCCGATCACGTACTCCTCGGTTAGGTAACCGTTTTCCACCTGCCGCTGGAACGGCGTGCCGGGCATCGCGCGGTGGTCCACCACGCCGAGGATGCCTCCAGGCTTCAACACATCGTAGAAGGTCTTGAACATGGCGTCAGCGTTACCGGCTTTGGCCCAGTTGTGCACGTTTCGGAAGGTCAGTACGAGATCGACGGAACCTTTCGGAGCTAGGTCGACATACGCGGGCGCGAGCAAATGCGTCTTGATCACCTTACCGTAGAGATCAGGGCGCGCGGCGAGCTTGGCGTCGAACTTCTTCTCCTGCTCTTTCGCGAAATCCGAGGTCCCTTCGGCCTGCGTCGCATACCAAGCTGCGTAGTATGTTCCCCGGTCCTTCAACAGCGGGGCAAGGATCTCCGTCCACCACCCGCCGCTGGGCCAGACCTCGACGACGGTCATGTCCGGTTGGATGCCGAAAAAGAGCAGCCCCTGCTTGGGATGACGGTACACGTCACGGGCTGCATTCTTGGGGTCGCGATGCGAACCAGCCAGGATCTGCTCGAGCTTGCTGTCAACACCGGCTCCAGCCGCCGACAACGCCGGTAGGGTGCCCAGAGCGAGCAGCAATAGGCCAACACCAGCACTGCGTGCCAAATCGGGAAATCTTCGCACAGCCATGTCCTCGTAGCTCTCGCTCTATCGAACGATCGGTCGTGGGCGACTCCGGAAACTCAATGGCGCCCTTGCATGACGCTACCGGAATCGCGCTGAATCTGCTGCTGGAGGTGCTGGGCTTGATTCTCGCGACCGAACTGCAGCTGTTGGATCTGGCTCTGCTGCTGTCGGCTCGCTTCGTCCATGAATTTGTTTTGCGTCTGCAGCTCGAGCTGACGACGCAACTGGCTGTCGTTTAGCTGCTGTCGATCAAAGCCACCGAGTGGCCCAGAGACGCTGGCCGTTCCTCCAGTTGTCGTGCCCTTCGGTTGGTACAACTCGGGACCGACAAAGGAATGTGGAACTGGAGGAAGGGGAATGAGGGCGCCTTGTCCTGCCACCCGGGACGAATCGTAGAGCCGGACGTGAAACTCGCGCTCTAGCTGATCACGCTGAAGAAGACTGCGGTCGATGCCATCGTTCGCAGTGTTTTGTGCCGCGCCGCTCTGCCAGGCTGAGGCCAGCAACATACTGGCGATAAGGCGTGACGCGAATTGTCCCATGCCGTCCATGTTCGTTCTGACTGAGCGGTCCAAGCCTGGTTCTAATCTACCGGCCGCCAGTCTACGCGCTGTCCAGATTCATGTGGCCGCCCCATCTTTTTTTCTCTCTCGATCAGGTACTTCAGCCACTTCGTGGGCCTTGAAATGGAGCCTTGCGATCTCTATCTTGCACTGCAGCACAATAGGCGCAAGATTAAGTATACTGATATGATTCAGTGGAACAAATATTGCAGGTATGATCTGTTGCGACACAGAATCTGTGAACCGATAGGAGCATGGAAATGAAAAAGCTGATTTCGTCCATCTTGAACTGGATCGAGCACGCAGAAACCCGGGAGATGGAGAAGTACCTGGCGCAGAGTGCGAGCATTTCCGATCTGGAGCGGCGGATGCGCGAGTGGGAAAAGAGGCACCAAGGCTTCAACCACCTCGCCTAACCACAGGCGGGTGTACCAGCAAAAAAAAGCCTGCGGGACGCTGAAGTCACCGCAGGCCAACCCTGGCAGACATCGGAAGATTCAGTAATTGGTATCGCGGCAGCGTTGTCTCTAGTCAGACACCCACTACCAGAGGCAGCACGCCAGTCCTCGGCTGCCTATCCCACCAACGCTTTCACCCGTTTGCAACTGGCGTGCCACTGCGCGCATAAGAGATGAGTAGCGCCTCGTTTTCATGGAGTTGTCGCGTCACGCTACGGGCGCTCGACTGCGTTCGCTTCTCAGCGCGCCTGATTTCTGCACCGGTGCTGTGCAGAAATCAGGCTGATCGCACAACGAGATTGCATTCCGATCAGCGCGAAGCCCACATAGGGGTCCGCTTCTCAGATTCTGGCAGGAGCATTCCCCGAGCCTCTACGAAGGCGACGATCTGATCCAAACCCTGATCAGTCCTCAAATTAGTGAATACGAAGGGTCGCTCGCCGCGCATTTTACGAGCATCGCGTTCCATGACCTCGAGCGAAGCGCCCACCATCGGCGCCAAGTCGATCTTGTTGATGATCAGAAGGTCGGACTTGGTGATGCCGGGCCCGCCCTTGCGCGGGATCTTGTCGCCAGCAGCGACGTCAATCACGTATAAGGTCAGGTCGGAAAGCTCGGGGCTGAAAGTGGCCGCCAAGTTATCGCCTCCGCTCTCGACAAAGATCGCATCCAGTTTCGGGAATCTCGCGACAAGCCGAGCCACCGCCTCCAGGTTGATCGATGCGTCTTCGCGTATCGCCGTATGCGGGCAGCCGCCGGTCTCAACGCCGATGATGCGTTCCGGCGCCAATGCTTGATGACGGACTAGGAACGCGGCGTCTTCCTCAGTGTAAATGTCGTTGGTCACGACGGCCAGCTCGTAGCGGTCACGCATCGCGCGACAGAGCGCAAGCGTGAGGGCGGTCTTGCCCGAGCCGACAGGCCCGCCAATTCCTACTCTAAGCGGCTGCGCGTTCACCATCGCCTCTCTACCTCCCAGAGCTTCCAGTCCGACCAACCAGGAAGGACCGGAACAATAGCGTGCTCAACGGTTCAAGATCTGAACAATCGACTGTACTGCGTTTCGTGACGGCAGCTCGCGATCGCCAGCGCCGGGGCGCAGTTGCTGAGATCGCCGTCTTCCATTGTCAAAGCCGCGTCCACCAATCCCGGGAGCGCAGCGCCCATCACTGTGAGCAGGCGCTGTCCGGACATCTGTCCTAGCGGGACAGTTTTCATGGCCGCGCTCACCTGGTTCTCGAGCCAAGCCCAGAGGTAGCCTAGCAGCGCGCGCCGCCCGGGAATTTCCCACCCTGCGCAAGCGAAGCTAAAAACAGTGGGGAACGCGGGGTCCTGGACTCCCCGCAGTGAGCCGAGCAGCGCGTCGTCGAACTCCCCGCTGTCCACGAACAGGGCGCGGAGCGAGTAGCCCATCTGCACCGTCTCCGCACGCAACTCCGCGGATTCCCGTCCAGCCAGGAAGACCTCGTTCCAGGCCGTTACGGCGTCCGCGTCGCCAGCCTGCCAGGAGCGATACAACCTGTACCAGACTGGCGCTTCGAAACTCGCGACGCTATGCGCGAGGACACCGCCGATCCAGTCACGCGCGGAAGCCTCGTCACGCACCCAACCCAGGTCGATTGCGGTCTCCAACCCCTCCGAGTAGCTGAACGCGCCAACCGGCAAGACCGGGCTAGCAAGCCGAAGCAGCCGCGTGAGCGCGAGATCCTCCGCATAGGACGACGACATGAGATCAGTGGCGGCTGGCGCGATCCCCAAACTCATGGATAACTCCGCCATGAGCCGCAGGTGCCGCGTGACTGTGCGCGGCCGCATACGCCCCGGCCTCGGGCTCGAAGGGAGCCTCGCTCGCGACCACAGAAGCACCCAAGCCCTCTACCATCTGGCGCAAGACGTGATCGTCGGCGATGCGCAGCCAGCCGGCGCCTACTTGTACAGGAACGTGGCGGTTGCCCAGATGATAAGCGATACGCGCCAGCGCTTCGGCATCCGTACAGGCGATGTCCAAGACCCGCTCGGGCTTGGCTGCCACGCGGATGGCGCGGCCGTCCTCAGCCAACAAGAAATCTCCGTCGCGCAGTACCTCACCGCGCTCCAGGAACAGCCCTAACTCTTCGCCCGACGTGAGGGTGGCGCGCAAGCGACTTTTCTGGCGCAGCTCGAACGGCAACACGAGTTCGTCGTCCCAGTTCTGCCGGGGCGCACAGCGCTTGGTGACCGTTATCATCAGAAGAGGAAATAGCGCTGGGCCATGGGCAGCACCGTCGCCGGTTCGCATGTGAGCAACTCGCCGTCAGCACGCACCTGATAGGTTTCCGGATCCACCTCGATCCGCGGTGTCGCGTCGTTCAAGCGGAGGTCCTTCTTGGTCAGTCCGCGCGTACCTTTGACTGCGACCAGACGCTTACGCAAGCCCAGATGTTGCCCCACAGCCTGCTCCAGCGCGGCCCCCGAAATGAACGTGACCGAACTTGCCTGGCAAGCGCGGTCGAAGGCGCCGAACATCGGCCGAAAGTGCACCGGCTGCGGGGTGGGGATAGACGCGTTCGGATCGCCCATCGCCGCGGCCGCGATCATCCCGCCTTTGATGACCAGCGACGGCTTCACCCCGAAGAAAGCCGGCCGCCACAGCACGACGTCGGCTAGCTTTCCGGGCTGCAGCGAGCCGACTTCGTGCGCCAACCCATGAGTCAGCGCTGGATTGATGGTGTATTTCGCGATGTAACGCTTGACGCGGAAATTGTCGTTTCCAGCCTTTTCCTGCGGTAATGCGCCGCGCTGCACACGCATCTTGTGAGCCGTCTGCCACGTTCGCATGATCACTTCGCCTACGCGTCCCATCGCCTGGCTGTCGGAGGACATCATGCTGAAGGCGCCCAAGTCATGCAGGATGTCCTCGGCGGCGATCGTCTCGCGCCGGATGCGCGACTCGGCAAAGGCGACGTCCTCTGCAATGCCCGGATCCAGGTGATGACAGACCATGAGCATATCCAGATGCTCGTCCAGAGTGTTTACCGTATACGGCCGTGTGGGGTTGGTGCTGGAAGGAAGGACGTTCAGCTCGCCGCAGGCTCGGATGATGTCGGGCGCGTGGCCGCCGCCTGCCCCCTCCGTGTGGTAGGTATGAATGGTGCGCCCCTTGAACGCCGCCAATGTCGTCTCGACGAACCCGGACTCGTTGAGCGTGTCCGTGTGGATCGCAACCTGCACGTCCATCTCGTCCGCCACGGCCAGGCAATTGTCGATGGCGGCTGGCGTCGTTCCCCAGTCCTCGTGCAGCTTCAGGCCCATCGCGCCCGCTGCGACCTGCTCGCGCAACGGATTGCGCAAACTCGCGTTGCCTTTGCCCAGAAATCCCAGGTTCATGGGAAAGGCCTCCGCCGCCTGCAACATGCGGTGGATGTGCCACGGGCCGGGCGTACATGTTGTGGCGTTGGTCCCTGTAGCGGGCCCGGTGCCTCCGCCAATCATCGTAGTGACGCCCGACATGAGCGCCTCCTCGATCTGCTGCGGGCAGATGAAATGGATATGCGTGTCGAGCCCGCCTGCCGTAGCGATCATGCCTTCGCCCGCAATGATCTCCGTGGCCGCACCGATCACGATGTCCACGCCAGGTTGTACATCGGGGTTGCCGGCTTTTCCGATGGCGCTGATACGGCCGTGCTTCATTCCGATGTCGGCCTTGACGATGCCCCAGTGATCTACGATCAGCGCGTTGGTGATCACGGTGTCGGCCACATCGGTAGCGCGCCGCTGGCTCTGACCCATGCCATCGCGGATCACCTTGCCACCCCCGAACTTCACCTCCTCGCCGTAGATCGTGCAGTCCTTCTCCACTTCGATCCACAGGTCCGTGTCCGCCAGCCGGAGTTTGTCGCCGGTGGTCGGCCCAAACATCTCGGCATAGGCCGAGCGCGGGATCTTGAGCGCCATCAGAGCTTTCCCATCACTTTGCCCAGGAACCCATAGACTACGCGCTCCCCGCCGTAGGCCACCAGCTCAACGCTGCGCTCCTGACCCGGCTCGAAGCGTACCGCGGTGCCGGCTGCAATGTTGAGCCGAAAGCCGCGCGCGCGTTCGCGGTCGAAGCGCAGTGCCGCGTTGGTTTCGTAGAAATGGTAGTGCGAGCCTACTTGGATCGGCCGGTCTCCGGTGTTGGCGACCTCGAGCGTGATCGTTTCCCGCCCGGCATTGAGCTCGATCACGCCGGGCAAGGTTCTTATCTCACCTGGAATCATGGTTCGTGTGTATCCGTGACTCGCGACTCGTGACTCGTGACTCGTGACTCGTGACTCGTGACTCGTGACTCGTGACTCGTGACTCGTGACTCGTGACTCGTGACTGGCAATTCGAACGCCCTCGTTGCCTACGGTTCCTTCTTCCGAATCACGAATCACGTGATCGGGTGGTGAACGGTAACCAGCTTGGTCCCGTCGGGGAACGTCGCCTCGACTTGGATCTCCGGAACCATGTCCGGAACGCCTTCCATCACGTCCTTGCGCCCAAGCAGCGTCGTACCGAAGCTCATCAGCTCAGCTACGGTCTTGCCATCGCGCGCACCCTCCAGGATCGCCGCTGTGACATACGCGACCGCCTCCGGATAGTTGAGCTTGAGGCCGCGCGCCTTGCGCCGCTCGGCCAACAGGGCGGCAGTGAAAATCAGAAGCTTGTCTTTCTCTCTTGGCGTCAACTCCATTGCGCCTCCCAGGGAGGTTTGTCAGGCGGGTCCGAGTATCCGGTTTGTCTTCCCGCCCTCACGTGCTCCAGATCCGCGGCAAGGATACCTCCCTTCCCAACAGCGCGGCCCGTACCACACGCCACACGCCTATAAAGTAGGCACGCGCCGCGGCGGCGGAATCACCAAGGTAGCGCGCCACAAGCACTCCGGGAAGCGCGGTCACGGCGAACTCTGCAGTGTCGGGCGGCACGACTGCGCGCCCCGCTTCCAGCAGCCGGCGCTCGATGGCGCAAGCGGCCGCGAGGAATGTCCCCATCACCGGGCGTCCCGCGAGACCGGCCGGAGATTGGAGAAGCGTCGCGCCGCCCTCAATCCGCGCATAGTCGCCCCACAGCCTCCGCCCGGCCCGCAGAATCTCGGTGCGGCTGCGCAGCTCGCCGGCGTCGAAATGTTCGCCGCAGGCTGTTCGGCCCAGCCGCGTAATGTCCCAGCCGATGTAGCACGCGCCCTCCTCGAGCTGCACCTGCGTGCTCATCCGCGCCCGGGCGCGATCGAAAACGATGTTCTCCTGCGGGAGCCACTCGAGGCTTCCACCAGCGCTGATCGCCAGCGTCGTCCGCTGCTCTGCGAGCGGTCCCGCCGACCGATACCACTTCGTCGCGCCAGGTGTCGTGATCAGCGCGTGCGCCCCGGTGCTTACATTGATCTCTACCTCGAGGCGATCCCCACCGGCGACGCCGCCTGGCGGGTGAAGCAGCACCGAGTGGCAAAGCTCTCTGCCCTCGGGGTAGAAGGGTTTTTGCACCATGAGCGGCCCCACGTGTCGCCGCCTGGCAAGGCGGGTTGCCCCGCCGTCGCAGTCATAGCCCAGCTCCAACTTGGCGTGCCAGTCGCCGGTCTCCCGCGCCGATTGCAGGTCAAGCAGGTTCATACCACCAGGTAACTGCGCAGCTCGTCAGCGTTCATGTCGGCGCTCAGCCCGCGCTTCACGATCTCGCCGCGGCGTAGGATCAGGTACTGGTCCGCCAGCTCGCGGGCAAAATCGAAATACTGCTCCACCAGCAAAATGGCCATCTCGCCACGCTCGGACAAAGCGTGGATCACGCGTTCGATCTCTTTGATGATAGAGGGCTGAATGCCCTCGGTGGGCTCGTCCAGGATCAGCAGCTTGGGCTTCATCACCAGAGCTCGCGCGATCGCGAGCTGCTGCTGCTGGCCGCCGGACAGGTCGCCCCCGCGCCGGCGCAGCATCTGCTTCAGCACGGGGAACATCTCGTATACATCTCCTGGTATGTCGGACGGCTTGCCGTGGCTGGTGCCGGCCAGTCCCATCAGCAGGTTCTCCTCAACCGTCAGCCGGGGAAAAATCTCGCGCCCCTGCGGCACGTAGCCCAAACCGAGACGCACGCGTACGAA
>Ga0335084_10002205_pt1 | contig 18681 bp, 20 predicted proteins | sample Lox_Sample_44_FD_206721 | JGI IMG/M metagenome (GOLD analysis project Ga0335084, IMG submission 206721) | Soil microbial communities from Loxahatchee National Wildlife Refuge, Florida, United States - Lox_Sample_4.4 | ecosystem: Environmental > Terrestrial > Soil > Wetlands | place: USA...
GATCGTCGCGGCGGCGGCGGCGATCGTCGCGCTGAGCTGGGGCGGCGCAAACCAGGTCGGGACGTGGACGTTCGTGGTGCTATGGGTGATGCGCTGGAGCGCGAAGCTCAACCTCTTCCTCGGCGTGCCTCACCTGAACGAGGCGTTCCTCCCCGAGCACCTGCGCTTCCTGCGCACGTACATTCCGCGGCGGTCGATGAACGCGCTGTTCCCGGTCTCGGTGACGGTCGCGACGATCGCCCTGGTCCTGCTCACCCAGGGAGCGCTCGCCGCGGACGGCTTCGAAGCCGCGGGCCTGAGCCTGCTCGCGGCGCTGCTCGCGCTCGCGATCCTCGAGCACTGGTTCCTCGTGCTGCCGCTGCGCGACTCGGCACTGTGGAGCTGGGCGCTCCGGCTGCGCGGGCCACGCACGGGCGGCGACATGCCGCCTGCCGCGCCCTGACCGATCTCCGCGCGCGGTGCCCTCGCCGCTTCAGCCGTCCGCACGCGCCGATCGGCCTTCAATTCCGGGCGATGCAGCCTTCCGCCAGCGCGCGAGCTGCGGCTCGATGTCCTGCAGCCGCGTAACCGCCAGGACACCCGCCGGCGCTCTCTTCAGGCGGCCGGCTCCGGCGCCTCCGCACCAGATCTCGACCTCGCGCGGCAGCGCCTCCCGCAGCCTGTGGATCGACTCGCGCATCGCCACCGCGGGGAAATAATCCGAGAACGAGAGGGCCACGATGTTCGAGCCGCTGGCGTGTACCGCCGCCGCGATCTGGCCTTCCGGTGTCTGCGCGCCGAGCGGCGTGCACGACGCGCCATCCAGACGCATCAACGATTCGGCGAGCAGCAGCCCCAGCCCGTGGGGCTCGTTCGGGAGCGTGGTCAGCAGCACGCTCGGGCGGCCGCCGGCTGCCGTGATCTGGGACACCGCTTCGCGCAGCACGCGGTGCAGCTGCTCGGTAATGAGGTGCTCCTCGAAAACCTCGATCTCGCCGCGTTCCCACCACCGCCCGATGGCCGCGACCATCGGCACGGCCGTGTCGGTTACGAAGCGATGCAGGCCATCGCGCATCAGCATCTGGCGCAGCTCACGCTGCAGCGCCAGCGGGTCGTGCAGCTTCAGCAGGGGCAACAGGCCGCGATCGGCGTCTTCTCCGCCAGGCGCGGCAGCACGGCTGAGCAGCGCGAGTTCTTCGGGCGGCAGCCTCAGCGCCTTATGCGGCCGCATCCCCTGATCCATCAGGCGCCGTACGAGACGGAGGCGGGCGACCTGCTCGGGCGGGTACAGGCGCTCGCCGCGGGCATTGCGCGACGGCGATGGAAAGCCGTAGCGCCGCTCCCATACGCGCAAGGTGTCCTTGCCGATGCCCAATTCCCGTTCCAGGGCGGAGATCGTCAGCACCTCGCCGACTGACATATTGTCCTGGACAAACATTGACACAACGGAAGCATATCGGGTATCTTGGCACCCTCACACCTATTTGTCCACGACAAATAATGGGAGGTCTAGCCTCCCATGCAGGCCCGGGCGGCCGGGCAAGGGTCTCGTCGCTCAGCTTCCAAAGGAAAGGAATGGCATGAACGCGCCCGAGCGCACGTTCCTCACCGATGTCCAGAGCCTGCCGGACGGCCGGGACGTCCCCATCGAACGGGTCGGCGTTCGTAGATTGCGTCACCCCGTCGTCCTCGCGACCAGCCAGGGCCCGCAGCACACCGTCGCGGAACTGGAACTGACCGTGCTCCTCGCGCCTGGCGTCAAAGGGACGCACATGTCGCGCTTCATCGAAGCCGTGCAGTCCTGGAGCGAGCCCCTCTCCCCCGCCGGACTCGCCGAACACGCGCGCGAGATGCTCCGCCGACTGGATGCGAGCGCGGGCCGCATCGATCTTTGCTTCCCCTACTTCATCCGCAAGTGCGCCCCGGTCAGCGGCGTGCAGAGCCTGCTCGACTACCAGGCGGGCGTGAGCGTGAGGGTCGTCGAGGGCGCACCGCCGGTGGTGTCGCTCTCGCTGGTAGCGCCGGTAACCAGCCTGTGCCCCTGCTCCAAGGAGATTTCCGAGTACGGCGCCCACAATCAGCGCTCCCACGTGAGCGTGCGCGTCGAACTCGGCAGCGCCGGTGGAGACCTCGATTTCGAGGCGCTTGCACGAATCGCCGAGCAGGCGGCGTCCTGCGAGGTGTACGGGCTGCTCAAGCGACCGGACGAGAAGTTCGTCACCGAGCGCGCCTACGACAATCCCGGGTTCGTCGAGGACCTGGTGCGCGACGTCGCCCTCGCGCTCGGCGCCCATCCCGGCGTGCGCTCGTACGAAGTCGAGGTGGAGAACTTCGAGTCGATCCACAACCATTCGGCTTACGCGCGGGTGACCGGGAGGAAGTGATGCGCGAAGCCACACCCGCGGCACCCGGGCTCGATCACGCGCCGGCGCTTGCGGCGCGCGAGCGACCCGGGCGGTTACGCGCGGGCTCGACATTGCTGCGCCTTGCCGAGCAGGGGCTACTGCCCGATGTGCTGCTGCGCGCGGCTATCCGGCGGCTCCTCAGCGAGCGGCTGCACGAGATTCATGCTGCGGACCCGGTGCAATCCGCCGCCGAGAGCGACCGCTTCGCGGAGGCACTCCACGCCGCGCCGATCGCGCTCGTGCCGGATCTCGCCAACGCGCAGCACTACGAGATGCCGGCCGAGTTCTTCGGCGAAGTGCTGGGCGTCCATCGCAAGTACAGCTCCTGCCTGTGGTCGCAGGGGGCGGCGACGCTCGACGAGGCGGAAGCTGCGGCGCTCGCGGTAACGGCCGAGCGCGCCGCGCTCGCCGACGGGCAGAACATCCTCGAGCTCGGCTGCGGATGGGGTGCGCTTGCTCTTTGGATGGCCGCCCGATACCCGCGCGGCCACATTACCGCGGTCTCCAATTCCCACTCGCAGCGCGACTTCATCGAGCGCACGGCGCACGCTCGCGGCCTCCGCAACCTCAGCGTGGTCACCACGGACATGAACGCCTTCGATCCCGGCGCGCGCTTCGACCGCGTGGTGTCGGTGGAGATGTTCGAGCACATGCGCAACTGGCCCTCTCTGTTCCGCCGCGTCCGCAGATGGCTCGCCCCGGAAGGGAGATTCTTCATGCACGTGTTCGTGCACCGTTCCACGCCCTACCCGTTCGTCGACCGCGGGTCGGGCGACTGGATGAGCCGGTTTTTCTTCTCCGGCGGCATGATGCCGAGCGACGACCTCGCATTGCGCTTCCAGGACGACCTGCGACTCACCGCGCGTTGGCGCTGGAGCGGTACCGAGTACGCGCGCACCGCCCGCGCCTGGCTCGAGCATCTGGACGCCCGGCGGCATGCGGTCTTGCCGATCCTCCAGCGCACCTACGGCACGCAACAGGCCGTCCGCTGGTTCGGCCGCTGGCGCCTGTTCTTCCTCGCCTGCGAGGAGCTGTTCGGCTACGACCATGGCAGGGAATGGTGGGTAAGCCATTACCTCTTCGATCGCCGGTCGTGAGCGCAGCGCGGGTCGTCCTCCCGTCCGCCTCGCGCGGCGCCCTGGAGAATTTCGCGCTCTTCCAGGCGGGCTGGCTCGCGTGCGTGCTCGGTGCGGCGAAGGGCGTCCCTGCCGTTGCGCCGCTTGTCGCGTCAGCGATCGTCGCGCGACACGCATGGATCTCGCGCGCGCCGCGGCGTGAGCTGCTGCTCGTGTGCCTCGTCTCGGCGATAGGCGCGGTCTGGGACAGCGCGCTCGCCGCCTCGGGGCTGCTCGCCTTTCGCGAGGGCGTCGTCGTAGAGGGAACCGCCCCCTACTGGATCATCGCCCTCTGGGCGCTCTTCGCCACCACGTTGAACCGTTCGCTCGCCTGGCTTCATGGCCGCTACGGCCTCGCCGCGGCGCTGGGAGCCGTCTCCGGGCCGCTGTCGTACTGGGCCGGCGCGCGCCTCGATGCGCTCGAGTTTGGGCAGCCGGCCGTCGCGCTCGCCGCATTGGCCCTCGGCTGGGCCGCGATCCTTCCGGCGCTCATGCGCCTCGCGCAGGCCGTCGAACCGCGCACTCCGGCCGACGGCGCCGCGGAACCGCCCGCCATAGCGCGGCTGCCGTGACGCCGGCTTACGCATTGCTCTTCGCGCTCGCCGCGAGCCTCGCGCTGGGGTTCGCCGGCTGGGTCGCGAGCCTCGTCCGTCGCGACGTCAGTCTCGTCGACAGCCTCTGGTCGCTGATGATCCTCGCGGCGGCGGTCGTATCCGTATGGCTCGGACCCGGCGCGGGCGAACGCGCCGGCTGGTTGATCGCGTTGGCGGCGCTGTGGGGGGTGCGGCTGTCCGCGCACATCACCTGGCGCGGCTGGGGCAAGCCCGAAGACCGCCGCTACCAGGCGATCCGCGCGCGCAATCAACCGAATTTCGCGTTGAAGAGCGCATACCTCGTCTTCGGCGTGCAGGCGTTCCTCGCGTGGATCGTCGCTCTGCCGCTCATGGCGGCTGCGCAGAGCTCCGCCCCGGCAACGTGGCTCGATCCGGCCGGTGCCGCCCTGGTCCTTTTCGGGATCGCGTGGGAGTCGGTCGCGGATTGGCAGCTCGCACGCTTCAGCAGGACACGGACGCCGGAGGCAGTGCTCGACACCGGCCTGTGGCGCTTTTCGCGGCATCCCAATTACTTCGGTGAATTCTGCGTGTGGTGGGGGTTCTGGCTCATCGCGCTCGGAGCGGGCGCGTGGTGGAGCGTCGTCTCGCCGGCGCTGATGTCGGTGCTGCTGATGAGGATCTCCGGCGTACCGATGCTCGAGGCCGGGATCGCCGCACGGCGTCCCGCCTACCGCGACTACGCCGAACGCACCCCCGCATTCTTCCCGGGCCCGAAGCGCGCCTCGCAGGGCAGGGGATCGGGGCGGGAAACGCGATGCTGATCCCGAGATGGCTCGCCGGGCTCGCGCCCGCGCTCCTCGCCTGGGGTTGCGCCGCCACCCCGATCGCCGTTGCGCCGCACGTGGATCTCGAGCGCTTCATGGGCGACTGGTACGTGATCGCCAATATCCCCACGTTCATCGAGAAAGACGCCTACAACGCCGTCGAGTCCTACCGCCTCGACGCCGACGGCACCATTGCGACCACGTTTACCTTTCGCGCCGGCGGCTTCGACGGGGAAGTGAAGCGCTACACCCCGCGCGGCTTCGTCCGCGAGGGCACGAACAATGCCGTGTGGGGCATGCAGTTCGTCTGGCCGATCAAGGCCGACTACCGGATCCTCTATCTCGCCGACGATTACAGCCTCACGCTCATCGGGCGGGCAAAGCGCGATCACCTGTGGGTCATGGCGCGCACGCCGTCGATCCCCGTCGAACGCCTCGAGGCGGTGCTCAGTATTGCCGCCGCGCAAGGCTACGACGTGAACCGCGTCCAGAAAGTGCCGCAGCGGTGGAATTGATCCCTGACCGGCGCCTGCGCGCGCTTAGAACCGCCCTCCGCTTCTGGTTCGACGCCGGTGCGGCCGGCTCCGCTCCCCCAGCGGGTTTAGAGCCCTCGCGGCGCATCGACTGGCTGCGCGTCGCGCCGTTTGTCGCCCTGCATCTCACCTGCCTGGCTGCTTTCTGGACCGGGACGAGCAGCGTGGCGATCGCCATCGCGGCGGCGCTGTACGCGCTGCGCATGTTCGCCATTACCGCCTTCTATCACCGGTACTGCTCGCACCGCGCGTTCGCCGTGTCGCGCACCGTGCAGTTCCTGTTCGCGCTCCTCGCCGCGAGCGCCGGACAGCGCGGCCCTCTCTGGTGGGCGTCGCACCATCGCCACCACCACCTTCACGCCGACCGGCCCGGAGACGCCCATTCGGCGCACCTGGACGGGTTCCTGTGGAGCCACGTGGGCTGGTTCATGGCGCGCGAGAATTTCGCCGCCCGGCGCGAGCTGGTGGCCGATCTCGCACGTTATCCGGAGCTCCGTTTCCTCGACCGGTTCGACGTGCTCGTGCCGCTCGGACTGGCGGCGCTGCTCTACGCGGTGGGCGAGCTCCTGGCCGTGCATGCGCCGGACCTCTCGGTCACGGGCCCGCAGCTGCTCGTCTGGGGATTCTGCATTTCGACGGTCGCCCTGTGTCATGCCACGTTCACCATCAACTCGCTCGCCCACCGCTTCGGCACCCGGCGCTACGCGACCACGGATAACTCGCGCAACAACCTGTGGCTCGCGCTCCTCACCCTGGGGGAAGGCTGGCACAACAACCACCACCACTTCCCCGGTTCTGCGCGCCAGGGGTTCCGCTGGTACGAGCTCGATTTCACCTACTACCTGCTGCGCATCCTAGCGCACCTCCGGCTCGTGTCGAATCTCCGGGATGTGCCGGCGACAGTGCTGGACGCGCGGCCTGCCCGCCCGGCCGGTCCGTCGCGGCCGTCGAAAGAGGCGGCATGAAGATCGCAATCATCGGCGCAGGCATCGCGGGCAACGTCGTTGCGAGCCGCCTGCATCCGCGCCACGGCGTCACCGTATTCGAAGCGGCGCGCCACGTCGGCGGCCACAGCCACAGCCACGACATTTACTTCGGCGGCGAGCGGCACACGATCGACACCGGATTCATCGTCTTCAACCGCCGCACCTACCCGCTCTTCTGCGAGCTGCTCGACGCGCTCGGCGTCGCCTCGCAGGAAAGCTCGATGACCTTCAGCGTGCGCGACGACGCCAAGGGCCTCGAGTACAACGGGGGTTCGCTCAAAGGGCTCTTCGCCCAGCGCCGCAACCTGCTGCGACCTTCTTTCCACCGCATGCTGCGGGAGATCCTGCGCTTCAACCGCGAGGCGCCGCGGCTGCTGGCGGACCAATCCGGCGGGGATTTCCCGCTCGGTCAGTTCCTCGAGGAAGGTGGATACGGACGCGCGTTCGTCGAGGATTACCTGCTCCCGATGGGCGGCGCGATCTGGTCGACGGATCCGCGGCGGATGCTCGATTTCCCCGCGCGGTTCCTCGCCCGCTTCATGTTCAACCACGGCATGCTCTCGCTCGGCGACCGCCCGGTCTGGCGCACGGTCACGGGCGGCTCGGCCCGATACGTCGAGCAGCTGGTCGCGCCTTTTCGCGATCGCATCCGCCTCGCCACGCCGGTCGAGTGGGTGCGGCGCCGGCCCCGTCAGGTGCTCGTGAAGCCGCGCGGTGCGCCGGCCGAGGCCTTCGACCATGTGTTCATCGCCTGTCATGCAGATCAGGCGCTGGCACTGCTCGCGGACCCGTCGGCGGCCGAGCGCGAAGTGCTGTGCGCCCTGCCCTACCAGGCAAACGAAGCGGTGCTCCATACGGACGCCTCGCTCCTTCCGCGCTCGCGTCTCGCCTGGGCCGCCTGGAATGCGCACGTCCTCGATCCCGGTCAGCCGGTGGCGCTGACTTACAACATGAACGTGCTGCAGCGCCTTACCTCGCGTCACACCTTCTGCGTGACGCTCAACCGCACGCGGGACATCGAGCCGTCGAGGATCCTGCGTCGCATGGTCTACCACCATCCTCTCTTCACACCGGCCGGGGTGGCGGCGCAGCGCCGACAGCGGGAGCTCAACGGCCCGCTGCGAACCTGGTATTGCGGGGCTTACTGGCGCTACGGGTTCCACGAGGACGGCGTGTGGAGCGCCCTCGAGGCGCTGCGGCATTTCAAGGAGGCGATCGATGCAGAGCGCCCTGTACCTCGGGTCGCTTAGTCACCGGCGCTTTGCGCCGCGCGGGCACCGGTTCGGCTACCGGCTGTTCATGCTCTGGCTGGATCTCGACGAGCTCGATGCGGTGTTCCGGGGGCGCTGGCTCTGGTCCACGCGCCGGCCGGCGCTCGCGCGTTTCGACCGGCGCGACCACCTCGGCGAGCACTCGGTACCGCTCGAGCGGGCCGTGCGCGACCTGGTGGAGGCACGCACCGGACGGCGGCCTGCAGGGCCGATCCGCCTGCTCGCGCATCTGCGCTACTTCGGCTATTGCTTCAACCCGGTCTCGTTCTTCTACTGCTACGCGAGCGGCGGCGAGCGCATCGAGGCGATCGTCGCCGAAGTCAACAACACCCCCTGGGGCGAGCGGCATTGCTACGTGCTGGATGCGACGGCGCTGCCCGCGCGCGCGGCGGTGATGCGCTTTCGGCTCGGGAAGGCGCTGCACGTATCGCCGTTCATGCCGATGGACCAGGTCTACGACTGGCGGTTCAGCGCGCCCGGCGAGCGGCTCGCTGTGCACACCGCGCTGCACGCCGCATCGGGATCGGGCGGCAAGGTGTTCGATGCGACCCTCGCGCTCAGGCGCGTGCCGATCAGCGGCGCAAGCCTGGCCGGAGTACTGGTGTTGTTCCCGCTCGTGACCCTGAAGGTCATCGCGGCCATTTACTGGCAGGCGCTGCGCCTGTGGGCGAAGGGGATTCCCTTCCATCACCACCCGGGCGCGGGAGCCAGCCCCTCTTCGGCCGCAGCCGGAGAGCGCGCGTCCGCACGAGCGACTGAGCCGCTATGAAGATCGACCTCGCCGCGCTACCGGGCCGTCCGGCGCACACCCCGAAGCCTCACTTCCTGGACGGCTTCGCCGAGCGCGTTGTGCGCGCCCGCCTCGCGCTGCTGAAAGACGGGGAGATCGCGGTGCATACCGATGGCGGCATCGCCCGCTTCGGCCGTGCCGCCGTGACGGACGGCCTGCGGGCCGAGATACGCGTACATGATCGCCGGTTCTGGAGCGAGATCGCCTTCGGCGGGTCGATCGGGGCCGGCGAAGCCTATATGCAAGGCTACTGGAGCACCGACGATCTGACGGCGCTCGTACGCATCATGCTTCGCAACCGCGAGGTGCTGGATGGCATCGATGCGGGGCTCGCCCGATTCACCGCCCCGCTGCAGAAGGCGCTGCATTTCGCGGCCCGCAACACGCGGCGCGGCAGCCGCCGGAACATCGCCGCCCATTACGACCTCGGCAACGATTTCTTCTGGCTGTTCCTCGACCCGACGATGATGTACTCGAGCGCGTTCTTCGAGCGCGATGACATGACGCTCGAGCAGGCGTCGACGGCCAAGCTCGATCGCATCTGCCGCAAGCTCGACCTGCGCGAGGGCCACCGGGTGCTCGAGATCGGCGCGGGCTGGGGCAGCTTCGCGCTGCATGCGGCCGGCCGCTACGGCTGTCACGTGACCGCCACCACCATCTCCCGCGAGCAGTATGAGCTTGCCGCGGAGCGCATCGCCGCGGCTGGCCTCGGCGATCGGGTGACGCTGCTCAGGGAAGACTACCGCGACCTGCGCGGCCGTTATGACCGGCTGGTCTCGATCGAGATGATCGAGGCGGTCGGCCACGTGTTTCTCGACACCTATTTCGCGCGGTGCAGCGCGCTGCTCGAGCCGCGCGGCATGATGCTGCTGCAGGCGATCACCATCGCCGACCAGCGCTACGACTCCGCACGGCGCTCGGTGGACTTCATTCAGCGCCACATCTTCCCGGGCAGCTGCATCCCCTCGGTCTCGGTGATGACCGGTGCGCTCGCCCGAGGCACCGACATGCGCCTGTTCCACCTGGAAGACATCGGGCTCCATTACGCGCGGACGCTCAGGCACTGGCGCGAGAACCTCGAGCGCAATCACGCCCGGATACGCGCCCTCGGATACTCCGAGGAATTCCTGCGGATGTGGGCATTTTATCTGTGCTATTGCGAAGGCGGGTTCGCCGAGCAGGCACTGGGCGACGTGCAGATGCTGCTGATCAAGCCGGGCGCGCGCCGGGCACCGATAGCCGCGCCGCTCGTGGTCGCCTGAACACGGCCGCCGGTCAGCGTCGGAGCGCCTGCTTGCGCCGCTCCATGAGCCAGATCGTCGGCGTGCAGATGAGCTGCATCGCGAGATCCATCCGGCCGCCGGGGCACACGATCGCGTTCGCGCGCGACATGAACGAGCCCGCCAGCATCGACAGCAGGTAGGAGAAGTCGATGCCGCGCGGGTTCGCGAACCGGATCACGAGCATCGAGCAACGAGACCATCAAACAGGCGGTGATCGCCGGGATGGGCATCGCGTTCCTGTCCGCCCACACGATGGCGCTCGAGCCGCGGGCGCGCAAGCTCGTCGCACTCGACGTCGCCGGGCTGCCGATCGTCCGCCAGTGGTTCGTGATCCACCTGAAGGCCAAGCGGCTCGCGCCGGTGACGGCCGCGTTCCGCCAGTTCCTGGTCGATCACGGGGCGCGGATCATCGCCGGCGCCACCGAGCGCGGCTAACCAGCGCGAGCGAGCGCGGATTGCGGTTCAAGCTGGACCAAAGCGACGGCTCCGCGCGTGCGCGGCGAACGGGCGACGCGAAGGACGGCTAGTCTCGCTCGGAGCGCGCGCCGAGCATGAGGTACCCCACGCAGGCGCAGGCGGCGACGGAGAGCGCGATGCAGCAGCCGACGGCGGCGGCGGCGGCGGGAATGATCAGGATCGACGCCTCTGCGGCGAACGCTTCCGCCGGCGCGATGCCGAGGAAGAGCACGGCCGCGATCAGGACGTGCCGCCGGATGTAGGTCAGGAGCACCCAGCGCATCGCGCGGTTGTACGCAAGCGCGCGTTCCCGCATCCAGGCCGGCCCGCGCGCGGCGTCCTTGAACAGCGCGAACGGGTTCAGGTAGAGCAGGACCTGGCGCCACAGCGGGAGCCGCGCCCGCGCATCGCGCGAGAGCAGCGCTTCCACGTCGTCGAATCTCGCCTCCTGTTTCATCGCCGGTCCTGCCGACACGACCACCCGGGATCGACGATACCGCAGGTTGCGCGCGCTCACCAGCCGCGGCGCGTTGCAAACCACGCAGGGCAGTGAGGGATTGCACGGTTGTCCGCGCGCCGCACCCCGGCGATCGCCAACTTGTGCCGCCCCGTCGCGGGGCGGCGCCCGCTCAGCGCCGGCGGACCGGCGCGGCCGGCGGCGGTTACTGCTGCGGGATGCCCGCCTGCTTGATCACCGCCTCCCACTTCGCGATGTCGTTGACGAGCTGCCGGCGGAGCTCTTCCGGCGTCCCGCCGTACGCCTCGTTCCCGAATTCGAGCAGGCGTTGCCTGAAGTCGGGCATCGCGACCACCGTGTTCACGTGCCGGTTCAGGATCGCGATGATCTCCGGCGGCGTGCCGGCCGGCGCGCCGAGCGCGTTCCAGCCGGTGACCTCATAGGTCGGCACGCCGGCTTCCTTGACCGTAGGCAGCTCGGGCAGATAGACCGACCGCTTGCTCCCGGTGGTCGCAAGCGCCCGCAGCTTGCGCGCCGCGACGAGCGGCTTCAGCGCGGTGTACGACTCGAACACGGCGTCGAGGTTTCCGCCCATCAATGCGGTCGCGGCGTCGGGCGAGGTCCGGAACGGTACGATGACCACGTCGATGCCCGCGGTCGAGCGGAACAGCTCCGCCGAAAGGTTCTGCGTGCTGCCGGGGTTGATGGTGCCGAAGTTGAGCTTGCCCGGGCTCGACCGGGCGGCGGCGAGCAGGTCGCCGAGCGTCTGGTACTTCGACTCGGGGCTGGTGACGATCACGATGTCGAAGTAGGCGACGAGCGACACCGGCGCGAAATCCTTCACCGGGTCGAACGGCAGGTTCTTGAACAGCGACTTCGAGATCGCGGTCCCGTTGGTGAGGACGAGGAGCGTATGGCCGTCGGGCGCCGCCTTCATCACCGTCGACGCCGCCGTCACCCCTCCGGCACCGGGCTGGTTCTCGACCACGACCTGCTTGCCGACCAGGCCGGTGAGCTTCTCGGCGACGAGGCGGAACGTGATGTCGGCGAGCCCGCCAGGCCCGAAGGCGAGCACCAGGCGGATCGGACGGTCCGGGAACGCGGCCGGCGACTGCGCCCCGGCGGGCCCGCATCCCAGCAGGGCGAACGCCGCGGACAGGCACAGGGTAACGAATCGGGACATCAGCTCTCCTCCTTGAAACCGAACAGCGCCGCCGCGTTGTCGACGAGGATGCGCTTGCGCACCGCCTCGTCCGGCACCCACGCCGCGAGCAGGTCGACAAGATCGCCGTCGTTCGGCATCGCGCGGTCGTTCATGTTCACGTGCGGCCAGTCCGAGCCCCACACGAGCCGCTCCGGCGCGTGCCGGACCAGGGCATGCGCGAACGGGGTGATCGGTGCATACGGATAGTCCTCCTGGGTGCAGCGCATCGGGCCGGAGAGCTTCACCCAGACGCGGCCGGTGTCGAGCATCTCGAGCAGCCTCCGGAATGCGGGCTGGTTCAGGCCGAGCTCGGCGCGGAATCCGCCAAAGTGGTCGAGGACGACAGCGTTGGGTAGTGCGAGCAGGCGCGGCGCCTGCTCCTCGAGGTCGCCGCGGGGGTAGAACTGGACCTGCCAGCCCGCCGCGTCGAACGCGCGCTGCGCAAGCGCGGGGTCGAGGGTCGGCAGACCCCGACCCTGCCGCTCACTGATGAACCGGACGCCGCGGATGCCGAGGCGGTCGAGCCGCCGGATCTCGGGCACCGCCAGATTCTCGGGCGGCAGGATGATCCCGCGCAGCCGCTCCGGGTAGCGCTCGACCGCGTCCGCGGCGAGCGCGTAGGTGCGCCCGTACGCGCCGCCGCTCACGACCACGCCGCGGCTCAGCCCAAGCACGCGCTGGAGATCGAGCAGCGTCTCGGGCAGCGCGTCGGCGGACGTGTAGGTGGTGGCGGGGTCGAACGGGTACCGGCTCACCGGGCCGAACAGGTGGAAGTGCGTGTCGCATGCGCCGGGCGGCAGCCGCAGCCGCGGCGTCTTCGGATGCGGGTCCGGCGCTCGCGCGCGCTCTACCATCGCGGGGCCGCCCTCACTCGGACACGGTGATCTTCGCGTCGCGGACCAGCCGCGACCAGAGCTTGAGCTCGTCGGCGATGATCCGGCCGAACTCCCCGGGCGTGCTGCCGACGACCTCGACGCCGTCCGCGCGCAGGCGCTCGGCGACCTTGGGCGTGCGCACCGCCTTCGCAAGCGCTGCGGACAGCGTCGTGATCGCTTCCGCAGGCGTCTTGCTCGGGGTCACAGCGCCGATCCAAAGATAGCCCTGGTAGCCGGGGAAGCCGGACTCGGCGACCGTCGGCACGTTGGGAAGCTGCGACAGGCGCGTTGTCCCCGCCGTCGCGAGCACTTTGAGCTTGCCGGTTGCGAGGTGCGGCGCCGACGTCGCGTAAGTGTCGTACTTGAGCTGCACCACGCCCGCGAGGAGGTCGGTGAGCGCCGGCGCGGCACCCTTGTAGGCGACGTGCGCGACCTGCACGTCGGCGCGGCGCAGCAGCAGCTCCATGGTGACGTGGGGCAGCGTGCCGATCCCCGCCGAGGAGTAGTTCAGCCTGCCGGGATTCGCCTTGGCGTACTTCAGCATCCCGTCGAGCGTGTCGAACGGGACACCCGGATGCGCGACGAGCAGCTCGGGCACGTTCGCGATCAGGGAGACGGGCGCGAAGTCCGCTTCGGTGTCGAACGGGAGTTTCGGCCGCAGCGCGGGATTGATCGTGTGCGACGGCGTGGTGATCAGGATGGAGTAGCCGTCGGGTTGCGACCGCGCCGTCGCCTCGGTGGCGAGCGTGCCGCCCGCGCCCGGCCGATAGTCGATCACCACCGGCTGGCCGAGGATCTCGGTCGCTTCGGCGCAGACGAGCCGCGACACGAAGTCGACCGCACCGCCCGGCGGAAACGGGAGAAAAACCTTGACCGGCTTGTCGGGATAGGCGGCGGCCGCAGTGCCGCTCGCCAGCAGCGCGCAGGCAATGCCCGCCACCCAGATCCACTTGCGCTGGCCGCGCAGCGCGGGATGCCGTCTCGCCTTCACTCGACCGTCGCGCCCGATTCCTTGACGACCTGCGCCCAGCGCTCGGTGTCCTCGCGCAGGAACGCGGCGAACGCCTCGGGCGACTTGCTCGTGACGACCTCGACGCCGCTGTCGGCGAGGCGCTGCCTGACCTCGGGCGTGTCCATCACCTGGATCACGAGCGCGTAGAGCTTCGAGATGACGTCCGGCGGCGTTCCGGTGGGCGTGAAGACACCCTGCCAGGAGCCGGCGGTCATGTCCTGGAAGCCTTCCTCGGCGAGCGTCGGCGTGTTCGGAAACGCGCTCACGCGCTGCGGCGCCGTGATCCCGAGGAGCTTCAGCTTGCCGGCACGGACCTGGCTCGCCGCCGACGAGAGCGTCACGAACATGACCGAGGTCTCGCCGCCAAGGAGCCCGGTGATCGCCGGGCCGGCGCCGCCCTTGTAGGGGACGTGCGTCATCTGGATCCCGCTCGCCTTCATGAAGCGCTCCATCTCCAGCCGGTTCGCGCTGCCCGGTCCCGGCGACGCGAAGAAGTACTTGCCCGGCGCCTGCTTCACGAACTCGATCAGCTCCTTCACGGTGTTCGGCGGGAACGACGGATGGGCGACGAGCGCGCTCGGCACGTCCACGACCTGTGTGATCGCGACGAAATCGCGCGTCGGCACCACGCTCAGCGTCGTCTTGTAGAGACTCGGATTGATCGCAGTCGTGCCGACGTTCCCGAGGAACAGCGTATAGCCGTCCGGTGCGGACTTCGCCGCCGCCTCGAGACCGATGTTGCCGGAGGCGCCCGCCCGGTTCTCGATCACGATGCTCTGGCCGGTCACCTCGCCGAGGCGCGGTTGGATGATGCGTCCGACGAAGTCCGACGCGCCGCCGGGGGCGAACGGGATGATGATGCGGATCGGCTTGGCGGGATAGGCGGCGCCGCCCTGCCCGGTGGCCGCCGGCGCGGTCGCGACGCCGGCGCAGGCGACCAGCACGCGCAGTGCCGTGCTCGCGTTCATGACACTCCTCCTATGTGGTCGACTCCGCGGCCTGGTCTATTTTGATTTCGCCGCCCCGCAAGGATAAGAGATTCCGCCCGCGCGCGCGACTGCGTCGTCCGCGAGGAGGCGGGGCTACAGCAGCGAAAACCGCTCGTCGGCGGCCAGGCACGCGGCTTCGGGGAGTCCGAGCTCGCGGCGCACCATGTTGGTTCCCTGCACGATCGAGACCATTTTGTGGAACGCGTGGCGTCGGCTCATCCCCTCCCGCCCCATGCCGCAATCCGACGAGAGCACCAGCCGCTCCTTGGGAATGCGCTCGAGCGCGCGCCGGATCAGGGCCGCCACCTCGGCGGGCGTCTCGACCTGCAGCGTGTGGTGGTCGACCACGCCGATCGCGATCTTCTTGTCCTTGATGCCGCGCCCGATCGCCTCTAGGTCCGAGCCGCCCATGCTGCAGCACTCGAAGGTGATGACATCCACGTCGAGACGGTTGAGCGGCTCGATCGCCGGCGCATAGCTCGGCTGCGGATTGAAGATGCGCTGCGCGCCGGGGTTCCCCCAGCAGGTGTGACACCAGATCTCGGCCTTGCCGCGCAGGCCACGGACGGTGTTGTTGAACACCTCCACGAGGAAGTCGTTGTCGAGCGCCTGTCCTGCCGCGCCCTTGGCCGCGAGCATGTGGATCTGCGGCTCCTCCATCTGCACCACCTGGCAGCCCGCGTCGACGAGCTCGCGCAGCTCCTCGTTGAGCGCGTCGCTCACCGCCATGATCGCCTTGCGCAGGTCCTTGTAGTGGAAGTCGCGTACCGCCATCGCGATCAGCTCGGGCGTGATCGTCCCGAACTTGACCGGGCGCGGCGTCAGGCGCTGCGCCGCCTTCCAGACCGCCGTGAATTGCAGCGTGCCGCGCCCGACCGGGCCGACGAGGTCCGGCATGAGGCGCGCCTCGAGGATGTCGTGCAGGATGTGGCCGCGCGGCGGCACGAACCCGGCCCGGCCGCCTTCCTTCCGGTAGGCGCGCGCGCCGGAAAAGCCGTCCATCCTGATCGGCGCGTAGGAGAACCAGTTGTGGCCGCCGACGTCCGCGTCGAAGCGGCAGTCGCCGTCGGTGACGATGTCGAGGCCGGCGAGCTCCTGGTCGCGGATGTAGGCGGACGCCGCGTCGAGGTACTGCTCGCGGTAAGTCCGGTCCACCATCGCTTCGCGGAAATTGCGCCGCCCGAGGTTCTCGGTGTACCAGCCCGGCCGCGGCAGCGAACCGGTGATCGTGGTGGGCAACAGGATGTTCGCGGTCGCGGTGTACATGGCTCGCCGTCTCCTTCATGAAAGAATGCTACATCATCGCCGCGACCCGCCGAGGAAAGTGGACTGACGATGCGAACGACGCTCGTATCGATCCCGACCGACACCGTGCCGCTCGACGGCGCGTACTACGAGCCGGAGGGCCGAGCACCGACCGGTGCGGTACTGCTCTTCCACGGCAACACGATGAACTTCTACCAGGGCGCGCCGCGCTTCCTGCCGCCGGTGCTGACCGAGCTCGGCCTCGCATGCCTCGCGTTCAACCGCCGCGGGCACGACATCCTCTCGACTCGCGACAGCCGGGCGCCGGAGGGCGGCGCATTTCAGCTGACGAGCGAGGCAATCGCCGACAACCGCACCGCCGCGGCGTGGCTCGGCGCGCGCGGGTTCGCGCATCCGGTCATCATCGGACACAGCAACGGCGGCATGCTCGCCGTACGGCACGTCGCCGATCACCCGCAGACGCCCGCGCTCGCCCTGCTCTCGGCCCATCGCGGCGGCGAGGAACTCGTGCCCCGTGCGAGCCGGACGGGCTTGTTCGCCGCCAACCGGCTGGAGGAGATCACGGCTGAGGCGCGGCGGCTCGTGGCAGCCGGCCGCGGCGGCGAGCTCATGCTGCTGCCCGGCTGGTGGCACGTCGTGAGCGCCGCGACCTTTGTCGATCTGCTGAGCGAGCTCCCGGATGTCCTCGCGCTCGCGCCCGCGATTCGTTGCCCGGTGCTCTACCTGCGCGGCGACCAGGAGCCGGCCGAGCTCTATCCCGCGGAGGACTTCAAAGCCCGCGCCACCGGAGCGTGCGCGGTCGAGATCGTGTCGAACTGCGGTCACTTCTACGTCGGACGCGAGGACGCGGTCGCCGCGACCGTCGCGACCTGGCTCGCGCGGACGCTACGGTCGTCGCCAGCGTCGCCGGCTTGATCGGCGCGGTCGCGAACGCCTTGCAGCGGCGACTGAAAGGGATCACGCTAACCCCGACGATCGCCGCCTCAACGTCATGCCAGCGACCACCCTGCTCGACCTGATCGGCAACACGCCGCTCGTCCGGCTCACCCGCTTCGACACCGGCCGGTGCGAGCTCTTCGTCAAGCTCGAGAGCCAGAATCCCGGGGGCTCGATCAAGGACCGCATCGCGACGGCGATGATCGAGGCCGCCGAACGTGATGGGCACCTCCCGCCCGGCGGCACCATCGTCGAAGCGACCGCCGGCAACACCGGCCTCGCGCTCGCGCTCGTCGGCAGGCTCAAGGGCTATCGCACCCTGTTCGTCGTGCCGGACAAGATGAGCCGCGAGAAGATCGCGCATCTCAAGGCGCTCGGCGCCGAGGTCGTCATGACGCGCTCGGACGTGGGCCGCGGCCATCCCGAGTACTACCAGGACGTCGCGGAGCGGATCGCTTCCGAGCGTCGCGGCGCGTGCTTCGTCAACCAGTTCGCGAACCCGGCCAACGCGGCGGCGCACGAGCGCACGACCGGGCCGGAGATCTGGACCCAGATGGAAGGACGGGTCGACGCGGTGGTGTGCGGGGTGGGCAGCGGCGGGACGCTGGCCGGCTTGACGCACTACTTCAGACGCGTGGCACCGCACGTCAAGATGGTGCTGGCCGACCCGCTCGGCTCGATCGTCGCCGAGTACACGCGCACCGGCCGAATCGGCACCCCCGGGTCGTGGCTCGTCGAAGGGATCGGCGAGGATTTCCTGCCGCCGGTCGCCGATCTCTCCGGCGTGCGCGAGGCCTACGAGATTCCCGACGCCGAGAGCTTCGCCACCGCGCGCGAGTTGCTCGCGCGCGAGGGGATCCTGGGCGGCTCCTCATCGGGCACGCTCGTCGCGGCGGCGCTGCGCTACTGCCGCAGCCGCGACCGGCCAGAGCGCGTGGTGACCTTCGTCTGCGACACCGGCGCGAAGTACCTGTCGAAGATGTACAACGACTTCTGGCTGGCCGATCAGGGGCTCCTCGAGCGGCCCGCGGCGGGCGACCTCACCGATCTGATCTCGCGCCGCTTCGCCGAGGGGGCGGTGGTGACGGTCAAGCCGGACGACACGTTGCTCATCGCCTACGGCCGCTTCAAGCTCCACGACGTCTCGCAGCTCCCGGTGCTCGACGGCGAGCGCATCGTCGGGATCGTCGACGAGTCCGACGTGCTCCTCAATGTCCTCCGCGATCCGGCGCGCTTCGGCGATGCGGTCGCGAGCGTGATGAGCACGAAGCTCGAGACGGTCGCCCCCGGCGCGCCGATCGGCCGCCTGCTCGAGATCTTCGAGCACGAGCACGTGCCGATCGTCGTTGCGAACGGCCGCTTCGTCGGCCTCGTCACCCGCATCGACGTCCTCAACTACCTGCGCCGCAAGCTCAAATGACGCACAAGCTCGCCACCCTCGCGATCCACGCTGGCCAGCCGCCCGATCCCGCGACCGGCGCGGTCATCACGCCGATCTACGCCACGTCGACCTACGTGCAAGCGAGCCCGGGCGTGCACCAGGGCCTCGACTATGCGCGGACGCACAACCCGACGCGCTCGGCCTACGAGCGCTGCGTCGCGGCGCTCGAGTCGGGCACCGCCGGGTTCGCCTTCGCGTCCGGCATGGCAGCGACCGCGACCGTGCTCGAGCTGCTCGACAGCGGCGCCCACGTCGTCGCGCTCGACGACCTGTACGGCGGCACGCGGCGCCTCTTCGAGCGCGTC
>Ga0335084_10002206_pt1 | contig 18681 bp, 19 predicted proteins | sample Lox_Sample_44_FD_206721 | JGI IMG/M metagenome (GOLD analysis project Ga0335084, IMG submission 206721) | Soil microbial communities from Loxahatchee National Wildlife Refuge, Florida, United States - Lox_Sample_4.4 | ecosystem: Environmental > Terrestrial > Soil > Wetlands | place: USA...
ACCAGGGCTTCGCCTGGGTCACGCGGCGCTTCCTCGACGCCGTCGGCTTCCTGCTGCGCCACGCGCTCGTCTCGCTCCTCGCCTTCCTCGGCATCATCGCCGTGAGCGTGTTCCTGTTCGCCAAGGTGCCGGGCAGCTTCGTGCCGTCGGAGGACCAGGGCTACATCTTCAGCGGCGTGCAGCTGCCCGACGGCGCGACGATGGACCGCACGCGCAAGCTCTCGGAGTCGGTGTCGAAGATCGCGCAGGGCGAGCCGGGCGTGCAGACCGTGATGGCCATCAACGGCTTCGACCTGCTCGGCGGCGGCACCAAGACCAACGCCGCGACCATGTTCATCCCGCTCAAGCACTGGGACCTGCGGCGCGATCAGCCCGCGGCGCGCATCGCCGCGGACATCGGCCAGAAGGGCGCCGCGCTGCGCGACGGCAGCGTGTTCGCGTTCAACCCGGCGGCGATCCGCGGCCTCGGCACCGCCGGCGGCTTCGAGCTCTACCTGCAGGCGCGCACCGACCCCGATCCGGTGCGCCTGTTCCAGGTGACGCAGGCCTTCCTCGGCGCGCTGCGCGAGGACGCGCGCCTCACCGCCATCAACTCGTTCTTCCGCCCGATCGTGCCGCAGCTCAAGGTCGAGGTCGACCGCGAGAAGGCGATCTCGCTCGGCGTGCCGGTGCAGGACGTGTTCGACGCGCTGCAGAGCACGATGGCGGCGCTGTACGTCAACGACTTCAACAAGTTCGGCCGCACCTTCCGGGTGCAGATGCAGGCCGACGCGCCGTTCCGCGCGCAGCCCGACGACCTCGGCGCGGTCTACGTGCGCTCGACCTCCACGCGCGAGATGATCCCGCTCAAGTCGCTGATCCGCGTCGAGAACGTCGTCGGCCCGGAGCAGCTCGAGCGCTTCAACGGCTTCGTCGCCGCGCGCGTGCTCGGCAGCGGCCGCCCGGGCGTGTCCTCGGGCGACGCGATCCGCGCGGTGGAGGAGGTGGCGGCGAAGGCGCTGCCCGAGGGCTACAGCATCGCCTGGTCGGGGCAGGCCTTCCAGGAGAAGCGCACCGGCAAGCAGTCGGCGATCGCCTTCGCGCTCGCCATCGTGATGGTGTTCCTGATCCTCGCCGCGCTCTACGAGCGGTGGCTCTTGCCCTTCGCGGTGATCTGCGCCGTGCCCTTCGCCGTGTTCGGCGCGCTCAGCCTGGTCGCGCTGCGCGGCCTGGAGAACGACATCTACTTCCAGATCGGCCTGGTGGTGCTGATCGGCCTCGCGGCGAAGAACGCGATCCTGATCGTGGAGTTTGCGCAGCAGGGCTTCCTCGAGGGCAAGAGCGCGACCGAGGCGGCGCTCAACGCCGCGCGCCTGCGCTTCCGGCCGATCGTGATGACCTCGCTCGCCTTCGTCTTCGGCGTGCTGCCGCTGATGGTCGCCGGCGGCGCCGGCGCCGCGGCGCGCCGCTCGATGGGCACCGGCGTGGTCGGCGGCATGCTGGCGGCGACGTTCATCGCCACCATCTTCGTGCCGCTCTTCTTCACGGTCGTGGCGCGCAGGAGAAAGAAGGGCGCTCAATGAAGAAGCTTCTCCTGCTCGCGCTCCTTGCAGGCTGCACCACGGTCGGGCCGGATTACCGGCGGCCCGACGTCGTGCCGCTGCCGGGCGAATATCCGGCCCAGTTTCCAGACGGAGCCGCGACGCAGAGCGAGGCGGTCGCGCCCGACTGGTGGCGGCTGTACCAGGACGCGACGCTGGAGGAGCTGGTGGAGAGCGGCCGCAAGACGAACGCCGACCTGCGCCAGGCCACCGCGCGCGTGCAGGAGGCCGAAGGCGTGCTGCGCGAGACGAACGCGGCGTACTTCCCGGAGGTGAACGCGGGCTACGCCTACCAGCGCGCCGGCGTGAGCACCGTGGCGCAGCCGCCGGTGCCGAACGGCATCTCGGTCATCCGGCCGAGCCACACCCTCACCGCCTCGACCAGCTTCGAGATCGACTTCTGGGGCAAGTTCGCCCGCGCCTCCGAGTCGGCGCGCGCGGCGCTGCTCGCCTCGCGCTACTCGCGCGACGTGGTGGAGATGACGCTCGCCAGCGCCATCGCGCAGAGCTACTTCGCGCTGCGCTCGCTCGACGCGCAGGTGGCGGTGCTCGACGCCTCGATCCGCGTGCGCCAGGACTCGCTCGAGATCGCGCGCGCGCGCCTCAAGTCCGGGCTCGCCTCCGAGCTCGACGTCTACCAGGCCGAGGGCGCGCTCGCCGACGCGCTGGTGCAGCGGCGCGACGCTCAGCGCGCCCGCGGCCTCGTCGAGCACCAGCTCGCGCAGCTCACCGGGCGGCTCGACCTCAGGCTGGCCGCGGGCGACCTGTTCGCGCTGCCGCTGCCGCCGCTGCCGCCGCCGGGCCTGCCCTCGGCGCTGCTCGAGCGGCGGCCCGACATCCGCCAGGCCGAGGAGGCGCTGGTGGCGCAGAACGCGCTGATCGGCGTGGCGCGCGCGCAGATGTTCCCGACCATCTCGCTCACCGCCTCGGCCGGCGCGCAGAGCGCCGAGCTCGGCGACATCCTCACGCGCAGCGCCTCGATCTGGACCATCGGCGCGAACATCACCGCGCCGATCTTCGACGCCGGGCGCCGCCAGGCGCGCGTCGACCAGGCTACCGCGCGCCGCGAGCAGGCGGTGGCGGGCTACCAGCGCGCGATCGAGAGCGGCTTCCGCGAGGTGGCCGACGCGCTGGTGAACGTGCGCGAGACCGGCGACAGCGAGGCCGAGCTCGCGCGGCGGCTCGACGCGGCGCGCAAGGCGCTCGCGCTGTCGCAGGTGCGCTACGAGTCGGGCTACTCGCCCTACCTCGAAGTGCTGGACGCGCAGCGCACGGCGAACGACGCCGAGCTCGCCTTCGTGAGGAACCGCCAGGCGCGGCTCGCGTTCAGCGTCGATCTCATGAAGGCGCTGGGCGGCGGCTGGGTCGCCTACCGCTAGGCGCGCTACCCGATCACCGCATCCGCGCGCGCCAGCAGGCCCGGCGGCAGGCTCACGTCGATCGCCTTGGCCGTGCGCCTGTTGATGACCAGCTCGAAGGTCGTGGGTTGCTCGATCGGGAGCTCGCCGGGCGGCGCGCCGCGCAGCAGCCTGACGGCGTAGTCGGCGAGCTGACGGTAAATCGCGTCGATGTTCGGCCCGTACGACATCAGGCCTCCGGCCTCCACGTACTCGCGCGCGTCGAACACTGCCGGCAGCCGGTGCTTCCGGCACAGGCCGGCGATCTGCTTCAAGTAGGTGACCACCGTCGGATTCCTGAAGGTCATGATTCCTCCGACATCGCGCGCGGACGGCCGCTCGAAAGCGGCAGCGATGTCTTCTGCGGAGGCGACGTTCATGGCGCGAAGCTCGACGCCCAGCTCGCGCGCTGCGTGGAGCGTGGCCTGCCAATCGCGCTCGGCATTGGACCATCGCGGCTGGAGCAGCACGCCGACGCGACGCAACCCGGGGACCGCCTCCTTGAGCAGGGAAAGACGCTTGACATTCAGCTGCTCGGTCAGCGCGTAAATGCCCGTGACGTTGCCCCCGGGCCGGGCGAGCGACCGCGCGAGCCCGCTTACGACAGGGTTGTCGTTCATCCGCCCGATCACGGGCACAGTCTTCGTCACCCGCGCAGCCGCCACGATCGACGGCTCGCTGGTGGCCACGATGATGCCGACTCCCGCACCCGCGAGTTCGGTGGCGAGCGCCCGCAAGTGGGTCGCGTCATCGCCGGCGTAGCGCTGCTCAAGCACGTAATCGCGCCCTTCGATGAGGCCGCGCTCCTGCATTCCCTCGCGGAACGCGTGCAGCTGGTCCGGTGCATTGCTCGGGCCTTGAAGCTTGAGCCAGCCGATGCGGGCCGGAGACCCTCCGGCCGCGCTTCGCCGGGCTCCCGCCGCGGCCGCGAGGCCCAGCAGGACCGCGAGGAAGCTGCGGCGGCCTCGCGTCGGCCGGGGATGGCCCGGGCGGCGGATTTCCTCGGCAGAGCGCGCAAATCGGTCGGGCATCGGCATACCGTTGGGAAGGCAAGCCATTCGACCTTCCCAATGCCTAGGAATTCAAACTTCCGCGCAGGCTCCGGCAACAGGCGGCGCGCTGCTTCCTACGGGTTATATTCCGATGGTGCCGAGGAAGGGACTCGAACCCCCACAGTGTTGCCACCGCTAGGACCTGAACCTAGTGCGTCTACCAATTCCGCCACCTCGGCAGAGGAGGCGCGATTCTAAACCAAAACATCAGAAAGAAATGAGCCGGAACAGTGTCCAGAAAACGTCCCAATAGAACCGCGCTCCGTCGCCGGGCGCGCGCCGAGCGCACGCCGCCGCAGGAGCATTCGCGCGCCATCCTGCGCGAGCTCGAGCGCGCCGGCGCGCCGCTCGCGCCCGAGGAGCTGGCGCGGCGGCTGCGCGTGCATCGAGCCGAGCGGCGCGCGTTCGACGGCGGGCTCGCGCAGCTCGAGCGCTCGGGCGAGATCGTGCGCAACCGCGCCGGCAGCCTGCTCGTCGCGAAGCGCATCGCGCTCGTCGCGGGGCGCGTCGAGGGACATCCCGACGGCCACGGCTACCTCGATCCCGACGACGGCTCGCCGGGCGTGCTGCTGTCCGCCGCCGAGATGCGCCAGCTCATGCACGGCGACCGCGCCGCGGTGCGCATCACCGGGCGCGACCACCGCGGCCGCGCGGTGGGCGAGGTGGTCGAGGTGCTCGAGCGCGCGCAGCGGCGCATCGTCGGGCGGCTGCAGGCGAAGCACGGCGTGCGCTTCCTCGTGCCCGAGGACCGGCGCATCTCGCACGACATCCTGCTGCCCGGCGACGACGCGGCGAAAGTGAAGCCCGGGCAGGTGGTGACGGCCGAGCTCGTCACGCCGCCGAGCCGCCAGGCGCAGCCGATCGGGCGCGTCGCCGAGGTGCTCGGCAACTACGCCGATCCCGGCATGGAGATCGAGATCGCGCTGCGCAAGTTCGACCTGCCGCACGAGTTCTCCAGGCGGGCGCTCGCGCAGACGCAGGGTCTGCCGAATGCCGTGCAGGACAAGGATCTGGAAGGCCGCCGCGACCTGCGCGACCTGCAGTTCGTCACCATCGACGGCGAGACGGCGAAGGACTTCGACGACGCGGTGCTCTGCCAGCCCTCGGGCAAGGGCCACGGCTGGCGCCTGTGGGTGGCGATCGCCGACGTGAGCCACTACGTGCGCCACGGCGACGCGCTGGACCTCGACGCGCGCGAGCGCGGCACCTCGGTGTACTTCCCGCGCCGCGTGATCCCGATGCTGCCCGAGAAGCTCTCGAACGGCCTGTGCTCGCTCAACCCCGACGTCGACCGCCTGGCGATGGTGTGCGAGATGGCGATCACGCGCGAGGGCGAGGTCGAGCGCTACGAGTTCTATCCGGCGGCGATCCGCTCGCAGGCGCGGCTCACGTATACCCAGGTGTGGCAAGCCCTCGCGTCGGGCCGCGCGCCGGCGCACCTCGCGACGCTCTACGACGTCTTCAAGGCGCTGCACCGCCAGCGCGAGCGGCGCGGCGCGATCGACTTCGAGACGGTCGAGACGCGCATGATCTTCGACGCGCGCGGCAAGATCGAGCGCATCGTGCAGGAGCCGCGCAACGACGCGCACCGCCTGATCGAGGAATGCATGCTGGCGGCGAACGTCTGCGCCGGCAACTTCATCGCCGCGCGCGGCCAGCCGGTGCTCTACCGCGTGCACGACGTGCCGGCCGAGGACCGCGTCGCCGCGCTGCGCGACTTCCTCGCCGAGCTCGGCCTGCAGCTGCCGGGCGGCGCCGTGCCGCGGCCGAAGGACTACGCGCAGCTCCTCGAGCGCATCAAGACGCGGCCCGACTTCCGCCTCTTGCAGACGATCCTCTTGCGCTCGCTCAAGCAGGCGGTGTACACGCCGCAGAACGTCGGCCACTTCGGCCTCGCCTTCGAGGCGTACGTGCACTTCACCTCGCCGATCCGGCGCTATCCGGACCTGCTGGTGCATCGCGCGATCAAGGCATTGCTTTCAAGACATCTTTATTCCGGTCTGGACTGGGAAGAGATTGGGCGCCACTGCTCGGAGACCGAGCGGCGCGCCGACGACGCGAGCCGCGACGTGGAGAACTGGCTCAAGTGCTACTTCATGCGCGACCACGTCGGCAAGACCTTCAACGGCACCATCACCGGCGTCACCGCGTTCGGCCTGTTCGTCACGCTCGACGAGTACTTCGTCGACGGGCTGGTGCACATCTCCGAGCTCGGCCGCGACTACTTCCAGTTCGACGGCGCGCGCCACATGCTGTTCGGCGAGCGCACGAAGAAGCGCTTCCGGCTCGCCGACCGCATGAAGGTGAAGCTGGTGCGCGTCGACGTCGACCAGCGCAAGATGGACCTGGTGCCCGCGTGAAGGAGCCGCGGGTCGTCTTCGGCTTTCACGCCATCCTCTCCCGCCTGAGGGCGCAGCCGGCGTCGGTCCTCGAGATCTATCTGGACGAATCCAGAAACGACGCGCGCGGCAGGGATCTCGCTGCGGCGGCTGAAAGAGCCGGCGTCAAGCTCATGCGCGTGCCGACCAAGCGGCTCGACGGGTTCTACGGCGGAGGGCGCCACCAGGGCGTCGTCGCCCGGGTGGAAGTGAAGGATCTGTCGAAGACCCTCGACGAAGTTCTCGAGAATGTGGAGAAGCCGCTGCTCCTCGTCCTCGACGGCGTCACCGACCCGCACAACCTCGGCGCCTGCCTGCGCGTCGCCAACGCCGCGGGCGCGCACGCCGTGATCGCGCCGAAGGACCGCGCCGCCGGCATCACGCCCGCGGTCTCCAAGGTCGCGAGCGGGGCGGCGGAGGCGACGCCGTACGTGATGGTGACGAACCTCGCGCGCACCCTGGCCGAAATCAAGCAGAGAAACATCTGGGTGGTCGGCGCGGACGAGCGCGCGGACAAGACGCTGCACGAGGCCGACCTGCCGGACTCGATCGCCTGGGTGCTCGGCGCCGAAGGCGAGGGCATGCGCCGGCTGACGCGCGAGAGCTGCGACCTGCGGGTGCGCATCCCGATGCAGGGCGAGGTGGAGAGCCTGAACGTCTCGGTCTCGGCGGGCATCTGCCTCTTCGAGTCGGTGCGCCGCCGGCGCGCGCGGGCGTAGACTTCGGTCGGGGAACAGCCAGGGGGATGGACATGCGGACTTTGCTTGCCTTCGCCGCGGGCCTCGCGCTCGCGGGCAGCGTGCGCGCTCAAACGCCGGCTCAAGACGACGCGTTCTGCGCCGGTACGGCGGGGACTTCCGAGCAGCGTCTCGCCGCCTGCACGCGGGCGATCACGTCGGGCCAGCTTTCGCGCGAAGCGCTCGCGCGCACGTTCTACAACCGCGGCATCGAGTGGAGCGACGCGCGCGACCACGACCGCGCGATCTCGGACTACAGCGAGGCGATCCGGCTCAATCCGCAGGACGCGAGCTCCTTCTACAACCGCGGCAACTCCTGGCGGGCGAAGGGCGACGGCGACAAGGCGATCGCCGACTATACCGACGCGGTGCGGTTGAATCCGCGCCACGCGAGCGCCTACAACAACCGCGGCCTCGCCTGGGCCGACCGGCGCGAGTACGACCGCGCGATCGCCGACTACACCGACTCGCTGCGCGTCGATCCGCAGCACTCGAGCGCCTACAACAACCGCGGCAACGCCTGGCGCGACAAGGGCGACCCGGACCGGGCGATCGCCGACTTCAACGAGGCGATCCGCATCAACCCCCAATACGCGCTCGCCTACAGCAACCGCGGCCTCGCCCGCGCCGACCGGCGCGAATACGGCGCGGCGATCGCCGACTTCGACCAGGCGATCCGGCTCAACCCGCAGTACGCGAACGCCTTCAACAACCGCGGCGACGCCTACGGCAGCTCGGGGGACCGCGCGCGCGCGCTCGCCGACTACGCCGAAGCCGTTCGCCTCGACTCGCGCAACCCGGGCCGCTTCAACCGCATCGCCTGGCGCCTGGCCGTGTCGCGCGACGACCAGGTGAGGGAGGGCAAGCGGGCGGTCGAGTACGCCACCCAGGCGAACGAGCTCACCTCGTGGCGGGTCGGCAACTACCTCGACACCCTCGCCGCCGCCTATGCCGAGACGGGCAATTTCAGCGAGGCGGTGCGCTGGGAGCAGAAGTCGCTCGAGGATGCTTCTTTCGCCTCGTCGAGCGGCGGCGCGAGGGCGCGCGAGCGCCTGGAGCTCTACCGCGCCGGCAAGCCGTTCCGCGAGTAAGGGAAAGGGAACGCGGATTGCCGAGCCGGGGCGAGGGAGTTGCTGCTATAATCCGCGCCCTTCCTGGTCTCGCCGTTGCGCATGACGGCAGGCCTCACCCATAGGAAAAGGAGCCAATCGGACATGCGGCATTACGAGATCGTTTTCATCGTCCATCCCGACCAGAGCGAGCAGGTGCCGCAGATGGTCGAGCGCTACAAGGGCGTTATCGCACAGCGGCAGGGCACGGTGCATCGCCTCGAAGACTGGGGCCGGCGCCAGCTCGCCTATCCGCTCGCCAAGGTGCACAAGGCGCACTACGTGCTGATGAACATCGAGTGCGACAACGAGACGCTCGCCGAGCTCGAGCACTCGTTCAAGTTCAGCGACGCGGTGCTGCGCCACCTCATCATCAAGATGCCGAAGGCGCACGTCGCGCCCTCGCCGATGATGAAGGAGGAGAAGTCCAAGTCGATGATGGAACCGACGCGCGAAGGGCGCGGCGAGGCCCGCCCGGGCGAGGCTCCGGCTGAACCGGCTCGAGCTGAGCGGCCGGCTGCTTGAGCTGGGCGCGCTGCGCTACACCCCCGCCGGCGTCGCCGCGATCGAGTTCAAGGTCGCGCACGAGTCGGAGCAGGACGAGGCGGGCGGCCGGCGCAAGGTGAGCGCGGAGATCGGCGCCATCGCCTTCGAAGCCCAGGCGAGGCTGCTCGCGGCCAGGCCGCTCGGCAGCGCAGTGAAGCTGCAGGGCTTCCTCAGCGCGAAGAGCCGGCGGTCGAAAAGACTGCTGTTGCACGTGACGCACATCGAATTCATGGAAGGAGCTTGAGATGCCCCCGCCCCGCAGAGGCAAAGGAAAAGGCAAAGGCAAGTTCGGCAAGGACAAGAAGGACCGCGGACAGCGGGCGCTGTTCCGCCGCCGCAAGTTCTGCCGCTTCACCGCCGAGAAGGCCGAGTGGATCGACTACAAGGACGTCGAGCTGCTGAAGGATTTCGTCAACGAGACCGGCAAGATCATCCCGGCGCGCATCACCGGCACCGCGGCCGGCTACCAGCGCATGCTGTCGGACGCGATCAAGCGCGCGCGCTACCTCGCGCTGCTGCCGTACACGGACCTGCATTAAGGGGAACGGCCAAGATGCAAGTCATCCTGATGGAAAAGGTCGCCAACCTCGGCGAGCTCGGCGACGTGGTGAAGGTGAAGGACGGCTACGCGCGCAACTTCCTCATCCCCGAAGGCAAGGCGAAGCGCGCGACGCCCGAGAACCTGAAGCACTTCGAGTCGCGCCGCGCCGAGCTGGAGAAGGCGCAGGCGGCGACGCTCGCCAAGGCGCAGGAGCGCGGCGCCAAGCTCGACGGCCTCACGCTGCAGATCACGCAGAAGGCGGGCCCGGACGGGCGCCTGTTCGGCTCGGTGACCAACTACGACATCGTCGAGGCGCTGAAGGGCCAGGGACACGAGGTCGAGCGCGCCAACATCCGCATGCCGCAGGGGCCGCTCAAGCAGGTCGGCGAGTACCCGATCCAGATCGCGCTGCACACCGACGTGACGGTCACCGTGAAGGTCTCGGTGCTGGGCGAGCAGTAAGCCCCAACGGAAAGCTTCAAACGGAAAAGGGCCGACCACGGCCCTTTTTCTTTTTGCGAGGTGCCGGGTGAGCGAACCGCCCGGCGCAGAGAGTATAGTGCTGGGCTTATATACAGTGCCAGCGCGGAAGGGAGTGTCAAGACATTTAGTTTTTTTGATCCACAAGGACATCCACACGTTATCGACACCGTATCCACAGGCTAATCCACAGCCGGAAACTTCCGATGCCCCGCGTGCTCATTTTTGGATCAAACGCACGCGTTGCCTTCGCTCGAAGGCTTTTCGTTTCGACCTATCAAATGGAAATGGCGCGGTACTTTCTATGATGCGCGCGGGGAGAGACTAAAAAGATGGCCGCAGTCCAGCCCGTCGCGCGTCCGGAAGCCGTCGACTCGCAGCTTGTCGCACTGAAAGTGCCGCCGCACTCGGTGGAGGCGGAGCAGTCGCTGCTCGGCGCGCTGCTGCTCGACAACCAGGCCTTCGACCGCGTCGCCGACCTCGTCTCGGCGGAGGATTTCTACCGCGACGACCACCGCCGCATCTGGCGCCACATCGCCAAGCTGGTCGAGGCGACCCGCCCGGCCGACGTGGTGACGGTGGGCGAGTCGATCGAGGCGAGCGAGGACAAGGACAAGGCGGGCGGCGCCGCGTACCTCGCGGCGCTGGCGCAGAACACGCCGAGCGCGCTCAACATCCGGCGCTACGCCGAGCTGGTGCGAGAGCGGGCTGTACAGAGGCGCCTCGCCCACGTCGCCACCGAGATCGCCGAGAGCGCGCTCGCGCCGAGCGGCAAGGAGGTGGCGCAGCTCCTCGACGAGGCGGAGTCGAGGATCTTCCAGATCGCCGAGTCGGGCGCGCGCAAGGACACCGGCCTCATCGGCATCAGCCCGGTGCTCGCCAAGGTGTTCGAGCGCATCGACTACCTGCACAGCCAGGAGAACCCTTCAGACATCACTGGTGTTCCGACCGGCTTCACCGAGCTCGACCAGCGCACCGCCGGCCTGCAGCCGGGCGACCTGATCATCGTCGCCGGCCGGCCGTCGATGGGCAAGACCGCCTTCGCGCTCAACATCGCCGAGTACGTGGCGCTGCACCCGAGCGCGCAGCTGCCGGTGGCGGTGTTCAGCATGGAGATGAGCGCCAACCAGCTCGCCATGCGCATGCTCGCCTCGATGGCCAAGGTCGACGCCCACCGCCTGCGCACCGGGCGCCTCAACGACGAGGAGTGGAGCCGGCTCAACGACGAGATCGCGCGCCTGAACGAGGCCAAGATCCACGTCGACGAGACCGCGGCGCTGAACGCGCTCGAGCTGCGCGCGCGGGCGCGGCGCATGAAGCGCGAGTACGGCAAGCTCGGCCTGGTGGTGGTCGACTACCTGCAGCTCATGTCGGCGAGCACGCAGGGCGAGAACCGCGCCACCGAGATCTCGGAGATCTCGCGCTCGCTCAAGGCCCTCGCCAAGGAGCTCGAGGTGCCGGTGGTCGCGCTGTCGCAGCTCTCGCGCGCAGTCGAGGCGCGCAACGACCGCCGCCCGATGATGTCGGACCTGCGCGAGTCGGGCGCCATCGAGCAGGACGCCGACGTGATCCTGTTCATCTTCCGCGAAGAGGTTTACGCTCCGGACAAGGAAGAGGCGAAGGGCAGGGCCGAGGTGATCATCGGCAAGCAGAGGAACGGGCCGATCGGCAAGATCGACCTCACCTTCCTCGGCCGCTTCACGCGCTTCGCCAACTTCCAGGATCCGAACGCGTTCTAGTCGCTGGACCAGCCAGAGGAGGCGCGATGGCCGAACCGATGATCGCGCAGCGCTCGCCGTACGCGGTCGAGCTCGCCCCGGGGGATTACTGGTGGTGCGCCTGCGGGCGCTCCAAGCGCCAGCCCTTCTGCGACGGCTCGCACAAGGAGACCGAGTTCACGCCGGTCAAGTTCACCGTCTCGACCGCGCAGAAGGTCTGGCTGTGCGGCTGCAAGCGCAGCGCCGGCCGCCCGTTCTGCGACGGCACCCACAAGAAACTGCCTACTTCTTAGAGGCCGTCCACTTGCCCTCGGCGCCTTTCTCGTCGCGGAAGGTGCCTTCCATCTTCGCGCCGTTGACGTGCCCGGTGAAGTCGCGGCGCACGCCGGCGGCGTCGACGTAGGAGAAGGCGATGGCGGTGCCGCGCAGGCGCGCCTCGCGCAGGCCGGCCTGCACCTTGCCGCCGAGGCTGAGCGAGCCGGTGATCTTCTGGAAGGTCTGCTCGAAGCCGAGCTCGCTCTTCTCGCCGCCGGCATCGAAGATCCAGGTGCCGCCGACGAAGGCGGGCACGATCCAGAAATACGCGCGCCGCCCGTCGATGTTGGAGACCTCGTCGGCCTCCCAGTCGTCCATCGTGAAGGCGTGCGACACGACGCGCGTGCCGGGACGCATCGACAGGAGCTGCGGCCGCAGCTTGAGGTTGAGCCCCGGCAGGAGATACAGCGTGATGACGTTCGCGCTGCTGAAATCGGTGGCGAAGATGTCGGCCTGGCGGATGATCGCCTTGCCCGGGCCGCTGCCGTAGACGCCGGCGGCCTTGGCCTGCTCGTTGGCGTACTTCGCCATGTCGGGGTTGTACTCGATGCCGGTCGAGCGCGCGCCGCGCTTCGCGGCGGCGATGGCGATCTTGCCGTTGCCGGCGCCGAGGTCGAAGTGGATCTCGCCCGGCTGCAGCTGCGCCATCGTCAGCATGCGCTGGACGACCTCGTCGGGCGTCGGCACCCAGATCACGTCCTTGCCCGGCTGGCCGACGTACGGCTCGTACTTCTGCGTTTCCTTCTGCTGCGCAGTTGCAGTGAAAGCAAGCAGCAGCGCGACGGACGCTGCGACGAGGCGGGAATGCATGATCGAAGCTCCGAGGATCAGGAAGCCGCGAAGCCTAGCAGAAACTACAAGGACTCGGCCGCGTGGTCCGCAAGCCGCGAGCGCTCGCCGCGCGCGAGCGTGACGTGCCCGGCGTGCGCCCAGTCCTTCATCCGGTCGACGACGTAGGTCAGGCCCGAGCTGCCCTCGGTCAGGTACGGCGTGTCGATCTGCGCGATGTTGCCGAGGCAGATCACCTTGGTGCCCGGGCCGGCGCGCGTGACCAGCGTCTTCATCTGCTTCGGCGTCAGGTTCTGCGCCTCGTCGATGATCAGCCACTTGTTGACGAAGGTGCGCCCGCGCATGAAGTTGAGCGACTTCACCTTGATGCGCGAGCGCACCAGGTCGCGCGTCGCGGCGCGGCCCCACTCGCCGCCCGACTCGTCGGACACGTTGAGGACGTCGAGGTTGTCCTCCAGCGCGCCCATCCACGGCGTCATCTTCTCCTCCTCGGTGCCGGGCAGGAAGCCGATGTCCTCGCCGATCGGCACCGTGACGCGCGTGACGATGATCTCGCTGTAGCGCTTGTCGTCCAGCACCTGGGTGAGCCCGGCGGCGAGCGCGAGCAGCGTCTTGCCGGTGCCCGCCTGGCCGAGCAGCGAGACGAAGTCGATCGCCGGGTTCATCAGCAGGTTGAGGGCGAAGTTCTGCTCGCGGTTGCGCGCGGTGATGCCCCAGACCGAGTTCTTCGCGTGCGTGTAGTCGCGCAGCGTCTCGAGCACCGCGACGCGCCCGGCGGCTTCCTTCACCAGCGCGTACAGTGGCCGCTCGTTCTGCTCGTCGTAGACGAACTCGTTGACGTGCAGCTTCGGCACCAGCGGGCCGCGCACGCGGTAATAGGTGTGGCCTTCCTTCTTCCACGACTCCATGTCCTTGCCGTGCGCGGTCCAGAAGTCCTTCGGCAGGCGGCGCACGCCGGTGTAGAGGAGGTCGGCGTCCTCGAGCACCTTGTCGTTGAAGTAGTCCTCGGCGTCGAGCCCGAGCGCGCGCGCCTTGATGCGCATGTTGATGTCCTTCGACACCAGCACCACCTGGCGCTGCGATTGCCGGTCCTGTCTTTCGCGCAGGTTCTCGCGCTCCTGTAGCGCGCGCACGACGGCGAGGATGTGGTTGTCGGCCTTGCCGGCGGCGAGCGTCGCCGGCAGCTCGCCGTTCATCTGCTCGGTCTGCAGGAACAGCCGGCCGCGCGAGTGCTGGCCGTCCTTCGTCCTGATCGCCAGCCCTTTCTTGATCGTCTCCAGGTCGCCGCTGACGATCTCGTCGAGGAAGCGGCTCGCCTGGCGCGCGTTGCGCGACACGTCCGAAAGCCCGCGCTTGTGCTGGTCGAGCTCCTCCAGCGTGGCGATCGGCAGGTAGAGGTCGTGCTCGTCGAAGCGGAACAGGCTCGTCGGGTCGTGCATCAGCACGTTCGTGTCGAGCACGAACAGCTTCTTCACCCGGGGCTGGCGGGAACGGGACGCTTTCTTGACCATCGCTCCTTCTGCGGCTTCGGCGTGCGGCTCGACATCATAGGGCTTTAACAAAGTTCAATACCTCCTGGACGTGGCCCGGCACCTTCACCCCGCGCCATTCGCGCGCCAGCACCCCCTCGCCGTCGACCACGAAGGTGCTGCGCTCGATGCCGCGGACTTTCTTTCCGTATAGGTTCTTCCACTTCAGGGTTCCGAACTGCCGGCAGACCTTCTCGTCGGAATCCGACAGCAGCTCGAACGGGAACTTCATCTTCGCCTTGAACGCCTCGTGCGACTTCATCGAGTCGCGCGAGATGCCCTTCACCTCGGCGCCCGCCTTGCGGAAATCCTTGTGGGCCGCGGCGAAATCGGCGCCCTCGGTCGTGCATCCCGGGGTCGAGTCCTTGGGGTAGAAGTAGAGGACGAGCTTCGCGCCGCGCGCGTCCGAGAGCCTGAAGGTGGTACCGCCGGTGGAAGGAAGGCTGAAGTCGGAAACCGGCTTGCCGAGCTGTTCCAGAGTTTCTTGAGCCTCTGTTTTAGCAATGCTCCGTAACGCTTTCAGTAAACATGTTTTTCATGGCGGCTGCAAGCGCGCACCTTAGACGCCTGATCGCAAAGGAAAATGTCCGGCGTAGACTCGCCCCGTGAACGACGAGGGTTGCCCGCATTGCGGCGGGGAGCTGCGATTTCTCGAGAAGGACACCTCCTCGGGGCGGGAGTATCGCGAGTACCGCTGCCTGAAGTGCAACCAGCTCGTCACCCTGGGCGGCGACACGGCGCTATGGCAGCTGCTGCACGACGCCAACGAGGAAAAAGCCGCGCGAGCCGCGAGAAGGCCGTGGTGGAAGTTCTGGGCCTAACGGATTGACGACCAGAACCTGCGCAGCTCGCGCACGAGCTCGTTCGGCTTCTCTTCCGGGATGAAGTGGCCGCACTGGAGCGCGCGGCCGCGCACGTCGCTCGCCACCTCGCGCCAGTCGGCGAGGCAGTCGAAGAGCGCCTCGATCACGCCCTGGCGGCCCCACAGCGCGAGCAGCGGCATGCGGATCTTCCTGCGCAGGTCCTGCTTGTCGTGCACGAGGTCGATGGTCGCCGACGCTCGGTAGTCCTCGCAGGTGGCGTGGATGGTGCGCGGGTCGCGGAAGGCGCGCGCGTACTCGGCGACCGCGCGCCGGTCGAAGCGCTTGAGCTTGGAAGGTCCGCGGCCGATGCGGCCGAGGATGTACTTCACGCCCATCGCGGCGACCATGGTCTCGGGCAGCGGCGCCTGCTGGATGAGGAAGAACCAGTGGTAGTAGGCCTTGGCGAACGCGAAATTCGTGCGCTGGTACATCTTCAGCGTGGGCGAGATGTCGAGCACGGTGAGCGAATGCACGCGCCGGCCGTGGTCGCGCGCCAGGCGATGCGCGACGCGACCGCCGCGGTCGTGGCCGACGACGTCGAAGGCGACGAAGCCGAGCGTCTCCATCGCCTCGACCATGTCGAGCGCCATGGCGCGCTTGGAGTAGTTCGAATGGTCGGGCAGGCCGCGCGGCTTGGAGGAGTCGCCGTAGCCGCGCAGGTCGGCGCATACCACCGTGTGGTCGCGCGCGAGCTGCGGCGCGACCTTGTGCCACATGGCGTGCGTCTGCGGGTAGCCGTGCAGCAGAAGCACCGGCGGTCCGTCGCCGCCGATCTCGAGGCTGATGGTGGCGCCGCTCGTGCGGATGCGGCGTCGCTCGAAGCCGGGGAAGAGGGCGCTCATGCCGGCGCGCCCTGAGCAGCAAGCGTGCCCGAGCGCCCCGGCACCGCGCGGTACTCGACCTCGCAGCGCGGCAGCCGCTCGGGCTCGAGCGAGCGGAACAGCGTTCCCAGGCTGACGATCTCGTAGCCCTGGTCGCGCCAGCCGCGCAGCAATCGGTCGAAGAGCTCGAACAGCCTGCCACCTTCGAGCTCGGCATGGGCGGTAAAGACGTGGTCGGCCGGCTTTGCCGTCAGCGCGAGCAGGTGGGCGACGACGTCTTCCTCGACGCCAAGGAGCTCGTCGAGCGTGGGCAGCGTGGTCGGCAGCTGCGGGCAGCCGATCAGCACGCCGTTCCAGAGCGGGCGGAAGGGCTCGCTGCCGCGCGTGTCGGAAGCGTACTCGCAGTGCCGCTCCTCGAACCAGGCGGCGTGGCGGTTCAGCTGCCAGCCGGCGGCGCCCCAGACCTTGGGTTTTTCGGAAAAAATGTCCTCGAACCGGCGGAGCGCGAGCCGCATCTCGCGCTCGGTCCAGTCGGCGTCCTTGGCCGCGACGTTGTCCTGCCAGCGCACGTGGTCCCAGCAGTGCACACCGACCTCGAAGGGCGCGCGCTTCACCTTCCGCATCGCCTCGGCGCAGGCGCGGCCGATGTCCGGGCCGGGGAGGAGCGTGCCGTAGAGGAGCGTGGCGAGGCCGTAGTGCTGCAGAACGGAAGTGCGGCGGACTTTTGACAGAAAATTCTTTCTAAAAACTCTCTTGATTGCGCGCCCGGTGTGGTCCGGCCCGAGGCTGAAGAGGAAGGTGGCGCCGGCGCCGTGCATCTCGAGCAGCCGCGCGAGGCGCGGCACGCCTTCCTCGGTGCCGCGCAGGGTGTCGACGTCGACCTTCAGCGCGAGGCGCATTGTCGAAGGCACAAGGGCCGAGGCTACTTCACGAGGTGGCGCGCCTCGGCGACATGGCCGCGGTAGGCGTCGTAGATGCGCCGCAGCGCGTCGCGCATCCCGACCCGCGGCCGCCAGCCGAGGTCGCGCCGGGTGTTGTCGATCTTCGGCACGCGGTTCTGCATGTCCTGGTAGCCGCGGCCGTAGTACTTGTCGGCGGTGGTCCTGACGATCTTCACCTTGCGCGCGCCCGCGCGGTACTCGGGGTACTCGAGCGCCAGCTTGACCATCTGCCGCGCGAGCTCCTTCACCGAGAGGTTGTTCCGCGGGTTGCCGATGTTGTAGATCTTGCGCGAGGCGACGCCGTTGCGGTTCGCGATGATCGCCATCAGCGCGTCGATGCCGTCGTCGATGTAGGTGAAGGCGCGCTTCTGCCGGCCGCCGTCGACGAGCTGGATCTTCTCGCCGCGCACGATGTGGCCGAAGAACTGCGTCACCACGCGCGAGCTGCCTTCCTTCGGCGTGGCGAGCGAGTCGAGCCCCGAGCCGATCCAGTTGAACGGCCGGAAGAGCGTGAAGTCGAGGCCCCTCATTTCGCCAGACCCCTCGCCGTAGGCCCAGATGACGCGGTCCATGAGCTGCTTCGAGCAGGCGTAGATCCAGCGCTGCTTGGCGATCGGCCCGTAGACGAGCGGCGACTCTTCCGGGTCGAACTCGCGGTCGGGCGACATGCCGTAGACCTCGGAGGTGGACGGGAACACCAGGCGCTTGCCGTGGCGCACGCACGCCCGCACGATCGGCAGGTTAGCCTCGAAGTCGAGCTCGAAGACGCGCAGCGGCTGCTTGACGTAGGTCGCCGGCGTCGCGATCGCGACCAGCGGCAGCACCGTGTCGCACTTGCGCACGTGGTACTCGATCCACTCGCGGTTGATGGTGATATCGCCCTCGAAGAACCTGAAGCGGCGCTCGCCCAGCAGGTCCTCGATGCGGTCCGACTGCATGTCCATGCCGTACACCTCCCAGTCGGTGGTCTCGAGCACGCGCTTGGAGAGGTGGTGGCCGATGAAGCCGTTGACGCCGAGGATGAGAATTTTCTTCATTCTTCCTTCCGCACCGCGAGGAGGCGCAGGATTTTACCGTCGCCGCAGGCGGCGAACCATTCACCGTTGTCTTGATACGGGCCGAGCGTGCTGCGCGAATGGGGCTTGCCCGTCAGGGCGGTCTTGTGGATCTTGAGATTTTCTGAAAAAGCCCCTGGAAACGGCGGCGCCAGGGCGCGCACGAGATCGTGGATTTCCTGCGCGCTCCTCGACCAGTCGATCCGGCCGTCCTCGGGGCGGCGGCGCCCGAAATAGCTTCCCTTCGACAGGTCGTTGGGCCGCAGTTTCGCCTTGCCCGAAATCAAATCTCCGATGGAACGGCGAAGGACCTTCTCCGCCGCGTCCGTCATCTTGTGGAACACCTCGACCGCGTTCTCGTCCGGCCCGATCGGCACCGCCTGCTGGTCGACGATGCGGCCGGCATCGGGCTTCTCGACCATCTCGTGCAGCGTCACGCCGGTCTCGGTTTCGCCCTTGAGGATCGCCCAGTTGAGCGGCGCGCGGCCGCGGAACTTCGGCAGCAGCGAGCCGTGCAGGTTGAAGGCGCCGAGCCGCGCGCGCTGCAGCAGCGACATCGGCAGCATGCTGCGGTAGTAGAAGGAGAAGATGAGATCCGGCTGTTGAATTTCCTTCTCCAGGATTTCCGGTGAAGGATCGGCGAGCACGCGGAGCTTTTTCCTGGTGGAAAAATCGAACAAGCTCGCGTACCAGCGCGTCTCGTCCGGATCGTCCTTGTGCGTGACGACGAGCGGCACCTCGAGGCCGGCCTCGAGGAGCGTCGCGAGGCCGCGGACGCCTATGTCCCCGTAGCCGAAGACGACGGCTTTGACCGCCAGGCGGGATCCTTT
>Ga0335084_10002207_pt1 | contig 18673 bp, 14 predicted proteins | sample Lox_Sample_44_FD_206721 | JGI IMG/M metagenome (GOLD analysis project Ga0335084, IMG submission 206721) | Soil microbial communities from Loxahatchee National Wildlife Refuge, Florida, United States - Lox_Sample_4.4 | ecosystem: Environmental > Terrestrial > Soil > Wetlands | place: USA...
GGCACGAAGTACGGATACACGAGGTACGCCAGACCGGCGAGCAGGTGCGGCAGCCTGCCCTGCTTCTTGCCGTAGACGAGCAGCACGAACCCGATGCTGCTGACGATCAGCTCGATGAAGAGCGACGACGGGTCGAAGGACATCGGTGAATGACGGTCGAAAAGTCAAAAGGTCGAGAAGTCAGGAAGTGCGCCACTTCCCGACTTATCGACCTCTCGACTTGGCAACTCTCCGAACTTCTGCCTTCTGCCTTCTGACTTCCTACTTGTCCTTCCCGCCGCCTCCGCCGCCCGCCTTCTTCTTCGACAGCGCGCGGTAGTACTGCTCGATGAGGTCCTTGTAGGTGGCCGGAACCTCGTCCGAGCCGGAGAGGTAGAGCTGATCGTTCGAGGTATCCACGCGCTTGCGCAGATCCCATTCGAACTTCGTGAGCTTGTCGAGCGCCGTGGCCGAGAGGCCTTGCAGGATCGCCGGATCGTTCGTCGCCCGGTCGCTGTCCATCGCCCTCAGCGCCTTCACGATGTCGTCCACGGCCTGGAGGTCCTTGCCGGTCGCGCCCGACTGCTGGAGGCGCTGTCGCAGGTCCTGCGCGTCGTTCGCGAGCTGGCGGGCCTGGTCGCGATAGTCGCGCGCGTCGCCGCGTGAGAGGCCCGGCCGTGCGTCGCCGCCCTGATTGCCGGGATTCGCCGGGTTGCCCGTGAACGAGCCGAGCCGGCCGCCGTTGCCACGCGTCATGGCGTCCTGCTGCTGGCCGCCCTGCTGGCCCTGACGATCACCCTGCTGCCCGCCTTGACCCTGACCTTGTCCCTGGCCCTGCCGGCCCTGTTGGCCCTGTTGGCCCTGCTGACCTTGCTGACCTTGCTGGCCCTGGCCCTGCTGGCCTTGCTGGCCCTGTTGGCCCTGACCCTGCTGGCGACCCTGCTGTCCTTGCTGGCCTTGCCCCTGCCGGCCCTGCTGGCCCTGTTGATCGCCCTGCTGCTGGCCTTGCTGACCCTGCTGATCGCCCTGCTGCCCCTGCTGGCCGCGCTGCTGGTTGAGCTGCTCGTTGAGCGACTGTGTGCCGCGCAGCAGGTTGGCCGCCTGGTCGAGCGCGCGGCTCATGCCCTGGCCCTGATCGGCCTTGTTGGCCGCGGTCGCCGCGTCGCCGATCTTCTGGCGCAGCGCGTCGAGATTCGAACCGATCTCGGTTTCGATTGGCTTCGAGTACTCGGAGCCGCTCGACATCGCCTCGCTCGAGTAGTCGATCTTCTCCTTCAGCATCTGGTCGCGGATCGACCCGGCGGCGTCCTGCAGCTTGCGCGCGGCGTCGCGCTGGTTGTTCGCGAGCGTCTGGCGGCTGAGCTGCCCGAGCTGCTGCTCGAGGTCGCCGACCTTGCCCTTCATGTCGGACTTTTCCTGCTTCAGCTGCTGGATCTGGCTGTCCTTCTGCGCGCCGGCCTGGTCGAGCCCGGCGACGCGCTGCGCGACGTCCTTCTGCTCGCGCGCGAGCTCGTCGGCCTTGCGCTGCGCGTCCTTGACCTGATCGCCCACGCGCTCGGAGCTGTTCTGCTCGAGCAGGCGCGACGCTTCCTGCAGCTGCTGCAGCGCCTGCTGCGCCGCCGCGCCGCCGTTCTGGCCGCTCGCGGCCGCCTGGCGCATCTGGTTGGCCGCGTCCTGCAGCCGGCGCGCCGCATCCTGGAGGTCCTGGCGCTGCTGGCCCTGCTGTTCGAGCTGGCGGCGGAGCTGCTCGAGCTGCCGTGCGGCCTGCTCGGCCTCATCCGCGAGCTGGCGCTGTGACGATCCGCCGCCGCTGGCGTTGTTGCCGCCGCGCTGACCGCGCTGCCGCTGCTGTTCGGCCTGCGCCAGCTGCCGGCGCGCGAGCTCGCGCAGCTTTTCGGCGAGATCGTCGATCTGCTGATTCGCGTTCTGCTCGGCCGCGCGCTGCGCCGTCTCGTACTGGTTCGCCTGGCGATCGAGCTCGAGCTGGAACAGGTCGGCCAGCTCGGCGGCCATCTGTCCGCCGCCGCCGCCCCCGCCGCCGCCCCCGCCCTGCCGCACGATCAGGTCGTACAGCTGCTCGGCGTCCTGCAGCTGCTTCAGCGCGCGCTGCTCGGGCGCGAGCGCATCCTTCGTCTTGAGGCCCTGCAGCAGGCCCTCGGCGTTCTTCATCTCCTCGGCGGCCTTCGGCAGGATCTCGGCGATCTTGCGGAAGTTCTCGTTGTTGCCGAGCCGCTGCTGCATCTGCTGGATCAGCTCCTCCAGCTGCTCGCGCAGCTTCGTCTGCGAGAGGCCGATGAAGACCGTGTTCTCCTTGAACTTGTCGGCCGGCGTCTTGGGCCGGTCGCGCTCGACGTTGAACGTCGCCGAGATGATCTGGCGCTCCTGCTCGGAGAGCGCGCCGGCCTGGTTGTTGCGGTTGCCGCCGCCGCCCCCGCCGCCGCCCTGGGACTGCGCCTGCCGGAAGTTCTGGTTGAACGGCAGGATCTTGACGAAGTAGATGTCGCTCGACGTCGACTTCGGGCCCTGCACCGTGTCGTTGTCGTAGGCCTTCGCGTAGTAGGACACGAAGTCGCCGGGCTTGACGCCCAGCTCCTCGAGATAGACGGTGTGGCCCGCGCTCACCTGCTGCAGCGGCTTGGCGCCCTTACCGTAGAGCGTGACGGTCTTCTCGTTGCCGCCGTTGACCGAGTAGATCAGATCCAGCTGCTTCACGCCGTAGTCGTCATCGGCGCGCGCCTGGACGAAGACTTCCTCGATCGGATTCGCCGCGGTGTCGCGCTTCGGCTTCTCGAACGAGACGGAGGGCGGCTGATCGTCGATGACGTCCACGGTGTACTTCGGCGAGGCCGTGACCTTCTCGCCGTGCGGACCGTCCAGCTCGATCTGGTAGTAGCCGTCCTTCTCCATCTTGAAGCTGCCGGTCAGCGTCCCGTCGCTCTGCGCGGCGAGGGCGCCCGGCGCGCCCGGATCGAGCTGCAGCTGCCCGGCCGACGACGCCATGGTCGGCGTCACGCGCACGCGGACTTCCGTGCCCCGCAGCGCCGCCACGTCGCCGCCCGACTCGACCTTCTGCGACGGCAGGCCGGTGTAGGCCGGATAGACGTATTCGAGCTCGAGCTTCGCCACGGCCGGCAGCTCGACGATCTTCATGTGGTAGTCGAGCGAGCGGACGCCGTCGGCCTCGACGTAGTAGTCGATCGACTTGGCGACGTCGAAGATCATGCCCTCGAACGTCATCGGATCGGCGCTCGCGACGAGCGGCACCCGATCGAACTTCGGCGCGCCCTCGGGCTTCACCCACAACGCGACGTCGTTCGAGCGGAAGCCCGCCAGCTTGGCGGTGACGGTCTGGTCCGATCCGCGCGGAATTGTGATGTCGCCGGGCCGCACGGTGATCGCGTACGGGCTCGCCGCCTCGGCGTTCTTCGTCAGCACCAGCAGCGCGGAGGTGCCCTGGCGCAGGAACTCCGGTCCAAAAATCAGCAGGAGCAGCGCGCCGGCCGCGACCGACGTCAGGACGACGGCGTAGCGCTTCAGCGGCTTCCGGCCGATCGCGCGGCCGCCTTCGATGGCGCGCGCCTTCTCGGCCGCCTGTTCGATCATCCGCTCGACGATCACGGGCGGGACGTCCGGCTTGGCGCCGGCGGCGTCGAGCGCGCCGACGTCGACCGCGGCGAGAATCGCCGCCTGAAGCGACGGCTCGTACTCCTCGATATAGAGCGCGACCTGCTGGTCGTTCGCGCGGCGGCGCAGCGGCCGGAACAGCCACAACGCGACGAGCACGGCAAACACGGCCCACGTCGCGATGCGCAGCCCCGTCACCCAGGTCGGGCTGAACTTCGTTTGCTGCAGGCCGAGCGATGCCAGCGCCAGCGCAAGGATCGCGCCGGCGACGATGACGATGCCGCCGCGGACGAGGAGCTTCATCCGCCAGCGCTTGCGCACCTGCTGGATGACGTTGACGAGCTCCTGACGGTGACTCGCGCCGCTCCCCACTTCAGCCATGGACGCTACTCCGCTGATACGCCGATGACTTGAGCTTACGCCCCCAGTCCCTTCTCGGCAATTGGTCGTTTCTGGACCCGGGGGCACGTCCCGCCGGGCCGCCTGCTGCGTTACGCCTGCCGAAACGGCTGGAATCCGGCCGCGGCTTTCGCCGAGAGCCGGTTGGACATCGCCGCTTCGGCCAGCAGCGCGATGACGCCGCCCACGAGCAGGAACCACCACCACGATTGCTTCTTCTCGATGTCCTCGGGCGTCAGGTCCGGATGCTCGAGCGACTGCCCGGTCGGCGTGACGGCCGCGTGGCCGGTCGCCGACGCCACGAACTCGGCCGGCTGCAGGGGCGTCAGGTCGGACTCGCCCGGGTCCTGATTGACCGCGGCTTCGAACGGCCGGCGCTCGCCGGTACCCTGCATCCGCACGGAATAGAAGCCCTGCTCGCCGAGCTCGATCGACGGCGCGCCGCCCTCCCCGAGCGTCAGCTGCTTGCCGCCGGGCGTCATGACGATGCCGGTCGCGCGGCGCGCGGGCGCGCTGGCGTCCGACGCGCCGCCCTCACGCACGAGCGATGCGAGCGGCGCGCTGACGTCGAGCATCTGCCCGACGGTGTACCAGGGCGCGACGTCCTCGTATTGGGCCAGATACGTCATCGTCTCGTGCAGGAGCGGGAGGAACATCGGCCGCTTCGGCAGGTCGTCCCACGAATCATCGAGCGTCGCGGTGAAGATGATCACGCGGCCGGCGCCGACCTTCCGCTCCGCCATCGCGACCGCGCCGTCGTCGAAGCGGGCGAGCGCGCGATCGGTCGGCGCGAGCTGCAGCGATCGATACCGGAGGAACCGCGAATTGGAGAAGTTGCCCTGCCGCGGGTCCTTGAAGTTCTCGAAGATGCGATGGCTGTAATCGAGGTAGCCGAGCGTGCCGCCCTGCCCGACGGTCCGATCGACGGGCGCGCCGAGCTTGCCGGGCAGGAGGGGTGTGTCGCCGCCGCCCCACGGGTTGTGATCGCCCGTGACGATCAGGAGCCCGCCGCCCTGCTCGACGTAGTGTTTGAGCGCCTCGTCGAACTGGCTCGAGAGCGCGCTCGCGTCGTTGAGAATCACGACGGACCGCCGGTCGAGCGACGCGGCGGTCAGGCGGGAGACCGGCTGGACGTCGGTCTTGAACGGCGGCGTGTTGCCCATCTGCAGCGCCGTCGTAAGGTAGTCGCTCGTGCCCGCCGCGCCCTCCGCCTGCACGATGAGCACCGACACCGGCCGGCTGGGCGACAGCGTGAAGTAGTACACGTTGTTCGCCGGCAGCTTGTCCGTGCCGGCGCGGATCGTGCCCTGCATGTTCGCTTCGGACACCGTGAACGGCGGGAACGTGACCGACGCCGAGGTGTTCGGTCCGACGGTCACCGGCTTCGAACCGATCTCGCGGCCGTCGATCAGGACCTTCACGGCGACGTTCGTGAACGTCTCGCTGCCGCGATTGGTCAGGCCGACGGTCGGCGTCACGCGCTCCTCGCCGGAGAACGACGACCGCGGCAGCGTCACCGACGAAATCGACAGATCGGACGTCTCGAATTCCGCGACGGAGATCGGCGTCAGCGTCGCGCCCTCGGGCAGGTGGATCTCCTCCTGTCGCGCCCAGCCGCTCTTCTGGAAATCGCTGATCAGGTAGACCTCTTTGCGCGGCAGCTGGGACTGGCCGAGCAGCGTCTGCGCCAGCCGCAGGGCCGGGCCGTAGCGCGTCGAGTCGGACGACACCGTCGCCTCGTCGATCGCGCTCGACAGCAGCCCGCGATTCTGGGTGGCTTTCACGTTCTGTTCGGTGTTGCGCGCGAACAGGACGAGCGTGCCCTTGTCCTCGCCGCGCAGGGCGTCGACGATCTTCTTCGCCTCGGCCTTGGCCCTCGCGAAGTGGTCGCCGTAGCCCATGCTGGCCGACCGGTCGAGGAGCACGACGACCTCGCGCGCGCCGCTCGTGAGCGCGGCCGCCTTGACGGGATCGACCTTGAGGAACGGCCGCGAGAAGGCGGCCACGATGAGGGCCATCGCCGCCGCCCGCAGGAGCAGCAGCAGCCAGTTGTGGATCCGCCGGCGCTCGACGGACTGATATGGGATCCGCCGCAGGAACATCAGCGACGGGAATTCGATGACGTCCTTCCGCTCCCGCTGGATCAGATGGACCAGGATCGGGATCCCGATCGCCGCGAGGCCCACGAAGAAGAGAGGCGCGAGGAACGACATGACTCAGCGCACCCGCATCAGCCGCTCGCGGTTGCCCAGGTAGGTGAACAACGCGTCGTCGAGCGGGCGCGACGTGTTGAGGAGCATGTAGTCGATCCGCGCCTCGGCGCATTTCGTCGTGAACGCGTCGATGTGGGCCCGCATCATCGCGCGGTACTGATCAGCGAACGACTCGGGAACGACCGGCACTTCCTCGCCGCTCTCGAGGTCCGCGAATCGCGACGCGTCCTTGTACGGGAACTCGATCTCGGCCGGATCGAGCACGTGGAAGACCACGAGGTCGTTGCCGAGGAAGCGATACGGCTTCAGCGCCTCCAGCAGGTCGTCCGGGTTCTCGTACAGGTCGGAGATGAGCGCGACGATGCTGCGCCGCTTGAAGTGCTCGGCGATCTTGCCGAGCGGCTCCAGGATGCGACCGGGGCGCTCGGCGCGCGCGCGGTCCAGCGTCTGGAGCAGGACGTTGAAGTGCTTCGCCGACGGCGGCACGTAGCTGACGATGTCCTGGTCGAACGTCACGATGCCCACGCGGTCGCGCTGCCGGTGCGACAGATAGGCGAGGCAGGCGGCGAGGTACGACGCGTACTCGAGCTTGGACACGCCGCGGCTCGCGAAGCTCATCGACCTCGACACGTCCACGAGCGCGGAGAAGTTCGCGTTCGTGTCCGCCTCGTACTGCTTCACGAAGTACTTGTCCGTGCGGGCGTACAGCCGCCAGTCCACGCGGCGGATGTCGTCGCCCGGCACGTAGCCGCGGTGCTCGGCGAAGTCGATCGACGCGCCGAAGTACGGCGCCCGGTGCAGCCCGTTGATGAACCCGTCCACCACGGTCCGCGCCAGGAGCTCGAGATTGCGGATCCGGGCGAGGACCTGCGGGTCGACGTAGCGGGCGCCGGGGAGGGCGTGTGTTTCCATCGGGGCCAATCGCTCAATTCACCGATCACCTACATTCCGCTCTTGGGCGTCGGGACGCTCTTCAAGAGCTCGTCCACGATCGCGTCGCTCGTCACGCCCTCCGACTCGGCGCGGAAGTTGATCAGCACGCGGTGCCGGAGCACGGGGTGCGCGAGCGCGCGGATGTCCTCGAAGCTGACGTGGTACCGGCCGTCGGTGAGCGCGTTCGCCTTGGCGCCGAGGATCAGGTACTGCGCGGCGCGGACGCTCGCGCCGAACGAGACGTACTTCTTGACCAGGTCGGGCGCGTTCGGCGCCTTCGGGCGGCTCGTGCGCACGAGCTGCAGCGCGTAGCGCATGACCGGCTCGGCCACCGGCACGCGGCGCACCAGGGTCTGGAACGCCACCAGATCGGCGCCCGTGACCGGCCGCTCGAACTTCGGATCGAGCACCGCCGTCGTCGTCCGCACGACGTCGTATTCCTCGTTTTCCGGCGGATGGTCGATGATGATGTGGAACATGAAGCGGTCGAGCTGGGCCTCGGGCAGCGGATACGTGCCCTCGAGCTCGATCGGGTTCTGCGTCGCGAAGACGTGGAACGGCTCCTCGAGGATGTAGGTCCGCCCCTGGATCGTCACGCGGTGCTCCTGCATCGCTTCGAGCAGCGCCGACTGCGTCTTGGGCGGCGTGCGGTTGATCTCGTCGGCGAGGACGATGTTCGCGAAGATCGGCCCGGGCGAGAACACCATCTGGCGCTTCCCGCTCGCGTCCTCCTGAATGATGTCCGTGCCGGTGATATCGGACGGCATCAGGTCGGGCGTGAACTGGATGCGGTTGAACCGCAGGTCGAGCACCTGCGCGAGCGTGCGAATGAGCAGCGTCTTCGCCAGGCCCGGCACGCCGACGATCAGGCTGTTGCCGCCGACGAAGAGCGTCAGGAGCACCTGATGCACGACGTCGCCCTGCCCGACGATCAGCTTCGCGAGCTCGGCCTCGATGCGCTTGCGGCCGGCGTTCATCTTGTCGGCGAGCGCCACATCCGCCGGTGAGTCCATCCGAACAACCTGCTGAGCCGTAGAATCCACAACGTCCCCCTTCAGCGCCGAGCGCGATCGATCAGTGAATGATCCCGTAGATGAACTCGTTGATGCCGACCTTGTACGCCCAGTTGTTCTCCTCGATCGGCTTGAAGTTCGTGTCCGACCACTCCCAGAACTCCGAGATGTCCGTGCTGTAGTTGCACAGGATCAGCATCCGCTTCTTCGGGTTGTTGTCCTCGAACATCGCGAGGAAGTGCGGCGGCGGCGGATCGTAGTACTGCGGCACGGTTTCCGGGTGGTCGACCTCGAAGAACGTGTGAAAGACCTGGTTCGTGCCGTCGAGCTCGACCCAGCGGCCCTCGGGGAACACGCGACTGACCTGCAGGTCGATGTTCCCCCACTGGTTGTAGCGGTCGTCGTCGAGAATCATGAACCCGCCCTTGAGCAGGTAGTTGCGCAGGTTCTTGACCTCCTCGTCGTTCATCGACCACGTGCCCGGCTCCGCCATGTAGATGAGCGGGTTCCTGAAGATCTCCGGGTCGCTGAGGCTCATGATGCTGCTCGCCTCGGTGTGCGTCGGAACCGCCGTGAGCTCGCTCAGGATGCGCGTGAAGTGCTGTTCGCCCCGGGGGTAGTCGTGCGCCCACGGAGCCAGGCGCCCGCCGTACCACGGGTAGCTGATCCGCACGAACACGAACTTGCCGTCGTACGGCACGTTGCCGCTGTAGGACTGGCTCGTGCGGAACCCGCCGCGCTGCGCCAGGGCCGACGCCGTGGCGAGGACCGCGAGGACGATCACCAGGCTGGAGCGTGACGGTGTGCGCATGGTCAGGCCAGGCCTTTCGCTCTTCGATACATCCATTCCGCGCCCATCGTCGCGAGCAGCAGCAGGAGCACGATGGGCATGTCCCAGAGCTCTCTGTCTTCTACGACGGTGATGCCCTTCCCGCTATAGGTAATCGCGTCCACGACCGACGACACGTCGTCGGCCTTGAAGAAGCGGCCCTCGGTCTCGTCGGCGAGGCGTTTGAGGAGCGGCGCGCGCATGGCGGCGTCGAAGTACTCGGCGTCGCTCGGCGCCACACGGACGGTCGCGTTGCCGCGCGTGACGTCCTTGCCGTCCCGGTCGCTCCCCCCGACGACGACCTTGACGATGCCGTCCTCGCCCGGCGTGTACGTCGCGGTGTACTCGCCCTCGCGCTTGACGGTCCACGCCATCGGGACGTCCTCGGTCTTGCCCGAGGCGGACGTCACATGCGCGGTGATGCGCCCGTCGTCGATGCCCTTGTATTCGGGATCGACGACCTCGGCGGTGATCGTGATCGGCTCGCCCTTCTGCAGGTGGTCGGGCGACGTGGTCACCATCACGCGATCGGGCACGCCCTCGACGAGCCAGCGCACCATCCGCTGCCAGAAGTTGTGGTGCGTCGGATCGTCCACGGCCATCTTGGCGTGCATGCGCCACATCCACGTGTCCTGCACGGGCAGCGCGAGCGCCTTGCCGCGCCCGTAGCGCTGGTACGCGAGCACGATCTGCTCGCGGTTGTGGCTGTCGATGCCGGTGAGCAGGACCGTGGCGCCGGCCTTGGCTTCGCGGACCGGGTTGAGCGACGTGAGCGGCGGCAGGTCGCGCCATTTGGCCGGCGCGTCGGCTTCCTTGTCCGTGATCTGCGTCGCCGGATGATTGGCGCCGGCGCGCGTCGGCCGCACGACGAGCTCCTCGAAGTACTCGGGATTGGTCTTCGCGCGCGTGGGCTCGAGGACGACCGGGAGCACCTCGGCGAGCGGCGTGCCGCTCCAGCCGCCTTCGGCAAAGGACGCGTCGCCGCCGAGGGCCAGCAGCCCGCCGCCCCGAACGTCGACGAAATCCGAGAGCATGCGCTGCTGCTCGGCGCTGAACGCGCTCGCCTCGACGCTGCCGAGGATGATCGCGCGATACGCGAACAGCTCTTCGCGCGTCGTCGGAAACCCGTTCTGGAGCTCCTCCGGGCCGTCGACGCCGAGGCGCAGGTACTTGTCCGGCGAATTCACGCCGGCCTCGGCGGTGCGCTGGAGCAGCACGACCTGCAGGTTGTCGTCCGCGTCGGTGGCCAGGCGGATGAACTTCGGCTCGGGGCGCGGCTCGCCCTCGAGGTACAGAATCTTCTCGCGGCGGTCGTAGACGTCGATCAGGGCGTCGCGCTGGTTGTTCTGCGGCACCTCCTCGTTCGTCTGGACCGGGATCTTGAAGCGGAAGAGCCGCGGCCCGACCTCGGACACCTTGAAGTGCACGTGGAAGGTCTCGCTCTCGCCGTCGGCGGGCAGCGTGATGTCCTGCGAGCTGACCGTGCGGCCGGCGTCCTCGACGAGGAGCGGCACCTTGGTGCCGGCGTATCCCACCTGCGTGACCACGACATCGACGACGAGCGAGGTGCCCTTGAGGACGCGGCGCGGCGTGTCGGCGCGCGTCACCTGCACGTCGCGCGTCAGCCGCTCGCGGCCGACGCCGACGGCGAACACCGGCATCGCCTGCGACTTGAGGCCGGCGATCGACTCGTCGAGCGTCGCCTCGGAGTTGTCGTCGCCGTCGGTCATCATGACGAGGCCGGCGACGGGCAGGCCGCTCAACTCGTCGCGGGCGCGGTCGAGCGCTTCACCGAGCCGCGTGCCCGTGCCCTGAAACGTCAGGTCGGTCGCGGCCTGGAGCCGCTCGGCGGACGTCGAGAACCGGTAGAGGCGGACGTTGAAGCGCTTGCCGAGCGCGGTGAGGAGCGGCCCGTCGGTCCGGCCGAGTTGATCCTTCGCGAAATCCGCGCGCGGCTTGCCGTTCTGATCGGCGACCTGCATGCTGCGCGAGTCGTCGATCAGCACGCCCACGAAATTCTGCTGCGGGACGGCCACCTTGAGGAGCAGCGTGGGGCGCAGCAGCGCGAAGAGCGCCACCAGAAGCAGCGCGACCCGGAGGACCAGCAGCAGCGCGAGGTCGCGGCCGCGCACGTCGCGCAGCGATCGGTACGTCCACAGCACGTACACCGACACGACGGCCGCCACGGCGACGACCATCCACATCGACCGTGTGGCTCCAAGAACGAACGTGCCCTGTTCGAACACGAGCCGTTCGTACTTGAACAAGAAGTGAAAGAGCGACTCGAACACGGAAGCGCGATTGTAGCCTATTGGCCCGACTCACCATCCGCAAGCGCAATTACTAAGGATGACACTACCCCAGGGTGTGCCGGGCGAAGGCCAGCACTTCGTCCGCCGTGGCATCGAGCCCGCCCTGCGCGAGGTCGGGCCGGCCTCCGCCGCGACCGCCCAGCTCCCCAGCGGCGCGGCGCATCCACGCACTGGCATCGGTGGCGACGTCGGCAGACCGCGCAATCACGACCGGAACCGGGCGACCCTCCCCTGCGAGCACTGCCACCAGGCCCGGCTCACTCACGATCGCGACCGCCAGCGTCTTGAGCGCGGCCGCGTCCCAGCCGGCGACCGTACTTAAGACGCCGCGCACCGGTCCGATGGTTTCCGCCGCGGCGCGAAGCGACGCTGCGCGGTGCGCCGCGACCTCTTCCTGCAGCTGCCTCAGCGCGCGGCCCTGGTCGCGCGACTCGGCGCGCAGCCGCTCGAGCGCCGGCGCGAGCTCGGCCGCCGACACCGAGAGCGCGCGCGTCGCGCCCGTGACGACATCCCTCAGCGCGCGATGCGACGCGAGCGCGCGCCCGCCGCACGCAAACGTCAGCCGCGTCGCGCCCTTGAAGCGCTCCCACGCCGTGACCGCGATGAGACCGATCATCCCCGTGCGCGGCACGTGCGTCCCGCCGCACGCCGAAAGATCGAACTCCGGTATCTCAATGAGACGCAGCGACCCCGTGCGGGTTGGCTCCTTCCGGAGCGGCAGCCGGCTCGCTTCCTCTTCGGTGGCGAACCGGATACCGACCGGCCGATCCTCCCAGACGACCTGATTCGCCCGCTGCTCCGCCTGCCTGATCTCCTCCGGCGACACCTCGCGCGCCAGGTCGATCGTCGACGCCTCCGCCCCCAGATGGAAGCTCATCGTCCGTACCCGGTGCTCGCGATCGAACGCCGCCGAGAGCACGTGCTGACCGGTGTGCTGCTGCATATGGTCGAACCGGCGCGGCCAGTCGATGTCGCCGCGCACCGAGGCGCCCGGCGCGAGCCCGGCGTCCGTCACGTGCGCAATCGTCCCGTCCTCACGGTCGATGACGTCGAGGACGCGCGCGCTGCCGAGCCGGCCGGTGTCGAACGGCTGACCGCCCGACGTCGGGTAGAACGCCGTCTGGTCGAGGACGACCTCGGCGCGGCCGTCGGCGGTCGCGCTCGAAACGACGATGGCGTCGAAGGAGGTCAGGAGGGGGTCGGTGTAGTAGAGGCGCTTGGTCATGGATTGTGGCAGGCCAGGTGCTGAGTGCTGGGTGCTACATGCTGGGTGCTAGGTGCGTGTGCTCAGTGCTCGTGCGGCAGCAGGCGTTGCTTCGACGAGCGCCGAGGCTCCTTCGAGAGGACGACCCGCTTCGTGGGACGTCGTCGGCCGCACCGGCACCCAGCACCGCACCGAGCACCGAGCACCGAGCACCCAGCACCGAGCATGTAGCCCCCCGCCCCCGCAGTCTCACGCCGTCTTGTGGGTCTCGGCGGCGATGGGCAGCTCGAAGTAGAAGATGGCCCCGCCGCGGTCCGCGCGCCGGTAGCCGATCGTCCCGCCGTACGAGCGGACGATGCCGTAGCTCACCGACAGACCGAGCCCGGTGCCCTCGCCGACTGGCTTGGTGGTGAAGAACGGCTGGAAGAGCTTCGACTCGTCCTCGCCCCGCACGCCCGGGCCGCTGTCCTCGACTTCGAGCGCGACGCCGGTGTTGGTGTCGTGCGTCCGAATGGCGATGCGCCGGGTCGCCGACGTCCCCGAGGCGATCGCCTGCTCGGCGTTGATGACGAAGTTCAAGAGCACCTGCTGCAGCTCGTTCATGACGGCGAGCGTCGGCTGGCTCGACTGTTCGTCGACGTCGAGGACGATGCCCTGCTCCTGGAAGCGGCGCTGGCGCAGCTCGACGACGGAGGCGACGACGTCGCGCAGGTAGATCGCGGAGGGCTGCGATCCCTGCTGCCGGCTGAACCGGGACAGGTTGCGGATGATCGCGCTGGCTCGGCCGCTCTCCTTCTTGATGAGCGCGAGGTCCGCCCGAACGTCCGGCCCGAGCTCGGGCTGGCGCTGGAGGAGCTCGGCGAACCCGGAAATCGCCTGCAGCGGGTTGTTCAGCTCGTGCGCGATGCCGGAGAGCAGGACGCCGATCGCGGCCAGCCGCTCCTGCCGAATGAGCTGCTGCTGCAGAGACTCGAGCTCGCGCCGGATGCGGCGCTCCTCCTCCACCTGCCGGGCAATGGACTCGCGCGCCTCGCGCAGGTTCTCGACCATGCCGGCGAACGCGTCGCGGAGGTGCTCGAGCTCGCGCGACGGCATCGGCTCGTACGGAAGCGTGCTCAGGTCGCCCGCGCCGACGCGGTCCGCGCTGCGCTCGAGGTGGATCAGCGCGCCAAGATACCGCCGCAGGAAGAACGCCTCGAGCGCCAGCATGACGAGCGTCGCGCCCGCCGTGATCGCGATCGTCCGGCGATAGATGGGTTCCGTCCGCCCCCAGGCCACCGACGTGGGAATCCAGACGTTGACGGTCCACTTCAAACGCGGGACCGGAGCCGACCCCCGCGCCTTCTCTTCGACCTCGCGGCTCGACGTCGCGTATCGCGCCACCACGCGGTCGCGGTCATCGGTTACGGTGACCTCGGCGCCCTCCGCGAACAGCAGGCGCTGCAGATATTCGGTGATCGAGGCTGAATCCTCAGCGCCGCTCTGCTCGACGTGGGCGGCAATCGCCGAGGCCAGGCGGTGGGCCTCCTGGTCGAGCTGGGCGACCTGGTCGCTGTAGGTCCCGCCCGCCGCCCAGGTCATGACGCCGCTGAGCGGCACCAGCAGCAACAGCGTGGCGACGGCTAGCTGTTCCCGAAGCGGGCGAGCCATGGGGGAGCGGTTATTCTCATCGTTCAGGGCGCGCGAGACAACAGGGGGTCGGCGACCCCCGCCTCCTCGAACCCGCGGGCGCGCAGCCGGCAGCTATCGCACCGGCCGCACGGCCGGCCCTCCGGCCCGGGGTCGTAGCAGCTGTGCGTCAGGCCGTAGTCGAGACCCAACTCAACGCCCAGCCGGATGATGCCCGCCTTCGTCAGCTGCTGCAAGGGCGCCCAGATGCGCAGCGGCCGTCCCTCGATCCCCGCCTTGGTCGCCAGGCTCGCCAGGTACTCGAACGCGGCGATGAACTCCGGCCGGCAGTCCGGATAGCCGGAGTAGTCCAGCGCGTTCACGCCGATGACGATGCGCTCGGCGGCCAACACCTCGGCCCAGGCCAGGGCGAGGGCCAGGAAAACGGTGTTACGGGCGGGGACGTAGGTCGAAGGGACGCCTGCATTGAGGGATTGAGGGGCCGCATCATCGCGAGAGTGGATTGGGGGATCGCCGGATTCTGCGATTCGTGGACCGAGGTCGCGGTCCTTGGGAATGGCCCCCTCCCCGACGAGTGACGAGCCTCCGAAAGCGCGAAGATCGACGTCGAGCTCGACGTGGCGCTCGAAGGCGAGGGCGCGCGCGACGTTACGGGCGGCCTCGAGCTCGCGCGCGTGGACCTGACCATATTGGATCGTCAGCCCGTAGAGCGCCCACCCCTCCCGCCGCGCCAGCGCCGCGGCCGTCGTCGAATCGAGCCCTCCGGAGAGCAGCACCACCGCGCGCATCACACGCCCCGGGCGTCCGGGCTCCAGATGTACTTGTGCGCCTGAATCTGGAGCCGCACCGGCAGGTGGTCGTCGAGGATCCACCGCGCGAGGTCGCGAGGCGCGAGCTCGCCGTGGACCGGCGAGAAGAGGACGGCGCCGGCGCGGTCATTCAACCGGTAGCGCGAGACGACGTCCTTGGCGTAGTCGAAGTCGGCGCGGTTGGCGATCACGAACTTCACTTCGTCGGTCTTCGAGATCGCGTCGAGATTCGGCCAGTGCATCTTCGTGGACTCGCCGCTCGCGGGACATTTGACGTCGACGATGGCGACGACCTCGTCGGGCAGATCGTCGATCGGCACGTGGCCGCCCGTCTCGACGAGGACCTTGTGGCCGCGCGCGAGCAGGGCGTCAATCAGCGGGTAGACGTCCTTCTGCAGCAGCGGCTCGCCGCCCGTCAGCTCGACGAGCGGGCACCGGAACTTCTCGATGTCGGCGACGACCTCGTCGACCGACATCTTCCGCCCGCCGGTGAACGCGTACGGCGTGTCGCACCAGCGGCAGCGCAGGTCGCACGCCGTGAGGCGCACGAACACACAGGGCTCGCCGACGTAGGTCGACTCGCCCTGGATGGACAGGTAGAGCTCGTGAACGGTCAGCACCTTGGGGAATTGTGATCAAGTTGGAAGTCAAAAGCCAGAAGTGAGACGTTTCGGAGGGCGCTCGGCCTTCTACCTTCTGGCTTCTCACGTCAAACTTGATCAGAATCAGCCCTATGTCCGTCTACGTGGGCACCTCCGGCTGGAACTACCCCACCGGGCGCGGCACGTGGAACGGCGTGTTCTACCCGGCCGGCCGGTCGCGCGGCTTCGACGAGCTGGCCTACTACGCGGAGCACTTCGACACGGTCGAGGTGAATTCGACGTTCTACCGCGTGCCCGAGCCCGGGCTCACGCAAGGCTGGCTGCGACGGACGCCATCGTCGTTCGTCTTCTCGGTCAAGCTCTACCAGAAGTTCACGCACCCGGACATGTACCTCGGGCGCGAGGGCGTGACCGACTGGGATCTTTCGCGCGCAGACATCGATCAGTTCCGGCACGGGATCGAGCCGATCGCCTCAGCCGGGCGCCTCGCCGCGGTGCTCGTGCAGTTCCCGCCGAGCTTTCACGCCGAAGACGGGACGCGTGAGTACCTCGACTGGCTGCTCGCGGCCTTCGACGACTACGCGCTCGCCGTCGAGCTGCGGCATCGCTCGTGGAGCGACGCGGCGGACGACACGCGCGCGCGGCTCGCCGCGCACGGCGCGGCGTGGACGCTCATCGACGAGCCGAAGTTCGAGAGCTCAGTGCGTCAGTCCCTGGGCCTGGGGCCTGAGGCCCGGGGCCCAGCCGCGCCGACGGGCGCGCGCGACGGCGGGCTGACCTACATCCGCCTGCACGGGCGCAACGCCGAGAAATGGTGGGAGCACGACGCGAGCGAGGATCGCTATGACTACCTCTACTCACCCGAGGAGCTCGAGCCGTTCGCCGAGGCCGCGAAGAGAGCCGCGACGACGAGCCGGCGCGTGCTCGTGTATCTGAACAACCACTTCTCGGCAAAGGCGGTCGCGAACGCGGCGATCCTCCGGCACGAGCTCGGCCAGCCGACGCCCGGCGAGTACCGGCAGGAGATGGTCGAGCGCTATCCGGCGCTCGCCGGGATCGTCACGACGCCGGGATTGAAGTTCGAATGACCACCACGAAGGCCATGAAGGTCATGAAGCAGAGCCGGGATCGCCACTCTTACTTGATCGTCACCTGCTTCAGCACATCGCCCACCTCGAGCTTGTCAACGACCTCCATGCCCGAGGTCACCTGGCCGACGACGCAGTACTTGCCGTCGAGCGACGCGTCGGCGGCCTTCATGATGTAGAACTGGCTGTCGGCGCCGGCGGGATTGCCCGAGTGCGCCAGGCCGACGGCGCCGCGCACGTGCAGGTGCTTTCGCGAGACTTCGCTCACGCCGATCGGCGTGCCGCTGTTGCCCGTGCCCCAGATGTTCCTGAGCGAGACGTTGCGCGTCTGCGGATCGCCGATCTGGACCAGCCGCGCTTCCACGCGGTGAAAGCGCAGGCCACGGTAGAAGTTCTGCTTCACGAGCCCCACGAGGTGCGCCACGCTCTTCGGTGCGTCGGCCGCGAAGAGCGTCATCTGGAACGTGCCCTTGGTCGCCGTCTCGAAGACCAGCACGGGCGCGGCCGACGGGGGCGCCGCTTGCCGGACCTGGGCGGCAGCGATGACGCTCGCCGCAATGATCGCGATCGTCACGATCGCCGCGCGCGGCGGCCCGCTACTTCGGCGTCTCGCCTTTGACATACAGCATCTTCAGCACATCGGCGAACTCGATCTTCTCGACGACGTCCATCCCCTTGATGACGTGGCCGATCATCGTGTACTTGCCGTTGAGGCCGGGATTGGCCACCTTGCAGATGAACATCTGGCTGTCGGCGTCCGTCTGCGTCTGCCCGGCGCGATAGGCGACGCCAACCGATCCCTTCTCGAACGGGCGCTTGCCGATTTCCGCCACGCCGATCCGCGTGCCGCTGCCACCCTCGCCCCAGATGTTCTGCTGCGCCATGTTGCGGGAATTCGGGTCGCCAATCTGGATGACGGCGGGCTGCACCCAGTGGAACCGCAGCCCGCGGTAGAAGCCGCGCCGCACGAGCGTGAGGATATGCTCGATCGACTTCGGCGCGTCCTTGTCATACAACTCGACTTCGATGGTCCCCTTGACGGTGTCGAACACGAGGACCGTGCCAGCCGCGGCCGGCTGCCCTCCTGCTCGCTGCGCGTGCGGGCCAGCGACCGCCACGACCCCGGCCAGCGCCAACGCCACCACGATCGTCCTGTGCATACGCCCCCCTCTCAACGCCCCACCCGTGTGACCCCGATTCTAGGACAGAGTGGGCTCACGACGCAGGCCCGGCAGCGCGGGTAGACCGGCCTGCACACATTCTGTCCCCAGGTCACGAGAAACAGGTTGACGCGCGGCCACCAGCGCCGCGGAAGCACGCGGTAAAGCGCGTGCTCGGTCTGTTCGGGCGTCCTGGTGCGCACCCAGCCGAGCCGGTTGGCGAGGCGATGGACGTGAGTGTCGACGCAGATGTTGTCCCGGCTGGCGTGCGAGAGGATCAGGACGAGATTCGCGGTCTTGCGGCCGACGCCGGGCAGCGTCAGGAGGTCCTCCATGCGATCCGGCACGCGTCCGCCCCACCGATCGACGAGCGCGCGGCAGGTCTCGCGCACGTGGCGGGCCTTGACGCGGTAGAAGCTCACGGGATAGATCAACCGCTCGATCCGCTTGACCGGCAGGCGCAGCATGCCCGCGGGCGATCGCGCGACGCGAAACAGCCGCATCGACGCCGCATGCGTGACCGCGTCCTTCGTCTGCGCCGACAGCATCGTCGCAATCAGCACGCGGAACGGATCCTCGCGCGTGTCGGAGCTGATCTTCTCGACCGCGGGTTCTTCCATCGTCTGCACGGCTCGCTCGAGTCTGGCCAGGACGCGGAGGGGAGAGGACGGCATTTCGGGAGGGCGAATTCCCCTAGTGCCCGTGGGACTTGCAATACCCGCAATGGTTGCACGTCACCTCGGGCTCGATGACGCACTGGTCGCCGACGTTGATGACGGTCAGGTACTGCCCGTGGCTGGGATGGTGCGACCACGGAGCCTCGGTCGGCACGGGCGTAAAGGAAGCGGACGCGGGGGCGGGGGCGGACGGCGCCGCGCG